>WNFJ01754929.1_pt2 | contig 60546 bp, 60 predicted proteins | sample 5400461 | NCBI WGS metagenome assembly WNFJ01 (sample SAMN13153349, study PRJNA577476) | soil metagenome | isolation source: 115 cm saprolite on Douglas fir-dominated hillslope | place: USA:California | collected 2013-09-17
GGCATTCTCCAACGCGTTTTAAAGTTTAGCGTTTCTCGCCAGTATTGGGCGTCGTCGCCTTCGTTTCGGCTTCAACGGTGATGTCCACAGGGGCATCTTCTTTGAGTTTTGTCTTCTTGCCGTGCTCGTCCTCTAACGCGTTTTCAATGCGAATCTCTTTGTAGAGTTCGTCGGCCCCATGAACTTCAATCTCTGCCTTTTCCGGCACACTCGGATCAGGAGACTTAATTATTTTCTTGACCCTTCCGCGCTTCGTGGTTTTTGGTTTCTTTGTCATTCCTGCCTCCCTGGGAGGGAGGACCGGACGTAGAATCGCTATGCGGCCAGAAACGTACAATCTTTGTCTATCCAAAACAATACCTTGAACCGTGTAGGCATAGCCGCAGACGTGGGCGACCTTCGCACCTATGAGCTTGTCGAGCAGGGAATATGCACAACGGCTAGTGATGGAAGAACGTTTCTACGAGGTTGAGTATGCAATTGCTGAGCAAGATTATCGGGCCGTTCGATGTTATGCGGTGATCACCCGGGTCCCGACTTTGGATCGCCTTACGAAGGAGTACAAAATGCGCGGCTTCGTTTGGTTTGGATTAGGGGTCCTCTTGCTCTTAGCGTGGGGAATAAGCACATCGTGTTTCATGTCACTGGCGTTCTAATTCATTTGCTTCTGATTTTTGCGCTTATATCATTCATGATTTACGTGTTCATCGGAAAGCGCGGAGTAGAATAATGGTTGGCTTTGCCCTCTCAGAGATTCTATTTTAGATTCGCCTGCGACGCTCGCCGGGCGCGGCGAGTGAAGCATAACGGCTAGCGCGAAATTCACGAGAGCAAGGAGGCCCCATGTACAATCAGAACATCATCAACATTGCGTTCCTCGTCGGGCGAATTATCGCTGGCGGATTCTTCCTGATTTCCGGCATCAACCACCTAGCGAAACTCAGCATGATGGCCGGATATGCAAAGAGCAAAGGCACGCCTGCTCTGGGGCTCGCAGTCGGCAGCACGGGAGCGCTGCTCATACTGGGCGGCGCGAGCCTTCTGCTAGGGTTTCACCCAACTATTGGCGCAATGCTGCTCGTAATTTGCCTGCTGGGCTTCGCGTTCGGAATCCACAATTACTGGGCGGTTCAGGACCCACAGGCGAAACAGGCCGAGCAGGTGAACTTCATGAAAAACATGGCATTGCTCGGCTTGCTCCTGATGACGCTGATGATTCCTAGGCCCTGGCCGATGAGTCTTGGCCGCTGATGCCGGGTCTGACGGCTGTGCAAATCAGCGATCTTATTGTTTCCCCTTCGCCTTCGCTGCTCTAAACTTTGCCCACCGCTCCTTTTGCGCCTTCGCCATCTTCGCTCTCGCAGCGGCGGACATCACTCGTTTCTTCCCGCCAGTCGTTTTAACACTGCTACTGGCAGTCGTTTTGCCCCTGCTACTGCCAGTCGTTTTAGCGCTGCTATTCATACCGCCTAAGAGCTTCATTGCCGCTCGCACAGTGTCCAACTGTTGCTGCGCCGCACTTACCTCCTTCTCCCAGTTCGCTTCTTCCTGCCTCAATGCTGCCAAGATATCCATGAATCCTCCGGGCGGATATCCTCTCACGGTATGAAGGAAAGCGGAAACAGGTGCTCCCTGGAACGGGGCTTACCGCCCCGGATCGCATTGATTGATAAGTGGGAGAAAATCATCTCTTCATAGCTGCTTTCCGTGAGTTGCGAGACCATTTGACAGTCCCAAGGCTGACCGACTCCGGTATTTAAATTCGTGGTGCTCGCGGGGACAAGAATCCGCGAGAAATTGTTAGAGAGGCGTAAGTCGGCCCGTTTAAATCTGTGAACGCGAAGGAGCCAGAATGAATGTCATGAATAGGGAGGAATTATGGCAGAGTTTTTCTTTAAACCTTGGGTTGGCAAAAACTACGGAACGAAATCCTGTTTCCGTATTCCAATAATGGTGCTAGGTGAATCGCACTACGATTGGAAGGAACGTTCGATCTCGCACAGGAGGGTAACTGTTGAACTCATCAAAGACGAACTTGATGGAGGGAACGGAATACGATTTTATACAAACATTGTTGCCTCCTTTTTGGGAGCGATTCCGAACTCAGAACAACGAAAGGAATTTTGGAATTCGGTTCTTTTCTATAATTACATTCAGGAGTTTGTTGGCAATGGGCCGCGTATGCGACCGGAATATAGGATGTGGTCGCAATCGGAACCAACCTTTCGCCACGTATTATCAAAATACAAACCACGTCTTATAGCGGTGTTTGGGTTTACGCTTTGGGATGAACTTCCAAATTGGGGTCATGATGCTGATCCATTGAAGGTGGATGGACTATCGGTCGCCTGCTATAACTTTGATGCGCCAGGCCGATTCACGGCGCTCGCACCAAAACTTCGACACCCTTCTTCATCGTTTAATTTCCGAACGTGGCATCCAATTTTGCGGGAGGCTGTCGGACGGGTAGGTGGAAAATCCTGGATGGGATGAACGAGCAGCAAGCTAGCTCACTTACTAGGAGAACTACGATGGCTGCTAAGGACTACATCGACCCGAAGGGTTATTGGTGCGACCCGTCAGCAAACATCCGGCGCATGGGTGATGACGTAAAGTTCAAAGACTGATGACGGGTGTAGCCTGGAAGAACAAATCGCGCTTAGTTCAGGCATTTTCTAGCGCAATCTAAATCCTCCAATGGAACACTGTCATGCCTCATATCTGTTTACTTTTTCCGCGTCTACCCACCCGCTTAGGGTTTGGTGGTGGTGGTGCAGCACAAGTCTGGGTACAATCTTTTGCCAAAAACGTTTTACTCGTAGTGCCTCATTGCCTCTCGAATCGCTATTTCCCGCGTCAGGTACGGTCCGCGCTCTCCGTTTCCGTCATGCGGGTCCCAACAAAACTGGTCTGGAGCATCCGCGTACTTGCATGGTTTTACTTGCTCCGAGACTTTTGCTCGGCTGGGAGGCAAGTTCTTGAACAAATCCGCGCTTTGGTTATAAGCCCAACTGCCTTTTAAGGTTTCGCAGCCTACTCCAATCGATACATTCCCTTTAGGAGTAAAAAAGACAATCTGTTCGTGTTTTTCTTTCTCTATGCAAGTGTCGCCATCGTATCTCAGGCACTTCCCAGTGGGAAGCTGATAAGTCCACGAACTAGGTGCGCCGGATGCTTTCGTGGTTGGGTCGCCCAATGCTCGCTGGACCTCTTCCTTACTCATACCTTGAATAAAGCAGTGCTTCTTAACCGCTCGCTCCATGCCTTTGTCCCACACTGATTTTGGAATGGTGCTGCGGAAGTTATCTGCCGCGTCGTACATCGTTGATGTGCTGCTTGCGACGCTTCCGCTGGTGGTTTTGCCAGGGTTGGTTACTACCGTCCCGATTCCGGCTAGAATACCGTAGCCTATCCCGCATAAGATGGAGAGGATAAGCAGCGCAAGGACGACTTTCGCTGTCGTTGAGAACACGTCCGAAAACTTCGCCATGAATGCTCTCCTTCACCGCAGAATGGAAAGAAGCGTGCGGCCTAATATCCCACAAATTACTAAGCATGCAAGCCGCGATTGACCAAGGGCGGATGCAATCAACGGTTTGGAGTTTGGAGGCGAGCCAGAGATAACGCCACATCCATTGCAAACACCACTTAGGTTTACAAACCACGTTTCGAGGTAACATTGATCTTAGGAGACCATCATGGTGATTGGGAATCGCTTGAAAGAATTGCGCGAATCAAAGGAACTCTCGCAGGGCGACATTGAAAAAAGGACAGGCTTGCTCCGATGCTACATCTCACGCGTTGAAAACGGACATACAGTTCCGGCAGTTTCGACGCTCGAAAAGATGGCACGGGCGTTAGAGGTGCCGCTGTACCGCCTGTTTCATCATGGCGAAGCGCCAGCATCATTGCGCAAGCTGAAACCTCCGAAGGATGATGAATGGGGAAGCAAAGGCGAGGAAGCCGCTTACCTCTCCAAACTGTGCAGGTTACTGGCGAAAATGAAACCTGACGACCAGAAATTCTTGCTGCCCATGGCGCAAAAGGCCGCAAGAGACTAACCCCGAACCGGGAAGCACTTATTCTGTTTTCGCGAACAAATTCGCGGCAACCGAACGGATTTACCTAACGCTTGAGCTACTACTTTGTGTTCTGATAGATTTCGGCACAGTCCTGAAAACAGCGCTCGCGTTGCTCCGCCAATCCGAGTGTTCTGAACCGCTCCTCCTGTACCTTTAGCACATCGAGCATTATGTTATGGGCCAGCCGCAGGGCTTTATCCGCTGGACCCCGTTGAGCAACATCGTTGAATGAGAGCGCTCCACTCTCAGTCTGTTTCAAGCGCGAAAACAGTGATGACGGCGTGGCATGGGCCTGAGCCAACGGCAGGTAGTAGCCCTGGACGACAAACTGGCCCAGACTCGTCTTTTTCGCCATTGAAACAAAATCAAGTTTGCTCCAATGATGTCCGACTCTTTTTGTGCCGCAGGTTTCGCAGACCGTGATCTCAAACTTGTTTTTGACGTGCTGGTACTCACCTTCGATTCGTGCTACATCTTCTTCGGAAAACATATCGGAACCCATCGTTTCCCGACACGCGATCATCAGCTTTCGATTTGAGACAAGATGAAAATCGATGAAATCGTCTATCTCAGCTGGGTGGTCGTGCAAATAATGCAACGTCGCGGCACGTTCGTATAGGCCACGAATAAGCTTCTCCGCACCGTGTCCATACCCATTTCCACAAAGCAGAAGGATTTCAAAGAAATCTTCAACGCAGACCCTACCGTAGGTGAAAATAAACATGTCGTCTCTATCGGTGAAATTGGTCGGCAGAAAGAAAGCGGTTGTTAGAGTCTCGACCAGATTCGGCAATCGTTCGAAGAACAATGAGTTCCTGACCCTGAAATCCCGCCACTCATCTTCAAATCCGCAAATAAAGCGATCATCGTTTCGTTCCGGTATTGACATGGTTTTCCCTCGCTGTACTTCGTTTAGACAACCCGCATGAGGACACTCCAAATTCCTTAGCACACAACTCTCAGTGCGAAACACTTACGACACACACATTTCTAGGTCGGTGGCGTTCAAGTGCGTTTATAATCTGTTTTAATACAGTAACGGTAACCCTGAATAGAAACCAAGGCGGAGGCTAGTTGGCCGAGACGGTCCACATTGATGCCAGTGATGACGGGCTTTACTACGAAGACCAGGTTGGAGCCTGGGTCGAGGATAAGCACCGACTGGTTTCCCTGTACGAGACCCTGTTCTCGACGGGGATGAAGCGGAAGTGGGACGTGCGCGTCTGCATAGACCTGTATTCCGGGCCTGGATTGGTCCGAGTGCGGGACACAAATAGGTTCCTCTGGGGTTCTCCACTGCTCGCACTGAGGGTCAAGAACCCGTTTGACAAATATATTTGTTGCGAGAGCAATGCTTCCGCTCTGTCCGCCTTAAAAACAAGGGTTGGCAGGCTCTTTCCGAATGCGGATGTTCATATGTCCCAGGAACTTGCGACCGTTCGGTCGAAGAAATCTGTAGACATATCCCATTGCCATCGCGCGATCGAAAGGTTCTATCATTTTGTTTCGTTGACCCATACGATCTGTCGGTGAAGTTCTCGACAATCAGAAGAATCTCCGACACGTTTGTAGATTTCCTGGTTCTTCTGGCCCTCGGCATGGATGGGAATCGCAACCTCCAGCATTATTTTGATGAGAACAACCACAAGATAGATGACTTTCTTGGGCTGCCCGATTGGCGTCAGAACTGGGAGGCCCAATCACTCAAACAGAAGGTGTCGTTCCCGCAGTTTCTAGCTGAGACGTATGCTAAACAAATGGAGACTCTCAGATACCTGCCCGTCGGTTTTCATCAGATGAAGTCGATTCGCTCAGACGTGCGGAATCTCCCGCTATACCATTTGGCTCTGTTCTCTCGACACAGCCTCGCATACGACTATTGGGAAGATGTTTTGAAGTACAGCACTTCGCAGTTGTCTCTTGGAATTTGAGTCCCGGAGGAAGTTATGGGCAAACGTTCAGCGATTGAATGGACAGAGGCGACGTGGAATCCCTGGCACGGCTGTCTTAAGGTCTCACCCGGTTGTGCCCACTGTTACATGTATCGCGACAAACAGCGATACGGACAGGACGCGTCTCAAGTTGTCCGCAGCAAATCGTCCTTTGATGCTCCGACAAAATGGAGAGAATCAAGGGTGATCTTTACATGTTCGTGGTCCGACTTTTTCATCCAGCAAGCGGATAGTTGGCGCGACGAAGCTTGGGAGGTCATTCGGAACACTCCGCAGCACACTTATCAGATTTTGACAAAGAGGCCGGAACGAATTCGTGAGCATCTGCCGAATGGCTGGCCATTCAACAATGTGTGGCTCGGCGTCTCAGTTGAAAACCCACGTTTCTACAAGAGGATTGAAGTTCTCACGGATATTCCTGCTGGAATACGCTTTCTTTCTCTGGAACCGTTGCTGGCTCCAATGCCGTGCTTGCCACTGAAAGGAATTTCGTGGGTTGTCGTGGGAGGAGAATCGGGACCCGCATGCAGACCGATGCAGGTCGAGTGGGTGCGTGAGATCAGAAGTCAGTGCGCGAAAGCGAAGGTCGCATTCTTCTTCAAACAATGGGGTGGGCCGAGGAAGGACGTCACGGGGCGAGTGCTAGATGGCAAACTCTGGAATGCGATGCCACGACGGCGGAGCCAGTGCAACACAGCGTTGGTCTCACTAGCGACTGCGTAGTCCGATACGGACCAGCACGCGATGACGATACGGCGAATCTGCATCGAAAACTACCGCTCCATCGAGAATCTCGATATTGAATTGTCTTCGGTGAACGCCCTCGTAGGTCCAAACAATTCGGGAAAGTCGAACATCCTGCGAGCACTGAACGTCGTACTCGGTGAGACCTGGCCGACGAGGCCTTTCACCGACAAGGACTACTTCCAGCACGACCTGACAAGAACAATCCACATTCAAGTCTTCTTTCAAAATCCTCTGCAATGTGACCACGATGTCGAAGGCTTTTGGTTGAAATGCGCTGCAAACCAACCACCAGAATTCCTCGCAATAGGCGCGAACGGCAACGCATGCCACTGGCCGGGAGGAAGCCCCAAGCGCGTAAATGCGGTAATGCGCGACGAGGTCGCTCTTTTGTACTTGGGACTGGACCGAGAAGCAGAGACGCAATTGCGTTCAAACCAGTGGACGCTCTATGGAAAGTTGTTGAGACGAATTGAAGCTGGGATTGCCGCCGCGACAAAAAGCGCGTTCACAACCGCTGTGTCTACCGCTTACCAGGCACAGCTGCACCCGGCCCTCGCCGCCGCGCACACAATCATGGACGACATCGTGCGACGTCAAACGGGCCTGAACATACAGTTGCAACTCCAAGTCCTAAGCCCGATTCAGGTGCTCAAGAATGTGCGGCCCTATATCGTTGACGGTGGAATGACCATCGACCCTGAAGAATGCGGTGCCGGAGTTCAGAGTGCGATTGCTCTCGCAGTCGCAAAAGCATACGCAGACATCGTCAAGAATCCAGTTGTGCTCGCTCTCGAAGAGCCGGAACTTTATCTCCATCCTCACGGATGCCGTCACTTTTATCGTTTGCTGCACGAGTTTGCAGGGGCTGGCCTGCAAATCATCTACACAACCCATGAAAGATCATTCGTAAACGTTGGAGATTTTGACTCTGTTCATATCGTTAGGAAGATCGCGGGTCAAACAGAAGTCACGTCAGGGCGGACCTTGCACATCGGCGGTGCTGGTCGGCTCAAAATGCAGAGCAGGTTCAACGACCGAGCGAACGAAGTATTCTTCGCTGTCGCTGTCGTATTGGTGGAAGGCGACGTGGACGAAATTGCCTGCCGTTCCGCTCTTGAGGCGTTGGGCACGGACCTCGACCGACGGAGCATCTCCATTCTCTCCGTTGGCGGACTATCCGAAATTGCCATTTTCGCTGAACTGCTAACTGGTCTAGGCATTCCTGCTGTTGCGCTCGTGGACCAAGACCCCGGCAACGCTGTTTCCGCTGGCCGTCGAGCCGCAATCGCACAGCATCTGCCAGCCGCACAGCTATTGTTGCAGGTACCAAGCTTGGAGGGCTTGTGGGGACTAGCGCAGAAGCCTACCCGCGTCGATGCGATGGCTCATTTTCCAGCGGCATCCGCAAATCCACAGGATATCCCTCAAGTGTATCGAGACCTTCAGGTATTGCTTGGCAATCTCGCACCTTGATCGTGGGCACTTCACTCCTGCCCAGACGCCTAAAATACCCGTCTGCCATATCCTTAGGGATTTCAAAGACTTATAGCGGTATTAACGCAAAGATCGAATACTCAGCACACGCTATGCTACGCTCTTCGCGTGATGAGGCCTGAACCCAAACCGTGCAAATGCAAATGGCTGAGGGTGCCGTTTGACCAAATGCTGCGGCACATACGCGAGGACAAGTGCGAACAATGCCGCGCTCTAGTTCTATACCTTGAACGGGAGTCCGAGATCGATATGTATCTGCGGAGGAGCCGGAACTAAGAATCACAAATGAATCATGCAGTCTGCTACGTGGCGGACAGTCTCAGAGGATTGGAAACTATTGTCGTTATGTTTTCATCCGGCAAAGTCAGTTCCGCAAATGCAGTCTCTAACTCCGAGCGGAACTCATTTGATGTCCACTGGTTTGGAATGTCCCCGAGTTTTCTTCCCATCCTGTCATAGGCTTCCACAAGCACGTTGCCTTGGTTCACGGTCAGCACCAGCGACACGGAGCCATGTGGCAATTCCTTGAAGTACCGCTGACCAATCGATTGAAGTTGGGCCGATAGCCGCGTGTACTCTTTTTGCTGTTCCGGTGTCAGCATGTGCGACAAGATAGCACAAGTGTAGCTGTGGGGTATCTATGATTGGCTTTGAATCTCGCGGAGCCGGGCTTTTGGCGCGTTCTCGCTGAGCGAGGTTTAACGCCGGGCCGTCCTTCGCAAGCGCAGTTTGATAGTCCAGACGTGCCTTCTCCCCGTTCCGAGCATCGTCGTAGACACGCGCTCGATTGTAATACACCCAGGCATTCTCTGGACAGAGAGCGATGGATGACTCGAACTCGCGCATCGCTGAAGCATCGTCGCCTAATGCAGCCGACGCTACGCCTCGCCCATTGCGCACGAATGCCTCTATGTCTGCGTACCATTCTGTCGATGTCGGTATAACCTGTCCAGCCGCCTCGATTGCCTCCAATGCATGATTCAGGTCGTCCATCGCTCTTGCACTCTCTCCGAGTTCCGCTAAGATTTGACCGCGCCCAGAAAGCGACAATATGTCGTTTGGTTTTAATTCGAGAGCATGAGAGCACTCGTGAATAGCGTCTTGAAGTTTCCCGCTATACCATAGAGCCGCTGCGTGCCCACGAGTGGCCGCCAAATCCTGTGGATACTGTTTGATGTATTCAGAAAAGAAGGAAATTGCTTCTTCATATTTGTCAGTGAACAACCAAGTCAGCTCAAGCGACTGCAGGAAGTAATCTGCTATCGCAGGGTCCTCAATCTTGTCTCTGTGTTTCATTGCCCGTAGCAGCAGATCGCGTGCTTTGTCATACTTTTTGCCTACGAGTTCGCTGTGGACTTCGTAAACGAATTTGTATGCAGCAACGCCTGCAAGATCAGCACCATCGTTCTGCGATGATTTTTGACGGAACCAACGAAGAATGTCCTGCAAAACAGTCATGCTGATGCCACCTTTTCAATAGAATGTTCGCGTAGTTTACCCCACAGGGCCTTCGATATACTTTCTGCGTGAACCATCCTCCGATCCTTCTCGGGACATCATCGTTCACAGCCTCAGGTTGGGACGGCGTGTTCTATCCGAAAGGAATGCGATCCGCCGATTACCTAGCTTTTTATGCAGAGCACTTTCACACGGTTGAAGTGGACTCGACGTTCTACGGCTGTCCCTCGGCTCGCACCGTAAACAATTGGGGCGCTCGAACACCGGAAGGATTCATATTCTCCGTCAAAGCTCCGCAAGTCATCACGCATGAAAAAGTTCTAGCTGACTGCGATGCTGATCTGAAGGAGTTTCTCGATACGATGGGTATCCTCGGGCCAAAGCTTGGTCCGATAGCGTTTCAGTTTCCATTCTTCAATCGAAGCATCTTTCGTGACCGACATGATTTTCTAGATAGGCTCGTTCCGTTTCTCACAAAGCTGCCCAACTCTCACAAGTTTGCGATTGAAATGCGCAATCGGGGCTGGCTCGACGCGGAATTTGCGAACCTGCTGCGAGATCACAGGATTGCCCTCGTTCTTCAGGACCGATCATTGATGCCAAGCCCGGCAGAACTGAAATTTGACCCAATCACTGCTGACTGGACGTACATCCGATGGCTCGGTGACCGCAAAAGTATCGAAGAGCAGACAACAACCTGGGACAAGACCGTTGTTGATCGCACCAGTGAACTCACCAGTTGGGTCGACTTCTGCTATCAGATGAGGAAGCGCGGCGTAATTGTCTTTGCCTATGCGAATAATCGTTTCGCAGGCCACGCTCCGGCGACAATCAAACAGTTTCAACAGTTGTGGCAAGCGAAGGGACTTCCTGAGCTAAGTAGGCCACCGAAGATCATACAAGAGAGTTCGCTTTTCCCCGATTAAGGACCTCCGCCAGATTACTTTCTCTCGTCGTAGGTGGCTGATGTAGTCTTCCATGCTGGAAGCGGGGTCGGGATGCGATATTGGTGGGTCAACCAAAATCAAACATTCCGTCAAGAGATCGCAGGCGGCTATTTGTGGTCACCGAAGCGTAACGCCAACGTTGGACGCAATCCTTTTTACGAGTCGATGCGTGAGGTTGCGCCCGGCGATCTAATTGTTTCCTTCGTAGACACTCGAATTGCTGCCATTGGAATAGCCAAATCCTATTGCTGGGAGTGCCCGAAGCCTACCGAGTTCGGCTCGACAGGACAACATTGGGAGAACATCGGATGGCGTTTGAACGTATCGTTCGTGTCTTTGCTGAACAGGATTCGTCCGAAGGACCACATCGATGTTTTGAAGTCGGTCTTGCCGCAGCGCTACTCACCTCGTGGAATTCTGCCACGCATGGATCAAAAGCAAATTGGGGCTGCGACAGTTTCACGTGCGCGGCATGCCGAAAGTTGCATGCGAACTCCTTTGGGCCTGCCTCACCTGCAACCTCCAACAATGGATTCGCTTGAACAAGCTCCAAGGAGCGCCAGCGGACGGATGAAGATCTGGGTTAAAGAACGTAGGCTAAAGAGCTAGCCTAAAGAACTAGCCTAAAGAACGAGAAACAAAGAGAAGAGCACGGCCACTCCATTGCGCACCAGCGGCAGTGCGCAACCCCAAAACACATGCTGCCAAACTCCCGCCCTTCTTTAGATCAGTTTTTTCACAGCTTCTGGGTGAGCGGTTGAAACCGGCGGCCTTGAAAAACTAAATCGCCGATTCGCTATCTAGCAGAAAATTCAACCAAATCCCTTTGCCAGCCGCAAGATAGCGATGGTTTCAGTTTTTTGGAGGTTGCTGATTTTTGCCTGTTTTGCGCCCGTCTTAGTGACAATTTGGTGACAGTCGCGCAGTTTTGACCTCTCGCGCAAATGAGTGTCACAATGAAAGACGTGCCGGGACTAATGCAGACGCGATGGAAAAGATTGAGGCCCTATTGGCGGATGGCAGGGGCCGAACGAAGTAAGGAATTCTCAGGAATGCATAACGAAACACGACGCATTTCATATTCGGCGCCGGGCTACCTAGTCATCTTAGGCGTTGCGTTGTTTGCTGCCTCTATTGGAGCCGCTGAAAAATCCGATTTGTTTGGAGCCTCGATGGCCTTCGTTGGAACGATATTGTTTTGTGCAGGGCTGATTGCACAAGAAGATCGGTAAGTACGCGCCTTTCTGTGCAAAACTCCGCGCGATTGACCAAGCCACAGAATAAAAACTGATGATATAAGCGATGCCATAACCTACCCGCGTTTTGCATATCAACTAGGCCTTTCAACAGGCACGGTGCACGATTTCGCGGAATCACACGCATTGTCACGTGACTAGTGAGAAGGCTGTTCGGGAAAACTATATTTTGGACAAGGCAGCAATTTCGATGTGAGGGGTTCCGAGGGTCTCAATTGTCCTTTGCGAGGGCCAACATCGACTGAAGCGATTTGATGTACTGCTCCGGCAATCTGAAATGCTCTGCCCCCGAAATGTAGTGAGCGATATAGTCCTTGTGAGGTTGTTTTTCTCCAGGTGGGTCCTGCGGTATCGCAAAATAAGTCCAGACAGACTTAGAAGCGCCTGACTCCTGCACGACTTCTATCAATTCGCGGCGGTAGCGGTCGGGGACGCCTTCGTACGAGTCTAGCCGTTTCAAGTCATCCCCGCACACGCTGTATACAACACCCCAAACCGATTTGTCAGAATCACGCATGATGCTACCGACTCCACCTTTCCGCTTCTTGCTTTCCCTGGGAAAACATAGTTTCCAACCAACGGCCTCAGCTCTGAAAGCTAGCAGCTCGGAGTCAGGGCAACGTGCGCGCATTTGAGTAGGATCCATATTTGACCCAAACGCAAAAACCAACTGGTCGCTTTGTGAGTCTTTCCGAAATAATGGATCCGTCGATGCGTGCAACGTTGCATCCAGAGAGAGCACTGAATAAGGCAAGTCCCTAACAGCACCCAACCTTGTTACATTCCAATACCATCCGGCAAAACCGCCAGCTGGTTCAAGATCGAAAATGGCGTAAGAATCTGAAGCCTCGATCGTGCCTGGATATGAAAGGGCTTTTAAGCCTTCAGCGGATTCAATTCTGACCGGCGATGAAATACGCTGAAGCAATATCGAGCCATTGCCAGAGAACCTTTCGTACACCAGGAGGAAGTCGGCCTTCAAGCTATCCGAATCAAGCGTAGCGCCGGCCTGGAGCTTCATCGGATATCGTTGTTTTGATTTGATCCAATCCAGGCAATCAGGATTGTCGTAGGGAGCGAGCATTACTCGTGTGTCTCGCGGCGACGATACTCTCTCCTTATCAACTTCATCAAGTTCGGGAAGCGGACGGAAAAGATCAGTTGGTGAGCCACTCCGGTTTATCTGGTACCGATGAAAAGTGAGCCGTTCTCGCCGGCTGGCACGGTTACATAGATGATTCACCACCTTTTCTAAAAATTCTTCGACCTCAGCAATGCCCTTGGCTGTATTCGCGGCCACCGGTCGAACGCTGAACGCTCCGATACCCGGCAAGATTTCATGAAAGCCTTGCCAGGTTTTGGTCTTATCTCCTGGATAGAGAACATAAGCACCCTCAGTACGTCGAATTGCGTCGCGGTAAGCATGCATCTTCAGGAGATCTGCTCTCCGATACGTGCCGGTCCTTTGCTGCGCGCGTTCTTCATTTAGGTCTTCATCCTCTGCGCCAAAGAGCCCAAGCAGCGATTCGGCACGGTACTTCGCATCAAAATGAAGGTGGACCATAATGTCTTGACGTTCTGCCTCTTCAGGAGAAAGTACACTTGGCCAAAAACTGAGTGTGAAATCAGGCCGCATTGGGCGAGTCCACGCACCCTCGAAAGGAAAATTGTCGTTGGGATTGAACGTGCGATTGTAGCTAAATCGCAGGTTTAGATTTCTCCCGTGACGAAGGAAACTGCATTCCATCTTTAGAGGACTACCCGCCCGCAAACGAAGTACAAGGCGATCCTTGTCCAGGGCAAATAAATCTCGGGCTGCGAGTTTGTTAAGTCCAAACCTGCGGCGAAGGACAAAAAACAACTCAAAAAAGAGCCAATACTCGTACAGAACGGCTAAATCCCGTTTGCCCGCTCCATAAACGTCTTCACCGCCATCCCAGTCCAAAGTCGCGGCTAGATTGAACCGAATCCAAGTGCGCAGGATCTCTCTGTACCCGCCCTTGCGCTGCATCACCGGGCTCCCAAGCGGAAGGATCTGCACTGGGCCTACATCGCGCAAGAAGGTCTCACCAATGATCGTGACTAAGTTTTCTTTTATAGGTATCAGCTCAGAATAGATGGCCTGTTCCTGCGGTAATGAGCTTCCACGTAGTCGCTTCTCAATTCTGGACAGGAATTCTGCATATACCTCCAGTGTGTATCTAACGAATCTATTCTCTGGAGTGTCTCTAGTTTGGTCGCTAACGCTCCGATTGATTCGGAGAGGTACTGACGGCTCTCGGATCATGAGCTGAACCATTCGACGCGCAAGCGGATGGCTGCTTTTCAAACGCGTGCGCGGCCTACCCGCAGCCAGTTGGAAAATACTCCGCGCATCCGGTCGAAACCCTCTCCTAATATCGGTAACTGTTTCTATTTTCTCCAGCTTCTCATGCGGAATCGCAATGACCCGACGCAATGCCTCTTGGAATTCTTTGGATTCCAAAGTGCTCTTGAGGAATGCAAACCTGTGTTGAATCGTCTTTAGGTCACGAAGCGTGATGTCAGGTCTGAGTCGTATCTGCGAGGGAGCGCGAAATTCGAGCAATAGATCACAGCAGTGATCGGCAATCCCGTCCATCATGTTTCTGTACTCGGTGCGGTAATCCAACTTGGCGGACTGCACTTCTACTGCGGCCCGCGCGATGATTTGGCCGGATGCATTCTCCAGTGTGATAGGCAGTCGCCCGGTATACAAGCCAGGTTGGAAGGTCCCTAATTTAGTTTCCTTGCCAGGGATACGACTGTGAGAGAGAACGTTCGGAATCTCACGTAGAGAAGCACTGGGCGGAGCGTTGAGCAGTTCGAATTCGTATGTGCCAGATTCAATGAACTGCAAAAGTTCTTCACCGAACGTTCGTGACTCCAATTCGTCGAGAACGCTGACGAATCCTTTCTTAGCGATGAACAACACCTCACCTACAGCATTCCCGTCTGGATCCAGAAGCCGCAGAGCGGCGCGATCGCTTGTCAGCGGCAAAGCTATGCCTCCGCAAAGCTCGCAAAGCCGTCTTGATCTAGAACGGTCAACATCCGCGCGAGCTTTTCGTAACTCCTGCGCAGGTGGGCGGACGTCGTCGGATACTTGCGGCTCCCGCCGCTTTCTTCTGAGAGAGGATTGATACCCTGCATCTGAGCGGCGTCAGCAATTGATTTCTCCAGGTCCTTCCTATTGGACAACGAGACTCTTCCTTCTTCAGTGCTCCACTTGTGCTCCCAATAACAGTAGGCGCTTAGCGCCAACAAGATCGGCTCCAGTTTCCGTCTGGATCCATGGAGCTTTGGAAGAACCTTTTGGAGGATTTGGGAATCCCAAGCATCTCGAAAGTCTCCTGAGTCTCCAGAAAGATCTTTATGAAAATATGAAAATCGTGCCATTTCGTGAACGACTCGGAACCCGAACTCGGCATTGTGATGTGTTAGGGTTTGAAATAAAAGCGCTACCTCGGCTTTCAACATTTGCCTCTGGGTGGCCTCCAGTTTGGGATCTGACTGGCTGGCCATCAAGAATGGGGTGGAAAATCCAGAGCCAACCGCACGGAGGGAATCGAGTTCAATTTCGCTTGGCCTTTCGACAAAACCAAGCAGTTCGTCGCCGTCCAAGCGAAACTCGATGACATTCGCACGATCTAGAACCTTGGGAGAAAACATGTAAGTCGTCTCATCCACATTTACAGTTCCAATTACAAACACGTTGTGTGGAAAATTCATTTGACCCGGCACGCCGTCCCGCAAGGCCGACTTTCCGTGGGCATCTACGTCATCGTGCAAGTGGATAGGTTCGTTTGATTCCATCGATGACAGAATATCGGCGAAATATCGCTCGACGTGAGAGAGATTCATTTCGTCCAGAATTAAGAAATAAGGGGAGCCGGGATCGTCTTTTGCCCGTAGCAGAAGATCTAAGGCAGCGGTCCGGACATACTTTTCTGGATTAAGAGCATCCGGATAGCCAAGAACGTTCTCTTTGCCGTTCCAATCGGGTCCAACGGCAATCAATTCGAAGAATGTACGGTCGCTTGGTTCTTTTCCAAATTCGATATATCTAAAAGCTGCCGCTTTAAGATGTGTCTCGAACGAATTCAACTGTGTCGAGTATTTCGTCCCCTGATCAACAACTTCTCGAATGCTCCGTGCGGACGTCTCTTTGTCAAATCCTTTCTCACTGATTACTGCAACCCACTCCATCACGAGCGCTCTGGGCAAGACAACTTTTGTGGCTTGTGCTTCTTCCTTGTGATTCCATAACTCAATGGCAAGGTCGTTCGAAGACACAACATAGTACGAAATCCTATCGGACTTGATCTCGACGCCCGGTGCAAAGCAACCCGTAACGGTTTTAGCACTGCTGAGCCACGCTGCAAACGCTTGTGCGAGCTTCGTCTTTCCAGAGCCTGATAGCCCTGTGAGGATGACGAGGCGTTTGGCAAGCAAACTCGAAACAAAACGAACAAGGAGATCTTGGCTGACAATAAAATTGGCGGCCCTGAAAGAACCCAACGCTGCTTCGACTATCCCTTTCACAGATGATTCGGGAACCGGAATTGCAATCACCTGGGACGTCGAGACAGTCTGTGGAAGATCCTTTTCGTGTAGGTCAAGGAACTGTGCCCAGTTTTCCTCACCTTGTTTCCAGAGAGGTGGGTTATCGAGCATGAAACGAATTCGCCCTTGGAGAACACTGTCAAGATTCGTTGACAAGCCCAAACCTACAATCTTTGGACCGTTGTTGATGAAGCTGAAGAAACCCGTTTGGTCGAAGGATTTGTTGAACAGTGTGTTGAAATTATCTCTCGGAATTTTGTATTGGTCCTCGAGATCGTCAAGGAGTGTTTGCCGGCCGCTGAGGGGGCGCCAGAACGACGCTCGAACGGACAGTATCTGCGAAAAAAGATCGGCTGGGCCTAACTTCCACTTGGCATCATCATCAAGAATCTTAAGCAGCTCGTCGTAATAGAGAAACCTGCGGTCGTCAGAAAGCGTACCTAGATGCGTCAACAAACCTAGTATGTTGTAGAAGAATGCAAAGTTAGTGTTATTGGCTCTGGCAACGGCATTAGCTCCACATGCAGTTCCATTGGGGATCACAAATCGCCAAAGCGATCGAGTTGCCAACCAACGCCAAGCATCCGATTCGTTGCGGCTGTACATCCGCAAGAAGGCTTTTCCTGTCTCAGTGACTTTGAACTTTTCGGCGTCACGCGCAAACAACCCCATGTATGATGCGAACGCTCCGACGATGTTCGATTGCGTCTTATCCAACGAGGCGGAGCTGGCGACGAGATCGATGTGGTCCGCTGCGGATTTTGCCGAGAGCAAAGCAGACCGCTTGAAGGCATTTCGGTCGAAAGTAAAACTCTCAATCAGTTTGGGCATGATCCCTCTGTTGTTGCTTAACAGCTCTAACGATTGCTAGGGCCACTCCGTAAGCCAGTGGCGGTGGTACGGCATTCCCTATTTGTCTTCGGACTGATGCCCGATTGCCGTCAAAGACGAACCAATCAGGAAAGCCCTGGATACGGGCTGCTTCTCTAGCAGTAATTGATCTATGTCGAAGCGGATGCGCAAACTCCCCACGAGTAAAGCTATCAAATCCCCCCGTAATCGTTCGAGCCTGGGAAAACCAATCCAACCGCCCGTAGACATCTAAATGGCCGTCGTACGTTGAGTGGCAAGCGAGCTGAAGTCTGGGAGGAATCGCCATCCTTCCCCCGCCCATGTCGACGTACGCAATGCGCTGCTTATTCAGATTGCCTTCGTTGCTAGCGTCGTGATTTGCGATCATTTCTCGTAAAAGCGAATGCTCAGAGGCATCGGGCAACCCTGCTAATGCTTCGCCTACGGTTGGCCATCGATGCGGCGTCAGCGAAACCGGTCCTCTGTAATAATCGGCAATGTTCGATCTAAGCGCGACGACGATAATTCGGTGGCGTAACTGCGGAATCCCGAAAGCTGCTGAATTCAAATCATGTCGAACCAGCCGATATCCCATCGCCTCAACAAGATCTGTGTACTCGGCAAGGATCTCTCGACCCCTCGGGGAATCGATGTAGGTCACGTTTTCCAAGACTATTGCCAGGGGTTTACGTGCAAGGCCAGATACCAGCTTGGCATACTTGAGGACAAGATTATTTCTAGGGTCCTCATCCTCGCCACGCCGCTGTTGCGAAAACCCTTGGCAGGGCGGGCCTCCGACGACCACATATGGTTGTTTGTCTACAGCTGCATCGATGTGGGCCTTCAAGGTTCGATCATCGACATCAGCACGGCGGACGAGCAGAGACACATTACGCCTGAAAGTTGAAAGACAATCGTCATCAATATCGAAAGCTAGTAACGCGTTGAAGCCCGCAGCCTCAAAGCCTAGCGACATGCCACCGGCCCCACAAAAACAATCTACGAGACCGATGGAATCTGAGTCGGGACGATTAGGCTTCCTTTCGTTGCGACTTCCGTGCACAAGCGCCAGGGGTAATGACTGTGAAGGAATAAACTTGTCAAGAATCTGCCACGCTAGAAAGCGGCCAAAGTTTGGGGGAACTGCCTCACCAATCTGCCGATATTGATGAACGTGCGGCCCCTCAAATCTGAAAGTCTGTGGGAAGCCTTGGAGGATTGCAGCCTCTCGGACAGTAATGTTCCTGTGTTGTTCTGGGTGCAAAAACCGGCCACAAGATGGCGTGCTACTCTTTGCAGTTATGGTGACACTTGGAGTGTCCCAGCGCAAACGGCCGTAGACATCCGTAAATCCTGGCGTAGTTCCATTGTCCAGGGCAGAATGACAACCAAGCTGTTCTTCAGCAGAGAGGGAGCGACGGTCTCCTCCATCTAGGGGCGTCTTTTTGATGCGCTCCAAAATGCGAGAAACATGGTCGGGAGCGCGGTGCCATTGGTCGTTTCCATCAACGCCGCCTGACGGGACAGGTTTCAAATGAGAAATGGCATCACGGACTGTCATCACTGTATCGGGTGTGAGTATTGGCTTCGGAAGGGATACGGTGCCTTCCAGGGCTCCGACAACTATGGCTCTGCGTCTTCGCTGGGGCACGCCATATAGACTCAGGTCGAGAACGTCCATCGTCAGCGCGTACCCGGCGTGTTCCAGTCTTTCTGCAGCTACTCGGAAGTATTTCGTATAGCGGCCAGTCAGAATTTCGGGAACGTTTTCCATGACTATGATATCGGGCTTATAGCAAGCGCTTATCTTGGCGAAAGCCACTAGCAAAGAATTTCGAGGGTCGTCTCGAGGGTCCTTTTTTCTATGAGCACTGAAGCCTTGGCACGGAGCACAACCTATAAAGACAAGAGGGCGGCAGATTTTGGGATCAAAATCTGGCACCAGAGCCGTGAGTAGTTTCGGATTTTCACCTATGTCCCCGATGTCTGCGTACAGACCCGGTGCACCGACGTTTGTCTGATAGGTTTGCAGTGCCACCCGATCAACATCAATCCCCGCCAAGATCTTGTATGCGATGTGACTCTGCCTGGTGTTCGCAAAAGCATAGCTAAGACCACCACAGCCGCAGAAGAAATCGAGAACGAAGACCTGTTTTGGTTCCGGCAGCTTCTTGGCATAGCTAGCACCATTACCGTTCATCGGGAGACGCGGCAGCAGCCTGTTTTCCCCGCTCTGCTTTGGCACTCTGCTTGTTTTCATTTGCCCAACCTGCATTCCCACAGGATCACGACCTTCCATCCCAACGCTCTGAGCTGATTCCGCACCTCAACATCGCGCCGCGCGTTGCGCCGGAGTTTTGCAGCCCAAAATCGTGCATTCTGCTTGGGAAGTTTCGCTTTCCGGCAGCCCTTATGTTGGTGCCAAAAGCATCCGTGGACAAAGACGACTGTACGATACATCGGGAGCACGATGTCCGGACATCCAGGTAAATCCTTGCGATGCAACCGAAAACGAAAGCCGAGTGAGTGCAACGCTGAACGAACTTTCAATTCTGGTTTGGTATCCTTGGACTTCACCAAGGACATCACCTGGCTTCTCTTCTCTGTAGTAAATATATCGCCTCCGCCTCGATTCGAGGGCTGCCTGCTATGGCGGTCTTTGAGAATTGGAGGCGAACTACCTCGATGTCCCTTCATCGCATATTCATCGGAGATACCGACCTCAACCGAACGTCAGACAAAGTATTGTAATTGAAAAACTTCAGAGATGAAGCGTCGAACTACGAACTTGGCAGCAGGGTCTGTATTATTCTTCCGCGTGGGCACGGTTACACCTTGCCTTTGAACAGCGGCCATTTGTCCGCGATGTGCTGGTCCGCTGCTTCGCAGCTTTCCACCAGAGATTTACAGGACCCTTCAAACACCACAATTCACCACAGCGGTGAAGTCTAGGAACCGAACCTAAGGATCAATGCCCACCAATTCTACATCATTCGCTTTTTATTCGCCTATATAATTTCTGCCCGACTGGTGAGGACGCCTGGGCTGGTTCGATGCCGCTCGTAGCGTCCTAGAGATTTTGCCCCTGTAGGTAACTTGTCTTTCTGGCGCACGCGTGCGGTCTGAGGTACGCGCCATCCTAGACGGAACTCTAGCGCATGTGCGGGTTTGCCTTTCAGATAGGAACGAGCAGGCAAGATTCGCGTAACTGGGCCTCCCGCTGTGCGCTAAGAACTCGAAAAGCAGCCTTCCCGCTTTTCCGCAAAACCGTGTCAAGGGATTCCGCACGCGCGCGTGCGGCAAATCCGATTCTTCGACGATCCGTATACTCCGCGCAAGCGGGAGCAATCCCGCGTAAGCGGAGGCAAAGCCGTGAAACTGGCAACAACAAACACGCTGCAATTCATCGCTAGCGTATTTCGGCCCTGATCCGCTTTCGAGGCTGTGCCGCACATGCGGCGGAATGCACGACGGGCGTTTCCAATGCCCGGCGATGTGCGAATAGCCTCTCTGTGGACTAGCAGGCATGGGGCACAAAGCGCGGGCTCTGCTGTGGTGGTTACACCGCACGATTCCGTGTAAGCGACGTCAGAAGCAGCATTCGGTTGATTTGGCATCATTGCTTGCAAAGCAGGTGCTCTCCCAATTGAGCCTGCTCCTCAGCTGTGAACCATGTAACAGGCAAAATACTTCATATCTTAGGTATAACCTGGGACCAGAATTGGGACTATTCACGTCGAAGATTCATGCCCCTGATGTACCAGCGTACCGCCTGTTTTTGTGCTTGATACCATATCAAACAGCGAGGTGAAGACCCATATTAAGGAGTGAAGGAGGATGCGTGTGGACCTAATGGCGGCGCCGGACCGGCGGAAGTTCCAGGTACGTTGTGATGCAGGGAGTCCAGGGCGGTTTGAGGTCGGCACGGACACCCTATCGGTGCGCGTTCAACGCATGCGAGCCGGAAAAGAAGAGGAGATGTGGGATTCTGTCCACATCTTATGCAAACAGCAGGAGGACGGCTCCCTTACCGTTGAGGTGCTTGTTTGCCATCCCGATTGGGAAGAGCCACAAAGAGTTGCGGCGATTCATTCTCGTCCTCAATAGCGATACAGTAGGGCCAAGTTTAGAATGCGATCTGAAATCCTCTAAATCTGACAGTGACGCCGGACGAGCGGCGCACATTAGTTAAGTCCTAGCCCTCAGACCTTAATTCCTTACAGTTCCTTCGGTTTCTTCTGAACTCCCTCAGGGTGCTAACACCTGGACGGTGCCAATTAGGGTTCCGTTTCTGCTATCGGCTTCAGGCGGTCATAGGCCTGGAGAAGGCGGTTTCCAGTGCACTTTCGCAGCATGGCCTGGATTCTGCGGCGAACGTCTCGGTCAGTATCAGTTGAGGCGTCCTCATCGATCGCAGCGACCACCTCGTCCGTTTTTAGCTCGAGATGGGCAAATTGAGGAAGAAGTTCTGAGAGACGCTCCCATGCCTGAGTCGGCGCGATAATCGCGAGCCCCCTCACGATCTCACCAAATGCTGCAATCGTAGGCGTGTACTTACGTTGTTCCAAGTCGCTGATGTACTGAGGTGTGTAGCCGCTTTTTTCGGCTAGTTTCTGCTGGGTCATCTCCCCGGCCTCCATTCGGTGTTCCGTCACGAGTCGGGCAACCGCCGCACGGTACATGAGTTCGCGCGGGTGTCGTGGCGGCTTCGGCTTTGCTTTTCCGCCGCTTTCGTGTTTGCCGCCCTTTTGTGCCATAGGCGGCTCGATGATGGGTCTTTACAAACTATACTTCCACAAAGTATACTTTGAATTTGCAAGGATAAATTGCATGGCGACGCCTAGCTATTGTGGATATGTTCAGCGAATAGGGCGAATGTCGCGTCGACGCTGGCGATCTCTGGGTAGCATCTTCTCCACGCGCCTAACCATTTCAGATGCCGATACAGTCAAAGCTTCAGCCAATTCCAGAATCGCGGTCAACGAGGGGCTGAATCTGGCCCGTTCCAGAAGGCTTATATATTTTGGATGGTATCCGCTTTCGAAACCCAACTGCTCTTGTGTCAAACCTCGGCGTTCGCGGAGCTCCACCAATACTGCAGCAAAGGCGCGCTTTTCGGCGGTGTGGGGGACGTTCTTGTTCGTGAAAGCTGCCATCGGCAGCGTTAATGCTCTGCTTAGTCAGCATATTGTTCTACAAAGTATACTATCCACGCTCGATGGGTCGGTTCGTGGCGATTAAGGACAGAATTCACTCAGAGACAAGACTCGATTCGCTGGGAAATTGCTACGCGAAAGGGGGTCTCCTATGGGTTTCCCCGTTGAGAACCTAGATGAAGGGAGGTTAACGAGTCTTTGTGAAACCAATCGATGCGAGACCAACGAACACTCAGTTCACAGATTCGGGCGTTCTCGATCGACGCAAGACGCGCTCGTACGTCTGACAGCGAACCCGCAAGATGCGTGTGCTTTGGTTGCCGTATACGATGCGTTTGGCAGCCATTTGAAAGCGTCTGCGCTTCGTTGGTTTGGCCGGAACCTTGAACTTCGGAACAGGGCGGTGCTGAGCATCTTGGTTGCAGTCGGCCGACAGGCAGGGAGTTACGATCCTCATTCCATGAACATCTCAGAATGGGTGTTCTGGGTGGCCGAGGCTGAGGCAAGAAGGCTGCGCGAAGCACTGGATGCAGGCGGCAGCAGTTGTGAGCGCACAAGGAGGGCAATGTGAGCCCCCGCCCAGCGTCCAGACGAGATCATCTCCGTTGGTCAACGCTCCTAGAAGTTGACAATCCCGCAGGGGCCGCTAGACTCATTTCTGTGGTCGGAAAACAGACCACATTTTCAAATCGGAACACTGCAACAGCGACTTCACCTCCTGCAGAATGTTGCACAGCTCGAGCCATTCCACCGTTCCAGTTGTGTTTCTTCTCGCTCCCGCCACAGTACGGGTCACTCGCTTCTCTGTGTCCGCCAACTTGGATTGGATCAGGGTTCCTGACATTACCGAACGGCACAGCGGGCATGGCTGTCGGTCGTTCAGTTCTTAAGCCGCTGAGCTTACACGGTTTGGCAATTGGCGCAAGGCAAACGATATTGACAAAACCAAACTCCTCGGGATATGGAGGCGTACAGAAAGGCGGGTCAGGGAGTAACGACTCGCCTCGGAAGGCAAGCGTTTCGGTCCCCGGGACTCTTGACACTCAGGGGAGAGAACTCGGGTCTTGATTTCCTCCAAACAACGGCGCCGGGCGCTTTTTCGCGATATCGAAAGTGGTCTGTTTCCCGACCACGCAGGCTTCTATACTTTCTGTCTGCGCGATGGAAGCGGATGCTCCGTCCCTAGTGTCCCTGCTCATGTGAGGCAGCCTTGGACGCCTGAATCAAACCCACCAGACGCTAAAGCTCGAGAACTGGTGGCAGCATGAGTTCCTCAGCTGCCCGGTACTTTCCCGGAGTCTTTGCTAGACGTAACGGCAACCATAAGAATGGGCAGACCTCCGCCTCCCATAGTGGGTCCGAATCTTGCAGCGAGAATACCGAAGTTATGGAAACCGAGGTCAGCGATGAAGCGCTGATGCTTCGACTCCAAGAAAAAGACATGACCGCGCTTGGGTTTCTTTACCGCCGTTATGCCAGAGTAGTTTATTCGGTCTGCGACCGGATAATAAGAGACCCCGCCGAGGCAGAGGATCTCGTTCATGAAGTGTTCCTATCCTTATATAGAAGGTGTGGGTCGTTTGATCCGACGAAGGGTACCGCCCGCTCTTGGCTGGTGCAGCTGACCTATCACAAATGCTTTGACTGGCGCGATTATTTGAGGGCCCGGCATGGATTTCAGCAGGGAAATGGGGAAAGGAAAAGCCCTGCCACTCCATCTGAGTCAATGGAAGAGCAAGGTCCTATGGAACAGACGATCTCCGCAGACTTCATTAGGGCTTCATTGGCGAGGCTTCCGATAGAGCAGCAGCTGACACTCCAACTGCGCGTCGCAGGTTACAGTTTCCACGAAATCGCTGAGAAGTTGGGTTGCTCACCCGGGAACGCGAAGCACCACGCCTATCGAGGCATCCAACGTCTGAGACGGATCGTATTCGACGGACACAAGCCGGGACCGAACCAATCGGCCCAGCGGGGAACTAAAGTCCAAGCCAAGAGCACGTTCCAATGAGTCCACAGCACTTGAGCGACGACCTTTGTCTTGACTATCTGACCGGCGAATTGTCGGCCGATAAGAGGCAATCTTTCGAGGACCACCTCGACGAGTGCTTCCGGTGCCGCCAGAGCGTAGAGGAGTACCGAACAATTCTGAGAAGCGCGGTGTCGGTTCTACCGAGCGAGGCTGTTGAAGACCTGCCACTCGGTTCTGTGCCGTGGTCTATTGAGGAGGGCGAGAAAAGGCTTTACGCGGCCATCGAAACGGAGGCTGGGGCTAGACGTCCGTTCGACCAATTGAAGGACCGGACGAAGCTCCCTCCACGAAAGATTTCGAAGGCGCGTTTAGCAAACGTCCTCCTTCCGTCAAATCTACGGGTCCAATTGGCGGTCGCTACTTTGGTGATTCTCACAGTCGTTCTTGGAGTCTTCATCTACCGAATTGGCTTGAAACGAGGCCGCGAGCAATCTCAGCTAGGCGAGCAATCAAAGAGTGAGAAAGCACCTTGGCGAGCTCAGCTTGAAAGCCTTTCCCATGAAAGAAACCAACTTGAGGCAAGCTTGAGAGATCGAGAGGTCGGTATCTCCGGATTGAGGGCCCAACTCAAGGAACAGCGAAAACTCACCGAAGCACTACAGACCGCGTTGCAGTCCGCAGGCCAAGAAACTCGCGAGCAGACAGAGAAGACTTCTGCAGAGCGTAACACGCTCGCTCGCAAGGTCGAAGACGAGCAAGCGCTGCTTACGGCAACAGAGAAAAAGCTCGATGCGCTCGAGCAAGCAAAGACAAGTGATGCCCTCCGGGTGACAAGTCTTGAGAACCAAATTCACTTCATGTCGCAGTTGCTCAAGGACAAAGACGCAACCATTGACGAACAACAGAGGTATTTAGCTTCCGACAGAGATATCCGCGACCTAATGGGTGCGCGGGATCTATACATCGCAGAAGTGTACGACGTAGGCGGGAACGGGAAGAGAAAGAAGCCATACGGTAGAGTGTTTTACACGAAGGGAAAGTCCTTGATTTTCTACGCCTATGACCTGGACCAGCAGCCAGGACTGAAAAGCGCAAGCTCTTTTCAAGCATGGGGACTCCGCGGTCCGGATCGGAACACGGCACTTAGTCTTGGGGTGATGTACATCGACAATTCGGCCAATAAGCGCTGGGTCTTGCGATTCGATGACCCGAAGGCTCTTGAGGAAATCAACGCCGTGTTCGTGACGGTCGAGCCGAATGGCGGGAGTCGAGTCCCGCGAGGACAGCAAGTGTTGTTCGCCTACTTGAGAGAAGAGCCAAATCACCCCTGATCGCGGCACCTTTGAACTCTTCTTCTTTGGCCTTCTCAATTTTAATTGCCCACTTTTCAAAAAGTTGGTTTGATGCGGTGATTCGATTTCGCGCTTAGCTCCGTAGACTGTTTAGAGCGTCGAATTGGAAGAACTCTTCTGCCGCTCATACCGTGATGAAACCACGATCATCGAATCCGGGCTTCGATTTTTTCTACTTATTTGTCAAGTGGCGTGGGAGCGAGGGAATTGACAGCGCAAAAGGCCAGGAGTATTGGCATTGACGATGAAACGTGAAAAGAGCGCCGCGGCCTGGGTCGAAGCCCTTCAGTCGTTGGTCGTTAGACTCCTGGGGCTTGTGTTCCTCATGTTTGTGGCCATAAAGCTCTTGAAGAATCATTTGCTCGAAGAAAACTGGCCTCATCCTGACGCGAGCGCTTTGATCATAGCGTGTGTTGTGGTTTTGTTAGCACTTGTGTTGCTGCGCTCGACCCCGCTGATGCAGAAAAAACAATTTCGGGTCCAGGTGAAGAGGAAACAATACTATCGAGTATCTAAGTCGATGTGTAGTTCCCAATGGTCCGCTTAGGCCTTGGTGAAATAACGGAACCAAAGCAACCTTCCTCGGAAAAGTGCTGACAAGACGCCAGTTCGTTGTTTTACTTGGTGATCGGGTCCTCGCCTCTGAGGGGTGATCCTGGTCCCCTTTTCCAATTTTGAATTCCGTGTTTAACCGAACTTGGTCCCTATCGTTGGTTAACACCGTAGACTGTTTAGATCCCCGCGCAAGAGAAATCCAATTAAGGGAGAAACCCGACCATGAACCAAGGCCTTGGTGTGTCCGTGCTTGTTTTTTTGTTCTTGTCAGCTATCTGTCGAGCACAAACACCGACAGCTGTTGTGAACGGTCAGGTACGAGACGCATCTGGCGCAGCAATCTCCGGTGCAGCGGTAGAAGTCTTCAATGACGCGACGCATGTCCGGTACTCATCGGAAACGAATGAAGAAGGAATTTACTCCGTGCCGAATCTCCCACCTGGCACATACCACATTCAGGTCTCAAAGCCAGGATTCAAGACGCTGGTCCACCCCGATATCATTTTGAACGTCCAAGATGCCCGAGCAATCGGTTTCACGCTTCCGGTTGGAGCCGTTTCTGACACAGTCACCGTTGAGAGCGGAACTCCACTGATTGACACCGAATCAGCAGCTGTGAGCACCGTAGTGGATCGGCAGTTTGCCGAAAATCTTCCGTTGAACGGCAGGAGTTTTCAAACGCTGGTTGAACTCACGCCGGGAGTGGTTCTCACGGTAAGCAATGCTTTTGATTCGGGACAGTTCACCGTTAATGGGCAGCGTGCAGCTTCCAATTACTGGATGCTCGACGGGGTGAGCGCCAATATCGGCGTAAGCTCGGGTAACGTTCAAGGGAATGGGTATGCAGGGGCACTCGGGTCTTTCAGCGCCCTGGGAGGGACGAATAGTCTAGTCTCCGTAGATGCATTGCAGGAGTTCCGCATTCAGACATCCACATATGCTCCGGAATTTGGCCGTACGCCCGGAGGCCAGATTTCCATTGTCACACGCTCGGGCACGAATGAGTTTCACGGCACTGCCTTCGACTACTTGCGAAACGACGCGCTCGACGCGAATAACTGGTTCAATAAATCTGTTACGCCAGCTCTCCCCAAAGCCCGGGAGCGACAAAATGATTTCGGCGGGACCTTTAGCGGTCCGATTCTGAAAGACCGCACGTTTTTCTTCTTTTCGTATGAAGGACTGCGTCTTCGCCTTCCACAAACTTTGCTTACGACTGTCCCGGATGCCAATGCACGTCAAAATGCAGCACAAGCCGCGCAGCCTTTCCTTAACGCATTCCCGCTTCCGAACGGGCCGGAGATAGGGAATGGCAGAGCCAGGTTCAACGCCAGCTTTTCAAACAAAGCCACCCTGGATGCTTATAGCCTTCGAATTGACCATAAGCTGACCAATGCCCTCACGGTTTTTGGGCGGTACAACTACTCCCCTTCAGAGCTTGTTCAGCGCGGGGCACCTTCCACGGCTCTGAGTTCAGTCGAGCCGAGTCGGATCACCACACAAACAGGAACCGCGGGAGTGACTTGGCTCATATCTCCCACGGTAACCGATGATTTGCGATTTAATTACAGCCATACGAGTTCCATTACCAACGCCTTCTTGGATAACTTCGGGGGGGCGGTCCCGCTGGCGTCTCTGCCATTCCCTAGTTCCTTTGCAACTAACCCGAACGTGGGCTTTTTGTACTATGTCATTTTCTTGGGAAATGGCCTGAGGGATGGCAACCAAGGGGGACATAACCTACAAAGGCAAATCAATCTAGTTGATAACCTGTCCGTGCAAAGGGGATCCCATAGCCTGAAGTTCGGCGCTGATTTCAGGCGCCTGTCGCCAGTGTCTGATTTTCGGCCGTATTCCCAAAACGCCTTTTTTCTTAGCGTGCCTTCCGCTGCGGCAGGGGATCTCCTTTTCGGCTTCGTTGGATCTGGCAACACTGCGCCATTACTGTTCCGCAACCTTGGCGTTTTCGCGGAAGATACTTGGCGGGCCAACCGTCACCTGACTGTTACTTATGGGCTTCGGTGGGACGTGGACTTCGCGCCATCGACGAGCAATGGCCTCAATGTCCCGGCGGTGACCGGTTTTAGCTTGAACAACTTGGCGCAACTGGCTTTGGCGCCCGCTGGAACGCCGCCATTTAAGACGCCCTACAGCAATATAGCCCCTCGGCTGGGAGCAGCCTACTTGTTCCATCAGACTCAAGGATGGCAAACGGTCCTTCGTGGTGGGTTCGGCGTCTTTTTTGATCTCGCCACTTCGGAGGCCGGTAACCTAATTAATCTTGGTGCCTACCCATTCGCGGCGACTCAGCGCGTGTCCGGCAGTTTTCCGCTAGACCCTGCAAGGGCTACGCCACCGGCAATTGCACCACCGGGCGCGGCAAATCAAGGGGCGTTAACGGCCTTCGACCCCGGTCTTAGACTTCCCTATACACTTGAGTGGAATCTTGCACTTGAGCAAGCCTTAGGCGGGCAGGAGAGCGCATCCGTTTCCTACATCGGTTCATCAGGGAATCGGCTTATACAAACCGCGTATATATTCTCCCCGAACCCGAATTTTGGGTCTGCGGAATTAGTCACCAATGCAGGCACGTCAGATTACAATGCGCTCCAAATTCAATTCCAGCGGCGGCTGTCGCATGGCCTCCAGGCTCTTGCTTCATACACGTGGTCGCACTCCATTGATACAGCTTCGACTGGTTCAGCGTTGGGCAGTGCGAGCAATGCTGCCGTGCCAACGATTAATGCGAAAGCGAACCGAGGTGCTTCCGACTTCGACATTCGTAATGCGTTCTCAGCGGGAGTGACCTATGAGGTTCCGTCTCCGAAGATTAATGGCCTTACGAATGCGATTCTGCGTGGCTGGTCGCTCCAGAGTATCGTTGTAGCTCGCTCTGGGCCACCAGTTAACGTCGATGACGCATCCGTCTCCTTTACCAACGTTACTGTGGATATTCGTCCTGATGTGGTTCCCGGGATCCCAATTTACTTGTATGGATCGCAGTATCCAGGAGGAAAGGCTATCAATTTCACCCCTGGGGCAGTAGCCGGAGGGTGTTCAAATGGATCCCAGAGTATTGGACCATTCTGTCCTCCGCCCACTGATGCAAATGGCAACCCTCTTCGGCAGGGAAACCTAGGACGAAATGCGCTGAGAGGTTTCGGCGCAAATCAATGGGACTTTGCGGTTCATCGCGACTTCCCGATCCGCGAGTCGCTGAAGTTGCAGTTCCGCGCAGAAATGTTTAACGCCCTGAACCATCCCAATTTTGGGAGTCCGACAGGCGATATCAGCAACCCATTCTTCGGTTTATCTACTCAAATGCTGGGGCAAAGTCTTGGCGGAGCAAATCTGGGAGGTGGAGGCCTCAGCCCCCTGTACCAAATCGGCGGCCCTCGCTCAATCCAAGTGGCTTTGAAACTTCAATTCTAAACGTGACTGAGCGTTTGTGAGGAGAAGAAGGGTGGTTTCGTTTCTCGCGGCTAGTGGTGCTGATCGAGCGCCAACAGTTAGGAAACGCAGAATATGGTTTTCTCGCTTCTCGGTAGGGGAAGCTAGCCTTGTCGTGATTTGTGTCTTACCGCTGGTGGTAATTGTGGCCGCGGCAGTCTCTGCCCATCCTTTCCAGCATGCGGTCACAAAAGGTAGCAAAGATCGGGGCTCCACTGTCACCGTTGCCGACGGTGTTGCAATGAGGCGGTTCACACACGCCGGGTCGTGGTTTTCTCCAGGCGCCGCAAATTTCTCTCCTGATGGGGGGCGATTCGTGCTAGTCACACAGAGAGGTGACCTAGAGCGAAATACTGTTGAGTATTCTTTGCTCCTCTGGAGTACGTCAAAGATACTCGACTCATCCAGCGCTGAGATACTCTGCAGATTTTCATCTTCCAGCAACAGGGAGGCAATTGCGGATGTTCGTTGGATTGATAATGACACGATTACATTCTTAGGCGAGAACCCTGGCCAGCAGCGACAACTGTATACTTTAGATCTCAGGCTGCACAAACTATTCCGGGTTACGAAACATCCGACAAGTCTGATCACATATGCCGTCAACGCCCGGAATAAGGTCGTCTTCGTAGCAGAAGGCCCATCTACATCGCTACTTACGGAAAAGGCAAAACGAGGCGGGATTCACGTTACCACGCAGAACTTATACGATCTTATTGCCGGAGACATAAAACAAGGCGACTATCAACTATTTTCGCAAGAGCGGCCTTCCGATAGGGTTACGCGACTCAGCACAAAAGGAAGTATTACGTATGAAGGTGTAAATCTGTCGCTTTCGCCGGATGGACGATACTTGGTTTTTCCGGCCAGGGTGATCGGTGTTCCTGAGGAATGGCGAGATTATAAAGACGCCAACCTGCAGTCGCTGATTCGCATTGCGCCCCTCAACGGCCTTCCAGGACTCGTTCAACAGTATGTACTGGTGGATTTAAGAACGGGAGGAAGCGGTCCACTATTGGACGGACCTCTCGGCTATTCGGGATCGGAAATCGTTTGGTCCCCTGATAGCCAATCTGTCGTCGTCTCTAATGTTCATCTTCCACTGAATGTCGCCAATTCCGCCGAACGAAACGCCAGACAATCAACCACATTTGCGGTGGAGGTGAGAGTCCCCAGCCGCGATATCATCAAAGTCAGTGACAGGGATTTGTGGCTCATGCGGTGGGACGAGAAGGGAAACCGCCTCTTGTTTAAGGAGGGAAGAGCCAAATTCCTTAGCGGAAACCCTGGGCAAGACATCTACTTTTATAAGCAAGGAACAATCTGGCAAGGGCAAAAGGCGGCGAACGCAGCGGATCTGCCCGACCCAAATGTCGACGTGGTCCTTGAGGAGGACCTAAATACTGCCCCTAGGATCGTTGTAGTCGATCCCAAGACGCATCGTCGACACTTACTTCTCGACCTAAATCCTGACTTCGCAAAATTGGATTTTGGTAAGGTCGAAGAAATCACCTGGAAAGGCTCCGATGGGCACTGCGTAAAAGGCGGTCTTTATCTCCCGCCAGGCTACAGTCCTAAGAAACGCTATCCACTGGTGATCCAGACGCATGGTTTCACGGCTCACAAATTCATGATTGATGGTCCCTGGCGAACGGCATTTGCGGCACAGGCCTTGGCTGGCCTCGGATTTGTGGTACTGCAGGCCGATATGTACCGAGGTGCTGACCTTGACGCGCCGCCGGGAACTCTAAAGGAGGTTGCTTCTTACGAAGGAGCAATCGATCATTTAAACGCAATTGGAATCATTGATCCGGCGCGGGTCGGAATCGTTGGGTTTAGCTGGACCTGTCTGACCGTCAAGTACGCCCTTACTCATTCAAAGTACCACTTCGCAGCGGCAGTCATATCGGATGGCATCGATGCCGGTTACTTTCAGTACATCGCATTTGCTAATGCCGACCCGAGTTACGTCACAGAGTCCGATCTGCTTAACGGGGCGCGCCCTTTTGGCCAGGGCCTTTCCTCTTGGTTGGCACTCTCCCCCGGCTTCTCATTAAACAGAGTCACAACGCCCGTGCTTATCGAGGCTGTAGAGGGGCGCTCAACTCTCTTGACAGAATGGGAATGGTTTTCGGGGCTGTCTCGTCTAGGGAAACCGGTAGACATGCTCTATCTTTTTGATGGAGCACACAGCCTAGTTAAACCTTGGGAGCAATTAACTTCTCAACAAGCGACAGTGGACTGGTTCCGGTTTTGGCTTAAGGGCGAAGAAGATCCTCTTCCCGCCAAGGCCGAGCAATACTCCCGTTGGCACGATCTGCGTTACGCGCAGATGGAGAAGGGCAAAAAGAGAAATTAATAGCCAGGGAGTACGCACGATCTGCAACTCTCGCCCTAACCACCAGGGTCAGATTTAGTTAGACCCCTCCCGGCAGCAAATCACCGGGAGGGGCTTTCTACTGCACAGGCCGTAATGACCTATTCGACTACTCTTCATCTAGGTCATAGGCCGGCGTTTGGCCCTGGACTTCGGCTACGCCTCCCGGCTTGTTAATCGTCTGGATCACGCGGGCGGCATCACCGAGAACAGTGATTTCTGGTTTCTTATAGGCCACAGTACTCACCTCCTTTCCTCGCTCAAGGTGAACTACTTCGCTAGCGGCAGTAGTTCGCGAAACTAAATGCAAGACCTTCCAACTCCTCCGCGACAGCCGCTCCTCTTATGAGTCTCAGCGAGACGCTGCAAGGGGCTGTCTAGGCTTTCATTTGCACAACATCCGTTCGAAGCGGTAAAGAGATTTGAGGAATAGCGATTACGCCCCGCGCTGCAAGGTCTCGCACCCAGAGTTCCAACGAGAGCCCTTTCACCAATCGCGTCAAGTTCGTCGGCAATTCACCCGATTTGGCTGATGCCAAGGTTCTCTTGAAACAATCTTGGTTGAGATAGCCCAAGCGCCCACAAACCGATGAATCAAGGACAACCTCCAATTCTTCCCAGCACCGCTGCAAGGCAATCATCTGGTGACGCGCTGCAGTTGCCTTTGTTTTGCGCGCCCATACTTCCCTGGGAAGTAAATCCGCCAGTCCTCGGCGCATAAGTGATCGTCGTTGGCCGGGCCTTAATAACTGGTTCGCCGGAATCGAAATAATGAACTCCACCAGCGACTGGTCAAGATATGGATACCTGATTTCCGCGCAGACGCCAGGAGGAGGCTGACTATACGAAAGTTGCCAACTCATCACCACCAAGGTACGAGCGTACTCTTGGCGGCTAGGCAGTCGAAAACCAAAACGCTCTTGAGGGCCTAGAGCACGGCCGGCAAGATTGTGTTGACGCGCAAACACGGGACCAATCCACTTTTCCGGTCTGACTCCGCTTTCCATCAGGGTCCGCAACCTCCTTGGTAACAACAGTCCTAACGATTCCAAGAGCAGTCGAATCCACGGGGATTTCTTTACCATGCTCCACGCCACGAGTTGTCTGGCGAGCTCCCGAAATCGAAGTTGCACAATCGAATCCGCCAACTGCGGTCGAGGATCGGGCACACCTCCAAGGAATTCGTCTCCACCGATGCCTGAAAGTACGACTCTGTGCCCGCCTCTTTGCATGAATTTGAATTGTTCAATCGCCAATTCTTGGACACGTCGTAGTGTGCCAGGGACATTAGCGAGACTGTACGAGTCAGGGAAAAACGACGGCGCGTATTCCCCTAGATCAATGTGATAACCCACTGTTCCGCGCTTCTCTTCGACCTTGCTCAAATAATAGAAGTCGTCCGCACTCGGCTCGCCCGGATCGTAATAAGAGATAGTGTCGATGCGCGGAGTCTGTATGTTTTCTTTAGCAAAGATGTCGTCAGCCATGCACACGATCGAGGAGGAATCCAGCCCTCCGCTCAGCTCCGCCAGAATCGGCTTATCCGAACGGAGTCTCCGTCGCACCGCCTGCCGGAAGAGATGTCGGAAGTGGCCTTCGTACTCGGCGTCCGTCTTATAACGAATTGAGCTCTTGGGTCTGAAAGCCCAGTAAGAGTGAATCGTTGTTTTCCCTTGGAGAATGCGGACGAATCCTCCAGGCGGAACAGAGTGGATCTCGCGATAAGGGGTAAGATGGGCCTCGGGCCACAAGGCAAGGTAGCCGGCAATGTACTCGTCGTTTAACGTAAACTGTCTTTCCGCGATCGCTAGGAGTGAAGCCAGGAGAGTGCACCACAATACGCTTTGTGGGGTCGCGTAGTAGTAAAGATGCCGTACACCTACGTAGTCCCTCGCCAGCAGCAACTCCTTCGCTCGCGGGTCCCAGACTGAGAGTGCCCAGTCGCCAATTAGTTTCGCCAAGACCCCGGACTCCCATCGATCGAACGCCGCAGCGACGATATTCAAGTCGGTTGAATCAGGCTTTAGAGGATCACCCAGTTCTTCAATCAGTTCGTCGCGATTATCTAGGCGTCCGTCCAATGTCATCACGAAACCCCGAGAGGAACGCAACGGTTGGCTTTCCACTCGAGATTCTTGTGTCGTGTGAAATGCGCTGTGAACCATAGCGGCGGAGTGCGAAATATACTGACCGCAACCGTCTGGTCCAACTTGGGCGATCGATTCGGCGAGCCGCGTCAAGAAAACCTGGCTGACGGATCTTCCGTCGAAGTAGCAAATTCCTGCTTGGCCGCTCATAATGGTTCTCTCTTTAGCATCGCTCCCACACACCATAGGTCGCCTGGACGTTTGGTCTTTCGTTGATCGCGCGCCCATCCACCTCGACCCAGGCATGCGCTTTGAACGGCAGCTTTTGTGCTCCCAAGACCATTTCGGCTGGGACCCCGCAAGTTCGCAGGAGACATGTCATGACGACGGATCGCTGTAAGCACAGCGCCCGCTTCGGATACCAAACGCAAGCATTGTTTAGAGCATCACAAACCAAGTGGACAGTATCGGAAAGCGCAGACTTCTTGCCGACCGGCCATCGGCGCACAATGCTGTGCAATTTTGCAAAATTAGACCCCAGCCCAAGAAGATCAAATGCCAGCAAACCAAAAAATGCCTTCCACAACAGGAGTCGTGGGGTCTTCATATCCCGACTCCTAGTTCGTGGCAGATGAAAGCCAATCTGTCTGTCAGTGCTTCGACGCGCCTCGTCCTACCCTGCACCGGCATATGGCCCCAACTGGTCTTGTAGTCCAGAAGAATCGGGTGCCGGGAAGCAGTGGCCGACTGAAGTTTGGCTGTCATTTTTCGTGCATGCATTGGGTTACACCGTGTGTCGGCGTCGCCGGAGATCAGCATTACAGCGGGATACGCGACTCCGTTCTCAATGCGCTGATACGGTGAGAAATTAAGTAAATGGCGAAAATCCTTCTCGTTATCGGCGGAACCGAACTCGTCCACCCAAGCGTATGCAACGTCAAAGAGGTGATACCGAAGCATGTCGAGAAGCGGCCCAAGGCACACAACGGCGCGAAACAAGTCTGGTCTCTGGGTAAGGGCTGCTCCGACCAATAGGCCCGCGTTTGACCCACCCCCAATGGCCAGCCTACCTGGGATAGTATGGCCTGCTACGGAAAGCCATTCGGCTGCAGCTATGAAGTCATCAATTGCGGTCTGTCGCTTCTCTCTTTTAGCTGCGAGATGCCACTCTTCTCCGAATTCTGCGCCCCCCCGCACGTTGGCAACAGCAAAAAGGCATCCACTTTCCATGAGGCAGGTCGCATACGCAGTGAACTGCGGAGTTATACTATTGGCAAATCCACCGTAGCCGGTCAGAAAGGTTGGGAGAGGACGATTACGCTGCAAGGTTTTTTGGCGCACCAAGAAGATGGGTACACGTGTTCCATCTCGCGATGCGTAACTGGATTCGTCTACGACGATCGAAGCCGCATTGAGCGGCACTTGGCTGCGAGCCCATGTCTCCTGTTCACGAGCTGGCGTCCGATAGCAATGTACGGAAGGTGCATCACTAAAGGAACTGAAGCGGTAAAAGACACTTTGGGAATCGGGTTTGCAAGGGAAAAGGTGCGCTGTGCCCTTTGATGGCAAACGGAGTGTGTCACGATGGTGGCCGTCAAAATCAAATACTTCAATTCGCGCTCCAAGGTCTCTTACGTATGAGACCAAAATGAGCCTATCGGCAATCGCGACGTCGTGGATGCGGTAATTTAACTCTGGAACTAGATCACGCCAGTTGCGGTCCTTTTGCCCCTCCCAATCAATCTGTACAACGCGGCAATTCGGAGCTTTCCAGTCCGTGAACCCTAATAGTCTATCGTCCAATAGAAACGGCACGAAAAGACCTTCGATCTGCTCCACGACTGGTCGCAGACGTTGCGTGCCCACATCATAAACGAAGAAATCAATTGTAGTCGGATCACCAGACACCAGTTTGTAGAAGCCCAATCGCTGTCCATTGGGTGACCCGAATAAGATGAGTCGCAGCTTCTCACTTTCACCTGCGAAGAAAACTTGTTGATCCTCTTGATTTGAAGTTCCGAATGAGTGCCAGCAAACCGCGTGACGGCTTGGGCGAGTCGCATCGATCGTCTCGTGCGAATAGTAAAAGCCCGTTCTATCTTTCGCGAAAACCACTCCGCGACAGAAACCGCGTGGTAAGTGGTCTTGCAGAATCCTTTTTAACGCCACGTCGAAAAATTCAACGACGCAAGAATCCTCGCCTCTTTCTCGAACGCTGTATGCCAGTAACGCTCCCTCACTGGAAATATTGATGATACTGACCGCCGTTGCTCCTGTCGCATCTCTTCTTGTCGGGTCGACCAAGACGATTTCTTCCTTTGATTCCCCTTCCCGCATCATGATGACTGGCTGTTCTTGGTCAGACTTCCGTTTAAGATAGAAATACCTGTTGCCAACCTTCCAGGGTTCACTGATCACTTCAACGGCCAACAGTTGCTCGATACGCTGTCGAATTCTGTCGCGGCCAGGAAGGACATCTAGGTAACCTCGTGTGTATGCGGCCTGTTCTTCGAGCCACTTTCGTGTGCGCGGAGAATTCTGGTCTTCGAGCCAGCGATAAGGATCTGTGATCTTCACACCGTGCAGGGTGTCCGTTACTGGAGCGGTGGCGGATCTCGGCGGGTTCAAAGTGAGTGACATTCGCTAGCCTCCGATTCGAGGAAACTCGGTTTGGCATTACGTTATTGGCCCGTTTCCCCAGAAGCTGCGAGAACCTATGCCTCAGGTGTTCATGCTCGCAACAGGTTTTGGGGCCGGGACAGCGAAACGCAAATGGAAAGCCTTGGCGATGGTGCGAGTAGTTACGCGTTGACGCAACAAAGAACTGTTACCGTATCCGGCCATTCGTTACCATTTCCGGCCAAGGAGGACCCTATTCGGCCATCGTTACTCTCGGATCGGGCTTTCAAATCAAAGGTTGGTAGGGAAGTGGAACAAGCCGTGAGCTTCGTCAGCCGCTGAAGAAGGCGGAGCGTTATGCAGGTAGCTGTATAAGCCGCCCCGACGCAGGAGCTGATCGTGCGTACCCTGCTCTTCGATAACCCCTTGATTCAGAACCACAATACGGTCAACGCACTCGAGTGCGGAGAGCCGGTGTGAGATGAAGACGATTGTCTCGTGGAGAAAATGCTCCGCCAATCTTGCGAGAACTCGCCGCTCAGAAACGGCATCCAGAGCCGATGTCGATTCGTCCAAAAGTAACAACGAAGGGTTTTGAAGCACGGCACGAGCCAAGGCGACACGCTGCCGCTCCCCCCCGGACAACGCATTTCCTCTCGGCCCGAGTGGCGTGTCCCAGCCCTTAGGAAGGCGATGGAGTAATGCTTCGAGATCGGCGATTTCGGCCGCACGACGGAGTTGTTCTTTTGATGCGGATGGATTTCCCAGGAGCAAATTCTCTCTCAACGTCCGGTCGAAGAGAACGGCGTCCTGCATGACGTAGCAGACCTTTGTTCGCAGGCATCCGAGGCGCAGTTCTCGAATGTCGATTCCGCTTATATAGACGACGCCAGAATTCACGTCATATAGCCTTGCAATTAGCTTCGCGACAGTACTCTTGCCGCTACCACTGACGCCAACCAGCCCGACTTTGATACCCGCCTCTAGTTTGAGGTTGAGTCCTTGCAACACAGGTTGCCGATTGCAATATGAAAAAGAGACGCCTCGCATCTCGACATCGCCGCGCATAGGTGAGGGAAGAGGAAGTGCGGCGGGCTTTTCTGTAACGGTCAGCGGCATATCTATAACCTCCAGGATTCGCCGCACGCTTGTGCTCAAACGGTTGAGCCGGGAATAGGTCTCTACAGCAGCATGAAGTGGGTCGAACAGCCTGGCAGTATAACTGTAGAAGGCAACCAAGCCCCCAATCGTCAAAGCTCCGACAAAGACCTGATAGCCGCCATATCCCAGGATGGCGATGGTCCCGATGGCGATCAGTGCCATGTAGGAGGCGCCGAACAATATTTCGATCAAGCTCCTGTGATTTAACGCTTTCTTTCTGGCGAGGCCGCGCACCATGAATGCACTCGTTTGATTCCGCTCCTGGTGCAAGAGCTGGATCTGGATAATGGAAGCCAAATGCTCGTGCAAAAAGCCGCTTTCTAGGCTGGACTGATGTTGCGCCGCATCCGAGGCTGTTCGAAGCCGGTGTTCGAAATGCCTCCGGAAGACAAAGAAAAGAGGCATCAGGGGGAAAACCATGCAGGTCAGCCGGAAATCCAGCACGAACATGGTCCCAACAACAAAGATTGTGTTGCAGGTGGCCTGGAGAGCATATGGTACGAGGCTCGATCCCAATTCGGCCACCTGATCGACGTCCTGTTCCATGCGGTAGAGCCTTTGGCCCACGGGTGTCATTTCGTGGAAGTCCGCCGAGAGCCGGTTCATCTGCTGCAAGATTCCGAGTCGAATGCGGAAAACAAGATCCTGCATTGTGCGGGAATACAACAACGCACCTAGGCCTGAGAAGCCTAACCGTGCGACATAAATTAGAAAAAACCCTAATGCGGCTAGAAGCAGTAAGTGGGCGTCTCTTCTGGGAAGAACTCGGTCAATAAGCCACTTTATGATGAGCGGGTCAAGCAGAAACATCAGGCTGGTCAGCACGATCAGGGACACGCTCACGACGTGTAAGCGAATAAGTGGGCGCAATTGGCGAGCAAACCACCGAAACTCCTTGTTAGGCCTCGCAATTGACAACGCCGCGACTCCTTGAACGTGGGCTAATCGTTAGACGTGTTGCTGCAGTGCAAAACCGTTCACGCTGCAATCTCCCTCAGGCGGCAGATTTTCCTGAATTCCAAGGGAGTTAGGTAAAACAGTTCCTTGAAGCCTCGAGTGAAGTGGCCGGTTGTTTGGTAGCCCATGTCGATTGCTATTGCTTTGATGGAGACATTTGTTGCCCGCAATTGTTCTGCTGCAGAGGCAAGACGCCGGTTCATCGAGTATTCTTTGATCCCCACTCCCATGGAGAGCTTGAACAAGCGACGTGCTTGGCGGTCTGACATCGCAAACCCAAGCTTTGTACAGGTGTCTCCTAGTCTCCATCGAACCTTGCCCTGCTGCTGATCGATGAAGTCTTTGAGTTTCTTTGCGCGCCAGTCTGTATCAGCCGAAGGCGAGACCGCGCGCGGAAGAACCCGCTCAAAAAACACATCCGGAGACGCAACTGCTCTAATAACAGGTCGTCCGTAAATCATAGGAGGTTCTCCCCGTATTCCAGTTCCTTTTTAGTGCTGGGCTTATGACCTCTGCGCGAGACGAAACGCACTCTGAAGAGTGTTTTCAGCCGTCAAAGCGTAGTGCGTGCCGTTTGTTCGCCGCTTGGCTAGTTTACGACCTTCGCCAATCCGCTATGGTCGTCAAGGTTCAGGAAATTCAGTAGGACAGCAGATTCGTTGCACCTCCGATCCCCTCCGGGAACCTGTGTTGTTCCCAAAGGCGACAGTTTTCGGGTAGTTGCAGACAAAGTTTGGCCCGCGGACATGTTGAGCCAACTCCTCAGCGGCCGATTTGGATGGAAACGCCGGCACGCAGTCGAAAGTTCCTGCGGAACCAAATGGGACGGAATTGAGACGTGGACCTATCAAATCAGAGGTCCAAGCCGCCGGCGCATTCGACAGTTTGGCTCGCATCGAGGCAGGTAGTGCGTTCCGAAACATGTCAACCCCGCGCACCGGCGGACTTGGATTCGTGAAATACTCCGTTCCGTTGAACAAGCCCCATTTGTTCCAGCTTGGATAAGTACTCGGTGACGTCGGATTCGAGTCGCTCATGGGGAATTTTGTAGTGGGTCTCCATCACATCCACGAGCCCGCGAAGATTGACTCCTGAAGGGCTCGCTTCCACTGTGCTCCAAACTCGTGCGGCAACTGGATTGAGGCTGTAACAGAGCCCCTTTCGAATATCGAGAAGCACAGCGCCGTCTTCAGAATATGTGGAACGGACGTCTGGAGAAACCAACCACCTAGCGATAGGATCCGTTTTCACGCTTTCCCTCCAGCAGAAGGTCCGGGTTCGAAGCAAACGGCTTCGGGGGCTGGCTGAGGCCGTTTGTAAGACAGAAGGAGTAATCGAAGTTGGGACCTCGGACAAACCCTCTTCCGTCGCGCCCTACCGCTTGCGCGGCGACGCGCATGAAGGTTTGGCACAAATTCAAATGGGTGTGTGAAAAAAAAAGTTTCTGCTCCGAATTCGGGCCTACATAGATGAACAGCGAATGGTAGGCTTGTGAATGAAGTGTGCGTTTTCGCGATTGTTGTCCGATTGATTTCAAAGACTTACGGGCAACAACTGCACCGAGTTGGGAATGGTTTAGGCGACGCCTACTGGTTGTAGTCCGAACCGCAATTTCCCTCCAAACAGAGGATGATGGTCGAATATCCGACCTGAAATGCCTATCCTTGGGCGTCCTTTCGATATGAAACCGGAGGGCAGATCGTGTTGCCAGCGTTTTTTAAAAGCCGGCGTCGCTCACCCTTCAAAGAATATGGCGCCGTTCATTGACGAGCTTGGGCACCACGCTATGTCGCGGTATCCGAGTCCAAGTCAGGAGGGGCAGAATTGTTTTATTATCTGCAATGTTAGGTACTATTGCAACATTAACACTTATGAGGTAGCGTGCCTGCATGACCCGGGGTCGGTCACTCCAGTCTAGGAATCCTCCGGGCCCTCCCGGGCAGCGCCTCAAGGCACTGCGCGAGGCTTTGGGCATCAGCGGTCGAGATGTGCAAACCCATAGCCGCCTAATCGCGCCCCACAGCTCTTTGGTGGAGATCGAGAACTCCACCAGGGTCCCGAGTGTCCACAAACTCTTTACACTGAGCGCACTCTATCGAATTAATTTCGTGGACCTCCTTCTTTTCTTTGGAATCGACCTGGATCAGATCAACACAGCTCGCCTCGCCGTCAAACTGCCCAGGACTCATCTCGTTCCTTCTGAGATTTATGACACGGAACGTCGCGTAAGTTTTCCAGTGAGGTTCGATCCGGGAGCGAAGATTGAAGACACCAATCTCCTCTCCCGAATTGTGCAGACTTGGGGCGAAATTCCCATCGCATTCGTTCAAAACCTCGGCCTTCGGAAATATCTGTATGGATTTATTGGGATGGATGACTACACGCTGTACCCGATGATTCGTCCCGGCGCCTTTGTCCAGATTGACGACCAGGACACCAAAATTCAGTCCGAATCATGGGACAACGAGTTTGAGCGGTCCATCTACTTCTTTCAGCTTAGAGACAGCTATGCGTATGGCTGGTGTGAATTGGAAGGCAAGGTCTTGAGCATCATTCCGCATTCGATGTCGGGAAGAAAGACACGGCAATTCAACTATCAGGACGATATAGACGTTGTGGGCCGGGTAGTTGCTGTAGCGATGCCGCTCCGGAGGAAACCGGCCCGGTCATCTTTGTCCGCTCCTGACACTAAGAGAATTCAATAGACCACCAGGGATGTCCGTGCTGGTCCCCTGATTCGGCGCTCTTCCCAAAGCTATACTAAATAAGTAACTAGAGGATAGTCAATGCCACCCAGAGTAGAACTCAGGACGATCCGCAGGCATCTTGGGATTTCTATACGCCAAGTCGAAAAATACAGCAGGCATATCGTAAAGGCTGAAGGGAGTGCAAAGTTCTATATTTCCAACGCTTGGCTCAGCCAGATTGAAGCCACGGGGTCAGTACCGAGTGTTCAGAAGCTCTTTAGTTTAAGCGTCATCTACCGGATCAATTTTGTTGAGTTGCTGTATCTCTTCGGGATCGACCTTGAGAGAATCGGTCGGCATCAGTTCGAAATTCGCCTGCCAAAAACACACCCTGCAAAGCTGGAAGTCTACAATGAAAGCAGGACCGCCACTTTCCCCGTGCGCTTTCACGAAGGCTTTAAGGTAGACAAGACGACTCTACTCTCACGCATCGTTAAAATTTGGGGCGAGGTCCCAATTTCGGTCATTCGGCACCTGGATATCAAGAATAGCGAGTACGGCTATGTCGGCCTTCGAGACCATACGATGGATCCTCTTGTCCCACCGGGCTCTTTCGTGCAGATAGATAACCAGGTGCGCGAAGTCCTTCGCCCCTCTTTGTGGCGGACAGAATTGGATCGGCCAATCTATTTTATAAAAATTCCAGGTGGGTATGCTTGCTCTTGGTGTGAACTGAAGAGGAATCAGCTAACCCTCGTGCCCCATCCGCTGTCACGCAGCCGCCTTCGGCACTTCGTTTATGCCCAAGATGCAGAGATCATCGGCAGAGTAACCGGTGTCGCTATGCGGATTGTTCGTCCTGAAAAGCAGGCTTCTGACGTGTCTGTAAGATCGCCAAAGCCATCTTGAGGTTGGACAAAAAAACCTGAGCCTCAAGTTCATCGCACTCCGAAGGAATCGTAACCCGATACGATTCAAGGTGTTCCCAACTCTTCAGAAAGTCTTCGGGTCGCTCGTCAGTCGAGGAAATATAGTTGCGCAGCTCCTCAATCAATTCTTCCAAAGAGGCGTACACAAGCCGGGCGAAAATTTCTCGGTGGCACTCTGCAAGAGCTCTTGAGGCCACGCTTTCGGTGAAGTGAAATGCGAGACCATCATGATAGTACTGTCCGTTGTTGTAATCGCGAGAAGAGGCTAAATAAACGAGGCGACTGAAATCGCCAGGGAGCCTTGAGAGAGTGCGATTAGTAAGGTCAGTTACGGCCTGCCCAACGTCAATGTTTCTGTCTTTGTAGCTCATATCTTAGCGGTCTTCAGCTTTGAGGCATTCCTCGATTGAAACCGGTCTCAAGCGCCCTACAGTTTGCAGGGTCCACGACTGCCATGAGCCGCCGAAGTGCGCCGCGCTGCCACGCCACCCACTGAAGAGTTTGTCGGACGATCTTGCGAGTCCGGACAGGACCGCGAAGCCAGATCCAGCCGATCAAAAAATTACACAGAATGAGAAACAAAAGGTAGCTCAGGGCGACCTTGATTTCCATCACGATTTGCAGATCTTCACTCTGCCGCGCGACGGCCACATGTGAGTGCATGACCTCCGAGGTCCGCATACGCGTACGTCGAAGCCAAGCGAGGGCAAGAACTGTGCGTTCGCGCTGAAACATCCGCTGAATTTTCGAAGGTGTTTCCCGTAAAACGAAACCCCAATCCTGCGGACCAAAAATCCTGTCGCCAAGGTCTCGTTGCGAACCGCTTCTCGCCCCTAAGTGATATTGCCGCGGTGTCAAAACTTCTGCTGTGCCTCTATGGACGATGGCATTCCAAACCCACCAGGCCAACGCCGCCAAAAGGAACAGCCCGAGGAAAAGATAAGGCAACCACTGGGTCATAGTTCGCCGCCCATCTTCAAATACGACCGTGCCTTGGAGAGGATTCTCTTCGTCTGCTCGGAAAGGAAGTTATAGTCGCGCTCGATCTTTGATTCGGGGCCTGGTTCGGGATTGGCGTGATACGACCAGAGCGTTAAACACCAGATCGACAGAGTGACCAGATACGCTATAGGCTGGACAGACCGCCACGTGGGCCGTGGGCCAAATCCTGGCAGCGATCCAAAACCGACGCACACCACGCTGGTACCCACGTAGCAGGTATAACCCACGACAATCCCTATCAGATTTCTGCCGGCGGGGATCTTATAGTAGGCGAGCAGGGCGATGATCACGAGCAGTAGCGCTGCCTGAAGCGCGCGCATATCGCGCTCCAGCGCGGCCATTGTGTCCCCCGAGGTCCAATCAGAGCCGTTGACTGCACCCACGATAATCTTCAGCATCACTGCGCCAAGAAGGCAAAGAAGGGGGCCGTTCGCTGCGCGCACCGCGCCCCGATACTTTTTTAACAGCTGCGTATACATTTCCAAAATAACGGCGTAACCCGCGATTGCCGCCAGGAATTGCGTTCGCCAATAAAAAAGTGGATAGGAATTTGGAAAGTTAGTGAACACGGCGAAGCGGAATAGCTCGAGCAGCAGGACACTGCTCACATAGAGGTAGAAGAGAGTGTACTTCGTGTAGAACTTTGCTCCAATCGCACGCGCCAACAACAGGGTTTCCGCCGCGATTTCTGTCCACCACAGGACCTGCCCGAACACAACTTTCACCCCTTCCAAATTGTTCGCCGAATGCTAACACAAAAAAGGAAGGGGAAGATTCACGACTGTCTTCCCCTCTTTCTTCTCGTCCTATGCGTTGATTCCGGAGGCTGCCGGACTGGCTGGCAGGGGAGGTGGCGGCGGCACGGGGGCGCCCCCATCAGTTCTCAGTTCAGGTTTGGCTCCGGCTGCGGAGAGATGTTGGGCGGTCAGGGAAACCAAACCTGCCACCGCAAGTGATACCAACAAAACGAGTTTACGAGTTTTCATGAGTTCTCCTTTTTGGGAATGAATTGGGCCCGGGCAGTCAGATTAGCGAGGCCTTGCTAGAACTTCTAAGAGTCCTGTAATCCGCTCGGTCCACCGAGCACTTGTGCGGAGAAATCCCGGAAAACTCACATGGCCTTTAGCTTTGGTCAGGCCAATGTTCCCTGCGTCGATTGATTTTTGGGTGCCGGAGCGGGGGTACGGAATTTGCTACCCCTGGTCTTGTCATTTACGTGATTGCGGGGTGAGGGGCCAGGGCAAGAAGGGAGAATCCGAAACATCGCCTTCTTCTCTTGGATTGAGGTTTTAACCGAACCGGCACTCTACACTGATAGGCAGAAGTTTCGGACTTAAGAAAGCAATTCGACAATTTGTAGTTCACGGCGAAGCCGGCGGTTTTGGGCTGAGGACGAGTCATCATGGATGGAGACGCGCGGCCGCCCGAACGTAGCTTCCGAGTCAACCCTGTGGATCGACTTGGGCGGAGGATGAGCGCTGCTGTCCACGATGCTGCCGAGGAGATCGCGCACCGTGCGGTCCTGCATGCCGAAAAACTGCATATTGATCCTGCGGTCGCGGCAAGCTTATTGGAAGAGGCAGCGGCCAGAGTTTCACGCGCTATAGATAGGAAAACGGACAGTAATGAGCAACCTGTTCGAGACCTGCGGGCGTATCTCTTCCGCGCTTTCCTCCGACTAGTAAACAAGGCCGTGAAGCGACAGTTGCTGGTTGCGGATGCCATTCGCACGCTCTCCGTGACTTCCCACAACTCAACTGATCCATTGGCGCAACTCGAGCGGAAGATTCTCGTTGATGAATTGCTGACGAGGGGTGATCCGGTGGCCCGCGATATGGGCCCGCGATATGTTCTATCGGCGTACGCAAAAATTTTCCTGGGACGAAATTGGGTTGTCTTATGGAATATCGGGGCATGCTGCAGAATCCCGCTTCAGCCAAGCGCTCCGGAAAATCAGGGAGAGACTTGACCCGAATAGCGGTTTATGAACTTTACGGCCGAAGTGAGCAGTTCTGGAAAATCGGAATGAGAATGAAAGACCGCAGAGCCTTCGAGAAAAAGGACAAAGACTTACTCGACTTTGCGCACTCCTATCTTTCGGAGGCCTTTCCTAACCCGGACCGCCAGGGATGTCCCCCTGACGCTGCTCTGCGATCTCTCGCGCTCAGTCCGACCGAAAGTGAGCCCACTGTCACTGGGCACTTGGCAGCATGCTCTCCTTGTTTCAGGCGCTACGCGGAGTTGCTAGCTCAGTTGAGGTCACAACGGGCTGCGGACAAAAGGTTATCTTGGGCACGTGTAGCCACGTGGCCCAGGTCTCATCCAGTGCTGGTAGGTGCTGCCCTTGTGTGCGCCCTATCCATCGCAATCGGAGCCAGTCTATTGTTGAATCGGATTAGGGTGCCGAATCCTCCTCTGGATGCGAACCGAGCGCCCTACCCCGTTCAGCCGGTGAATCCTATGGTCGTGTATGCGCCGTTTAGTCTAGACCTGAGCACGCTATCTCCGGTGCGTGGCTCTGAACCCTCAGGAACGGCGTCCCACCAGCGGATCCCTGTCCCAAGGTCGCCGCTGTATCTGACTCTGACACTGCCACTGGCAAGTGAGGAGCAATCCTACAATATAAGACTGACAGCGGGTGGCCACGCATTCTGGTCCAAGTCTGCCCAAGCACATCTGCAGGAAGGTAAGACACTCATTCGAGTCGAGGCAGACTTCCGACAGGTCCCACCAGGCAGTTACAACTTAGAAGTCGAATCCTCAACCGGCATTCGCCTCGTTCAGCCAGTTTTGATAGAGATCGCATTGCCTAACGGCACGGAGCGAAAACGATGAGAATCAGGCGAGTCGCGGCCGGGCTTTTTCTCTGCGGAGCGGTTTGCATATTCGCGCATGCGCAAGCAACGGCGGATGATCCAGGTGTCTTGTTAAAGCGGGCCCTTCGGTATGGCGATCTATACAACTGGGCGGATGCAGCCTCATTGTTCACTCAAGCCGAGCAAATTTATATCGAACGTGGAGATAGTCGCAATGCACTATACGCGCACTTGGGCCGGCTTCGCTCAACCATGGAACAACTCTCGCTCCCGGAAGTCTCGGAAGAGCTGGGTGCCGAGCTAGACAAGAATCCGCTGCTCCAATCAGATAACGAGCTCAGACTATTTTGTCTCATGGTTCGCGGCGACATCGATGGAGAAATTGACGCCGTACCGATGCGTCGCGATTGGGAAGCCGCACTCAAGGTCGCCCAGGCTCTGAGGGATAAGAAGTGGGAAAATCGCTCCTCCGGCGAGCTCGGTTTTGCCCTCTTTCTCGAAGGAGACCTGGCGGCAGCGCGCCAGAAGGTTGCTGGCGCTTTAATCGGAGCGACGATGCTTCAGGATACGGGGGCACAAATCCGCTATTTGGCTGCGATCGGACATGCCTTCGTACAACTGGGTTCCTACGATGACGCGCTCGGATACTTCGACAAGGCACTGAGGATTGCCACTTCCCATCCTGATGCGGGATACCAGTTTGTTGTCAACGAGGGCAGGCTGCAGGCATTCAGGGGTATGGGGAAACTCGACGCCGCAGAGCAGCTCGCCGACGAGATCATCGCTCAAGCCCGAGCAAAACAGAAACATGTCAAAGAAACCCAGGCTCTCATCACGGCCGCGACCGTGGCGGTTGCAAAGAAGGATGAAGCGAAGGCAGTTGAAGAGCTGCAAGCGGCAATCGATTTGGCTCAGAAAGGCAGATTCACACGTCTACTTGCAGATGCTCAATTCTATTTGGAAGACATTTATCGCAAGAGGGACGATCTGCCGAAAGCAGAATCCCTAGCGGCAGCCGCAGCGGAGTCGACGCAGAGCAGCGGTGATATTTATTTGCTCCCACTGCGGCTACAAGCACTCGCCCAGTTGCAATCTAGCCAGGGCAAATATCGCGATGCGAGCGCGACGTATGATCGCGCCTCAGACATCCTGGACTCGATGATCGGCAACGTTAGCACCGCGCAGGGCAAGATTGGCCTTATCACTGCGATGAGCGCGATCTACTCCGAGCATTTTGCTTTGGTTGCAGACCACTTAAACGATATTGGCAAAGCCTTTTCGGTTCTTGAGCACGCCCGCGGACGAGTAACTACTGATCTTTTAATGAGCGGAAAACCTCCCAGCTCTGCAGAAGAGCTGGAAATCGAGAAGCAGATCAGCCGCTTGAATGTGGATCTAGCAAAAGCGAAGTCCGCTGAACAAGTCCGTCAAGTTCGTGACAATATCTTTCTCGCCGAGCAGGCGCGTTGGCTTGCTCCGGCATCTGGCCCGTGGAAGTCCCGCCCATGGGAAACGATCCCGCTCGAACGCATCCGCGAGGGCCTCGCTACAAATGAACTGATTCTTGAATACGTTCTCGCGCAACCTCACTCTTTTTGTTTGGCGATCAGCCGAGACTTCGCGCGAGTCGTCCCCGTCGCTGGCCGCGAAAGCGTCGAGGAACTGGTCGCCGCATATCTGAAGACATTGAAAACGAAAGGAGCTTCCAAGCCGGAAGGAAGCCAGCTTTACTCTGCTCTCTTGAAGGAGATCCCAGAGGTCGCGAAGAAAGAGCGCTTGGTAATCGTCCCGGACGGCCGCCTCCATCTGCTGCCGTTCGATGCTCTCGTTGACGGTGGCGGTCGGTACCTGGTCTATTCCCACACGATCACGTACGCACCCTCTGCGACTGCAATGTATTTGGTGAATTCGATGGCGCCGCACCAGCCCGTACAGCAAACGCTGCTCGCGGTTGGAGGCATCCCTTACGACCAGACGGCAGACCTCAACAAATTGGCTAAGATGCGCGGGTACACCACCAACGCTTTAGTTAGTCTGCCGGCCTCCAAAGACGAAGTTCTCGCAGCCGAAGCCGCTGTCCACGGCGGCACTAATACTCTCTTGATTGGACCAACAGCAACAAAATCTGCGTTTGAGCACTCGAATCTCGACCAGCGCGCCATCATCCATTTGGCAGTACATGGCGTGGCGGACGAAAAACATCCTGATCGAGCGGCGCTGATACTTCTGAGCGATTCACAAGTGGGCGATGACGGTATTTTGGAGGCAAGCGAGATCGTTCACCTCCATTTGAATGCTGACCTGGTCGTTTTGTCGGCCTGCGATACTGCGGTCGGGAGCCTGCAGGGCGAAGAGGGCATCGCAAATCTCTCTCTCGCGTTTATGTTGGCGGGTGCGAAGAACGTGGTTTCTACGCTTTGGAGTATTGACGATACGTCAACCCTCTATCTAATGAAGCGCTTCTACACTCATCTAGCCGAGAGAAGTACCGTCGCGTATGCCTTGACTGCGGCCAAGCGGGACATGCTTAAGACTTATGGCCCGCAGGCCATTCCGTATTATTGGGCCAGTTTCAGGTTGGATGGTGTCGGAGATCATCCCATCAGCCTCAACTCTATGAGGCTAACTACCACGAGGTAGGGAAGCGACAAATGCGACTCAACCAAAACACTTCATCTCCCCCACTCACGCAAAAGGACCGGGCGAAGATCCTCGGCGTCCTCAAAAAGCTCGTTCCTGAACGACACATCAATGTCAGCGACCCGAATCAGGACTATCGGCCATGGATTGCGCTCGTTGATGAACGCATGCAGCGTCTCATTGATGTGGATAAAACCGAAGCGTTTGAAAGCGGGGTGAGTGAACTTCTCAGGACACTGGGCAGTAGCCACACAGCTTTTTTTCACCAGCGCCGCGACAGCGTCCCCGCACCGTATTCCATCAATGCCACACTTCGTGCGGTCGACACTCCACAAGGCAAGCGTTGGATGTTTGTGGATGTGATCGAAGACGGGCCGACATTCCAGGCGGGGATTCAGCCGGGCGAACTCCTTCTCGCCGTGGACTCCGAACCGGTGATACCGCCAAGGTCTGCAAATTTCCGTATCGGGGGCAGCCACAAACTTGAGATCGGAACTTTCAGCGGCGGCAAGCGCCAGGTTGCTATCGAAGTGCCAAACCGGGCAGCAAAAGATCGGCCACCGATGATTGAACCACGCAGTCTATCCCACCAGATGCTTGCTCCCGACACAGGCCTTGTCAAAGTAGCGACGTTTCCGGGAGCCGTAGGCCAGAGTTTCGCTAGGGGTCTGGATGCCGCTATTCGCGACCTGAAAGACCACAGCGTTCAACGGCTCATCGTGGACATTCGAGGCAATATCGGGGGCGGGTTAGGGTCTCTGCGCCTCCTGAGCTATCTATGTCCGGGCAAGGCCGAGATAGGTTATAGCGTTACGCGGCGGCGGCTTCGCAAAGGGTACCAGAAGGAAAAACTGACCCGCATTGAAAAGATTCCCGCCACAAAAGCACAACTGCTCCTGATGGCCGCGCGATTCAAACTATTCCAGAGGGATCGCTCAATTGTCCTCGTTACAGAGGGGCTCGGGCCACAACCGTTCCACGGGCGCACAGTAGTTCTCATCAATGAGCATACCCACAGCGCGGCGGAAATGGTAGCGAGCTTCGCAAAGGAGAATCACCTCGCCACACTCGTCGGCATGAGAACAGCAGGTGAGGTCCTTGGGGGCGCCAATTTCAACTTACCCAGCGGATACGTACTCCGCATTCCGGTCGCGGGCTGGTACACCTGGACGGGGGAGTGTATCGAGGGCACGGGAGTAGAACCTGACGTGATTGTTGAAAACACTCCAGAATCGCTCGCGAGTGGTCTTGATACCCAATTAAAGAGGGCGATAGAGATGAGCAAGGCACTCTAAAGAGCTATCTTCCATGGCTCGCCGCGTCGAAACAGCCCGCAGCTTGCTGGCTTCAAGGGAGTGCGTCGCACCTCAGAAACTGTGCGTCCTAACAAAGATTTTGTTTACGTTTTTCCTTTCTGCAGGGCTCTTAGTATAACGAGGGGAGTTCTCGCTGTTTTTCCACGCAGGCTTGCTGGAACCGTCCCACTTCGGTCAGTCACCCTTCTTAATTGCGGGCCGCTCGAAGGCTCCGAACTGGACGCGAAGGTAGCAATCTATCAATGGAGTGCACGCTCCAAGTGTGCCATCGCACCAACTAATGTCCAATCACCGTTCAGCCCCGGCCGCATCGAGTTGAGGTTTCCTGCCCAGGATGCCTCGTTAAGGGTGAAGGGAGAAATTTCCAGATATGACCAGATCGCGCGGGAGCTTCCATACGTGATTACACGCATGGGGTCGGGACAATTAATGACCCGATCCGTTTCGGTTCAGAAGTGTCCTCCACGATGTAATTCGTAGTCAGGTATCGCGCCGCCTCGGGAACCAAACTTCCGAAAAACATCGCTGGTCGACAACGTTCAGGGGGTCCGTCTCGTCTCTCAAGCGAACACAGCAAGGTGTCTTGGCAGTATGGCGGACAGTTGGGGCAATACGATGGGTGGCTATTCCTTCCGGTTTTTCTCACCGGAACAGGTTGATCAGATCCTCTGTGACGGTGCGAAGCGCGGCCGTGCAGGTTCACACGCCGCCATACAGAGGATACTGAAACTCGAACCGGGATTAGCGCGAGCAGACCTCTGGCAGCGCATACGCCAGCTAAAACATCCAACGAGCTCCAAGCGAACTTGGCGAGCTGCTTGGACGACCGATGAAGATGAGCTGCTACGCAAAGGATATGCAAAGGGCTGGTCAGGCAAGAAGGAAGCGGTACGTGAACTTCTGCGACGCCATCCAGACTGGCGGCCTCACGTAGTCTGGAAGCGCGCTGGCCATCTCGGGCTCGTCCAAAAGAGCCTTAAGAGGCACCAGGAACGCTCGCAACATCCATGGTCAGAACACGATGACAGGGTCCTGCTGAACCTCGCGGGCTATAAAGAAGTAGGAGTCATCGGCAAGATCCTGCATCGGTCCACGAACGCAATTCGGTCTCGGCTCAGCAGGCTAGGAAAAAGTACCAGGGTTCACAAGGAGGGGTATGCGCAGCGAACGCTCTCCGAAGAACTGCATTTCGGAAGCAGAACAATTCGCAAGCTGATTGCCCAGGGATTACTCGAGGTTCGCGATCCTCGCATCACGAGACAATCGTTGAAAGAGGTGAATACCTCTACATTGGCTCCCGTTGCCAACGATCAACATGAACCAAACACGATCACCCTGGTCCAGACATTTCCTGCCACGGCCAACAGCGCGGAAGGCCCAGAGACGTTGGCTTCCAATCCGGACATAATTAGATCGCGGCCGGCCAGATCCTCGCGTGCTGATCGAGTGTGGTCGGACACGGCGACTCAACTGGGATTGAGTCTGCAAACGATCAAAGACTACGTAGCTCAAGGCAAGCTCAAGCTCTACGATTCCCGCATCACTGAGAGATCTCTTAGGAACCTCTGCCGGCGATATGGGTCCCTGCTCAATTACGATTACCTGAACCACGAGACGCGAGATTGGCTTGCGAGTTCTTTGGATTTCGCAAGGAAGGGAGGAGAGGCCCTCGCACGCCAGCTAGAGAGTCGTCGCAAGCACGCGCAGGTTGTCAGGCACTGCGCTTGCGGCCGTGAAATCCGCGGGAATGCGTTTTTTAGGCACGCGAGAAGATGTGGTCAATCAGCACGTTCGAACCGATCCGATAGCGCAGTCAATTGAACCCTCAAGGAGGGGCGCATCAAATGACGCCGCTCGAACTCTCCTTGGAATTCATTAAAGCTTTTCGATAAATTCGTCAGCGGCCTGCCGCCACTGAGGGAAAGGAGGATACGGAAGTGTCGGATCACAAGACCGTTCCTGCAGCCAACGGTCGCTGTAGGCGATCGTTCGAATGTGGCGCGGATGGTTGTCGGCCTTCTCTCGAACGTAATCAAGCCAACGCTGCTGGTTCACTTTAGAGAAGAAGCGATCTTCAATGTGCTTAACGAAGGTCTGCCAACTCTCCTGCTTCGGTCTGCCGGTTAGCTGCTCTGGGGCAAAGTCCGGGCACCTGCGCTGCAATTCGCGAGCGACTTCGGTTGGCGATTTGAGCGTGGCTCCCATGAGTGGATGAAGCCAATGTGCAAGAGCAAGCCAATCAACGTAGGTGTCAACCACATCCGCAGCCCTTGCTGCAGTCACTCTCGGAAAGAGACTGTAGTTCTGGGCCGACCGCCACCATGTCTCAAATCCGGGATATGCTGACCGCGGTTTGTCCTTCCATTCGCGCTCACAGTATTCCCAATATGCCCAAGCTCCCTCGCACCTGGGGCTTCGAACTCCATAAAAGTGCAGAGCGTCGAGCCATCCCTCTTGTTTCGCATAACTAAAGATACGGTCCTGGATCCATTCGTGAAGCCGCAAAGTCAACGGTTCAGGTTCACGCGTCTGGGCCGCCTGCTCGATAAAGTCGGCACAGCGCCTCCGGAGAACACGCAGCAGAGAAGTGGAAGCGCCACCCTCGGCTTCAACAATGGCCGTCACCCAGAGGACAAAAGCCTCCCACCTTATATATTCTTCGTGCGCCTCGCAAAAGCGCTTCCAGGAAACAAGCATCACCTGCTCGGAGGCTAGGTTGGCCGCCACGCGTTGGGCCTCTGTCTCAATGGGGGTTGTACAACTCATCTTCTTTTGCCGAGCCGCGTTCGAAACAGGCACCTAGTGCTCCTTGGGGAGTTGGCCAGCCGCGCAGCGAGGGGAACTCAGACCATGATGCAGGAGCATGCCGCGACATTAAGCGAGCGTCAAACGATTTCAGCGGATCCTACTCGCCAGACCTCTCCTTCTCGCAACACCGACTGGCGATTTCGTGTTTGCTTGGACTTACAGACATAGACTTCTCTCGCAACTCCAATTAGGCCTCTATCAATGCTTTTCGTTCAAGGAATTCTCAAGACTGGGAGCGATTCGAACTACCGGACCGTTCCAAAACGCAGAAGCCGGAGCGTCCTTCCAGTACGCGCCGGCTGGATACAGAATCGCTTCGTCCCAGTAGAACCCTTTTTGAATGCAGCAATCCGGCTTCGGCTGAGGCGGAGTTCGGGTTGCGTGATCCTTCAGTTCCGAGGACACGACATGCTTCGGGTCCCAGAACTGGCGCGCTCGGCCATCTGAAATTCGTCCGAGCGTGCTGCCACTCGGCGGCCGCCAGTCCGTTGGGAGGATCGGCTCCCACACAACGAGCACGCGCACCTTTCGGTCGGTGTGCCGCGCCAACAGTTGCTGAGTTGCGGAGGCCCCCCGCAGACAGGTTGGTCAAGTGGGAGACAGCAGCAAGACCAAGCGTGGAACGTCGGTCTCGCCATCGAACGCCTTCTCGAACTCCCCGAGATTTCCTTCCGAGAGTGTGACAACCGGCTCTTGGCCGCGTGGCGCCGAGCCAGGACCCCACAGGTACGCAGCCGCCAGCAGTACAAGAACTGCCGCGACCGCAACGCCGATGAGCCGTTTCTGTTTCATCTTCCCGAAAACCTGTCTGCGATGAATGCGGCGATTTCCTGAGGAAACAGGATCAATCCGAACACCACAACCACCGCGGTCCAAAGCAGCACGTTCCCAATCATGCGGACCCGGATCGAGCAGTACTTGGAACGATGCTGCTGCCAAAATCCCAGGCCAATCAGCGCGACGGACAGCCCTAAGAGCCACGGACGCAGCGTCGTGAAAAACGCACTTGCCGCCCCAACTCCCAGCGCCGCAGCGAAGCCAAGCGGCAGACAACAACTGATCGTCGCGACGGAACTCAGAATCGCTGCAAGTGATGCCGAAATGCCTGTGGCCTGTTTCAACGTACGTTCTCTTCGCGAGCCTCGACGACGGCGCGACGAACCATCTCAACGGGAGGGAGGCCGATTTCGGTCGAGCCCGGGTACAAGCGACAGCTCAGGGCAAACGCCTTCGACTGCGAGGACTCCCCAGCAACGTCCCGGCCGTTGATTCGAATCGTTGGAGAGCCAGAGAATGCAAGGTCCGTCGCCATCGCTTCATCCGTGACGAGCAGTTCGCGAATCTCCGCGGTAACACCTTCCGAATTGAGAACGTCTCTCACTAGCTTCACGGCGGCAGGATGGGACGGGCACTCCGCGACGTACAAAACCTCGACTCTCATTGACGACCCTCCTCTTTTCGCGCATCCCTGTCCTGCAGGATCGGGCAATGTGCATCTTGTTTGCGCAGTTCTTTGTCGCAACTATGCAGAGCCAAACGCAATTCGCGCTGCAGCTTTTGCAGGTTTTCCAGTTTCTGCCGCACGTCAGCCAGCTTCGCTTGCAATTGGCGGCGGACCGGCGCACACGGCTGCATCCGGCTTCCGCGCAGACTCAGGAGTCCCCGGATTTCGCTCAGTTTGAATCCCAAACCTTGTACGCGGCGGATAAAGGCCAGCGTTTCGACGTCACGTTCGCCGTACTGGCGAAATCCTCCCTGCGTCCGGGCGGGCCGGGGCAGCAGTGCGTTGCGCTCGTAGAAGCGAATCGCGTCAACGCTCAGCCCGACCTTTTTGGCGACGATGCCGATTTGCATGGCATTGCCTCCTATCGTGAAGCTACACCCTGGAGTATAGTCCAGAGTCAAGACCTTCTTGAACTCTGACCTCGCGCTGCCTATCGACAGTTGCCACCAACATCCCGGCTGGAGACCAATGTGGACCTTGTCGACCCTCCCGTCCTTCCTTACGTTCTTCACCATACGCAGCAAATCACGGGGCCATTGGTGGATCGGATTGGATTCTCGATACGCAAGGCCACTGAGAGCGACGCTCCAGGTATTCTTGGTTGCCTGCGTGCAGCGTTTGAGGAATACCGCAGCAGCTATACGCCCGCTGCATTCCTCGATACGGTGCGCACACCGGAAACAATTGGACAGCGACTTAAGGACATGTATGTATTTGTGGCGACCGACGAATCGGGTCAGATCATTGGGACGATTGCATGCAATGTCGTCGACCAAGACGAGGGCCACATTCGGGGGATGGCGGTCCTTCCTGCTTGGCACGGTGCCGGGGTTGCCAAACGCTTGTTGAGATGTGCGGAATCACAGCTGCGGGAACTGAGCTGCAAGCGGGTCAGCCTCGATACAACGGAGCCTCTCAAGCGGGCCATTCGTTTTTACGAAAAGAACGGCTTCCGTCCATCCGATAGAATCAAGGATTTCTTTGGCATGCCGCTCTTCGAATACGTCAAAAGTTTGGCATGACGAGACTTTCGTAGGCTCCACCGTCCTCTTCAACACACGCGCCTGCTCACGAGGCAAGTGTGTCCACTATCGACGGCATTCTTCGCGGGTATCAAGAAGCGGAAATGAAGATTGCTTCGTTGTTTTCTAATGAAAAGACTTGCGGCCCCAGAATGTAGTGGGGTACAAGCTTTGCCATGAATCGCGTCGTCTTGGGAATCTTGTGTGGTATTGCATTTGGCCTGCTCGACGGACTGATGGTGGTTTCTGGCAAGCACCAAGACTGGTCGATGGCAATGCTCTTACAGGCATTTTTTAGCCGATTCGCGATCGGCTTTCTGGCGGCCAACGTCTCGCTCCGTATACATCCAGTACTTACTGGAGCGCTTGTGGGTCTGCTGATCAGTCTTCCCGATGCGTTTGCGATGAAGTCCTATGTTGGAATCCTCGGAACAGGCTTGATCTTTGGCGCATTGGCAGGCTGGGCCGCGAAGACGTGGGGCCAATGAAACTCGCGCGGCTTTCACACCGGACGCAAGCCAATCGTTGATTCCAGCTTGGATCGAGCGAGCAGACTCGTGGACTCAGTCCGCATGAACACCTCATATAACGTCATTGCGGGTCAAAGCGTGGAACGCCTCGCGGCGTTGAGCGATGGCATATTCGCAGTCGCCATGACGCTTCTCGTCCTGGACCTCCGGGTACCTGCAATAGAAGCAGTTCACAGTGAGCACGACCTGTGGCGTTCTCTGCTCGCATTGTCCCCGCGGCTCCTCATGTACATGATGAGCTTTATGACGCTCGGCATTTTCTGGGTCGGTCAGCAGACACAACTCAACTACCTCGCTCGTGCGGACCGGAGTCTCTCCTGGATTCACATAGCGTTCTTGTTCGTTGTCTCGATCACGCCGTTCTCGACGGCGCTATTGGCTGAATTCCCCGCCTACCGCATTGCGCTTGTCTTCTACTGGTTGAACATTCTGCTGCTTGGGACCGCGCTGTACTTCAGTTGGGTGTGCGCGACACGAACTGGTCTGGTAAAAAACGAAATGCCGCCGGATGTCCCGGCCGCGATCAAACGCCGCATCGTGATCGGACAATCGCTGTATGCATTCGGTGCTTTACTGTGCATTTTCAATACGTACTGGAGCATCATGTTCATCGTTTTCGTGCAACTCAACTACGCCATCGCACCACGTATTCGTCGGGCTATCTCTCGATAGCTGAAGTTCGGATTGGACATCAAAGTGGACTTTATCTCAGATTCAGCGTCGGCCGTATAGTGCGCTATCCGTGCAATTGGCCGCAGTCGGCATTTCGGTTCGAGCCACCGCGCGATAACTCCCGGATGGTCGCGTATTCTTCCACAATTCCGAGCTAGGAATAACCGTCCCATTCACGCGGATGGCTGGTCATCTGCCGCATTGAAATCTCGTCCGAACGCAGGTTCTATTCCAAGAGTTGGGAATAAATCCCAAGAACACTCGGCTGGCGGTTTTGGAGCCGGGGACTTCCCCGTTCCCCTATCTGTGTGAATCGCTCCGCTGTCCTCAGTGTGTTCCCTCTGTAGGTCTTTATTTCGGAGTTCCGGTTGCGTCTGCCCTTTTCCGTTTTCAAGTTGCGAAGCGACGAAAACCGGCATTTCGTAGAGGTAGCGCAAACCCTCGACGACGCAAAAGCACGTGTACAAGGACTGGGCGAGTTATGGCCCGGCGAGTATGTCATTCACAATGAGGCAACGGGAGAGCGGATTTCGATTATCGCTGGCCACACCACGACCTAAACAAATGTCCCCTTACCTCCTGTGAGTAATGGACTGCACCTGGCTTACATAGTGCGAGTGCTAGGCTCTCCCAATCGTTCGCAAAGCGTGGTTTTCATCTGCCGATAAAGGTATGCGTCTTCCTCCAGCGCTCACTGGTAGTGCGAAGGTTGGCCACGTCGAGTTCGATGAGTTGGGCACCCCAGAGAATGGAGTCGTTCACGATTCCCTCTCAAGGTTGGCGCAACGACTGAATTTCCAGGGTGCCCATGGCGAGAATCTTTGTACGGTTAGAGCTCAACGAGAGTCTAATCAGGTCGTCGTGCTCGCAGCGGCGGCCTGTTCGAGGAACTTCACCGCTTTCCCTGCGTCCGCGACTCCGAGAATCAAAAAAGATGCGTTAGCGCCCGGCTCAGCTCCGGAGTAGCCGTAGTTAATGTTTATACTCGCTTCGCCGAGCCGTGACGCGACGCGAGCGAGCTCCCCAGGACGATTAGCTAACATCGCCTTCGCGACTTCGGTCTCGCTGTAATCAGCGTGCTGACCGTCCAGAGTCGCCCTGGTTTTGTCGGGGTCGTCCACCACGATACGGACGGAGCCCTTGCCTTTCTCGTGGGGGAACTGTTGATACGCAAGAATGTTGACGTCTTGTTCGGCGAGGGCCTGGCAGAGCTTGCCGAGTGTTCCAGGCCGGTCTTCTAAGCGGATTGTGAATTCTTTGGTGATAGGCATGGTGGGAACCTCCTTCCGATCACCTCGGGGACGGGCCGGGATGTTCCTGCGAGATGAGAAGATGTGAGAATCCTACGCCCGCCTGAGTTTCACTGCAAGATTCGCTCCAGCGCTCGCCAGCGCTCGACTGGGTGAGGTTGCAAAAGTCCGACGGTTGCGGGCCTTAAAACCAGGGGGCGGAGGGCGTCGCTCCGGCATGAGAACGCGTCCGGGATGACTAGGGCTTAGACGCTGCCTTGCCTTCCGGATCTTTGGTCTTCATCAAACTGGAAATGTAGAGCGTGACTGCCCGTCGTTCTTCTTCGGTCCCGTCACGCAAGCGCCCGTTCACAGCCCGCGCGATGACATTGCCTGAGAGCCCACGCTCGCTCAAGGGCACGTCGGGCCTGAGTGGCTTGTCTCAGTTTTCCCCGTGGCAACTAGCGCAGCGTGGGAGGAAGATTTCCTTGCCCTTAGTGAGGAGCCGGGCGCGCTCCTCCGCGGAGGATGGCTGATTGGATCGAGGTGTTAGGCTGGCGCTACGTGCGTGTATCGCGATGCCTCTGGTGGAGCCAGCAATGGCGATTGCAAAGAGTTGCGGTTCTTCCTTGCATGGCCGTATCACATTCTACTCCCGCCAGACGTATCTCCCGTGTCCCTCGCCAAAACTTCAGGCAGGCTGAACATGGCATGGTGTTATACCAGATCCATGATTGGAAATATTGTTGTAAGCTGTTGATTCTGCGGTCGGCCAGAGTTTTGGCGAGAGACAGGTCAGCCAAAGTGTAGTGCCCCAAGAGATTCCTTTCGCGAGCGGAGAGCCACGGAGTTTCGAGAGTAGAATCAAGGTGTAGATTCAGCCGAAACAAATGGCGCCGTCGACGAAATCCATCATCGAGCCCACCGCCCAGCCCCCAAGCATCGAGCCAAGCATTCCGGCGATGTCCATCTTCGGTATTCCGATCGTCCTATCGACTTTTCCTGATGCGGTGATTCTAGGTATCGCGCTGTGAGAAGCGCCAGGCTGCGCGCGCGGATTGCACTGGTTATTGTTGGCAATGGTTTGATGAGGATATCGTCCGGTGCCAGCGGTATTTTAGTTGGCTTATATCTCGCTAATCTTGCGAATCGGAGCTCAAATGTGAGTGTAGCTCTTGTCGGAACCCTGGGCGCGGTTTCTTTTGGGGCTGAACTCATCGCAGCTCTGCCGATGGGACTCGCATCCGATGTGCTTGCCCCTCGTGCACTGATCACCGGCGGCGCTTTACTCGGGGCAATTGCTACACAGCTCTTTGGTCTCACAAGTCGGCCCAGCATCTTTTTCTTGAGCAGGAGTATGGAAGGTCTGGGCGCGGCGGCCATCACTCCCTCGTTACTCGCTCATCTAACCGATGTAACGGACCGAAACCACGCGCTGCGCGCGCGCGTCATGAGCTATTTCGAACTTTCGCTTCTGGCAGGAATCGCGCTAGGAGGGCTAGCTGGAGCACAGCTGTGGCGGTTTCTCGACAATCGTGCATTCACAGCCGTGGCATCGCTCTATATCGTAGCTGCAGGATTTCTGTTCTTCGGTGCCGCGGGAAGCCGGAGCCACGGATCGAAGGAAGCTATCGCTGGTTTCCGCCGAGCGCTCCGCGAACCCTCTCTCCGGCGCCTCGCTCCAGTATGGTTGTCGGTGAACACGATCGTCGGTTTGTGGCTAGGGCCGACATTCATTTTTCTTCTCACGCGCCGTCCTCAAACCCATCAGTTCTTTGATGGTGCCTTGGCCAGTCACCCGGATCGCGTCGGCTGGGTTCTATTGGGGTACGCAATCATCTTCGGTACTGGGGTATTAGGCTGGAGCGTTGTGCTCCCCCGCAGGTCCGAGCAGCAGGCCCTGCGGATTGCTCTCATCGCGATGGTCGCCGTGTGTATCGGACTATTTCTGCTCAACCATTCGGGAGGCGAAAAGCCTTTGATCCGTTGGACGCTCGCGACATTTACAATCATATGTGTCATGGTCGAAAGCGGTTTCACTCCCGCGGCGCTTTCTCTCCTTGCCGGAGCCATTGGGGCGCAGGCTGGACGCGGGGCAGCGATGGGGATCTATTCGGTATTACTGAGCATTGGAGCCATCGCCGGCTCGTTACTAGCTGCGGTGCTCGGTCAAGCATTTGCGGTGGACGGGCTGATCTACGGCACCTTGGCGATGGCCGTGGTGGCCTTGGTTTTCGTACGATCGATTCGCCCGAGCATGTCGCAGTTAGAGGGAAGGACCAATGTCACAGCAACAGTATGACCTGGTGATTATCGGAGCCGGTTCTGGTGGA
>WNFJ01104217.1_pt3 | contig 60341 bp, 44 predicted proteins | sample 5400461 | NCBI WGS metagenome assembly WNFJ01 (sample SAMN13153349, study PRJNA577476) | soil metagenome | isolation source: 115 cm saprolite on Douglas fir-dominated hillslope | place: USA:California | collected 2013-09-17
AGGCGCGGAAGTGCGTAGCCGCGCCAGCCGATTTCTTCGCCCGCCTGCACCCAGGTGGAGAACACGATCGCTGCCGCCATGACGTACCACGCCTCCGGACCGAAACGCGGCCACGCGCCGGTCGCGACGCGATGCACGAGGGCGACGGACAGTTTGACCACCGGTATGTAAGCTACGGCGAACAAGTACCATCGCACGCCGACCCGCCATGCGAAGACCCGGCGGAGCAGCGCCTGCGTTGCGGCGCGTCCCTCGGCTTGCTCGGTAAGTGCCAGAGCAACCAGAGACGGAGCGAATGTGCCGAGCAGGAATAACGCCCCGGCAAGCGTCCCCGCGAGCGCGGGGGCGGCCGCCGCACTTCGTGAGATCGCAAGGGCCGCGGCCCAGCAGATCCACGTTGCGGCGTAGGTGAGCGAGAAGAACTTGAGGAGGGGCAGCATCATTGATCGGCAAGCACGGTAAACTGAATCCAGATGGCTGACAATCCTGGAAACATTCCTGTCGTGTTGCATAGCCGGGACGAGATCGCGCTGAAGATGATGAAATTCATCGCCGTGACCACCGGATATGGCAAGGGTGGCAGCGCTGCGGGGTTCACCGGCAAGTCCACGAAGACACCAGAAGAGTATGCAGACGCTCTACTGCAGTTATATGAGCGTTGCCGCGCCGTGATCGGTAAGGATTGAAGGCTAGCGCTACTTCTTCTTCGCAGCCTTCTTGGCCTTCTTCTTGCCCTTTTTCTTGGACGCCTTCTTGGCAGCCTTCTTCTTCTTGGCAGCCTTCTTCTTCTTGGCGGGCGCCTTCTTGGCGCGCTTGGGAGCCGCCTTCTTCACTGCCGCCTTCTTAGCCTTCTTCTTGGCAGGCTTCTTGGCCTTCTTCTTGGCAGGCTTCTTAGCCTTCTTCTTAGCAGGCTTCTTGGCGGCCTTCTTCTTGGCCGGTTTGGCTGATTTCGCCGCCGCCTTCTTCACCGGCTTCTTGGGTGGCGCCTCGGGCGCCGGGGGCGGCGTGGACGGCGCAGCCACGTGAGCGGGCTCCGGCGTCGGGTGCGGATGCGGGATCAATTCTTCTTCGTCTTCGTCCTCGGCTCCAAATTCGCCGACTTCGGTATGCACGTCCAAGTGCTCTTCCTCGTACCCGAAGTCGTCCAGATCGTCGTCGGCGGCGAAGCGAAACATGTCAGACATTATCAGGCCTCCTGATAGGGCTTAACCACTTCCTAAGAATAACGCTTTTTCTTCGGAAGGCAAGGGGGAACGAGCGAAGAATTCAAGAATTCGAAGAATCCAGGAATTCAAGCAAGCGTCTAGTTTGCCGCAGGACTGTGCTTTGTGCGCAGGCTGGCGGTTTTGTAGGTGACAGATGCGGGTTTACGCTTGGATGCTACGGTGCGGTGTGCAGTCCTGCGATGCGAGGATGCGGCTCTGGTCCGGGTGACCGGCGTTCGCGGCGCGTGGTAGGCGGCGGGGACCACCAGCAGGTCGCCGGCTTCGGGCGGTTGCGCCATGCGATTGTTCGCGGCCGTTATGGATGCCGCCGATGTCGCGAAACCGTGCGCGATTTCGGCCAGCGATTCGCCTCGCGTCACGCGATGTATACGCCAACTGGCCCGATGGGCGGCCGGAATCAGGTCCAGCCCGCTGCACAACGCCGGCAAGGTGCCTTTGGGCACGCGCAACTGGTAGCCTGCGGGCGCCTCCGGCTTTACCAGGGCCGGATTCAGATCCTGAATCTCGGAAACCGGGCGATCCGTGATATCGGCAATCAGGGCCAGTTGCGTGGGCGCCTCGATTTCCAGCGTGTCGTACTCCACCGGCTGCTCCAACTCCAGGTTCTCCAGGTTGTAATCCTTGGGATTCTTGGCCATGATCGTGATCGCCAGGATCAGCGGCACGTAGTTGGCGGTCTGCTTGGGGAGCACGTTCAGGCTGCTCAGTGTCCAGAAGTCGGCAAAGCCGGTCCGCTGAACGGCGTGATCGACGCAGCCGGGACCGCAATTGTAGGCCGCCATTGCCAGATACCAGTCGCCGAACATGGCGTAAAGATCGCGGAGGTGACGGGCGGCGGCGCGCGTGGCCCGTTCCGGATCCATACGATCGTCTGTTTCGCGAGTTTGATTGAGCCCGTACTCGCGCCCGCGGAACTGCACGAATTGCCACATCCCGACGGCGGCTTTGTTAGACCGCGCCCGCGGCAGGAAACCGGATTCGGCTTGCGCCAGATAGATCAACTCCTGCGGCAAGCCTTCCTCGTCCAGGATGCGCTGGACCAAGGGACGATATCGTCCGGCGCGGCGAAGCCCGTTTATCAGGGTTCTACGGCCGCGTTCGGTGGAGAAGTAATGGATGTAGCTTAGCACCGTATCGTTCTCTTCCAGCGGCAGTTGCGAAACGGTGGCTCCGATCTCTTCCTTGACCTTGGGGCGCAGATTGGGATCGGTCGGGAAGGTCATTTGAAGAATGTCGTCTAGCGGAGTCTTGTCGTATACGACTTCGCGCCGCTGCGTCTCGCCCGCGCCGAGGCCTTCCAGGTCGTAGCGGTAGATGGTGTCGGCCAGTTGATCCAGTTTTCGCTCCAGGCGCTGGCGGTCGGGCAGGTTTTCGGGGGCGGAGAGCAGCATGTCGATAGCGGTATCAAACTCGCGCCGCGCCCCTGCCGTATCGCCCTGCTGGTAAAGCCGCTTACCGGCTTCGAACCGGTCTTCCGCCTTCACCATCCGCGTTTCCACTTCGGGAATGCGAGGTGCAATCGACAAAGTACGGTGAACAAGGTTCGGCGCTTCGCCGGAATAGCGATTGTCGGCCACGATCTGCGGCGGTTGCTCGAAAGCTGCTTCGAACGGTACGGGCGTCGTAGGCAGGAACGACAGCTTGAAATTCGCCGGCTTGCTGGAGATGCAACTAGCAAGCGGGAGCGCAAGCGGGATTATGACAAAGGCTGTCCGAACCCACGATCGGTGACTTGAGGTCATCGCTGTCCTTGTTATCGGATTTTCAGGGCTAAAACTTTGACTCTATACTAGACCGGTGGCTAGGGTCAAGCCGAGCGATAGTAAGGTAGGCTACAAAGGATCTGTTGCGGCCAGGCCGTTTCGATTCCTTGGTCGCGGATCTTGGACTGGAACTCTCGGAGCCGCTTGGCGTTGTTGCGGATCGCGCGCGGCGTTGTTTTGCGTTGGAGAGCTTCCGCAGCCAGGCATCCGGCGGATTCACCGATGTTCCACTCCACCGGATGCAGCCGGTAGCATCCGTTGGTAATGTGCGTGACGCCGATGTTCTTCGCGGCGGGAATCAGATTCTCGACGCGCTTGGGGATCAGGGCGCCGAGCGGAATCTCGAAAGGCGGCGCGGCGACGTCGATGTAGTTGTCGCCGCCGGTCGAAGGGTGCAGATCGATGCGGTAGCTTCCGATGCCGGCTGAGTCGGGGAAGTGCTGGCCGAGCTGCTGCTCGATCACGGTGAACTCGGCTTGGATGCGGCGGGATTCGCGGATGTAGGGATATTTGGCAAGACCGTCGTTGGTTCCGGCGACATCGCGGCGGAGGCGCAGCCCGGGCCAGCCGTAGCCACCGCCGGGGCGGGGAATTTCGGTTTGCAACCAGTAGAGCAGGGACAGGCTGAGCTGTTTGGCTCGTTTGAGATTGCGGGCGGCTTCCTCGGGGCTGACTTCGTAGATGTTGCCGAGCCAGTAGTCGTTTTGGGGCCAGTTGACGAGCGAGATGTCGCTCGCGAACGCGCCCGGGGCGAAGTTGGCGCGGTCCAGAATGCGGCGATAGGTCCAAAGGCAGCGCGGCGTTTTGCTGTCGCAGTTCGGCGCGAAACTTAAGGCCCGCGGCTTGAGCGTGGCTGGTTCGGCGGGATCGAGGCTGAAGAGCTTTCCGGTCCAGGCGGGATGAAGCTGCGGCTGGTAGTCGCGCCAGAAGGCGTATTCTTCCGGTTTTTCGATGCTGTGATCCTCACCGGGCAAGTAATCCATGGCGAAGCAGAAGGTGCAGGCCTGCATGTTAGCGGGTTGCGCTTCGTCGGGGGCATGGGGCTCGCCGGTCTGCCGGCGGGACTCGAAGCCGGTGACGTATTCGGTTTTGGTGAGCGGAAGCAGATCGCCCAATTCGGTGGCGTCCAGAAAGTAAGACGCGTGCAGAGTTCGTTCGGCGCCGTTGTCGAGATTGCGGACGCGGACGGCGCGTACCCGGTCGCGCGAGATGTCGGCGGCCACAGGCCTGTTTTGGAGCAGAAGCGTCAGGCGGCCGCTGGCGATATGCGGCGCGAACATGTTTTCGAGTACGGCGAGCGAGACGCGAGGCTCGTGCGTGATGCGCGAGACCCAGCTATTGCCCGGATTGAGAAAGGGCCTGGCACGGGCGGTGTCGGTGAGCGGGTAGTGCTGGCGGTAATAATCCCGGACGGCGTTGCGGTAGTCACGATACAGGCGCGTGCAGCCGAATTTTTCGATCCAGGCATGCTCGTCGGGCGGGACGGCCTGGGAGGTGAGCTGGCCGCCGATCCAATCGGTTTCTTCGGTAAGGACGACGCGCATGCCGTTGCGCAGGGCAGCCAGTGCCGCGGCGCATCCGCCGACCCCGGCGCCGATGACGGCGATGTCGCACTTGAAGTCGCCGGCGGCGCGGGCCGATGCCGGCAAGGCGAGAAGAGATGTCAGAAACGTACGACGATTCATTCGAGAAACAGAGTTATGACGGCTACGATAGATTCACCTGACGGCTCCGCGCAAAACAATTTCCGGCCGAATTTTTACGGACCTGTACAATAAGCGCACGAAACTGTTATTATAAATCCCATTTGGAGGTGACGGGTGACGTTCAACCTATCTGTGTGCGCGGCCGCGTTGCTTTTCGTATTTGGGGCGTCGGCAGAGGCACAGCCGCTCAACTGCACCGTGAGCACGGACGGTATAACGTTTCGGGTTGAGGGAACCACCGAGCCAATCGGCGATGTATTCATTCAGTGCGCGGCGAACGATCGGACCCCTGCCGGCCAAGCGTATGTCACCGGTGACGTGAAAATCTTCATCAATACGAATATCGTGAATCGGTTTTTGGCGGGCGGTAGCACTGATGTTGTCCTAATCGTCAACGAGAATCACGCACCTCCAACTTCGGCATCGACACTCGGCGGACCTTTGAAGAATTTTCCGGTTCCGCAATTCGGCCAATTCTTCCCTCCTAACGCTTTCGCTGTGAACGCTCTACAGTGGAGCGCGGTGAAGATTCCAATTCCCGGCGCGACAGCTCCCGACGGCTCGGTTTTTCCGAGCCGGACCACGCTCCGCATCACAAATATGCGGGTAAACGCCGCGCAGCTAGGCCTCTCTTCCTCTCTTTTGCCGACTCAGGTTGTGCTCCTTAACGCCAACATCGCCGACGCACAGGCAGTACCGACCGCCAACGCACAGCAAACGCTGGGGACTCTTGCGCAAGGGCTGATCACGACGGTTCCCATACGGGGGGAACTGCCTCAGTGCCAATCCCAGAACATCGTTAACGGCGCCGTCAATGGGCCTACGACCTTCTCGGTGCGCTTCAAGGAGGGTTTTGAGTATGCCTTCCGGCCGCTTGGCCAGCCTACGACGGATCGTGGCATCCGCGCGGGAGAAGACGGGTATACGACCCCAGGCATCGGCGCCAATGGTGGAGGCGCCGACCAAGGCACACGCCTTTTTGTCAGGTTGAACAACATTGGGTTTGGTGTCCGCATCGCCGCACCTGCGACGATAACCAATGGCACGCTCTCACTTCAACTACTTTTGAATAACGACCCGAACGGAGCCGGTCCGTACCATCCGGTTGCCGGTAACGGGCTGGTAGAATTAACGCTGACAGCCGGTACTGCAATAGCGGTTTACGAGGTGGTGAAGAGCGATATCACGGCTATCGAATCGGTGGACATCCCCTTCGTCGTCGGCTACACGGCCAATCCAGCCGCGAACCTGCCCTCTCCCGGCGCGACCACCGTCAATGCGAGCCTCGCTCCTCTCAGTACGTTTGGAACCGCAAGCTCAACCGCGCCGGTTCCGCGGTTCGTGGATTTCTCGGTCGCCAGGAACGCCTTCTTCATCGATGTTTGCACAGGTCCTCCGCCGGTGATCAGCCGTGTAACACCCAGCTCCTTGCCCGCCGCAACCGGGATGGATGCCGTTCTGAGGGTGGACGGTTCCGGATTCAGTGCTGATTCAGCAGTTGAATGGAATGGGACTGCACTCCAGACCATGCTCGGCAGGGACGCTAATGTTTTCTTGTCCACGCTCGTACCAGCCAGCTTAACGACGCGGCCTGGAACCGCTCAGTTGGACGTTGTTAACCCAGACGGACAGCGTTCGGGTCCCTTGGTTTTCACCATTACGGGCGCCCCACCGCCAGCGGTCAATAACGGCGGAGCTGTGAACGCAGCCAGTTCGCAGGCGATTCTTACACGTGGCTGTCTCGCGAGCCTGTATGGGATCGCGCTGGCTACATCCATGACGAGCGCTTCCGGCTTTCCGCTGCCTCCGGTCCTGGCCAACGTCAAAGTGACGGTAAATGGAAGGGCGGCTCCATTGATTTACGTATCGCCCGGCCAGATCAATTTCCAGGTGCCGTTCGAGGCTCCCCTGACTGGCACGGCTACGATTGTGGTCACGCGGGACGGCATAGACAGCGCGGCAGTCACGGTAAATTTAGCCGAGTTCGCGCCGGGGATTTTCCGATCGTCAATAGGGCCCATTCTCTTGCATTCCGATTACAGTCTGGTGACCCCGAGCAAGCCGGCCGTGCCAAATGAGATCTTGATCGCCTACGGAACCGGTCTGGGCGGGCTCAATTCGCCGCCGGACACCGGGTCGGCGACGCCAGCAAGCCCGCCTGTAACAGCGCGCCTGCTGCCCTCCATCACGATCGGCGGGCAACCTGCCGAAGTGCAATTCGCCGGGCTAGCTTCGGGCTTCGCCGGGCTTGCGCAATTCAACTTCCGCGTTCCTCCAACCCTTCCACCTGGTTCGCTGCAGATATTGGTACTGGGGTACGGCTCCAACACCGATAGCGTTCCACTTGCGGTGCTTAGCTCCGCAGCCGGTCAGATTACGTCGCTAAATCCGAGTTCAGCCCCGGCGCCTTCTTCGGGCATTAACTTAACGGTCAACGGCTCCGGTTTCACGAACAGTGCGGTCGTGCAATGGACTCAGAACGGACAGACCATGCCTCTGTCCACGACATTCGTAAACTCCACGATGCTAACAGCTCGGATTCCTGGAAACCTCCTTGCCGGACAGGGTACTGCCCTCATTACTGTACTGAACGGTAACGGCAGTTCTTCCAATGCGTTGACCTTCACCATCACCGCTCCTCCGACGATTTTCTCGTTTTATCCATCTTCGATAGTGGCTGGAGCAACCGGTTTTACACTCGCGGTCACGGGAAGGGACTTCACTACCAGCTCAGTAGTGAGGTGGAACGGGGTCGCGCTGCCAACAACTTTCGTGAGCGGAATCAAGCTTTTCGCTTCGGTGAGCAATAACGCCGTCTCTTCGGTGGGCACAGCCAGCATTACGGTTGCAGACGGGGGGTTAACGTCGAACTCAGTGACCGTCGTCGTTGTCGGTTCTTTCGGCGCCAGTTTCAGCAATCAGAGGGTTACGAAGGAGGTGCCACCAGCGTCCGGCTGCGTCTTGCCGACTGCACAGACTTCTTTTTCCGTCGCGGACGGCTTTGTATTTTTGTATTTCACGGCAATGGTAACGCTGAAGGACTCATTGACAGACGACTGGCTCGCACCGGATGGCACGCTGGTTCTCGATCCTCCCGGTTGGACGCCGGCGTCCGGCAACTTCTGCTTCGACGACGGATTGCTCAAGATACCCGTATCGCCCGTGGGGGCCTGGGAGGGTCGAGTCTACGATAACGGTGCACTGGTCTTTGCGGTCCCATTTACGATCGGTGTGGCACCGGCTGTCACGATCGCCTCCTTGAGCCCATCGTCCGCTCCGGTGCTTTCTCCGGCGATCAACTTAACGGTAAACGGTACTGGTTTCGCAGGCAGGGCCGCCGTGCAATGGAGTCGGAACGGCCAGACCACGAGTCTGTCGACGACTTTTGTGAGCTCTACGACGCTAACAGCGCTAGTTCCTGCGAGTCTCCTAACCACGCAGGGCCTCGTCCAAATAACCGTTTTGAACGACAACGGCAGCGTTTCCAATCCCGTGACCTTCACTGTTACGGCTCCAACCGTTGCTCCCGCGATTGCGTCGTTGAGCCCGTCCGCCGTATATGGTGGGGCGGGATCCTTCAGGATACTGGTGAACGGGACGGGCTTTGGCGCGGACGCGGTCGTCCTTTGGAATAATTCAGCCTTGACCACTACCTACGTGAGTTCAACGAAATTGTTGGCTGCGGTGGATAACGGTTTGACTTTTTCGCTGGGCACGGCATCCGTCGCCGTTTCAAGCGGTGGAAAAGTATCTGGCGCGGTGAGTCTGCCTGTTCGTGTCATACCAAGCGCCCAAATCATGAATCAGCGAGTCACGAAGTCCGCTCCGCTGCCGGTAGACTGTCCTGTTTCGCCTCCGCCGGCTGTCAATTCCTTTTCCACATCGGATGTCCTGGTGTATCTGTATTTCGACGGTACAACGACAGCCAAGGATTTCCTGACCAGCGAGTGGCTCGGTCCCGACGGAGGCGTGATTGCAGACGCTCAATGGCCGCCTTCGGCTGGGAATTTTTGCTTTACCGGCAGCGAGCTTAGCGTGAGCGCACTGCCATCCGGGCAGCTTGGAGCATGGGACGCGCGGGTGTACGACAACGGGAGCTTGCTGTTCTCGATCCCATTCTCGGTTCATTCAGGCGCCTCAGCGTCGGGCAACCAATCGTTGGAACCGGCGCCCCGGGAGGCGTTGCACAAATGATTCCAGTTTTTCTTTCGCGAGGTGGCGCACGCAAGTGATCCGACGCCTTGCTCTGTCTTACTTTGCCGTTTCGCTCGCGCTGTGGCCACAGGGAGTGATTGGCACATTCGCCGGCACCGAGTTTCTATTCCCATTCAACCGCACGCTGGCACTCGACGCGCCATTGGGGCATGTTCAGGACGTGGCCGTCGATTCCGGCGGTAATGTGATCATAACCGACCGGGACAACCATATCGTGGTGCGCGTAACGCCCAACGGAGCACTCAGCGTGATCGCCGGCAACGGGCTGGAAGGATACTCCGGAGACGGTGGAGCCGCGATCAACGCTTCCTTCCGCGGCCCGCAGGGCGTGGCACTGGACCGAGACGGCAATATCTACGTCTCGGACATTTTCGACAACCGCATTCGAAAAATCTCATCGTCGGACGGTTCGATCACCACTCTTGCCGGAACGGGCCAAGCCGGATTCAGCGGCGACGGGGCGGCCACGGCAAACCAGCTCAACCAACCGCGCGGCCTGGCCGTCGACGCTTCTGGCAATCTAATCGTTGCGGATTCGCTCAATAATCGGATCCGCAGCATCAGCCCATCCGGCAGCATGACCAGCATCGTCTCCACAGGGCTGAATACGCCCAACTCCGTAGTGTTCGATCGGCTGGGCAACCTATATATCGCCACCGTGGATGGCGTCCAAAGAATTGCGCCCGACAAGACCATTACAATGTTCACGACGTTGGGAGGAGCCTCCGGGCTGGCTGTCGACGCCCAGAATCGGCTTTTCGTTTCCACATCGAACTCTGTGATACGCGTCGCGCCGGACGGTACGTCGGTTGTGGTTGCCGGCCAAGGCGGCTTCGGCGTCACGGCGGGTTTTTCGGGAGATGGAGGACCAGCAACCTCCGCTGTCTTGAATTCTCCGGGCGGCCTCGCCTTGGACGTTGTCTCGAATGCTCTGTACATCGCCGACCGCAACAACCTTCGGGTGCGCAAAGTGGACGCTTTACTGAATATCGGCACGGCTGCGGGAAATGGGAACTATCGTTTTTCCGGCGACGGGCAGAAGTCGACTGGAGCGGCGCTGCGCCAGCCGACGGGCGTGGTCATTGATGGCCAGGGCAGTTTGTTCATCGCCGACCTGGCTAATAATCGCGTTCGCAAAGTAACCACCGACGGAATCATTAATACCGTCGCAGGCAATGGGAGGACGGGCTTTTCCGGCGATCTTGGTTTGGCTGCTCAGGCCGCGCTGGCCTCGCCCAGCGGCCTCGCGGTGGATCCTAGCGGCCTGTACATCGCGGACCGTATTAATAACCGCATACGCAAAGTCGACGTCAACGCGATTATCAATACGATCGCGGGCGGCGGCGGTGGCAGCAATGCAGCTACTCAGACCACCCTCAGCTTTCCCTATGCAGTCGCGCTGGACTCCACCGGCAATCTGTATATCGCCGATTCGTTCAACGATCGGATTCTAAAGGTTTCGCCCAATAACGCCGTCACAATCGTGGCGGGAGGAGGCAGTTCCAGCGCCGACAACATCCCGGCCACGGCAGCGGCACTCAACAACCCGCAGGGCGTCGTGGTGGATGGGAACAGCCGGATCTACATTTCCGACACCGACAATAATAAGATCCGAGTCGTCTCTGGCGGCACGATCACTACCCTCGCGGGCGGCGGTTCGGATCTGGGTGAGAACGTAAGCGCACTCTCGGCTCGCGTCGATTCGCCTCGCGGGCTTGCCATCGACCAAGCCGGCAACCTGTACTACGCCGAGTTCAACGCCAATCGCGTTCGTCGCATTACGAATGGCAAGGTCACAACTGTGGCGGGCGTTGGCGGAGCGGCTAAGTTCGCCGGCGACGGTGGACTCGCAGTCAATGCTAACTTGGGTGGCCCGGTTGGATTGGTGTTCGACAGTGCGGGGAATCTCTACATTGCCGACAGCAACAACAACCGCATCCGCAAGGTATTCGCGGCCGCGCCACGGATACAGGTTAGCCCACTAAGTTTGTCATTCTCCGAGCCCGCCGGCGGAATTCGATCGGCGCCTCGTCTGATTAATCTATCCAGCGACGACTTGAGCGGTCTGCCGTTTACGGCCGTCGTACTGAACAACAGTCCCTGGCTCTCGATATTTCCCACGGCTGGCCCCATACCTGCGTCGCTCGAGGTTTCGGCGGACCCGGGGAGTCTGAAACCTGATGTGTACCGCGATACGATCCGTATTTCCACTCACAATGCCTCGCCATCCGTTACCGACGTCGCGGTCCAATTCACGGTCGGTCTTGCGTCACAACCCCTTCATTCAGTCGACCCGCAAGCCCTGTCCTTCGCATTCGTGAAAGGCTCTGCGCCAAAATCGCAGACCTTGACGGTCTCTAACATCGGTGGCGGCAGCCTCACTTTCACGGCAGTTGCCGACAACGCGGGGGCGTTCAAGTGGCTTTCCGTTCGACCTACTTCCGGAACAGCTACTCCCGGCAACTCCTCTGTATTAACCGTATCGGCTGATCCAGGCTCACTTCCAGAAGGGACGTTTACCGGCACGGTGACGGTCAACACGTCGGGCGGTCAAGCAGTGGTGGCGGTCACCATGACGATCAGCACAGTGCCGCAGACCATCCGGCTTTCGCAAAGCGGGCTGACGTTCACGGCGGTTGCGGGTGGCGGCGTTATACCCCCGCAGAGTTTTAGCATTTTGAATGCCGGCCAAGGTCTGATGAGATGGACGGTGACTGCCGTGGGGCGATCCGGCGCTCCAATTTTTCTTTCTCTCAGTCCTCCGATAGGCTCCGTTGACGCGGCTTCGTTGAGCATTCCCGCGGTCAGGGTGACGGCAAACGCAGCTAACTTGCCACCAGGAGAATACTTCAATCAAATCCGCGTGGAATCTCCCACGGCCCTGAATTCGCCGCAATTTGTACCTGTCATTCTGGAGGTGCTGGCGCCCGATCAGAAGATTCCCGGCGCCACTATCCAACCAACGGAACTGGTGTTCACGGCAGTGTCCGGGGGTTCACCACCCGGCTCACAGGATCTGTCGCTGTATAACGTGAACGGCGGACCGCTCAGCTATCGCTCACAAACGACGACCACCAATGGACTCAATTGGATCCAATATCTGCCGACGGAGGCATCCATGGATCCGATTCAGCCCACTCGAGTGGTGGTGCAACCAAACACGAACCTGCTCAAGCCAGGAGTGGAACAGGGCGTGCTCACGATGCAGTTTGACGACGGCGGCACGCGGAAGATAAATATCCTCAGTATTGTATTGGCGCCTGGTCCGGGAACCGCCGGAAAATCCATGCACGCCGCACAAGCTGCCTGCACGCCGAAGGATCTCGTCTTGAGCCTAACGGTGTTGGGACAGAATTTCGTGGTGCCAGCGGGTTACCCCGCCAGCTTGGTCGCCAGCGTAGTGGATGATTGCACGAAGCCTCTACTAGCCGGTACGGTGCATGTGGATTTCAACAATGGAGATCCACCGATTTCACTGGACTCATTGAAGGATGGCCATTGGACTGGAACGTGGATACCGGGCCAAGCCAACACAAACGTCCGGCTGACCCTAACGGCCGAATCAGCCGAGTCGGGACTTAAGAAGTCCATCGAGCTGAACGGAAGTACACGATCCACGCGGCCCACGCCAAAGATCACTCCGGGAGGCGTGGTCAACGCGGCCAATTTTGCGGCGCGGCAGCCGTTATCGCCGGGCGGTATGATCTCCATTTTTGGCGCCGATCTCGCGAACGGCACGGCGTTGGCATCGAATCTGCCGCTGGGTAATGTTCTGGCGGGAGGCAGCGTGTTCATGGTATCCGGTGGCGATCTTACGGATCTTCCGCTGATCTATGCGAGTAGCACGCAGGTGAACACAATTCTTCCCTATAGCCTGAAGACGAATACGGACTACCAGGTTTTCGTTAGCAACGGCGACCGCGTTTCGGCGCCGGAGCAAGTGTTCATTCAGGCGGCTCAGCCAGTGATTTTTCAAACATCTTTAGGGCCTGCAATCTTGGACGCCAATTCGGTATTGGTTCAGCCTTCGAACCCTGCGCATGCCAACGGTATCATCCAGATTTACGCTGCCGGACTCGGGGGCGTTAGCAGTATGGTGACACCGGGAGCAGCGCCCGGAGCCGTCACAACTGCGATGCCAGTGTCGGTCATGATCGGCCAGATCTTAGTGGTTCCCGATTATGCCGGCCTTTCGCCGGCCTTCCCCGGACTATATCAAGTCAACGTCCGCATCCCGACCGCGGTCGCGGCCAGCAAATCTGTGCCCGTGGTGATTACAGTTGCCGGGCAGTCCAGCCCACTAGTGAACATCCCGGTGCAGTAATCGAATCGCACTGGGTACCGTGGTCCGGCTATTTCGGCCCCCAGCCCGCCAACCTGCGCTACGATTCTACTTGATGGCGTTCATCAGCGTGTCGGGCGAGCCGGGGTGCCGGCATGAGGAATTGGCCCGCATCGCTGCGCAACGGTTGAATTGCGAACTGGCGACCGACGCGCGGCTCTTGGAGATGATGGCGTCCGAATTTGGCGCGCCCAACGGCATCCCGGACAAAGCATGGCCGCATCTGGCGACGTCGATCCTGGCCAAGCTGGGGACGCAGCATCATCTGGTGATATCCAGCACAGGGTCGGAGCTGCTGTTTCGCAACTTGCCCGGGATTCTGCGGGTGCACGTAGTGGCGCCGGAGTCGCGGCGGCTTGGAAATCTGATGGTGGATCAAAGCCTGGAGCGGGCCGACGCCAAGCAACTACTGCGCCGGCTGGAGATCGAGCGGTCCACCACCCGCAAGAAGCGGTTCGGCCGGGCTGGTAGCCGATTGCAGAGCTTCGACCTGGTGATGAACGCCGAGGCACTCGCCACCGAGCAGATGGCCGACGTGTTGGAATCGGCCGTGAAATCCAAGGCGCTGCTCGATAGCGGCCCGATGTCGCTCGCCGCCGAAGCGCAGGTGCAGTTCCAGGTGCGGTTGAAGCTGGCGCGCTACGGAATCGTGCCGCCGGACCGGGTGCATATCACGCGCAAGGAGTTCGGGCATCCCACCGAGGAGGTTTTCGCCAACCTGTTGGATTTCTACCGGATCGCCTGGGAGTACGAGCCGCGCAGCTTTCCGCTGCAATGGGACAAGGATGGGAAAGTGCTGGAAGCGTTCACGCCGGACTTTTATCTTCCGGAATTTGACTTATATGTAGAGTTGACTACCATGAAACAGGCGAATGTGACCAGGAAAAACCGGAAGATCCGGCTGTTGCGCACGATTTATCCGCACATCAACATCCAGGTTTTCTACCAGAAGGACGTGCAGGACCTGGTGATCAAATACGGGCTGCCGGAGCGGCTGGCGCAATGACCGAGCCGCCTGTCGAACGGGTCCTGTTCACCGAAGAGCAGGTCGACCGGCGCATTCGCGAAGTGGCGGCGGAAGTTTCGGCGAAATACGCGGGGCGCACGTTGAAGCTGATTGGTGTACTGAAAGGGTCGGTGTTCTTCCTCACCGCTCTGGCGCGGGAACTGAGTGTGCCCGCAACGGTGGATTTTTTGGCGATCTCTAGTTTTGCCAATCGTCAGGGCGCGCCGGGATTGGTGCGCATCGCCAAGGATCTGGACGACAGCATCGAAGGCGAGGACGTGATGCTGGTGGAGGATATTGTGGACACCGGCTTCACGACGCGCTATCTTCTGCAGCACCTGGCGGGCCGGGGACCGAATTCGCTGGGTCTGTGCACGCTGCTGGACCGCACGTCGCGGAGGATCATTCAGGTGCCGGTGGACTTTCGCTGCTTTGAGATCCCGGACCGGTTTGTGGTTGGGTGCGGGCTGGATCATAAGCAGCTCTATCGGAATTTGAAGTACATTGCGGCGCTGGAGGTTGGCGGCTAGGAGCTCGGGTTAGCGAGCAGGGGCTGAGGACTTCGAACTCGCGGCTAGGGCGCTCTCGATGGCTGCGGCCAGTTCCTTGACGTGAACGGGCTTGGCTACGTAGCCGTCCATGCCGGCTTGCAGGCATCGGGCGCGATCCTGCTGCATGGCGTGGGCCGTCATGGCGACGATCGGAAGGTGAGCTCCCGTGGCTGCTTCTTTCTGACGAATAGCCCGCGTGGCTTCGAGCCCGTCCATATCCGGCATCTGCACGTCCATCAGAACTAGATCGAAATGCTCCTTGTCGAGGGCCGCCAACGCTTCGCGGCCGGTGGCGGCCGTTCGTACCGAATGGCCTTGCTTTTCGACTAAGCGAACCGCCAAGCGTTGATTTACGGGATTGTCTTCCGCCACCAGGATCTTCAGGTTTCTCGGTGACTCGCTGAGAGACTGCTGGGTAATTAATTGAGGCGTCGCGGGGCGCGAGGCTTCTCTTCCGAGCATGCGCAGGACGGCCTCCAGGAGCTCGGCTTCGCCGACAGGTTTGGTCAGATAAGCGGAAACGCCGAGTTCGCGGCAGCGCACGGCCTCGCCCCGCCGCGCGGCCGAGGTGAGCATCATAATGTTGCTGGCTGCCAGGCGCGGATCTTGTCTAATGCGCTCGATCAGCGCGAAGCCGTCCATGCCGGGCATGTGCGAATCGACAATGACCACCGGAAACGGTTTTCCGGCTTCGGTCGCCTGTTTCAAAGTATCCAGCGCGGCCGGTCCATCGCAAGCCAGCGAGGCCCGCATGCCCCAGTTATTTACCATTTGCCCCAGGGTGCGCCGGTTGGTGGCATTGTCGTCCACCAGCAACACGCGCGTGCGGTAGAGGCTCGCCAGCGTGGCCCTGGGCTGTTCGGGCACTGAGGCGGCGATCCCCAGGCGTACGGTGAAATAAAACGTGGTCCCCTTGTCAACTTCGCTTTCGACCTTGATCTGGCCACCCATCATCCCCACGAGTTGGGAAGCGATGGCCAAGCCTAAACCGGTTCCGCCGAAGCGGCGTGTGTGAGAAGCATCCGCTTGCACGAAAGCCTGAAAGATGGTCTGTTGTTGCTCTTTTGGAATGCCGATGCCCGTGTCTCTGACGCTGAACTGCAAGGTGATCTGCCCGTGCGCTTCGGCTAACTTGCCAACCTGCACCGCTACCTCGCCGCGTTCGGTGAACTTAATCGCGTTACCGGCCAGGTTCATCAACACCTGACGGATACGGACCGGATCCCCCACCACCGCATGGGGCACGTCCGGCGCGACATGGCACGCCAGCTCGATTTCCTTTTGGGCCGCGCGGATTCCCAGCGCCTTCAACGTGCCTTCGACGCAGGCCCTCAGGTCGAAGGTGACGTTTTCCAGGTCGAGCTTACGGGCCTCAATCTTGGAGAAATCGAGAATATCGTTGATGACGCACAGCAGACCGTCGGCTGACGACTTGACGGTGTTCAGATAGTCCCGCTGTTCCGGCGTGAGGTCGGTATCGAGCGCCAGCTCCGTCATGCCCAGCACGCCGTTCATGGGTGTGCGGATTTCATGGCTCATGTTGGCCAGGAAATCGCTCTTGGCCCGGCTGGCTGCTTCGGCGGCTTCCTTGGCTCGGATCAATTCCGCCTCGGCGCGCTTGCGGTCCGTGATATCGATAATGGTGCCCTCCACCACCCCGTCGGGGTTAGCCGCGTCGCCGACCAGCGTCATGTTCACCAGCACCCAAACCGGGCTGCCGTCCTTGCGGCGGAACCTCAGCTCACGATTGGTCAATGTCAGGTTGGCCCGGATCTCCTGAATCAAGAGCTCGCAATCCTCAGGAAGGAAGCAGAGGTTCTTCGTGTTTAGAGCTCGCACTTCCGCCCGTGAGCCGTAGCCGAGCATCTGAGCGAAGGATTCGTTGCAATCCAGTATCCGGCCGTTGAGCCGGCTGCGAATCACACCGGCCAGATTGCGCTCGAACAGTAACCGGTACCGTTTTTCCGAGGCTTTGAGATCTTCTTGGGCCTGTCTGCGTGCGGTGACGTCCGACGCAACGCCGTCGATGTATCGCCTGCCGTCTTTTTCGTAGCGGTTTTTCGCTCTGGCGTGTAACCAGATCCAGCGGCCGTCCCTATGCTGAAGACGGAATTCGGACTCGAACACCTGGCCATGCTGTACCAGGGCGTCGTAGGCTGCCCGGACTCGGGGAGCGTCGTCGGGGTGCATGCGATCGAACCAGACGCCGCCGGATCGGCTGATCTCCTCGGGCGTGTACCCGTAGATCCTCTCGATATTGTCACTGGTATAGACGGGGCGCCCTTCCGCGTCGGCGGTCCAAACGATGTCCGGAATATTAGCCACCAGAGAGCGGTACTTGTCTTCGCTTTGGCGGATGGCTTCTTCGGCCCGTTTGCGCCCACTGATGTCGCGGGCGATGATCGCCGCGCCGATCACTTCATCCGCGGCGTTCCGAATCGGGGATATGGAGAGAGAGACATCGATCGGGCTGCCGTCTTTCCGGGCGCGCACCGTCTCGAAATGGGAGACTTTCTCTCCGCGTTTGCTGCGCTCAAAATTCTCCTCCACCTCACCCTGAAGGTGCGGCGGCGCCAGGTTCGTAACCGGCTTGCCTATGATCTCGCCGGGCTCATAGCCGAACATCTCCTCCGCTCCCCGATTCCAGGTGGTGATCATTCCATTGGAGGAGCTGTAAATGGCATCGTCGGAGGAGTGAACGATAGATGCCAGCAAAGCTCTGGCTTCTTCGGCCTGCTTGCGTGCCGTGATATCGCGGATGACGGCTGCCCGGGCGACCACCCGTCCGTCCGCGTCCTGGATCGGACATAAGGACAGGGATATGTCGATCTTCCGGCCGTTCTTATGCACGGCCACGCCCTCAAATGGAGGTATCCTTTCGCCGCGCTTAATTGTTTCGGTCACTTGCCGGAGAACCTCGTGGCGGCCGGGCCAGACCAGCATAGATACGTGCTTGCCGATCACCTCCGCCGCCGTGTAGCCGTGCAGCAGCTCGGCGCCCCGGTTCCAGCTCATAATGATGCCGTCCGGCGTCTGCCCGATAATGGCTTCCTCGGAAGACTCGACGATAGAGGCCAGGAAACGCTGCGCATTGTCGGCCGCCTTGCGCTCCGTGACATCCTGCTTGATGGCTATGAAGTTGGTGGTTGCGCCGTGCGCGTCCCGAACCGGCGCGATGGTCATCTGCTCGATGTAAAACGAGCCGTTCTTGCGCCGATTGATCAGCTCGCCGTGCCAGACTTCGCCCTTCGCGATGGTTCGCCAGAGGTTCTTATAGAAAGCCGCGTCTTGTCTGCCGGACTTGAGAAAGCGCGGGTTCTGGCCCACCGCTTCGTCCTGGCTGTAGCCCGTCATTCTGGTGAAGGCTGGGTTCACATACTGGATGACGGCTTTACGGTCTGTGATTATGATACCGTTGGCCGCCTGCTCGATCGCGGCAGCAAGGCCCGCCTTATCCGTTTCCGCGCGCTGCCGGCCAGCCGAATGGAAATTGGCTCTTTCAACCAGACCCATACGCGTGTGTCGCGCGATCGTGACGTAAATGGCCGCTACGATCGCAAAGAGCACTGCGGTGCCTAGATCGTCGTCAAACTGGCTTATACGTGGAAATAGGATATCAATGGTCTTCTTGCTTGCCAGCGCCACGACCAGGAGTACCGGGAATCGCGTCACAGCGCCGAGGATGTCTTTCCGGGAAATGCGAGCCGAGGTGCTGCCGCGCCCTAGGGCAGGCGCGTCATTTGCCGCTGTAGCCTTCTGGTGATAGTTCACGAGCATGGTTCGGCTCCGCTACAGATCCTATGCACTTCCTGGACCATTTCTCTTGCTAAACTTTTCTTCGTTCTTGCGATGGCTCGATTAATGCTTTTCGGCAAGACTGCCTGTGTTATTAGCGTGGCGCATGCACCCGTGCATGCTGCGTTCCAGGAGTGCGCCAGTGCGCCCGGCGCGCGGCAGTTATTCGGCGGCTGACATTTTCTTGCCGTCGATGTACGTTTCCAGCACTTGGATTTGCTTAGTGGATTCGTCGTAGTGGAAGCGGACTAGATCGGCACGGTCGCCGGGGGATAGGCCGCGCTGGCGCGAGGGAATACGGCCCACGCGGGCCGGGTTGCGTGTGGCCAGCGCGATGGCGTCGCGCAGACGCAGACCGGCTAGCTTCATCACATTCTCGATGGCGCGGTCCATGCGCAGCGCCGAACCCGCCAGGCGCGTGCCCCCCGCCAGGCGCACGCTGCCGTCAGCGTGCAGCTCGACATCCACCTCTCCCAGCTTGTAAAGTCCGGGAGGGCAGCCGGCCGGCATCACCGCATCGGTGACCAGGATCGCGCGCTCCAGTCCCTTGGCGCGCAGAGCGACGCTGAGAAAGGATTGGGGCAGATGAATTCCATCCACGATGAAGCTCGCCGCCAGGCGGTCGTCGGCCAGTTGATCCCAGATGTAGTTCGGATGGCGCGGCAGCATGGAATGTGCGCCGTTGCCGATGTGCGTGGAAAGCGTTGCACCGGCGCTCACGGCGCTGGCGATTTCGGCGGTGGTGGCGCGGGTGTGTCCAATGCTGGCCACTACGCCTTCGCGCACCACAGTTTCGATAAAACGCGGCGCGTCCGGCCATTCGGGCGAGAGTGTGATCAGGCGAATGTGGCCGCGGGCGGCGTCCTGGAACCGGTGGAACTCGTCGAGATCGGGCGGGCGCGCCCAGCGCCGCGGATGCGCGCCGCGCGGTCCGTCTTCCGGAGAAATGTAGGGGCCTTCCACGTGGAAAGCTTCCATGGCGGCGCCTTCGGGAAGGGCCTCTTTGGCATTGGCAAGATTGCGCAGCGCGCCGGCCATGTCGTCCGGCGATCCGGTGATCACCGTGGGATAGAAGCGCGTGACACCGGTTTGAAACTGCGCGCGGATGGATTGCGCGATGGATTCGTGGCTGGCCGCCGGCGAATTGTAATCGACGCCGGCGAAGCCGTTCACTTGCAGGTCGATCCAGCCGGGCGCAACATAGGCTGAGTCGGACGTGGGAGCGAGCAACGGATCGATTCCGGTGATGTGATCGCCGAAGGAGATTTCGATCTGCTCACCCGTGGCTGGATCGATGCCGCTACATTTCATGTTGTCTCCGGTTTATTCACAAGTTTCCCACAGGCGGGCGGCGGTAAGTGCAAGACGGGATGCGTTGAAAAAATTGTTGAAAAACAGGAACGAGACGAAAATAACTGTGGCGCGCGGGCGCAACCCCTGATACAAAAGATCTGATCCCGTGCGAGTGCGGTTTCGGCGGGTTATCTCGGGGGAGGTGGCCGTCGGAACCGCACTTGCGGATCTGTTCGCTTCCTCCGATTAGGGCACTCTCTCACTTCGATGGCTGCCACGCCAAGCTGTAGGAGAGAGTGCATTTGTTTTTCTCTACCACTGTGGCGCAGGCTCTCAGCCTGCCGACTCGACACTCGTGTCGAGTCTTGTGCTCGGCTTCTCAGGATGCGTCGAGATGAGTTAGCTCTGTGTGGGGCGGCCAATCCTGGCCGCAGCCGCCTTTCAGGCGGCCTGCAACGTCATGCACAGCGATGCTTCTGCCATTCACCTCAGATTCGCCACTTCCCAGATGAGCTATACTGGCAGCGCTCAGGACGCACAGCATGCCTCTCGCCCGCAGTACCTCGGCTAGCCCCGCGGCGCAGCGATCGCCCGCCTGGTTCGTCGCCGGCCTTGCTGTTGGCGCACTCGTTGTCGCCGGACTCGCCTTGTGGCGGACGCGAACCAACTCCCCGGAAACTCCGGTTCTGAAATATCTTACCTATTCCGGTCACGACTATTCGCCCGCAGCCTCGCCCGACGGCAAGACCATCGCCTTCACCTCGGACCGCGACGGCCGCCCCCGCATCTGGCTAAAAGAATTCGCCGGCGGCGCCGAGAAGGCGCTCAGCGCGGGCCCGGACGACTATGCGCGCTTCTCCCCGGACGGCGCCACCATTCTCTTCTCGCGTACCGAAGGATCTCTCACCTCGCTCTACAAAATGCCCGTGGCGGGAGGCGAGCCCGTAAAAGTCGCCGAAGATGTCGTTGACGGCGACTGGTCGCCCGATGCCCAGCGCATCGCGTTTATCCGTCTGAATACCAAAGAAGCGCGATTGAGCGCGGCGGTGTGGACCGTTGCGTCCAACGGCGAGAAACCAACCGAGCTCGCGCAATTGGAGACCGGCTCGTTGAAGGAGCCTCGCTGGTCACCCGACGGCCACACCATAGCCGCCGTGCAAAATCCCATCCAGGCCGGCAGCCCCTCATCCATCTTCATCGTGGATGTCGATAGCGGAAAATCCCGCACCATCGGCGCCACCACCGGCGGCTTTGCCATCCTTTCGATTGCCTGGAGCGGATCCGCCGCCGACCTTCTGTACTCCCAGGCCGAATCGGTCAGCGTCAACGGCGCGGCCGGCCGCATCATTCGTCAGAATCTCAGCTCCGGCGGAACCGAAACCGTCTTCTGGAGCCCGTACGCCAGCCTGATATTCGACATCGCCGGACCGGGCGCCATCGTGTTTGGAACCGGCTCGCCGCGCCAGAATGTTCGCGAAGTCCCTCTGCGTGGAGGTTCGGCGAAGGGCCGCTGGCTCACCCGAGGCAACAGCACCGACCGCCAGCCCGCTTATTGTCCCGACGGCGAATGGGTGATCTTCTCCTCCAACCAGAGCGGCAACCTGGATATCTGGGAAGTCTCCACCAAAACCGGCGTCGCGCGCCGCCTCACCGACGACCCTGCGGAGGATTGGGATCCCGCCTTCACCGCCGACGGAAAGAACATCGTCTGGAGTTCCAACCGCGGCGGGCATTTTGAAATCTGGATGGCCGGCGCGGACGGCAGCGGCGCGCGGCAGTTGACCCAGGACGGCGTGGATGCCGAGAATCCCACCGCGACGCCCGACGGCAACTGGATCGTCTACAGCTCCGGCAATCCCGCCAAGAACGGCGTGTGGAAAATCCGTCAGGATGGGTCGGGAGCCGCCAAGCTCGCCGCCGGACCTACGCTGGTTCCCGACGTCTCGCCCGACGGCCAGTATTGCCTGTACATTCCCAATACGCAGTCGAAGCCCTATCAGGTGAAGGTGATTCGCATCGCGGACGGCTCCGCGGTTCCCTTCGAAATCGTCAGCGACATTTTCCCCCGCGCGCGATGGATGCCGGACGGCAAAGCCATCGCTTTTGTCGGCCAAGATGCAAAAGGCGTGCGCGGCGTTTACGTCCAGGATTTCGCCGCCGGTCAGGATACCGCCAAGACTCGCCGGCCCTTGGGCGGCTTCGACGCCGATTCGACCGCCGAGTCCTTCGGCATTTCTCCGGACGGCGCCCGTATGGCCATCGCAAGCCGAGAACAGCTATCGAGTCTGATGATGGCGGAGCGTTTGCCTGCCGTTTCGCCGCCCCGCCGCGAGAAGCTCAGAGCCCGATAGCCGTGTGAGAACGCCACCGCCAGACGGGGTCAAATAGGTGACATGGATCGCAGGTGAATTGTGTTTGTGGGGCAGGTTGTTAAACCTGCGGTCGATTGCCAATCGGCCCGTTTGCGCCGGTTAACAACCGCCGCGCAGCTTAACAAGCTGCCCCACAAGTGTTACTTCAGAGGCCGGGGGGGCGGACAAGCCGCCTCACCGGTAACGGTCTCCAACGAACCTCAGAACCTGAGTCTAGCCTGGACCAGTCGCGTGCACAACAGCGCCGTCCACTGTCGCCGCGCCGGATCCGCCACCCAGCCCGGAGAAGGTGCAGCTCACCGTCACCTTGTTGGTCGGTCCCGACGTGGGCGGCCCAATGTTTTGCAGAGTGCACACAAAATCGTTGGCGATTACCTTTATGGTGTAGGTACCTTCCGGACCTTCCGCAGTCATGAAGGCGCTAGACACGTGCTCGGGTACGCCCAAGAAGTAGAAATACATCGTACCCTGGCATACGTGCGCGCCCTGGTAAGTAACCGGTGTGCTCGACGGTGACGCATGGAACGCACACCAGATCCAGAAACCGAACGGTGTGCCTCCGGTGGTGCTATTGCCTTCGAGTGGCATGAACCCGCCAGTTTTGCTAAACACGAGTTCCTCGGCGTTGCTGCTCTGGGCCGTTGCGGTCATCGCTAGACACAGCAGCATAGCCGCGATGATCGAGAGTATTTTGACAGTTGACAACATGTTCCTCGTAATGCCTCCAATTTGAGTAAGTGAAAACAGCGCTGGAACTCTCAGGCGTCTTGCCTGTCCCGCTCAAGCACCGGGAGTAAGTATATCACAGAAGGTCAAGATTACCGCCGGAAAAACACCAGCCCCACAGTCTCCCACTCTTGCCGCGGAAGCGCCAGTACCGGTACCGCCTGTACGCCAACCCTCCAGCGCGCCGTTCGTGCCGATTGCTATAGCATGAAGCTAAAGGCATATACGCTGTGAAACTTTTTCTTCTTCCCTTTGTCCTTGCCATGGCTCTGCCGGCGGCTGACCCAAGCATTGTTCCCGGCATGAACGCCTTCACCGTCGCGTCGTACCAGCAACTGTCCCGCCGCGATGCGAATCTGATTCTCTCGCCCTTCAACATCGCGTCCGCGCTGTCCATGGCTTGGGCGGGCGCGCGCGGCGCGACGGCGAACGAGATCGCCCATGTGTTGCGCCAGCATCGCGATTCCTCCTACGACTCCGCCTTCGCGGCTCTGGCCGCCGACTTGACCAAAGCGGGCAACACCGGCGGCAATCAACTCCTCACCGCCAACGGGCTTTGGGTACAAAAGGGCTTTCCTATCGAGGCCGCCTTCCAGAAGACGCTGGCCAACGATTACCACGCGCCCCCAACGCCGCTCGACTTCGCCGCCAACGCCGAAAGCGCGCGCGGCGAAATCAATCGCTGGACCGAGCAGCACACCCAGGGCAGGATCAAAGATCTTCTAGCGGCACGCGCGCTCAACGCCCGGACCTGGCTCGTTCTCACCAGCGCCATCTACTTTTATGGCACGTGGCAGGAACCGTTCCCTGAGTCGCGCACCGAGGCCGCTCCCTTTACGCTCGAATCCGGCGCCGCTTCACGGGCGAACTTCATGCGCCAGACCGCTCGTTTCAGGTACGCCGAAATCTCTTCCGCTCAGCTTCTCGAGATGCCCTACGCTGGCACGGGAATCGCGTTTGATGTGCTCCTCCCGAAGACGCCCAACGGCCTTGCCGCTCTCGAGAAATCGCTGACGCCGGAAAAACTCACCGCATGGCTCGCCAATCTTACCAGGCGCAAAGTCGAAACATCTATCCCCAAGTTCCGCGCTGAGTCCGAGTTCTCCCTTCGTCAAGCCCTCTCCCAGATGGGAATGCCGGACTGCTTCACCGGCAGCGCCGACTTCTCCGGTATCGGCGCTCACGGCAAACTCGCCATCGCCGAAGTGGCGCACAAGGCCCTGATCGACGTGTCGGAGCGCGGAACCGAAGCTGCGGCCGCCACCGCCGTGACGGCAACCCCCACCGCCGCGCGCGTCGAGGAGTTGGTCGTCTTCCGCGCCGATCACCCGTTCCTGTTCCTGATTCGCGATACGCGAAGCGGCGTGATCCTATTCATCGGCCGCCTGAAGAATCCACATTCGTGATTCCGCATTTTTTCACTCCTTCTGACGCGTGCGGCTCCCTAACCGAGCCGCGACCGTGAGGAAGCGGAAGCGCAGAACTTAGTACTCAATTTCCGAAATACGGTCATGTATGCCTGCGTGGCGCAGGCTCTCAGCCTGCCGACTCGACACTCGTGTCGAGTCTTGTGTTGGCCGAAGCAAGAAGCGTCGAGACGAGTCTCGACGCGTCAGCATAAGAGGCTGCGCCACAGGCGCCGAATACGTCACCGTACTTCTGAAAGAGCGTACTGAGTTACTTCTTCTCCTCGCGCGCCGCCCGCTTGAACACCAGCGGAAACCGATCGCTGCCCTGCGCCCACTCTCCGGCGATCTCGCTGCTCTCGCCCAGCGTACCGCGGTATGTTCCCGAAACCGCGCGCGCCTCCAATGCAAGCTCCTTGCCCTGGATGGTCGTCGTCGTAACCGGAATCTCCAGATTCTTCTGATCCACCGCGATCAGTGTCCCCACCGCCGTCCCGTCCGCCGCGGGCGCCAGCTTCAGCGCCACATGCCTTACCTTCCCGCCGGCATCCAGAGTGGCTTCCCACCTGCCTTCAAATTCCTTCGATAGAGCGCTGCTCGGCGGCGGGACCTTGACATTCGCCTCGCCATCGCGCGTAAGTTGAAACTCAGCTTCGCCCGCGGCATTCGTGGCTTTGCCGGACAAGCTGCTTGCATCCGCCGACAGGTGTCCGTCAAACGACGCGGGCTCGGGAAGGTTGGCCGTGAATCGCACCGCCGCGTCGTCGACGGTGACGCTATTCAGCGGAACGTCGACCGAACTCGACCCCACCACGCTCATCGACCCAATCCACACACCCTTCGGACCTCGGGCAAGATCCACGGCAATGCTCAGCTCCCGATTGGGGAGCTGGATCTTACCTTGCCAATGCCCCGCCGCTTTCGGGGCAGTCTGGGCCAAACACAGCCCAGCTCCCAGGAGAACGAACGGAATCTTCCTCATACTGACGGCTCCTTTCAGTCTGTGACGAATACGACACCGGCGCCGGCTTTGTTCCGCGGGCAGTCCGAGCTCTTTCTCCAATCCGTAGACCACCAGAACAACCGCATCCTCGCCTGCGATTCCGAAGCCTGGCGCTACCTCGGTTGGATCGTCCCCGAACCCGGCACCGGACTCCCCGAATGGCTCCCCGCCGAAACCTTCGGCCCCCTCCCAGTCGTTACCGAGCCGCACGTTGCTGAGCCGCGCGCGTCAGCAAGCGGTTCCGCTGGACTCGCGCCACCGCACTAAAAGCACCCCGTTCCAAACGCTTATAATGATAGAAAGAAGTGGAGACAAGATGAACGTCCACCTGAATTCTCATAGCGAGGAACTCCTCAAAGAACAATTGGCGCTGGGCGGCTTCCATTCCCCTGAGGAAGTCATCGAACGGGCCTTGGAGACGCTTACCAAACAAGAACAGGCCACGCGTTCCGTTTGTCTCGCCGAGTTCGACGCAACCCTCGACGCCCTCGCCCAGGGATCGGAGAATATCCCAGACCTTCCCGACGAGGCGTTCGCACGCCAAAGCATTTATCGGAATCACGACTAATGCCCGATCCCTCGTATCTGATCGATACGAATATACTCCTGCGAATCTCTATGCCGCGAGACCCGGCCTACGTTCAGGTTCGAATGGCGCTCCGCATCTTACGCTCCCGTGGAGCGCGCTTATGCTTCACTTCCCAGAACGTCGCCGAGTTCTGGAACGTCTGCACTCGGCCCGCACATCAGAATGGATTTGGATTGTCGATAGCCGAGACAAATCGTCGCGCTCAATTGATCGAGAGTACATTCACCCTGCTTATGGATAACGATCAGATACACGCCGAGTGGCGTCGCCTCGTGGTCATTCACTCCGTCATTGGCGTTCAAGTGCACGATGCGCGCCTGGTCGCCGCGATGGCCATTCATGGCGTTACCCATCTCCTAACACTCGATACACACGACTTTGTGAGGTACCCCAACATCACAGTTATCCACCCTCGCGAGCTCTCGCCCTCCTGACCACCCGACCCGAACGGTGACACTTTTTCAAAAATCATTTTCCGTTCCCCATCAATAAGCTACAAGAACCTCCCCGCTTGACCGCCACATCCTCGTGCTAAGCCGGTAGCAGAAAGGCAACTCTATGACCCCATCCATGCAGCTCCATCGCGCGCACATCAATCGCGCCAACTCCAAGCATTCCACCGGCCCCCGCACCGCGGCCGGTAAACGCCGCTCCTCGCTCAACGCCCTCACCCACGGCCTGACCGCCGAATCCGCTGTACTCCCCTCCGAGGACCGCGCCGCCTACGACCTCCATCATCACGCCCTCATCGAAGAGCACAAACCCAAGACCCCCACCGAAAACATCCTCGTCAAAGACATCGCCGATACCTCCTGGCGCCTCAAGCGCATCCCGCTACCGCGCCACAAATCCGCCCAACGAACAAGCCGCCATCGAGTTTGATATCGTCGACGCGCACCACGCCCTCGCCTGGCTCAGCCTCCACGACACCCGGCTCTCGCGCAAGCTCCACAAGACCATCGATCAGCTCCGCGAACTCCAGGCCGAGCGCCGCCAAAACGAGCGCCGCGAGCTCAAGCGCGCCTGCGGCATCCTGGAAATGCATAAGCACAAAGGAATTCCGTACGACCCGGCGCAGGATGGCTTTGTTTTTTCAAAAGACCAACTGGAAGCCCACAGTGAGCGCCTGGTGCGTCACAACCAGGCCCGCCACTTCGAATATGTCTTCTTCGAGATGCAACCGCCGCCGGCAACCCCAAGCGTCAGCGCGGGGACACCTGGCTAGCCCCCCCTAAAACCAAGTGGCACTTGCAGATAAGCCCCCACCCGTGTAACCTGTGGCAAGTAGTGGACGCCAAATCACACTTAGGGGTAGAATCCGCTTTACCGCCTTGCAATGCGGTTGCTTACATGACGTTGCACAAATTAGCTGTTTATCTCTCTGTACCCGCTCTCTTCCTCGTAACTCAAGGATGCAATAGAAGCACGCAAGCTGCGGGAGGCGGACGCATGGGCGCTGGTGGCCCCGTCCCCGTTACCGTAGCCACCGCTTCGCAAAAGGACGTCCCCATCAACGTCGACGTGATCGGAAACGTTGAGGCGTATTCCACCATCACCATGAAAGCCCAGGTCGGCGGCCAGTTGAACAAAGTCTCCTTCCGCGAGGGCGACTATGTGAAGAAGGACGACCTTCTGTTTACTATCGATTCCCGCCCGTTCGAAGCCCAGCTCAGCCAGGTGGAGGCGAACCTCGCGCGCGACACCGCCGCCCTCGGCCAGGCCGAAGCCAATCTCGCTCGCGACATCGCCAGCGAGAAATACGCGCAGTCGCAGGCCGCCCGGATCGGCAAACTCTTCGACGCCGGCGTCGTCTCTCGGGAGCAGACCGATCAGGCGCGCGCCAGCGCCGATGCCCTCGCCCAAACCGTGCAGGCCGACAAAGCCGCCATCGAAAGCGCCCGTGCGCAAATCGTGGCCACCAAGGCCGCCATCGAAAACGTGAGAGTGCAGTTGAGTTACACAATCATCCGCTCGCCCATCGCCGGCCGCACCGGCAACTTGACCGTGAAGCAGGGCAACCTGGTAACCGCAAACACAACCGAGCTGATGACCATCGCCGAAGTCCAGCCCATCTACGTAACGTTCTCGGTTCCGGAATCGCAATTAGGCGGCATCAAGAAGTACATGGCGCAGGGCAAATTGCCTGTCGCCGCAAGCGCGCAAGACGACTTGACGCAGAAAGAGAACGGAGTGCTGACTTTCGTCGACAATACAGTCGACGCCAGCACCGGCACCATCAAACTCAAGGGAACATTCCAGAACGCCGCCCTCAGGCTCTGGCCCGGAGAATTCGTTCGCGTCTCTTTGCAACTCACCACGCTCAAAGACGCCGTAGTCGTTCCCAATCAGGCCGTGCAAACCGGCCAGGACGGACAATTCGTCTACGTGGTCAGGCAAGACAAATCCGTCGAGATGCGCCCGGTGGTCACCAGCACGAGAGTGGATCAGGATCTGGTGGTCGATAGCGGCCTGCAGCCCGGCGAAACCGTCGTGATGGAAGGCCAACTCCGCCTAGCTCCCGACAGCCACGTGCAAGTTCGCGAGCCAGGCGGCGGTGGCCGGCCGGGAGGCGGCGGCCGCAAAGGCCCACCAAAAAACTAGATGGTGACGTGCCACAGATCTTCCAACTTGTCCTGGGTACAAGGTGGCACAGGCTTCAGCCTGTGTTTTGGGGCTTCTCGTGGACTTCCGACACGGCCTAGCTAAATGAACTTCTCGGAAACATTCATCCGCCGCCCCATCGCCACCAGCCTCTTGATGGCCGCCATCGCCCTCTTCGGACTGGTAGCCTACCGCTCCCTCCCCGTAAGCGATCTCCCCAACGTCGATTTCCCGACCCTGCTGGTCACCGCCGCACTCCCCGGCGCCAGCCCTGAAACCATGTCCTCGGCCGTCGCCACGCCCCTCGAGAATCAATTCTCGAACATTGCCGGCCTCGACTCCATGACCTCCATCAACTCGCTCGGCTCCACGCAAATCACTCTCGAGTTCGCGTTGAGCAAGAGCCTGGATGGCGCAGCCGTGGACGTCCAGGCCGCCGTCACGCAGTCCGCCCGCCTGCTGCCGCCCGGCATGCCCACGCCCCCGACGTTCACCAAAGTGAATCCGGCCGACCAGCCCATTCTGTACCTCGCCGTCACCTCCAAAACGCTGCCTCTCTGGGTGCTTGACGAATATGCCGAAACGCGCATCGCCCAGCGCATCTCCATGGTCAGCGGCGTGGCTCAGGTCCAGGTGCTCGGCGCGCAAAAGTACGCCGTCCATACGCAAGTCGATCCGCACCTGCTTGCCTCGCGCCAGGTCGGAATCAACGAGGTCGAAAACGCTCTCAAGGCATGGAACGTGAACCTGCCCACCGGCTCCATCATCGGACCGCAACGCGCCTTCACGCTGCAAGCCACCGGACAATTGACCAGCGCCGCGGCATATCGCCCCCTGATCGTCGCCTATCGAAAAGGTTCGCCCGTCCGGCTCGAGGAGCTGGCCAACGTCATCGATAGCGTCGAAGACGACAAGACCGCCTCTTGGTTCTATACGAAGGACGGCACCCAGCGCTCCATCATCCTCGGCATCCAGCGCCAGCCCGGCACCAACACCATCGAAGTCACCAACTCCATCAAGAATCTGCTCCCGGTCTTCCGCGCCGAGATTCCCACCTCCGTCCACATGGACATCTTGTACGATCGCTCCGAGACCATTCGCGAATCCTACAAAGACGTCCAGTTCACCATGCTGCTCACGCTCGGCCTCGTGGTGATGGTCATCTTCCTGTTCTTGCGCAACTTCTCCGCTACCGTCATCCCCAGCCTGGCGCTGCCCTTCTCCATCATCGGAACTTTCGCCATCATGTACCTGCTGAATTACAGCCTGGACAACCTGTCCATGATGGCCCTGATCCTTTCCATCGGCTTCGTGGTGGACGACGCCATTGTGATGCTCGAGAATATTTTCCGCCACATGGAGTTGGGCGAGAAACCGCTCTACGCCGCTCTCACCGGATCCAAGGAAATCGGATTCACCATCGTCTCCATGACGCTCTCGCTCGCGGCGGTTTTCATCCCCGTGCTCTTCATGGGCGGCATTCTGGGCCGGCTCTTTCGCGAATTCTCCGTCACCATTTGCGTCGCCATTCTCATCTCCGGCGTCGTGTCGGTTACGCTCACGCCGATGCTGTGCAGCCGCTTCCTGCATGCCAAGGAGAAGCACGAGCGCTCCTGGTTCTATCGCGTCACCGAGCGTTTCTTCGATGGCATGCTGCATGCCTACGAGCGCTCGCTCCAAATCGTACTGCGCCACCGTCCGCTCACCATGCTCGCTTCCATGCTGGTGCTCGCCGCCACCCTGGTCATGTTCGTGAGAATTCCCAAGGGTTTCATCCCGGAGCAGGATACCGATCAGATCTACGCCGTCACCGAGGCCGCGCAAGGCACTTCGTATTTTCAGATGGTGGAGTATCAAAAGGCCGCCGCCGATGTCTTTCGCTCGCACAAAGATGTCGTGGCGCTCATGTCCACAGTCGGCGGAGCGTCTTCAAACACGCTCGGCGGCCCCAATTACGGAGAAATCGTGGTGCATCTCAAGCCGCGCTCGGAGCGGAAGGAAATGGTGAACGACATCATTGCGGATCTGCGGCCGAAGCTCGCCGGCTTCCCCGGCATGCGAGTGTACTTGCAAAACCCTCCCACCATCCGCATCGGCGGGCAGGTGAGCAAGAGCCTGTACCAATTCTCCATGCAGTCGCCCGACAAGCAGGAACTGTACGACGGGGCCGCGCGCCTCCAGAAGGAAATCGAAAAGCTGCCCGACGTCCAGGATGTCACCACCGACCTGGCGATCCGTAGCCCGGAGATCAACGTCACCATCAATCGCGATAAAGCCGCCGCTCTGCAGGTGAACGCCGATGCCATCGAGAACGCCTTCTACGACGCCTACGGGCCGCGCTGGGTCTCCACCATCTACGCCGCCATCAATGAATATAAGGTCCTGCTCGAACTGAAGCCGCAGTATCAGGCCGATCCGCACGCGCTCTCGCTGCTCTACTTTAAAGCTTCCAACGGATCGCTCGTTCCTCTCGACACGCTGGCCACGGTTCATCAGGACATCGGACCGCAAACCATCAATCATTACGGCCAGCTTCCCGCAGTCACCATTTCGTTTAACTTGAAGCCGGGTGCGCCGTTAGGCGATGTGGTCTCGGAAATTCAGAACCTCGCGGCCAAAACTTTGCCAACCACCATCAGCACCACGTTCCAAGGCGCGGCCAAGGCGTTCGAAAATTCCCTCGGCAATCTATGGATCCTGCTGATCGTCGCCATCATGGTGGTCTACATCGTGCTCGGCATTTTGTATGAGAGCTATATTCATCCGATCACGATTCTTTCTGGACTCCCCTCGGCCGGATTCGGCGCGTTGCTGACGCTGTACCTCTTCCACATGGATCTGAACATCTACGCCTTCGTCGGATTGATCATGTTGATCGGCATCGTGGAAAAGAACGCCATCATGCAAATCGACTTCGCCCTGGATGCCGAACGCAACCAGGGCTTCGAACCTATGAAAGCCATTTACGAAGGCTGCCTGATCCGTTTCCGGCCGATCATGATGACCACCATGGCCGCTTTGTTGGGCGCGGTGCCGATCGCGCTAGGCTATGGCGCCGGCGGCGAGGCGCGCCAGCCGCTGGGCTTGGTGGTCGTGGGTGGCTTGCTGTTCTCGCAACTGGTCACGCTCTATTTGACCCCGGTCTTTTACACCTACATGTCCGCAGTTTTGGCATGGATCCAGCGCCGCAAAAAGAGCGTCAAAGACTTGACCCCGGAGCCGACTACCGCTTAGACTACACCACTCCCTCACGGTCGTGGCTCAGTTACAGAGCCGCGCGCGTAAGCGAGCGGTCCCGTGATGAACTTCACTTCGGCTGTACCACTAACGTTGCCTTCGCATCCACTTTCTTGAACTCCATTGGAAAGCTACGTGCTGAGTAATATGCGTCCCACTGGTCCTTATAATGCCGCGAAAGAATCTGCCCCGATTGGCCGATCGTGATATTGTTCAACGAGCGATCCCAGTCGGACAAATCCGCGACGAAGCGCATGGATGGCCCGATCCGCGCCGTGGTCTGCTTCGCCGTCGTCGACGAGCCGCTCATTTCCAAAGGCCCAATATTGAAATACGTCCCGATAACCGGCGCCCCGCCGCCGATGGGGTGCTTGATGGTCAGCTCGTTGTACTTCCCGTAGTCCCATCGATTGACGTTGCCGCCCTGCAGTTGGCGCCCTTCCTGGATCGCCGCCGCAAGCGCCCGAATCAGCGCTTCATTCTTGTTCTGAAACCAGTCGCGCGCGTCCCCTTCCAGAATCTTCTGTACAACGGCGGGCGCCATCATCGGACTGTAGAGCTGCGCCTTCCCGGGTGCGGCGCGCTCCGCGATCATCTTGCGCAATTGCTGATAGACCAGCGCGGCGATCAGCGGCGCGGGCGTCTGCTTCTCCATTTGACCGTTCCAGGATCGCAGCAGCGCGATGGCGTCCTTCAGTTCCGGATTCGGCGGCTTGCGCTGATCGTAAGCGGCCAGAATCTGGCGCGCGAGAAAAACCGAAAACGCGGAGTAGACGTCTTTCTGAACGGCGATCATCTGCTCCGGCTTCGAGGCGCGCTGCGCGGCCAGCAAGTCCCGGATTTCGAGCGCGCGAAACGGCGAGGCAAATTCGCCATGCACTCGATAAGGATAATTCTCCGGAAACGGATTCTGATTCGCGGTCACGATCCGGCCGCCGGGCGGATTGTAAATCGCGGGCAGTTCATCGAACGGAATGAAGCCGTCCCATTCGTAGTCGCCCGAACTGCCGTCCACCGGCACATCGCCGTCGTAATTCCTCCGGATCGGAAGTTTGCCGCTCGCGTGATAGCCGATGTTTCCGTCGACGTCGGCGTAAACGAAGTTCTGGCCCGGTCCGGGGAATCGCGCGATCGCCGCCGTAAACTGCTGCCAGTTGGCGGCGCGGTCGATATCCAGAAATGGGAACTGGAACGAGCCCGGCTCGGCCGCGGTCCAGCGCAGGGCAAGGAACCGGTTCCCTTCCACGATCGTCACCGGGCCGTGCCGCGTCACCCATTGCCGCACCTCGACCGGCTTCGCGTCCTTCACGGCGATTCGTTCGGTTTCAATACGCGCCTGCTCCAGCGCCCCGCGAAACCGGTAGCGGCCGCTCACCGGGTCGAGTTTCTCCATGTACAAATCCTGTACGTCGAAACCAAGATTCGTGACTCCCCAGGCGATGCGATCGTTGTGACCGATGATCACGCCCGGCAGGCCGGGCAGGGAAACGCCGGTGACGTTCAAGCCTGGCGCTTTGAGATGCACTTGATACCAGGTCGAAGGAATGCTCCACTCCAGGTGCGGATCGTTGGCGAGAATCGGCTTGCCGCTGGCCGTATGTTTTCCGGAAATCGCCCAGGCGTTCGAGCCTGGCTGAACCTCGGTCCCTATGCGCGACGGATACAGGAAATTGACTTTGGCCGCATCGCCTTTTTCCAGCATGGCCTGCTTTTGCATTTCCTCGCGCCAGGTGGTCGTCAAATTGCGATACATCTGCAGGGCGCACAGCATGCTGTCGACGACGGTCCACGGCCGCGGATCGTAACCGAGCAGCGTGAACTCGAGCGGAAGCTTGCCGCGGTGGGTTTCGATGAAGTAGTTGACGCCGCGCGCGTAGGCCGCCATTACGGCGCGATCTTCCGATGGCAGCGTCCGGTACTGCTCCTGGGCGACGCGCCGCATTCTCAGGCGGCGGGCTTCGCGATCCAGCTCCAGCGTGGCGCGCCCGATCGCTTCCGACAATTCGCCGGCGGCCAGCCGCCGCAGCACGTCCATCTGCCACAGCCGATCCTGAGCGGTCGCGAACCCTTCGAGGAAAATCGCGTCTTCCCAATTCTCTGCGCTGATGTGCGGCACGCCCAACGCATCGCGCGCGATGCTGGCTTGAGCCGAAATCGGAGCGGTGATCTCGCCCGAAGTTTGGGTCAACGGACGATAAGCGATCCAATAGACCACAACCGCGCCCGTTACCAGCAAAACCGCTATGCTCAAGTTGATGAACTTCAGGATTCTTCTGAGCGGCACTTGGAAGATTCTATCAGCATGCCTTACCGCTTCCTAATTCTTGTCGCGGTTCTGCTGCTGAACGGCTTCTTTGCGGCGGCCGAGGTCGCTCTGGTTTCCGTCCGCAAAAGCCGGTTGCGAGCGCTGGCCGAGCAGGGGCAAACGGGCGCGCAGGCGGCCCTGAATCTTCTCGCCAATCCTGCCCGCCTGCTGTCTGTGACTCAAGTTGGCGTGACGCTCGCGAGCCTCGGCCTGGGATGGGCCGGCGAGAGCACCGTTTATGACGTTTTTCTCGCCTTGTTGCAGCCGTTCGCGACTCCGGCTCTCGATCCCCTGTTGCACGCGGTGAGTTTCGGCATCGCATTTTTGCTGATCAGTTATGCGCACGTCGTGGTCGGTGAAGTCGTGCCCAAAAATCTGGCGATCGAGAAGGCCGACCGGCTGGCGATTCTGGTGGCGCCGGTGCTGTTGGTCTTCGACCGCATTTCGGCGCCCTTTGTCTTTTTTGCGGCGCGATCGGCTGCAGCGCTCTCGCACTGGATCGGTCTCAAGGGCAGTCATACCGGCGGCGGCCACTCGGCCGAAGAGTTGAAATTCATCGTCAGCTCCAGCCGCCTGGAGGGCCACCTGCATCGCTTCGAGGAGGATGCGATTCAAGCGCTGCTGGAATTGCAGAACCACTATGCGCGCGAGATCATGACGCCGCGCAACGCCATCATTTCGGTTTCGGTGGACGCCAGCCTGGATCAGGTGCTGCGGCGCATGCGCGAGCACCAGTATTCGCGGCTGCCGGTTTACCAAAGCTCGGCGGAGCACATCATCGGCTACGTACATTACAAGGACATGATGCGGATCTGGGAGGAGCGGCGCGTTGCGGCTGAAAAAAAGCGCGTGCTGCGGCCCTTCCATCTTTCGCGCGTGTTGCGCAAGCCGCTGGTGGTTCCCGAGACCAAGGCGTTGAACGATCTGATCGACGAGTTTCGGGCCGAGCACAAACACATGGCGATGGTGGTGGACGAGTTCGGCACCATCGTCGGACTGGTGACGCTGGAAGACGCGCTGGAGCAGATTCTGGGCGAGATCGGCGACGAGCACGACGTGAAGCGGCCCAAGCCCGCGGCCGAGGCTCGGGTGCTGGACGTCGAGGGCGCCACCACGATTCGAGACCTCGACACGCAATATGGCCTCGAACTGCCGGGCGACGCGGGATTCGAAACGCTGGCCGGATTTTTGCTGTTCCAACTCGGGTACATTCCCAAACAGGACGACGAAGTGGAATACGGAGGGCGGAAGTTCACGATCGTGGAAATGGACCACAATCGCATCACCCGCGTCCGGATCGAGCGCAAACCTACGGAACCTCAGCGAAGCTGACTTTGCTATCCACGACGGCGCGCTGGAACCCGGAATTCTGCATCGAAAGTCCGATGCGGCGGGCGTACATGAATAACGCGCGCAGCTTGAACTCGCCGCCGTAGGTGACCGGGAACCACAGTCCTTCGTCGAATTTCTTGTACGAAACCTTGAAGCCGAGCTGTTGCACGTTGGTTCCGAGCAGGGTCTTGATGACAATCGGGACTTTCGCAGCCATCCACGTCGTGATCAGAACCGGCTGGCATTCTTCGCGATCGACAAGCACCTCGCCGGCCCACATGTCATCGTCGTCGATGCTCTTTCTGATGGGGACGAAAGTAATCCGGTACACCGGCGAGCCGCGATAGTCTTCAATTCCTTCCAGGCGGAATTTGTACCTGTGCTGCTCCTTCGACCTGAGCGGGAACAAGTGCCGATCGAGGCCGTCGCGCGACTTCGGATCGTTGGTAAATGACTTCACGAGCGAATTCCCGAGATCGGCATCGATATCGACGCCTTTGTGTTCGTAGCCAGGTTCGTCGAATGCAACTTCCTTGCCGTGGTCCACGTATTTGCCGCGGAAAAGCGTGCGTTCTTTCTGAATGCCCTTCGGCGTGGGAGTGACGGTGAACTCGCTGTATTCCTCGCGCGCGAGTTTGCCATTCGCCCGGTTCATCCGGACCATCACGCTTTGGTGATAGACGAACGCCGTTCGCTTTTGCTCAGCGCGATCCTGATTCTCGGCCACGCGCGCCATGATCGCATCGGCGGTCAGAGGCTCGGGCTCGGCCGCGAGCAGCATCAGAAGGAGGATCATTTCGATTTCTTCTCCTTCTCGATCTTGCTCTTGATGCCTTCCGGGATACCGAAGTTGCCCGAGAGTTTGGCCAAGCCATCCATGTCGATGGGACCATCGATGTAGACCACAGTCAACTCCAGCGGCTCGGCGGATATCAGTGTCAGGCCTGTAATATTGTCGCCTTCCTGCCGGAGGCAGACATCGGCGGTTGAGTTGCGGCTACGAATCTCCACGACGTGCTTCCACTTCGCATCACGCAGTTGGCTGCGGATCGCCTCGACATCCGACTCCTGATACTGACCTGTCTTCGCGAACTCGAAGTTCCGGACGTAGACGCCCCTCAGCCCGGCCACGATCTTTTTCACCTGTATTTCGTCGGGTTCATTGCTGGAGAGAAATTTGCTGGCGAGCTTCAACAGAGAGGCATCCAGGTTGACGGTGACACTCTCGGACGCGCGCGCGGCGAGTTTGTCCAGAGCATCGAGCTTGAGGCCCTGACCGCATAGCAAAGCGGGTATCAGCGCCAAGATGCCAAACAAGAAACGATTCATCGCGCCGCGCCCTGCACCTTCTTCTGGATCTTTTGCAGCTTGTGAGAAGTGATCTCCATGGCTTGGATCAACTGGGCGCGGGCGGCCTCGCCTTGTTCGCGGACTCTTTGGCGGTGTTCGATCTCGAGTCCGAGGCCGACCACGCCGAGCGAAGCTGCCACGGCGGCCGCCGTCCACGCGCGCCAATTCGCCCACGGTGACGGCCTGGCTCGAGTGGCGCGAGCGACGGCGCGCGCCGCGAATCCGGGCGAGGGATCTTTGCGCTCCAATGCTCTGCGAAGCTGATCTTCGAAATCGGTCATGATGTTTCCTCTCGCGTCGCGAACGACAACTTGCGGCGCAACAGCGCCAGGGATCTCTGCAAATGGCTTTTCACGGTAGCCAGCGGCATTTCGAGCAGCTCGGCGATTTCGGACGGCTCGAGTCCTTCCTGGTACCGGAGAATGACGATCATCCTCGGTGTTTCGGACAATTTGGCAAGCAACTGCTCGATGTAGCGCTTCAGCACCGGATCGGTGGCGGGCATGAGTGTGAACGGCTCGGGCGCGTCTTCGAGGCTGACGTGATTACGGAGCTTGCGGCGGCGCGTCTGATCGATGCAGCGGCGGCTGGCGACTTTGTGCAGCCAGTAGACGCGGTGCTCCCGCGATTGGATTTTGTTCCAGTTGCGGTACAGCTCGAGGAAGACTTCCTGGGCGAGCTCTTCGGCGGCGGCGTGGTCCATGAGGAAGTGATAGGCGACGCTGAAAACCATGGCCTGGTGCTCGTGAACAGCCGCTTCGAAGGCGGCGCTCCGGTCGGATTCCGCGACGGCGTGTGGGATGCGCGCCTCCTGAGCCAAGCTACTGGTCACTGTTGCCCTTCATATTCAGGATACGCATAAGGGGGTGGGAGGGGATGCAGAGAGTTGGGCAAGTGGCCGGCTCCCCACGTTGATTCGTTGTGCCTAACTGCTTGAACTGCCAAGGGCTTGGTGGTCAGCGATAAATCAACCATCCTCGAGCTTCGAGCGTTGTGATCCACATTGGCGGCGCGAGCGTGGTCACCCATCGAAGATCGAGTTTGTCCAGGCGAGGAAGGGTGGCGATGGCCGCGGGCAAATCCGTCAGCGGGTTTCCGCGGAGGTCGATCTGGCGAAGCTCTCGTAGCATCGCGATGGTCGTCGGCAGAGTTGACAGCTTGTTGTTCCTGAGATGCAGTTCGCGCAGGCAGGACAGGCGCCGAGGGCATCTGGTACCTGGGTCAATTGGTTGTGGCCGAGATCGAGCATACGAAGTCGCTTCAGGCGGCCGATCTTCCCGGATATTTCGCGCAGATCGTTGTCGGCTAATACCAAGGATTCGAGATCGGTTTGCGTCCAGACTGAGTCTGGGACACGGCCAAGCCGTTTCTTCCAGAGGTTCAGATGTGGACCGGGCGAGTCCGGCATGAATGCGATACTAGCGCAACAAGGCTATTTCAGGAAGCGTCGAGACGAGTCTCGACGCGGCAGCCTGAGAGGCTGCGCCACAGTTTCCACTCAATTGACACTTACGCTCGCAGCATTAGTATACTGTTGTCAGTTACTGAGAGGAGCGCCTTGAGTAAACCGACCGACCTGGTGCAGGGGACCCTGGACCTGCTCATCCTGAAAGTGATCGCGCTGGAGCCAATGCATGGTTGGGCGATCGCGCAGCGCATTCGTCAGATGTCCGGGGATGTGCTCCAAGTGGGACAGAGTGCGCTCTACCCCTGCCTTCACAAGCTCGAACAGAACGGCTGGATCAGCTCGGAATGGGCCGTCAGCGACAACAACCGGCGGGCCAAATACTACACGCTGACCAGAGCCGGCCGCAAAGTTCTGCAGCAGGAAGCCGCGCAGTGGGAGCGTTTGGCCGCGGCGATCTCACTGATCGTACGGACTACGTGATGCGCTGGATCGGCATAATCCGCCTCCGGCTGCGTTCCCTGTTCTTGCGCGCAAAGGTCGATCGGGAACTAGAGGAAGAACTGCGATATCACCGGGAGCGGGAGTTGGAAGAGAGCAGCGCCGCTGCGCCGCGGTCCATCGCGGGCTACCAACAACGCAAAGAGGAGTGCCGTGACATGCGGGGATTCAACTTGCCTGACAACCTGTTGCAGGATACGCGCTTTGCCATCCGGCAATTGCGAAAAAATCTGGGATTCACATGCACCGCCGTCGCCGTACTGGCTCTCGGCATGTGCGCCAGCGTGGCTATTTTCGCCTTCGTGGACTCAGCGCTTCTGAAGCCGTTGCCATACCAGAATCCCTCCCGCCTAGCCGGCGTATTTGAAAGCATTCCGCTGTTCCGGCAATCCAACCTTTCGTACCTCGATTACCTCGACTGGAAAAAGCTGAACAAAGTGTTTAGTTCGCTGGAGGCGTACCACCAGCAGGGCTTCGTGCTGAGCACGCCCGACGGTCCACAACCGGCACAGGGCGCTCGGGTGACTGATGGGTTCTTTCACACGCTTGGCGTTGTTCCGGTGACCGGACGCGATTTCCATGCGGGCGAGAATTCACCCGGCGCTCCTGCCACGGTCATACTGAGCTACGCCGCCTGGCAGCGGCGCTACGGCGGAAGGCGCGACGTCTTGGGCCAGACCGTCACGTTGGATGGCGCTCCAAGCATCATCATCGGCGTCCTGCCGCGCGAGTTTCATTTCGCTCCCGTACGCCTGGCCGAATTCTGGACTGGCGTCGACACTGCCGGCCGCTGTGAAGGGAGGCGAAGCTGCCACAACCTCTTCGGGGTGGCCCGTCTCATGGATGGCGTCTCGATCCAGACGGCGTTAGCCAATTTAAAGGCGATTGCCAAACAACTGGAACAGCAGTATCCCGATACCAATCGCGATCAGGGCGCGGCCGTGGCGCCTCTTACCGACGTGATTGTCGGAGATGTCCGCCCCATTCTGCTTGTGCTCCTGAGTGGAGCCGGGCTGTTGCTGCTGATTGCCGGCGTCAACGTGGCGGGCCTGCTGCTGGTTCGTTCCGAGAGCCGCAATCGTGAGATTGCGGTGCGCACGGCGCTAGGCGCGTCGTCCGGACGATTGATCGCCCAATTTGTCACCGAAGCGCTGGTCCTAGTCGCCGCGGGTAGCGTGCTCGGCCTGGCATCCGCCAATTGGGCCGTGCAACTCCTCGCCAAGCTTATTTCAGAAGATATGCTGGCCCGCATGCCGTTTCTGCAGGGCCTGGCATTGAACGCACGCGTCGCGGCATTTGCCGGGCTGGTCGCGCTGCTGGCGGCAGTGCTATTCTCGCTCGCTCCCAGCTTGCGCATCTGGTCGCGCGAATTGCGAGATGGCCTCGCGGAAGGCAGCCGCGGCTCCGCTGGAACCGTGTGGCGAAGACTCGGGTCCAAGCTTGTCGTGCTGGAGCTTGCCACTGCCATGGTGCTCCTGGTGTCAGCGGGACTGCTCGGAAAGAGTCTATACCGCCTGCTGCATGTCAACCTTGGCTTCGAAGCCGATCACCTGGTCACGATGAATGTAGCGGCGCCGGACTCCCGCTACGGAAAAGATTCACAGGTCATTGCGCTGACGAGGCAGGCCGTCAGCCGGATCGAGAGCTTGCCCGGCGTTAAGTCTGTGGGCGTGTCTCATTCTGGCGTTCCCGTGAGCAACAACGGAAACACCATGTGGTTCCGCGTGCTGGGCCGGCCCTGGCATGGAGAGCATCAGGAAGCGCCCGCCCGTCACGTCAGTGCCGGCTACTTCACCACGCTGGGGACGAAACTGTTGCGCGGCCGCTACTTCACCGAACAGGAAGATAAGTCGAAGCCTCGCGTGGCCATCATCAACCAAGTCTTCGCAAGGCAACACTTCCCAGGTGAAGACCCTCTCGGGAAGCAGCTCTCGTATGTTTCGGTTCAACGCCCGCCGATGGAAATCGTAGGCATCGTGGAAGACATCCGGGAGGGCCCGTTGGATGCCGCCATCCCGCCCGTGCTGTACACTCCTTTTAACCAGGACCCAGATGACTTTTTCACCGTGGTGGTTCGGACGTCGCAAGACGAGCGCTCCCTGCTTTTGGCGTTGGCCGCCACGGTACACCAGATTGACTCCGGCATCCTTACGGTCCGCGGAACCACGATGACCGACAGAATCAACGACTCGCAGTCGGCATATTTGCACCGCTCATCGGCATGGCTGGTGGGAGGCTTCGCCGCCCTCGCATTGTTGCTCGGCGTGGTGGGACTCTACGGCGTGATTGCTTACTCGGTGAGCCAGAGAACGCGCGAAATTGGAGTCCGCATGGCGCTCGGCGCGCAGCGCGGTTCGGTCTACCGGCTCATTTTAAAAGAGGCGGGATGGTTGACTGCCTTCGGCATTATCATAGGCTCGGTGTGCGCGGTGGCTGCGGCCAGTCTGATGCGCGGGCTGCTGTTTGGCGTCCGCTCGTGGGATGTGCCGACTCTGGTTGTTGTCGCGGGGGTGTTGGGCCTCGCAGCGCTCCTGGCCAGCTTCATCCCCGCGCGCCGGGCGGCGTCGGTCAACCCGGTGGACGCTCTGCGCGCCGAATAGCTGCGTTTCGCCGATGCGCCTTTGTCTACGGCGTGAAACATTGCCCGCAACAAAACAATCCGCGGAGCGCCGAGATGAGTCTCGGCGCGGCAGACACGAGTGTCTGCGCCACACTTTGGGTCAGTGGAAGTTTTCCACTAGCATCAGGTCGGAAGTAAAGCGATCCGTTTGCACAAAGCAGATGGTTTTCTCATCGCGAGAAACAGTGAGGCTTGTACCACCGGCAGCAAGAGTCCGATCGTCGGGAAAACGGACATATTCGAACTGTTTGCCGGTGTCCAGCCGCAGCACCCAGAGACTCCACCCGCCATCGCGGCGAAGAAAATACAGGCTATGCCCTGCGACCGCCCAGTGTGGATTCCCAACCCCGGGCACAAGCCGTTTGGGATCTCCGCCACTTACCGGCAGGATCCAGATGCCGCTCCCATCGCCATAAAACAGCTGCTTCCCGTCAGCGTTTTCGAAGACAGAAGCGCTGAGGTACGGCGCAACCTGCTCCACTTTCTCAGGATTTGCCCAAGCCAATTTCCAGATTCCATTTCGTCCGCCGCGGTTGGAGCTGAAATAGATCCATTTCCCATCATGCGACCAACTGGGGCGAGTATCGCTTCCATCCGGATTGGTAAGCCGCCGCGGCTGGCCGCCCTCCGACCGGATGGCGTAAATGACGCTATGCCCGTTTTCGTAACGGTCGAAGGCGATCCATTGTCCGTCCGGGGACCAGCGTGGGCTGCCGAGGGCTACCGGCCCCATGGAGGTCAGAGCTTCCTGGTTCGATCCGTCAACATTGGATACGTAGATCTCCCGATAGCCTGTTCTCGGAGAAGCGAACGCCAGCCGCAAGCCATCCGGCGATAGCATGATGTCGGTCTGTGAAACCGTGGAATCGATCAACAAGGACATATGGGTGTTTTCAAATGGCCGCGCGCCTCCTTCCGGACCCGGGCCATCCATCCGATAGACATTACGATCGTTCGTAAAGCTGGTGTATGCCATGCGCCTGCCCTTGAGGGCCACTGAGGGATCGATGCCTGAATGCATTCCGAGCGCCACGAAGCCCTTGCCTGGTGTGAATCGCCAAATTGTGGTCCATACGTCTCCGCTGGACAGGTCGACCACCAGGCTGCGCCCATCGGGTAGCCATGCCAAGTTGCCAACGACCCGCGTGTAATCGGTCATTTCGCGAGGCGAGCCGCCAGGCGAGCCGTCCCGGTTGATGGGTTGGAAGATGATGGCGCGGCTCCAAAGATCTCGACGCCGCACATAGGCTAAAGTTCGGCCGTCGGGCGAAAATGCGGGACCAACGTCCGCTGACCAGCCTTTCGGCAGGGTGCTGATCCGGTGGGGCTCGCGTGTGTCCAGCGACAGAATCCAGATCTGCGATGGTTCGCCTTCGGCTGCGCACGAAAATGCAAGGAGTTTGCCATCGGGAGACCAGGAGATGCGCGACCCCGATATATAGCCCTTGGAGAATTCAAAGAGCTTGTGTTCGACGCCGCCTAACGCTCGCACGGAGTATAGAGCTGAAGTCGCTCTCGAAAGCCGGACGAAGGCGATTGTGTCGCCATCCGGGGACCACGTTGGCACAATGTCTTCGCCCGGATCTGTTGTGAGACGCAAGGCCGGGCCACCGGCAACCTGCCGCACGTAGACGTCAAAGTTGTCCTTCTTCTCGCCATTCCACGTGAACGCAATCTGCTTCCCATCGGGAGAGAGCGCCGGATACTGCTCGATTCCGGAATAAGTTGTCAATGGACGGACGAAGTAGCCGGGATCGGAAGGAGCCGCATTGCGAATTCCGAACCACCACGTTGCGGCTGCGCCGAGCGCTATCGAGGCAACCAAGGCGAGGGACCAGGCGAGGACGCTGGTCTGACGCACGGCAACCGGCGCGGCGCCGGACTGCGCACCGGAAGCGCTCTCCTGTTGAACATCGGCCAGGCTGATCTTGAGATCTGCCGCAGACTGGTAGCGCCAGGCGGGGTCCTTGCGAATACAGCGTAGGATGATACGTTCCAGGTCGCGCGGGAGACCCGCGGCGAATTCATGCGGCGGCTTGGGCTCGTTGTTCACGATTCCGGCCATGACTGTCAGTTTTGAACTGCCCTCAAAAGGACGATGGCCGGTTGCCATCTCATAGAGCACTGCACCGAAACTGAAGATATCGGAGCGGGTGTCTACGCCGCGGCCTTCCGCCTGCTCTGGCGACATGTAAGCTACGGTGCCGAGCACGGTTCCTGCCTCGGTGGCGACGAGCGTGAGGGTCCTGGCGGATTCGTCGTTCTCGGCTGGCCCGGTCCACTTCGCCAGTCCGAAATCCAGCAACTTGACCTGGCCATCCTTGGCAATCATGATGTTGCCGGGCTTCATGTCGCGGTGGACGATGCCAGCGTCATGGGCGCGAGCCAACGCGTCCGCGATTTTGACGGCGTATTCGAGAATGAGGGAGATTTTCAGGCCACCGGATGGAATCAGTTGATCGAGCGTGCGGCCTTCGATATACTCCATCACGATGAAATCCGCGCCGTCCTGGTGGCCAATATCGTAAATGGTGACGATGTTGGGATGATTCAGTGCGGAGGCGGCTTGCGCCTCCTGAATCAGGCGCTGCTTGCGGTCCGGGCTGGCGATGAAATCGGCCGGCAGGATCTTGATGGCAACCGTGCGCTCCAGGCGGGTGTCCCGGGCCTTGTAGACCTCTCCCATGCCTCCGACTCCAATGACGGCGAGCACTTCGTAGGGGCCGAGTTTTGTACCGATGGCCAGACTCATGTCAGATCCACATTTCGACGAACGCGGTTTGGGCGTGCTTCTGCGTCATTGTAGCCCAGTCGACTCTTCAGCGAGCAGCCGGCGGCCTCGGAGGAAGTAAAGCGTCGTCGTCGACGCACTTCACCTGGTCCGAAAGCTTGTGGTTTCGATGCTGCTTCTGGCTGGCGGATGCTAGGCGTGGAATCAGTCGAATCGTACGCCGCATCTCAGCACGCTGGAACGCATCTCAATGATGCAATTGCGGTTTCTTGGCGTCATGGAGTGAATTGCAAGGAACGGATCGTCTGCGACCGACGCGGCGGCGCCGGCCTCGAGGACGTTCTATGCTATGCGCTAACGACCACCCGTAGGTTTCGGTTTAACCGCGTTCGCTAAGGCCAACCGGTTATGGCTCGTGACATAGCTGATCTGCAGATTGTAACCGTTGGGCGTGGTCGTGTGATAACTCTTGAAGGCGGCGATGTGAATGTCGTCGCGGGTGGAGGTGTCGATTTGGGCTCCGAGGCTGCGTTTCTCGAGCTCGGCCTTCACTCCGTCCGTATTCCATGGCGAGATTCCAAACGAGATGTGATCGAGCCGCGCGCGGCGCACCAGCGCGGCGCCGCCTCTTCGGAAGTTGGGGTCGTTCGGGTTGCCTCCGCGGATGATGACGTCTCCGACTTGACCGATCATAAGCTCGTGCTGACTACCTTCGTCGTACGTTTCTTTCCATCCCAGGAGATTGGAGTAGAAAGAGGCGCTTTCCTTGTAGTTGGTCACGCCGAACGAGAGATGGTCCAGCCACACGGTCTTCCATCCGGGCGACTCGAACGGCGCCGGCGCCAACAGCTTCGCAGTCGCCGGCGTCTTGCGGGCCTTCGCGAGGCCGTTGCCGTTGCTGATCTGAAGATCCCATCCATCCGGATCCTTCACATGGAAGCTCTCGAACCCCTTGCCATCGTTTTCGCCCACCGGGGTTAAGCCGCGCTTGCGGAGTTCCGCCTGCACCGTCTTGGCATTCCACGGCTCGATGACGAAGCAGAAGTTCTCCACCATGGCCGACCGCTGCTCGGGTGCATGTCTAAAGATGGCCGAGCCCCAGTGGCCGATGTCTAACACAGCCTGCTTGCCGTCATCGCTGCGGAGCTTCCACCCCATGAGCGCGATGTAGAACGCTGCCTCCTTCTGATAGTCCGGCATCTGGAAGGTGATGTGGTCCAGCGCAACGGTCTTCCACCCCGTGGGAGCGAACACCGGTTTGATCGGGGCCGTTGCGACCTCCGCGGTCAATGGACACGACTGTGTCCCGTAGCCATCCCTACACCGGCCCTGCCCGAATGCGGAGGCAGCAAAGGGCGCTCCGGCCGCCGCTACTCCCAGGGCCCGCAGCAGCTTGCGCCGCGAGGTCATCCCGCAGTCGTAGTCGTTCCATAGCTTGGCTCTCATATCATCCATAGGACTCTCCTCACGCGGCGGGTTGATCAACGCCTCGAAATTTCCCGGTCGGTATCAATGGCACGCATGACGCTCCCGGATGCGCCGCCGTATTCCTTCTTTCATGTCATCGACACTGCGTGGTTTCGGAGCCTGCTTCGGGAACAACGCTCGGTGGATGTCCTGGGACGTAAACCTACCGGGGCGCCGCACGATAATTTTGTCGCCGTCTTCGTCCCATTCCAGGATCGAGCCGGGGCCGATGCCAAGCTTTCGGCGAATGTTCACGGGAACTGAAATTTGCCCCTGCGATGTGAGTTTGGAGCGAGCCAGCGCCATACTTCACATTACTACGGCGATGCAACGGAGGCGCGTGCGGTCAGCGGCCAGGGCCATCAGTACACGTCCAGATCGCGGCCGACGACCACATGCCCGGAATAGCGCGGCATTATTTCATTGAGTAACTCTGCCGCAGTGGACCGGACGGGGTCGACGGCGGGCCGCCAGGAAATCGAAGCGTGATAGAGAATCAGCAGGCGGGGTTTGGCCTTGGCGGCAAGTTCCGCAAGCTGCGTTGTCGAAGTGTGATACTTCGAAGCATAGTTCTGGAAGTCGGGGCGCTTGGCTAGCCACTCCAGCGTCAGCACCTCGTGGATCAAGACGTCGCAGCCGTGGCAGGCATCGATGGTGGCTTCGGTGGGATTGGTGTCGCCGGAGATCACGATGCTGCGGCCGGGCGTGTCGAACCGATATCCATAACTCTCCATGGCGTGCTTGGTGCGGAAGGCCGTGACCGCGACGTTGGCATCTTTGTAGATGACGCCCGGATCGCTGATTTCGTGCGCGTTCACTTTATGGCCTTCAGGAAAGGCGCCGGCTGTAAATAGGCCTTGGATGCGTTCGTTCGTGCGCGCTTCGAAGTCGGCGCTGTAGGCTTCGAGGAGATGCTCAGTCATCGCTTTGATTCCCTTGGGCCCGTAGACTTCGAGCGGGACGCGCCGCCCGAGCACCCAGGGAGTGAGAATGAGGTCCGCGTAGCCCACGGTATGGTCGGAATGGAGATGCGTCGCAAAGACGACGCGCAGGTTCGTTGGTTCAAGAGCCGTCACGCCTCTGTCTGCGACGGCAGCTTTCGCGCGACGCACAACACCTGCGCCGAAATCGACCAGGTAGGGTGTGCCATTTACGACGATGGCGGTCGCGGGTCCGGACCGATCGGGGTCCGCGGGAGGATTGCCTGTTCCCAGCAATACGATCTGCGTGTGGCTCGCTGGGGCGGTGGGCTGCTGTGCGATGAGCGGCAGGGCGAGAATCGCAGCTACAAAGGTCACGGCTGCGCCGATGTATCTGATGGAGGAGTTGCAGTAGTAACGCATTGAAATCAGTTTCTGTTATTTGAGGTACGGGTCTGCGGCCGCGCCGTAGGCTCGTTTGAGGTGATAGCTCAGGCTGCCGCTGTTGTATTTCGCAAGCCTCGGCAGGTCGCGTGGATCGGCAACAAAAGTCAGGCAGATGAGGGCTTGCTCGCGAACTGTGCCCTCGTCGACGAGACGCCACAGCAAGTCGCGGGACGGATCTGCCTTCCACGAGCCGAGGTAAAGGGCAAGGGGCTGCAGAATGTCACGATTCCGGGTCGCCAGCAGGCGGTCCGCACGTTTGGCGACCTCAGCATCCATTTGAGCCGGAATTTTCGGATTCAGCCGCCAGTCATAGTGACCCTTTAAGAAAACCAGCGCCTGGAGCGCCCCTCCGCTGAGAAGAGGTGAGGGCGAATCGAGATATTTTGAGGTAGAGCGCACGAGCGCAGGCCCTTGCGCTTGAAATTGGTTTCGCCGCCAGCTCAGCAGGTAGGCTAATTCGTTTGTTGGTCCCCGCTTGTCGATTAGATCCAGAATCTCCTTTTCAACCAGATTGTCGTCGAAAGCCTCGAGCGCGTTCAGCGTGTACTTCCGCACGAGATTGTCGGAGTTGTATAGATACTCTTCGAGAATGGAGAGAACCCTGTTGTCCGGCAGCGCAAGGAGTGACGGCAGGTAGTCGCTCAGCAGTTCAACAGGATCGGAAGGGGCCGCTTGGCGCATCATTGCGAGCCAGGCGTCTCGCTTTGAACTCGGGAAATCCTGTACCTCGAAGCGGAGCCAACTGGACCGGACTAAGATCTGACCGTCGAGATCGTGACCCGCGTAGCGGGTTTCGTAGAGACCGGGTTGGTTAAATCGATAGAGCAGGTGTAATGGAAGCCTGGACGCGTTTTTCGGTTGGTGCGGAAGGCCGATCAGGGTGCCTCCTCCGATCATGCCGGGTGAGCTCAGACCGCCACCTATCTTCGGGAGCGGGTGTGCCGGCTTGAGCTGTGGAACTTCGAGGCCATTCCTGCGGACTTCAAATTGATGCCCGCGAAAGTCGGCCGGATAGATCGTGATTGGATAACGGAGAGAGCGCCATTGGGGGTCGGGCAGTTCGAGATCGATCCAGATTGGCATGTCAACGTGCGCGGGTTCGCTCAGCTTGATGCTTGCAGTCAAGAACGCAAAGCGAATAGGGACGGGAGCGCTACTGTTACCGGCGTACGTCACTACAAAGTCGACCATTCCTTCGGTTGGAGCGGCATCGGGCACTCTGAGATTAATTTGTTTATCCTGCGCGTACAGCAGGCCGGCCTTTTTGCCGCCGATGCTAACGCTGGTTCCACACAATTCGATCGGTTCAGCGCGATGTTCCGGCGTGCAACCCGAATCGGGACCCAAGTGGCGACCGTAGATGGAAACGAGCATTAATCTTCGGAGCGGCACGGAGCGGGCCCCATTGGCCGGCAGCACGGAAGGCGCGGTGAATGTCGGCGATTCGGCGGCTAGCGCTGTGAGCGGAAGCAGCAGTCCTACGGATCGCACCATCGAAGCGCCGCGCATACATTCATGATGGCACTCTATCGAGGCTGGGTGTGGCGTTGTTAGTGTGCTTGTAAGGTCAACTGTTCCAGGTTAGCTTCAACGTGCCGCCGAGGAATGCGGCCAGGCGCTCGGCTTCCTGGTTGGCTGCGCGGCGCACCCAGGTTGGCTGCTTGACGAACGGGTGGATCGAGACTTCGACGCGGCTGCCCTTGATTTCGTGGCGCCATGTGCCTTGCATGAGGCCGTTGACAAGCAGGACTGGCGAAATCCAGCCCTGCGGCCGGTAGACGCGGCTTCGCAGATCTCCGGGCAGCAGGTTGGCGGCGTGGAAGGATGCGCCAATCACGTACTGATCGAAGGCGGGCAGCAGGCGGACCGAGCGTGTCGGTGGAAGATCGCGAAGTTGGCGGGCGTGGGCCGCGAGCATCCAGGCCTGGGTGCCGTCCAGGTCGACTGGAGACACCTCGTCGCCGAGCGACGCGATCCACTGACGCGCTGTCGAAACGCCGCCGCCACTCCACCAACGCGCTAAATCCTGGTAGGTGGCGGGGCCGTACGCCGCGAGGAATCTTCTAGTGATGTCGGCGGTCGCGGCTTGCGGGTCCATTTTCAGCGGCGCGGCAGCCAGCCAGGTATCCGGTCGCGTGAAGCGGACGCGCTGGCCGAGGCTGGGGGCGAAGCACAAGCGTCCGCTGAACGCGGCCGGCCTCAGGATGGTGCCCCAACTGCTCTGCGCGATTTTGGAACTGAACCCGGTGAGACGCTCCACTTCGCGCCCCAATTCTTCGCGCGTCAGCAGGCGGCCGTCAAGCGCGGCTCCGACGGCTTCGGTGATGCGGTCGAGCTCCTCCAGCGTGATCCCGAAATATTTCTTCCACACTATGGGCCTTAAAAACCGCGGGCTGATGCCGAGGGCGGCGTGCCACAGGGGCAGCTCGCTGGAGGGAAGCAGGTGCAGCGTGCCGCGCATGGCCCAGGTCTTGACGAGCGTGCGGTCTTCCCAGAGCGCACGTTGGACGGCGCTCCGGTCGAGGTCTTCGACGCGGGCCCACACGGTCAGTTCAGCCGAGGACATCAACTGGGCGTGCAAGCCGCACAGGCGGCTGGCGACTGCGAGCATCCGGCCGGCGGGGGCGCGTTGGTGGAGGTGATGGCGGCGGATGCGCCAAGCCGCGGCGCGGGGCCAGGTGAGCTTCAGCATTCGATAATAATTATGCCAGCCGGGCGCGGTGGTCGGTTCTTGATCAGTCCTTGACGGTCGGGGCTGACTTGGCTGCGCGAGCGCCGGGCAGAAGCCCGGCGGCAGGCAAAAATGCCTGCCCCACAATCTCAGGCACTTATCTTCGTGGTGGGGCGGAGAGGCGATCGACAAACAAGTCGAGAAAGGCGCGGACGTTGACTTGCAAGGCGGCTCTTGTCGTACCGGGTCCTGGATGGAAGAGGGTCATGCCGTAGGTTAGAGGGCTAGCGGTTTCGACCTCAACGCGGCCGAGTTGGGTCTCGACCAGCGACGGTCGCAGAGTCACCGCGACTGCCAGGGGATCGTGCAGCGTCGGCAACTGATCCGGGCGCCCGTTTTGCCAGAGCTCGATGAGTTGCACCAGGAATTTAGTGGCGGGGTTGTCGGCGGCGCGCAGGCGCGCCAAGTCGGCTCCTTCCAGCTTGCATTGCATGGTGACGTCGAGGCCGACGGCCGTGATCGGCACACCGGATTGAAACACAATCTGCGCGGCCACGCGATCGCGGCGTATGTTGTACTCGGATACCTGCTTTGCGAATGCGCCTCCCATCAGTACAATGCGCTCGATTTTGTCCGTGATTCGTGGCTCGAGCCTGAGCGCCAGTGCGATGTTGGTCAAGGGGCCGACGGGCACGATCGTGATCTTCTCCGGTGAAGCGAGCAGGGTCTCGACAATCAGATCCGCCGCTCTACGCCGGGCTTTCGGCGGCACGGTGTCGCGATCCGTCAGCACTTTGAATTGCGGGGCTTGGAAACTTCGCGTGCGGTCGAGCAAGGGCGAGGAGGCTCCCGTCGCGAGAGCGATGTCTTGGCGATGGTAGAATCCGAGTTCTTTCCACGCAAGCCGCGTGCGGCTCTCGACGTCGTCGATCACTGTCGTTACGGCGCGGACGTCCAATTCCGGTGATTGCAGGGCGAGGGCCAGCGCGAGCGCATCGTCGATATCGTCGCCGATATCGGTATCGAAGATGATTGGAGTGGGCTTTTGTGCTTGCAGCGGTAACGTGGTGAGGCAGATGAACAAAAGGTGAGCTGCAAATCGCTGCATTCACGAGCAAGTATATTACTTCCTCTTAACCAAGGGAACCAGCTGCGGTCGTAGTTCCGCTTAGCACAACGGTCGTCTGGCGCGCAGGATACCATCCTGGATACCATCCTGCCCCACACGCTTTACACAGGCAAGAATGGCTGTGGCACAAACTATACTGGGGAGTTGCGGCTGTCCATTCTCATTCCGGTTTACAACGAGCGCACGATGGTGGAGCGCAGTCTGGCGCAGGTACTCGCCGCTCCGCTGCCGGAAAGCATGGAGCGCGAGTTGATCGTCGTGGACGACTGCTCGACCGACGGAACCTCGGAGATTCTGCAGCGGCTGGCTGCCAATGAGCCGAGCATCCGGCTGATTCGCAAAGCGGAGAATGAGGGCAAGGGCGCGGCAGTGCGCACGGCGATCGAGGCGGCTCGCGGCGATTTTTGCCTGGTGCAGGATGCCGATCTCGAATACGATCCGGCCGAGTATCCTAAGCTGCTGCGGCCGTTGCTCGACGGGCACGCGGACGCGGTGTTCGGCTCGCGCTATCTGGCCGGAGAGCAGACGCGAGTGCTGCCCTTCTGGCACTCGATGATCAACAAATACCTCACGATGCTCTCCAACATGTTCTGTAATCTGAATCTGACGGACATGGAGACCTGCTACAAAGTTTTCCGCACGGATTTGCTGAAGAGCATTCCGATCCGCACGAACCGGTTCGGATTCGAGCCTGAGATCACGATGAAAGCGGCCAAGCGGAAGCTGCGCATCTACGAAGTTCCGATCAGTTACCACGGACGCACTTACGAGGAAGGCAAGAAGATCGGCTGGAAAGACGGCGTGAAAGCGCTGGGCGTGATATTGCATTTCTGGCTGATCGACGATCTGTACGCGGAGCCGTACGGTCGCGCGTTTCTCAACAACCTCACGGGAACGCCGCAGTACTTGAGCTGGCTGGCTCGAGTGTTGCGGCCGCACTTGGGCGATACGGTGCTCGAACTCGGCGCGGGGATCGGGAACCTCGCCGGGCGCTTGATGGGACGGCGGCTTCAATATGTCGCGGCCGAGAAGGATCCGCTCTACCTGCATGCGCTGCGGAACCGGTTTCTGCGCACGCCCAATGTGGCAGTGCTGCAACTCGATCCGGAGCATGCCGAAGATTTCGAAAATGCGGATGGGCCATTCGACACAGTATTGTGCGTGAACGTGCTGGAATACGCGGGGAATCCGGCGAGCGTGATCGAGTCGGCGCGAGGCGTTTTGAAGGCGGGCGGGTCGATGATCGTTTTGACGCCGCAAGGCCCGGCGCTGTACGGAAGCCTGGACAAAACACTGGGGCACTGGCGGCGCTTCAGCAAGGCAGACTTGCGGGAGCTAGTCGAAAAGCATGGCTTCGCGGTAAAGCGCGTCTATCAACTGAACAAAATCGGAACGCCAGGCTGGTGGCTTTACAGTAAAGTGCTGCGCAGAAATCATATCAACAAGCTGATGCTGAAGCTTTTCGATAAGACAGTCTGGTTCTGGCGGCGCGTGGAAGCTCTGCTGCCGTGGCGCGGATTGTCGCTGGTGGTGGTGGCGACGAAGGAGCAATCCGGTGGCGGGTGATTTCCAGTTCCGGCACGCGATCTGCAACGAGATGTACGAGAAGCGGCCGTTTTCCGACGTTTGCCGCAGCGTCCGGCGAATCGGATACACGGGGATAGAGATTTCGCCGTTCACGCTGGCGGAGCGGCCGGCGGATATCGCACCGGGCCAGCGCAGAGAATACAGGCGCGTCATCGAAGCGGAGGGTTTAGGCTTCGCCGGGCTGCACTGGCTGATGGTGTCGCCGAAGGGGCTGCATGTGACTACGCCGGATCGCGACCTGCGGGAGCGAAGCTGGCGGCACATCGTGGATCTGATCGACCTGTGCGCGGACCTGGGCGACAATGGCGTGATGGTATTCGGATCGCCCAAGCAGCGCTGTGCCGTGGATGGATTGACTCCCGAAGAGGCAGCCAAGAACTACACGGCCGGTCTCGCGGGCGTTGCGCCGCACGCGGAGGAGCGTGGCGTGACGATCCTGGTGGAAGCGCTGCCGATCGGCCAATGCGACGTGATTACAAATCTCGCCGCGGCCGTCGCGATCGTGAATCAGATGCATAGCCCCGCGGTGCGCACCATGTTCGACACGCACAATGCGGTGGATGAAACCGAGCCGCATGCGGCGCTGGTGGAGCGTTACTTCGATCTGATCCGTCACGTGCACATCAACGAGATGGACGGCCGGCATCCCGGGACGGGAGATTACGATTTCAAACCGGTGTTCGAGGTATTGCGGCGGCGCGCGTACCGTCACTGGGTATCGCTGGAAGTTTTCGATTTTGCGCCGGGCGCGGAGAAGATCGCCGAGGACTCGCTGCGATTCGTCGAAAAGGAAGTGGAGCAACTGGCCGCATGAAGCGCTACGTGGTGACGGGAGGGGCGGGCTTCATCGGTTCCGCGCTGGTGCGCACGCTGCTGGCGCAAGGGAGCGGCGAGGTGCATGTGCTGGACGATTTGTCCACCGGGCACGAGAAGAACCTGGACGAAGTGCGCTCGCGCGTGGAGCTGCACAAATCCGACATTCGAGATTACGGCTCGGTGGCGGCCGCGGTCCGCGGCGCGGATATCGTGTTTCACCTGGCTGCAATTCCCTCGGTGCCGCGCTCGATTCACCTGCCGGTTCCTTCGCACGAGGTGAATATCGACGGGACTTTCCATGTGCTGCGCGCTTGCGCGGAAGCGAAGGTGCGGCGGGTGGTGTATGCGGCTTCCTCGTCGGCTTACGGCGATACAGACGTTTTGCCGAAAGTGGAGACGATGCTGCCGCAGCCCAAATCGCCGTACGCAGTGCAGAAGCTGGTGGGCGAGCATTACGCCAGCGTGTTCCATTCCTGTTTCGGACTGGAAACGGTGTCGCTGCGTTTCTTCAATGTTTTCGGCGAGCGGCAGGACCCGTCCAGCCAGTATTCCGGCGTGCTTTCGCTGTTCATGAAGGCTTTGATCGAGCGGCGCGCTCCCACGATTTTCGGCGATGGCGGGCAGACGCGCGATTTCACTTACGTCGAGGACGTGACCGGGCTGTGCTGGAAGGCGGCGATGGCGCCGGGCGTAGGCGGCAAGATGTACAACGCGGGCAACGGCAACCGGTATTCGCTGAATCAGGTGTGGGATATGCTCGAAAAGATCGAGGGCGTCGCGTTGCCGGCGGTGTATGGGCCTCCGCGCGAAGGCGATGTGCGCGATTCGCAGGCCGATACCAGCGCTGCGCGGCGCGAGTTGGGTCACGAGCCGCAGTTCACGTTGGAGGAGGGGCTGCGCCGGACGCTGGCGTGGTATCGCGCGCAGTAGTTTCTCATGCTGAGCACTATTCGCGATACGGTTCGCAAAATTCCCAAGGGCAAAGTGGCGAGTTACGGCGCGGTGGCGCGAGCGGCGGGATTTCCAGGACGCGCGCGGCAGGTGGTGTGGGCGCTGCGGGCATCGCGAGGATTGCCGTGGCATCGCGTGGTGGGCGCGGGCGGCAAGATTCTGTTGCCGGGCGAATCGGGACTCGAGCAACGGCTGCGTCTCGAAACGGAGGGCGTCGCGTTTCGCGCGGGGCGGGTTTGGATGGAAAAACATGAGTTTCGGTTCGCGGCGCGGACGCGCCGGCGGACCGTTCCTTAGTTCTTTAGTTCTTTGGTTCCTTGGTTCATCAGAACCAGTTGTCGCCTGTCATTTCTTCCCAGTTGAGCCGGGACTCCTGTTCGTATTCGCGCCAGTTCGCGATCTTTCCGTTTACGATGCGGACGATTACTGCGCCGTGCGTGCGGATTTCGTAGGTGAAGGTGTACTCGGCCATTCCGATTTGAGCGGATTCGTCGAAGACGATGTGGTGCCACAGCATGGACATCGGTTTTGGCCTGCCTTTTTCGCCTCCGAAAAAGTCGAAGAGTTCCTGGCGGCCTTTGCGGATGCGTGGGTTGGGCGGCGAGCTGTACTTGGCGTCTTCCGTGAAATAGTCCGCGGCGAGCTTAGCGTTATTCGAGTTCCATGCGCCGGCGAGGGTGGCGAGGAGCTTGGTGAATTCGCTCGACGTCAGACCGGGCGGAGCGGACCGTTTGGAGTGGCATCCGGTGAGCAACATGAGGGCTGCGATCAGTGCGAATATGCGGAGCATGCTCTGAGGATCGCATGGGCTCGCGGTATGCTGTAAATATGCAGCTTCTCCGCATGCTTCCCATTCGACAGAATTTTCCGGATCGCGCACTTCGCGACGTCGTTGGCGAGGTCGGCCGGCAGCTTGGCGCTTCCGGATTCAGCTCGCGCTTGAAGCCGGGAGCGCGCGTAGCTCTGGGCGTCGGCAGCCGCGGTATCTCGAATATCGCAACCATCGTGCGCGCAGTTGTGGACTACTGGAAATCGCAGGGCTGCCGGCCGTTTATTTTTCCCGCTATGGGGAGCCATGGGGCGGCCACCGCCGAAGGACAGGCCGACGTTCTGGCGCATTACGGCATCCACGAAGCCACCATGGGATGCCCGGTGGTCAGCGCGCTCGAGGTGGTTTCGCTGGGCTCGACGGCCGACGGCATCGAAGCCTTTATGGACCGAAATGCGTTCGAGAGCGACGGCGTGCTGCTGGTGAATCGCGTGAAGTGGCACACGGATTTCGCCGGCAAGATCGAGAGCGGCCTGTTCAAGATAATGGCGATCGGGCTGGGCAAGTTCGCCGGGGCGCAACGCTACCACACTTATGCTTACAAGCTGGGTCTGGAGCACGTGATCCGCAGCGTGGGGCGTCAGGTGCTGAAGTCGGGAAAGGTTTTGGGTGGGCTGGCGATCCTTGAAGATGCCAACCACAACACCGCACAATTGACGGCGGTGGCCGTGGAAGACATGGAGCGCAAGGAAGAGGAATTGCTGGCGCTGGCGAAGACCTGGATGGGACGCATTCCCATGCCGCTCGACATTTTGATCCTGGACGAAATCGGGAAGAACATCAGCGGCGCCGGGATGGACACGAAAGTCGTGAACCGCAGCGTGTTTGGGGACTACAACCCGTGGAAGGGCGAGCCGCGCATCGAACGGATCTTCATTCGCGACCTGAGCGGCTCGAGCTACGGCAATGGCGTCGGGCTGGGCATGGCGGACGTGATCCACGACCGGCTGCTCCAAAAGATCGACTGGAATCCAACGCGCATCAATTCGTTGACGGCGTCGACCCCGGCGGCGATTCGCACGCCCATTCACTTCCCCAGCGATCGCGAATGCCTGGAGCGGATTGCTCCCACGGTGGGCAAGGTGGATCTCGCGGCAGTGACCTACGGGTGGTTCAAGAATTCGCTGGAGTTGGGCTCGATGAGGTTGAGCGAGAATCTGCGGGACGAGATCCGCAAGAATCCGACGCTTGAAATTGTGGGGCCGGCCGAAGAGATGGAATTCGATCAGGGGGGGAACTTGCGGGGGTTGGCTTTACAGGAAGAAAAGGTTGGGGCGGTCTCGCACTAGGTGGGATGGAATTCGATGGTGGATAGGCGAGGAAGAGAGTCGTCTGCCCGCCTACCCACCACGCGAGGTTAGCTTTGCGCTGACGCTGCCGTCATCACACTGGAAATCTTGCTGAAGATGGTGCTGATGCTGGTCGCGACACCCGGCATGATGGCGCCCGCGGCAACTGCCACGAAGCCTGCCATAAGAGCATACTCAATGAGGTCCTGGCCTCGGGTATCTTTCCAAATTCTCAGCTTCCAAACCAGATTGGTGATCCGTGTCATGTAACTAGTTCTCCTCTCCCTTGCGACCGATTTATTCCGTCGCTATAGGTAAGTTATCATCTGTTACCGGTACGATAAATCAGGGTTAGAGCTTAGAAGAGGGCATAAAAAGCCTAGTGGCTTGTCCCCTGAACCCACGAGTAATAGTCCTTTCGTACCAGTTACATATGGACTAAGCTTGGCTTCGCCATCTTCTTCCACTAGCCACACCTTGCGGCCTCGGTAGTAGTTGATTAATTGGCTGTCTTTCTCGGCTCCCAGGGACCGCGCCCAGACGATTCTGGACCTGTCGATGTCGGCTCGGTTATAGACGAACTCTTCATAGATGTCGTGATGGGGGCCGTAGCGGACGAGCACCAGGTGATCGCCGGGTTCCTGGAGGAGCCGGTGTTCGATGGAGGCGCGCTTGGACTGGGCGTGGTAATCGATGGGGCCGAACAGGAAGCGATTGTCGGCACGGAGCAGTCCGATTGCGGTTGTCAGGGCGAAGATAGCCATCACACTCCAGGTCAAATAGCGCCGCTCGGCGGGAGAGCCCGGCCCGGACTTCCACGCCGCTCGCAAGGCGAAGGCGGCCAGCAGGTAGAACAGTGCAGTCGCGGGAGCGACATAGTGGGCGAACAGCCGTGTGTACAAGGCGCAGCCCACGTACACGGCGCCACAAAGCAGCAGGACGCTTCGGGACGCCGGGTTGCGCCAGAGCTGTCGCGCGAAGGCAATGATACACAAGATGAGCGGCCATCCGAGGAAGAATCGTCCGAGACCGATGAGATCGGAAACGTGGGCCTTCAGGAGGTGATCGTGCGCGTAGTGCTTTTCGGCGTCGTCGGCGACCAGCCAGAAATCGCGGAGCTGGGAGTTGTTGTAGGCCGGCGCGGCGTGCGGTTGAGTCTGCCAAAGCCAAGGGGTCCAGACGGCGTACTGTTTTTCGTGAACCAGATAAGGCATTTGGAGAGCGTTTCCAGTGACGCGATAGTTGTAATAGGCGATCCAGAGGGCGACAGGTATGAACACCAAGGCGGCCGAAACGAGCAGATGCTGACCGAGAATTGACAGCCGCAGGCGGTACCGCCGGCGCCATGCGACAAAGGCGAAGTACACGATACATCCCGCTGCCAGCAGCAGACCTTCATAAGGGCGGCTGTTGGCCAGGACTACCAGACCAACGGTGAAGACGAACGCATGCCCGCGGCGCGGCTTGCGAATCAGGCGAGGAAGCGCGCCGATGACGAGCGCTCCTCCGATGGCGGCGCAGGTTCCGCCCCAATAGCTCTCGGTCCAGTAGCTGACGATGCCGATCCGCAACAAGGGAAGGAGGCTGCCAACGAACGCCCAGAGCGGCGGGAGCCAACCTTGCAGCGTCCAACACAGCGTCGCGCACAGTACTCCCATGCTTAGCCAGACGCCGATCCACGGTTCGCCGGCCATCTTCTGGCCAAGAGCCATAACCAGGGCGGGCAGCGGCGGATATTTCGAGGCATAGGTGGGGTACGAGAGCACTTGCATCGTCTCGAACCGGTCGGCCAGGGGATGGGTCGGATTGGTTAGGCGGCCTGAGGCGAAGGTGTCGCTTGCCAGCAGATAGCTGAACTCGTCCTGGATGGCGGGTTTGGGGATGGGGAGAATGGGGAGGAGCAACGCGCGGGCGGCTAGCGAGAGCAGGCCGACTAGCGCGATTGCAAGCCATCTTAGCCGGGCCGAAGCCCGGCTGCAGCCCAGAAGGGCTGCCCCCCAAGAATTTATCACAGGCGGAGGTGGCGGAACTCGTCGATTAGCGCGAAATTGGTGTGCACGGAAGCCACCGTTTCGCCACGCTGGTCGATGCGGTGCTCGAAGACGTGGCCCATCGGAGCGGCCAGGCGCATGTACTCGACTTTTTCCGGATCGATGCCCATGATGCGGCAGCAAGTGGCGTCGACGGCGACCAGGTCGCGGCCCATCACCATCACGCCCACGGGCTTGGGCGTACCCTGAATGGGTCCGTTGCCTTCCATGCCCACCACGCCGTCGACGATGGCGAAGGTATTGCGGAAGACGCGGTTCAGCTCGGCCACGGCCTGCGGAATTCCGATGTAGTGCAGCTTGTTCTTGGGCCAGCCATAGATGGAACCGGGCACCAGGCCGAAGAAATTCTTCATGGAGAGCGTCGCGCCGGCCCAGTGGTGTGTCTTCATCTTGGCGAGCGACACGATGAGATCGGCGGCGAGCACCGTGTTGGGGAAATAAAACTCCGGCTCTCCGGCGAAGCCTTTCAGCGGGGAGACATCGTCGCGATTGAGATCGGTGAAGATGCTGTCGAATTTCGGAATGCTGGCGCGATAGCGTGCGTCGTCCGCGAGGTCCAGTGTGTCGCGCCGGTGTCCGGGGCCTTCGCCGATGCGAACTTCGGCCGCACCCAGGCGATGGAACAGCTCCACGGCCGCGGCGATGATGGACGCGTCGGTGTTGACCACTGTCGCGGAATCGAACTCCACCAGGTTGGGCTTCAGCAGGACGCGCTTGCCGCGCGCATCCAGGCCGCACTGCCGGACGCCGTCGAGCATGCGGCTGACGAGGTCTTCCGAATACGAGCCGGCGCGGACGATTGCGACGGCGGAATTTCCGCGTGGGCCCTCGGAGAGCTTGGGCGGCTTCTGGAGCTTGATGCTGGCGTATCCGGCCGCCGCCGCGACCCCCACGAGTGGAATGAATTGCCGGCGAGTCATGCGCGGCCTCCCGTTTTGAGCAGCGCGAAGTTTCCTTCCGGGTGCGCGAGCGCTTCGAGCGCTGTGAGCATGACGTCGCTCGAGTTCTTCGCTCCGGCTGCGGGCGGATCGAGATTCTCGCCGTGGCAGCGCAGCGCGATCGCGAGCCACGCCTTGGCGAGCGAGGATTTGGTTTCCTGACGAAAGCGGCGTGCCACGGCGAAAGCCCCGTCCAGCTCTTTTGCGCTGCGTCCCTGCAAGCCGATCAGCGCGAGCGCGGTGGTCTCCGGGTAAGAGGGAAGGTCGAAATTCAGGACATTCGGATTGCCGCAGTTCCATCCGCCATCGCTGCAGCGGCGGCTTAAGACCAGCGCTTCGCCGTCGCGAATCCGGCCTTCGAGTTCCGGGCTGTGGTATTGAGAGGAGACTTTCTTCAAAGCCACCAGAGTGTGCGCCGTCGGCTCGATCCAGGAGGAGTTGCCTTCGCGCCAAGGCCATCCCTTGTGCGAGAAGTCGAGCGAGCTTTTGACCAGGTGGAGGTGCGATACGAAGCGCGTAAGCGGGCGGCTCTCGGCGCCGGCCACGCGCAGCAGCCAGTCGACGGAACTGCGTACGCTGCCGTCATAAACTCCGCGAACGCAGGCGAGCGTGACGGCGTGCGAGGTCACCCATGTTCCGGATTGCACCTGGCCGCTGGGGCGCGAGCCGCCGTCCGGCGTTTGCCAGGAACGAATCAATTTCCAAGCGCGATCAAGCGAGGCTTCCGAGGCTGGCGTGCCGTCGAGCGCGAGCATCGCGTAGGTGGTGGGTTCGAGCCACGACTGCTTGGCCGGGAAGTATCCCCATCCGCCGTCGGGGTTTTGGGTCTTGCGGAGGAAGTCCAGGCGCGCGTCGAGATACAGTTCACCCACGGGGAACTATCGGCAAAACAAGGGGATGACTGTAGGGGGCGCAGTTGCTGCTTTGTGTGGCAGGTTGTAAACCGGTTGTAAACCTGCGGCCGATTCTAAGAGGCTGCGGAAAAAGTCCTCACAGGCTCAAGCCTGTGCCACCAAGTCTTTGTTTCTTCGCACGCCGCGACGATTTTTCCCTCGGACCATCGTGGTAGCGCTCCCTTCCGGTCGGTACACCAGGATAAGCCTGGCTGATCTTGTGAACTGAAAGGAGTTCACCATGTAAATTGCCTGTTCAGCATGTAGCCGAGCGAGTG
>WNFJ01250638.1_pt2 | contig 60026 bp, 60 predicted proteins | sample 5400461 | NCBI WGS metagenome assembly WNFJ01 (sample SAMN13153349, study PRJNA577476) | soil metagenome | isolation source: 115 cm saprolite on Douglas fir-dominated hillslope | place: USA:California | collected 2013-09-17
GGCGATCGAAGAGAACCGCGACGAAGTGCTGCACGCGCTGCAGAACGCGGACTTGGTCTTCGTCACCTGCGGCATGGGCGGCGGCACCGGCACGGGCGCGTCGCCCATCATTGCGCAAATGGCCCGCGACCTCGGCGCCCTCACCATCGGGATCGTCACCAAGCCGTTCCTGTTCGAAGGCCGCAAGCGGATGCGCCAGGCGGAAATGGGGATCGCGGAGATGCGCAAGCACGTGGACACCATGGTCGTGGTGCCGAACGAGCGGCTGCTCGCGGTCGTCGGCAAGGGCATCCCGTTCCAGGACGCGCTCAAGAAGGCCGACGAAGTGCTGCTGCACGCCACCCAGGGCATCTCCTCGCTCATCACCGTCACCGGTATCGTGAACGTCGACTTCGCCGATGTCCGTACGGTCATGCAGAACGGCGGCGCCGCCATCATGGGCACGGGCACCGGACGGGGCGAGAACCGGGCGATGGAAGCCGTGCAGCAGGCGATCTCGTCTCCGCTGCTCGATAACATCTCGATCACCGGCGCCACCGGCGTACTCATCAATATCACCGGCGGCGAAGATCTCACCCTCGGCGAGGTGACGCAGATCTCCGACGTCGTGAAGGACGCCGCCGGGGAGGATGCCGAGATCATCTTCGGCACCGTGAACGACCCCGCCATGCACGGCGAGATCCGCGTCACGGTGATCGCCACGGGGTTCGACCGGCCTGCCGCGGAGACGCCGGCCCGTGCGCCGGGCGTGCTGCCGTTCCGCGAGCGGGCGGCGCGGCCCACGCCGGTGCCTCCGCCCGGATTCGCCAGGGGCGCGGAGCAGCCGGCGCGTCGGGTCGCGCCGCCGCCCCCCTCCGAACTCAGCGAGCTCGAGATCCCGACGTTCATCCGCCGCCAGATGGACTGATGGCCTGGCGGGCCAGCCACTACGTCGTCGTCGGCGCGCTCAGCGCGAGTGGCCTCGCGTGGGCCGCGCGGGACGCTTGGCCGTGGCGCCGGCCGCTTACCGCGCCCGCCATCGTCGTCACCACCGCCTACACCGCGTTCGCCGACACGCTGGGCCGGCGCGAGACGCTCTCCGCGTTGCTGGCGCGCGCCGGCATCACTGGCCGCGACTACGCGGCGTTCCTCGGCGCCGCGCGCGACTTGCCGCCGCGACGGCTCCGCCCCGGGCTCGTGCTCCAGTTCCGCCGGCTCAGGAGCGACAGCATCGTCGATCGCGTCACCGTCCGGCTCGCGCCGGCCCGGCGCGTTACGCTCAGCCGCACCGGGGCGGGCTGGGGGGAAACGGTCGAGACCATCCCCTGGGCCGTGGCGCGCCTCCGCGTCACCGGCGTGATCGAGTCGTCCTTATATGACGCGCTCGACAAGGCGGTGGCGGACTCCTTCCTCCCCGCGCCAGAGCGTCGCACGCTCGCCTGGGCCCTGGCCGATGTGTACGACTGGGAGGTGGATTTCACTCGCGACGTCCGCCCCGGGAACCGGTTCACGGTCCTGTTCGAGCGGCTCGAGTCGCCCGAGGCCGAGCTGCGCTTCGGTCGCATCCTCGCGGCCCGCGTCGACGTGGGGCACGCTCCCACCTACGCCTTTTACTTCGAGGACAGCGCGACCGGTGTCACCGGATTCTACGACGAGCGGGGCCGATCACTGCGGCGCGCGTTCCTCCGGGCGCCGCTGCAGTTCCGCCGCGTCTCGAGTCGCTTCGGTACCCGCTACCACCCCATCCTCCACCGGTGGCGCGCGCACGAGGGCGTCGACTTCGCCGCCGCCTATGGCACCCCGGTGCGAGCGACCGGCGACGGCATCGTGACGCGCGTCGGCCGCGAGGACGACGGTTACGGCAACTTGATCGAACTGCGCCACGCCAACGGGGTCCGCACCCGCTACGGCCACCTGTCGGCCTTCGCCCGCGGCCTGCGCCCGGGCGAACGCGTCGCCCAGGGCGAGACGATCGGCTACGTCGGCTCCACCGGCCTGTCGACCGGCCCGCACCTGCACTACGAGTTCCTCGTCAACGGCCGACCCACCAACCCGCAACGCCGGGACCTGGGCAGCGGGACACCCGTGCCCGCGGCGCTCGCCCTGGTCTACGGCGCCACCCGCGACGCGCTGCGCGGTCAGCTCGAGCCGCCGGCCTCCGCTCCCGCGCCGCACCCCGCCGTGGCCGCCGCGGGCCCCTGACGCGCGTCGCCTCGGCCCGCGCCTACCACAGGAGGCGGCCGGGGCGCTAGACTGCAGCTCGACCGTGGAGTTCTATCCCGCCGTGGACGTCCAGGGCGGGCGGGTGGCGCGCCGGGTCCCAGGCGACCCGCAGCGCGGGCCCGCCTACGCCGGAGACCCGTTCGCTGTCGTACGGCAGTTCGTGTGCGAGGGCGCGCGCTGGGTCCATTTCGTCGACCTCGATCGCGCGTTCGGCCGAGGGGAAAATCGCGCCCTCACCCGGCGCTTCCTCGCTCGGGCGAGCCTCCCGGTCCAGGTCGGCGGCGCCCTGGGGAGCGCCGCGGCGATCGAGGAGCTGCTCGCCTGGGGCGCGACCCGCGTGGTCCTCGGCACTCAGGCGGCCACCGATGCGGCGCTCGTGGAGCAGCTGCTCGGGCGCCACGGGGCGGAGCGGCTGGCGATCGGGATCGACGCGCGGGAGGGCCGGGCCACCGCGCGCGGCGGCGACGCGGTATTCGCGCTCAGTGCCCTCGAGCTCGCCCGACGGGTGCTGGCGCAGGGCGCGCGGACCGTCATCTATACCGACGTGGCGCGCGACGGTCGACTCGCGGGCCCGGACGTCGACGGCGCGCGCGCGATCGCGGACCTCGGACTCGCCGTGATTGTCTCGGGCGGGGTGGCATCGCTCGACGACCTGCGCCGCGTCCGGGCGGCGGGGCTCGGCGGTGCCGTCGTGGGCCGGGCGCTCTACGAAGGACGGTTCACCGTGGCCGAGGCGCTGGCGTGCTGCGCCGCGTGACCCTCGGTCTCGCGCTGCTGCGCGCCGCGGCCTTCAGCGCACTCGCCCTCTTGCTCTGGAATCCCGCGGTCTCGCGCGTCGAGCCGGGCGGAGCGCCTCCCCTCGTGCTGCTGGACGCCTCGCTCTCGATGGCCGGCACCGGTGGGCAATGGCGCGCCGCCCTCGACACCGCCCGCACTCTCGGGCGGGGCGGCGTGATCTGGCGTTTCGGCGCGCGCGTCACGACGTTTGATACGCTGCCGCCCACGGATGGCGCGAGTCGGCTCGGGCCCGCACTGGCCGCGGCGGCGGCGCGCGGTGGGCCGATCGTCGTGGTGACCGACGGCGCCATCAGCGATCGTGCCGACTTGCCGCCCGATCTGGCGCGCCGCGCCCGGGTCGTGGTGCTGGCGCGCCCCCCGGTCTTCGATGCGTTCGTTGCCGCCGTGGACGGGCCGCGACGTGTCAGCCCCGGCGATACCGTGCGGCTCACGGTGAGCTATGGCACGGCGGGACCGCGCGGTGCGTCCGGCCCACGGCAGGTCCGCCTCGTCGCCGCCCTGGGTGCCCGCGCCTTGGCCGCGCGGCCCGTGACGCTCCCCGACAGCGGCTTCGCGGCCACGGAGCTTGCGGTCCCCGCGTCGCTCCTCCCGGTTGGATGGTCTGCGCTCGTGGTGCGGCTTGAGGGCGCCCGCGATGCCGAGCCGCGCGACGACGCCCGCACGTTCGTACTCGATGTGACGGCGCAGCCGTCCGTGCTGCTGCTGGCTTCGCCGCCCGATTGGGAGACCCGCTTTCTCGCGCGCACCCTGGCCGACGTAGCGCGCGTCCCGCTGCGGACGCTCGTCGCCCTCGAGACGAGTGGCGCACGGTGGCGTGATGCGGCGACGCTGACGGCCGTCACGCCCGCCGACGTCGCCCGCGCCGTCGCCGCCGCACAGCTCGTGATCGAGGCGGGCGACCCCGAGGCCTTCGCCCACCTCGCGCCGCGCGGCGCCGTGCTGCTCTGGCCGCTGGGCCGGATCGAGGGTGATTGGTACGTCCAGCCCCCCGCCCCCTCGCCCCTGGCGGGCGCGCTGGCGGGCATCGCCTGGGACTCGCTGCCGCCCGCCACCGGGCTCGCCGAGCTCACCCCCGACACTACAGCGACCACGGTGGCCCTCACGGCACGGCTGGCGCGGCGCGGCGCGTCCCGCCCGGTGGTCGTGCTGTCGGAGCGTGGCGCCACCCGGCACGCCGTGATCGCGGCGGCTGGCCTGTACCGCTGGGCGTTTCGCGCCGGTGCGAGCGCCGAAGCCTACCGCTCGCTCCTCGCGGCTCTCACGGATTGGCTGCTGAGCGGCTCCGGGGAAGGGGGGAGCCCCGAGCGGTTTGCCCCGCTCGCCGACGAGGTGGCCAATGGCCTAGCGCTGGCGTGGCGCTGGACGGGCGGCGGCCCGCCCCGCGCCATCATCCTCGATCTGGTGGGCCCGCGGGGAGCGCGCCGGGACACGCTCAGCTTCGACGCTGGCGGCGGCGCCGAGCTGTGGTTGCCGCCCGGCCCCTATCGGTACGCCGCGGCGGACGGCCCCGAGCGCGGCCTGGTGGCCGTCGATATCGGCTCCGATGAGTGGCGCTCGGCGGCGGTCGTGCTCGCGGCCCAGCCCGGCGCGCCACCGGCACACCGCGTTAGCGGAGGCCTGCGCGACCGAGCGTGGCTGTTCGTCGTGGTGATCGCGGCGTTGGCGGCGGAATGGGCCTGGCGCCGCCGCCAGGGACTCGCCTGAGGAGCTGGGTCGTGACGCTCTCGCTCGCGACATCGGTCAAATACCTGAAGGGCGTCGGGCCACGCCGTGCCGAGGCGCTGGCGCGGCTCGGCATTCGCAGCGTCGGCGACCTGCTGTACCATGCCCCCCACCGCTACCTCGACGCCACGAGCGTGACGCCGCTGGCGGCGGCCCGCGTGGGCCAGGAGGCGACGTGCGTGGGGCGCGTCGCGAGCACCGGGGTCCTGCCGACCCGCAAAGGGCTGCGCGTGTTTCGCGCGGTGCTGCGCGACGACACCGGCGCACTGGAATGCGCCTGGCCCGGCCAACCGTTCCTCGAGCGCCAGATCAAGCAGGGCCAGCTGCTGCTCGTCACCGGGCCCGTCCGCTACTACCACGGGCGCCAGCTCGTGCCGCGCGAGTTTGTGATCCTGGCGGACGCCGCCGAACAGAACCCGGAGCGCGGCGTCGTGTTGCCCGTCTACCCCGCCACCGAGGGGCTCACCCACCGCCAGATCCGCACCTTGGTGCACCAGCATCTCGATACCCTGGTGGCGCTCGTCGCCGACCCGCATCCCGCCACCCTGCGCGCCGCGGTCCAGGTGCCCGAGCTGCGCGCCGCCCTCGCGGCCGTGCACCGGCCGAGCGCGCTCGCGGAGGCCGCGGCGGGCCGGCGCCGCCTGGCGTTCGACGAGCTGTTCGATCAACAGCTGGTGCAGGCCCGGGCCCGCGCGCTCGCCAAGCGCGCCCGGGCCGGCATTCGCTTCGCCCTGAAGAAGGAGCTGACCACGCGACTCAAGGAGCACCTGCCGTTCGAGCTCACCACGGATCAGCGCCACGCCGTGCGCGACATCGCCGAGGATATGACCGCGCCGCTGCGCATGCACCGGCTCCTCATGGGCGACGTGGGGACCGGGAAGACCGTCGTGGCGTTGTTCGCGATGCTGCTGGCGGTGGAGAATGACTACCAAGCGGCGATCATGGCGCCGACGGAGTTGCTCGCCGAGCAGCACAGCGCGACGCTGACGCGCCTGCTCGAGCCGCTGGGGCTCCGACCCGAACTCCTGGTGGGCCGCCTGACCGCGGCGGAGAAGGCGGCGGCGCAGGAGCGCATCGCCCGGGGCGCGTCACGCCTCGTGGTCGGCACCCATGCCCTGATCCAGGAAGCCGTCACGTTTCAGCGGCTCGGCCTCGCCGTCATCGACGAGCAACACCGCTTCGGGGTGGAGCAGCGCGCCGCGCTGGTCGAGAAAGGCGACGCCCCCGATGTCCTGCTCCTCACCGCCACCCCGATTCCGCGCTCCCTCGCGCTCACCCTCTACGGCGATTTGGATGTCACCCAGCTCCGCGAGCGGCCGCCGGGGCGGGGGACGGTCAAGACGGCGCTCCGCACCGAGGCGGCCCGCCAGAAGATCTATGCGTTCCTGCGCGCCGAGGCCGCGCGCGGCCACCAGGCGTATGTCATCTATCCGGTGATCGAGGAGTCGGAGCGCGCCGATCTCAAGGCCGCGACGACCATGGCCGAGCGACTAGCCGGCGTGTTCCCCGAGGTCGGGGTCGGGCTGGTGCACGGTCGGCTGAAACCGGAGGAGCGGGACCGGACGATGCGCGCCTTCCGCGACAACGCCGTTGCCATCTTGGTCGCGACGAGCGTGGTCGAGGTCGGGATCGACGTCCCCAACGCGACGGTCATGCTGATCGAGCACGCCGAGCGGTTCGGGCTGGCGCAGCTGCACCAATTGCGCGGCCGGGTGGGGCGGGGCGCCGCCGCGAGCCACTGCATCCTCTTGTCCGACGTCCCCGAGGCCGCCGCGCGGCTGCAGGCCTTCACGGAGACCACCGATGGTTTCAAGATCGCTGAGCTCGACCTCCACGAGCGCGGCATGGGCGAGCTCGCCGGCGCGCGCCAGTCGGGCGGCGTGCCGCTGCGCTACGCCAACCTCGAGACGGACATTCCGCTGCTTGAGGCAGCGCGCGACGCGGCCCGCGATATCCTCGCTCGGGATCCCACGCTGGCGGCGCCGGCGCACGCCGCCTACCGGACGCGCATCCTGGGGCGCTACGAGCGCGGCTTCGAGCTGTTCCGCGTCGGCTAGCCAGACTCGCGGGCGCGGCGCGCGCGTTTGACAGTCCCCAAGGCCGCCACTAAGATGCCCGCGCCTATGCCCGACTTCCGTCGCATCGCCGAGTTGCCAACGCGTCAGGGCGAGAGCGTGGTCGTGCGCGGCTGGGTGATGACCACGCGCTCGAGCGGGAAGATCGCGTTCGTCGCGCTGCGCGACGGCACCGGATACCTCCAAGTCGTGCTCTCCAAACAGGAGGTGCCGGCGGCCGCCTGGGAGGCGTTCGCGCGGCTCACCCAGGAGACCTCGGTCGAACTGATCGGCACCGTGCGCGCCGACCCCCGTGCCCCAGGCGGCGTCGAGCTTGCGGCCGCCGACCTGCGCATCGTGGGTCCCAGCGTCGATTTCCCCATCACGCCCAAAGCCCACGGCACCGCGTTTCTGTTCGAGCACCGCCACCTCTGGCTGCGCAGCCGCCGCCAGGTCGCGATCGCCCGGGTGCGCCACGAGGTGGTGCAGGCGATCCGCGACTTCTTCTACGCCCGCGACTTCGTGCTGGTCGACACCCCGATCCTCACCGGCGCGATCGGCGAGGCCGCGGGCCACCTGTTCGCCACGCAATACTTCGACCTCGGGACCGCCTACCTGGCGCAGACGGGGCAGCTCTACGTCGAGGCTGCCGCCGCGGCGCTCGGCAAAGTGTACTGCTTCGGGCCGACGTTCCGCGCCGAGAAGTCGAAGACCCGGCGCCACCTCACCGAGTTCTGGATGGTCGAGCCCGAGGTCGCCTGGAACGACTCGAATGACAACATGCGGCTGCAGGAGGAATTCGTCTCCGCGATCGTGGCGCGCTGCCTCGAGCGCCGCCGGCCCGAACTGGCCGAGTTGGAGCGCGACCCGGCGCCGCTGGAGCGGGTTCGGCCCCCGTTCCCGCGCATCTCCTACGGCGACGCCGTAGCGCAGCTGCAGACGCTCGGCAGCGACATCACGTGGGGACGGGATCTGGGGGGCGAAGAGGAAACCTTGCTCGCGCGGCAGTACGACCGACCGGTGATGGTCTTCAACTATCCCAAAGCCGTGAAGGCCTTCTATATGAAGGAGAACCCCGCCGATCCGCGCACCGTCCTGAACAACGACTTGCTCGCCCCCGAAGGATACGGCGAGATCATCGGCGGCAGCCAGCGCGAAGACGACTACGCCAAGCTGCTGCAGCGCATTCGAGACGAACGGCTCCCCGAGGAGGCGTACAGCTGGTATCTCGACCTGCGGCGCTACGGCACGTTCGTCCACGCGGGCTTCGGACTGGGGCTCGAGCGCACCGTCGCCTGGGTGTGCGGCATCCCGCACATCCGCGAGGCGATCGCGTTTCCCCGCACCCTGTACAAGCTCTGGCCGTAAGACGCGCACCGGCTGGGCAGACGGCGATCGAGTCGGGGCGGCCCGGGCGCGGGCGTTAGCCCGCCTTAACGGCCTCCCACAAGCGGTCCAGCTCCGCGATGCTGGCCCGCCCGAGCTCGACCCCGCGCTCAGCGGCGACTCGCTCGAGCGCGGTGAAGCGGCGCGTGAACTTCTCGTTGGCGCGCTCCAGCGCCGCGCGCGGATCGACGGCGAGCTTGCGCGCCAGGTTCACCACCGCGAACAGGAGATCCCCCAGTTCGTCGGCAAGCGCGGTGGGGTCGGCCGCACCCACCTCCTGCTCCAGCTCGGCCAACTCTTCCCGCACCTTCGCCACCGGTCCCGCCACATCCGGCCAGTCGAAGCCCAAGCCCGCCGCACGCTCCTGGAGGCGGTAGGCCTTGAGGAGCGGCGGCAGTGTGCGCGGCAGCCCGCCCAGCACGCCGGCCCGCCCCGCTCCCCCGGCAGCGCCGCGCTCGCGGCGCTTGACGCGCTCCCAGCCGGCGTGATCGGGATGCTCGGCGCCGGCGAAGAGCTGCGGATGCCGCCGCCACATCTTTTGCTCCAGGGCGCGCGTCACGCTCTCGGCGACGAATTCGCGGCGCTCCTCGCCGATCACGATCTGGAACGCGAGATGCAGCAGCAGATCGCCCAGTTCGTCCTCGAGCGCAGCCGGCTCGCCGTCCCGCAGCGCTTGATCGAGCTCGAGCGCTTCTTCGAGCAAGTAGGGACGCAGCGTCGCGCGGGTCTGGACCCGATCCCACGGACACCGTGCGCGCAGGTCGCGCACCAACATCAACGCACGGGCTAGAGCGGCGTCGCCGGACATCGCGACTCCCGAAGCTGGAGGTGGTGGGAATCTAGCCTAATCGCCCAACCGCTTCATCGTCTTGCATTTAGCCCGGCCCCGGGGTATCATACCCGCGCTTGTGAGCGTGTCAGTGCGCGGGCGCGACCAGCGCGCTTGGGTCGAGGTGGACCTCGCCGCCGTCATCGAGAACGCCCGCACGGTGGCACGGGTCTCCGGCACACGGCTCCTCCCGGTGGTGAAGGCCAACGCCTACGGGGTGGGAGCCGTCGCCGTGTCTAAGGCCCTCGAGGCGCTCGACCCATGGGGCTACGGCGTGGCCACCGTGGCGGAAGGGGCCGAGCTGCGCGCCGCCGGCATCGCCCGGCCGGTCATCGTGTTCATGCCGGTGCAGCCCCCCCTGTTCGCGGAGTTTGAGCGCTGGCGCCTCACGCCCGTGCTGGGCGACGCCGCCGCCATCGCCGCCTGGACCGAACGCGGCGGGCCCGCCTTCCACCTCGAGATCGACACGGGGATGGGCCGCTCCGGCGTGCGCTGGGACGAGATCGACAGCGTCCGCGCCGTCGCCGATACGCCGGCCCTCGCGGGGTGCTATACGCAGTTTCACTCGGCCGATCGTCGCGACGGCACGAGCGAGCAACAGCTCGAGCGCTTCGAGCGGGCGCTGGCGCGGCTGCCGCGCCGGCCCCCGCTCGTCCATGTGGCGAACAGCGCCGCGGCGCTCTGCGACCGGCGGTTCGCCTTGGACCTGGTGCGCCCAGGGGTGTTTCTGTACGGCGGCTCCCCGGGCGCCGGATTCCCCGAACCCCGGCCCGTGGTGAGCGTGCGCGCCCGCGTGCTCGCGGTGCGCTCGGTCGCCGCCGGGGACAGCGTGAGCTACCACGGCCTGTGGCGGGCCGCGCGCCGCACCACGGTCGCGACGCTGGGAATCGGATACGCCGACGGGCTGCGGCGCGCCCTCGGGCTGTCGGGGCGCGGCGCCGTCCTGATCAGGGGGCGACGCTGCCCGATCATCGGCGCCGTCACCATGGACTTGACGATGGTGGAAACGGCCGATCACCCCGTGGCGGTGGGCGACGTGGCGACGCTCCTCGGCGCCGCCGGCGACGCGCGGATTACGCTCGACGAACTGTCGGACTGGAGCCAGGAGCTGCAGCGCGCCGTACTCACGTCGCTCGGCCCGCGCCTGCCCCGGGTGTACGAGTGAAGCGCGCTGCCATCATCGTGCTGGACGGCGTCGGGATCGGCGCCGCCCCCGATACCGCGGCCTACGGCGACGCGGGCAGCGACACGCTGGGCAACGTGGCGCGCGCCGTGGGCGGCCTCGCGTTGCCGAACCTGGAACGGCTGGGGCTGGGCCGGTGCCGGCCGCTGGCTGGCATGAGCGCCAGCGCCGCGCCGGCGGCGGCGTACGGCGTGGCGCTGCCCCGCTCGCCGGGAAAAGACTCGACCACGGGACACTGGGAGATCTGTGGGGTGCTGCTCGCTGCGCCGTTCCGCACGTACCCGCACGGCTTCCCCCGGGAGCTCGTGGAAGAGTTCGCGCGACGCACCGGTCGCGGGGTGCTCGGGAACAAGGCAGCGTCGGGGACCGCCATCATCGCCGAGCTGGGAGCCGAGCACCAGCGCACCGGGCAGTGGATCGTGTACACCTCGGCGGATTCGGTCTTCCAGGTCGCCGCGCACGAGGACACCGTGGCGCTGGCCGAGCTGTACCGGGCCTGCGAGATCGCGCGCGCCCTGCTCGTGGGGGAACACGCGGTGAGCCGCGTGATCGCGCGGCCGTTCGCGGGGCCTCCCGGGGCGTATCGGCGGACGGCGCACCGCAGGGACTTCTCGCTCGCCCCCGTCGGGACGACCTTGCTCGACCGGCTGGCGGCGGCGGGCATCCCCCGCGTGGGGATCGGCAAGGTGGACGACCTCTTCGCCGGCCGAAACATCACGAGCGAACACACGCCGACCAACGGTGACGCCTACCGGCTGATCGAGCGCGCCCTGGACGACGTGGAGGCGGGCTTCATCTTCGTGAACGTCATCGAGTTTGACCAATCGTGGGGGCACCGCAACGACGTCGCGGGGTTTCATCAGGGATTGCGGGAGCTCGACGGGTGGATCCCGCAGCTCGAGGCCCGCCTGAGGGAGGACGACCTGATCATCATCACGGCGGACCACGGCAACGACCCCACCACCCCGTCCACCGACCACTCGCGCGAGGCGGTCCCGCTGCTCGCCCTCGGGCCCCACATCCGGTCACGGCCGCTCGGCGAGCGGGCCAGCTTCGCCGATGTAGGCGCCACCGTGGCCGACTACTTCGCCGTCCCGCCCCTCGTCGCCGGAACGTCGTTCTGGCGGGAGATCGGGCCGTGAGCGCCGAGCTCGTGCGGCGGGCGCGCGACGTGCAGCGCCACGCCTACTGCCCCTACAGCAAGTTCCCCGTCGGCGCCGCGCTGGAAGCGGCCGACGGGCGCGTCTTCGTGGGGACGAACGTGGAGAGCGCGTCCTACGGGCTCACCATCTGCGCCGAGCGGATGGCGCTCGGCGCGGCGGTGGCGGCGGGCGCCCGGACCTTCACGCGCCTCGCGGTGGCGACCGACGTCGATCCGCCGGCCAATTGCTCGCCGAATTCGGACTCGACCTCACCGTCATCGCCGCGGGGCCCCGCAGCGAACGGCGCTGGACCCTGCGCGAGCTGCTGCCCGACCCGTTCGTGCCGGCGACGCTCGGCGCATGAGCGGGAGCCGGCTCGCCCGCCTCGGCCTGGCCCGGGCGCTCGCCATCGCCGCCGCGGTGGGGGCCTGCACGGAACAGGTCACGGCCCCAGGTCAGTGCCCCAACTACTGCCCGACGCGCCGGCTCACGCTGGTGGACACGCTGCTGCGCACCAGCGTCGGGCAGGACTCCGCCTTCCGCGGCTACGTGCTGCCCCATCGGGCCGCGGCCTTGCTCGCCGCCAACCTGCCCGGCATCGTCGACAGCCGCCCGATGTGGCGCTTCACCACCATCGGGCCACGCCTCGTCGTCCTCGCCACGGACACGACCCAGGGCACCATCGAGCGCGCCGATTCGGCTCGGCTGCAGTTCTACATCACGCGGTACGACTCGCTGGAGCGCGGTCAGACGCTGCGCTTGTACCGACTCCCGGTCACGATCGACACCACGACGACCTTCGCCATGCTCGATCCCGGCCCGTTTGCCGACTCGCTGGTTCGGACCATGCCGCTCGACTCCCTGCTGGCCCGGCCCGGGCGGCGCGACTCGATCACGCGCAGCGTCATCCACGTGGACACGCTCGCCGGCGACAGCATCGTGGTGGACACGCTGCATCGGGTCCTCGTGTCGCTCAAGCTCGACTCCTCGCAGGCCCGTTACGTGGCGGCCGACACGGGCAAGGTGGCCTACGGGATCCGGCTCTCCGCCGATTCGCTCGCGAGTTTGGTCGTCGGCAAGGATGCCCTCGGGGCGACCCTGCAGTGGTATCTCGTCGCCGATTCGCTTGGCGTGCCGGTCAAGCGCGCGGCGCCCGCGCTGCGCGGCACGACGCTCGCGACCTTCGTGTTCAACCCACCCGCCGCGCGGCTCGACTCGACCCTCGCCGTGGGGGGCGTGCCGGCGGCCCGGAGCGTGCTGCGACTGGCGCTGTCCCGGCCGATCCGCGACTCGGTCCAGATCCTGCGCGGCACCCTGCTGCTCGTGCCCGCCGTCGCCGCGCGCGGCGCCCGCGCCGACTCGTTCCTCGTCCAGGCGCACACCGTTTTCGCCGATTTCGGGGCCAAGTCGCCCCTCGTGATCGACCTGACCCACGTCGACTCGGCCCGGATCTACGTCGGCGCGACCGACACCGTGCGGATCGAGATCACGAACCTGCTGCAGTTGTGGCAAACGGACTCGACCAAGCCGGCCACCATCGTGCTGAGCGCCAAACCCGAGGGGTCGGACTTCGCGGAGATCCGGTTCTATCCGTCCGCCGCCACCGCGTACCGACCGACCGTCCACCTCACCTACCTGCAGCCCTATCCGTTCGGACTGCCGTGACGGGGCCGTGCCGCTGGCTCGTCGCCGCCCTGTTCCTGGTCCGAGCCGCCACGGACGGCGCCCCACTCGCGGCTCAGGACTCGCAGTACGGCGTCCGCTCCCTCGGCACCCCGGGGCGCTGGGAGTCGGTGCGGGCTCGCTCGACCGGCGGGGCGTTCGGGCCGTTCGATCCGCTGTCGCCGCTCATGGAAGCGGCGCTCGCCGACTTGGGGCACCTTACGGCGACCGCGATGGCCGGCACGTCGTTCCGCAGCGCGACGTTGGGCACCACGACCAGCGCGCTGCGCGCCACCCGCTTCCCGCTACTGCTGCTCGCGGGGCAGGTCGCCCCGCGGCTCGCGCTGTCGGCGGGGTTTACGACCTATCTCGACAAATCGTGGAGCGTGTCCACGCGCGACTCGGTGGTGCTGTCCGGGGTCAACCAACGCTTCGCCGATCAGTTGGCGAGCGACGGCAGCGTGGCGGACCTCCGGCTCGCCGCCGCCGCCCGGCTGTCGCGTCGGCTCGCGTTGGGCGCGGCGTTCCACGTGCTCACCGGCTCGGCGCGCCTCACCGCGCAGCGCACCTTCGACGACACCCTGTATCACGCGGTGCGCCAGACGGCCGACGCGCGCTATGACGGGCTGGGCGTGTCGGGCAGTGCGCTCGTGGGCCTGACGCCCGAGCTGACCGTCGCGGTATGGGGGCGTACGGACAACCGGCTGCGTACCCAGGTGGCCGGCGCGACGACGGCCGAAACAGACCTGCCGCGCATGGCGGGCGGGGGCGTGCGGTTCACGCCCAGCCCCAGCGCGCGCTTCGCCGCCGCGGCGGCGTGGCGCTCCTGGTCTCACGCCGGCCCCGGTGCGTTCAACACGTGGAGCTGGTCGGCCGGTGCCGAGCTCGGCGGAGGCACCTCCCCGATCCGGCTCGGCGCGCGCGGCGGCCAGCTGGCGTTTGGTCCCGGGCCGACCGCGCCGACCGAGTTCGCCGTCGCGGCGGGAACGGTGAGGGCGTTCTCCCAGGGGCACGCGCTGATCGATCTCGGGCTCGAGCGGCTCGAGCGCCGGGGCAGCGGTCTCGACGAGCGGGTGTGGACCCTACTCGTGGGCATCACGCTTCGGCCGTGAACGTCTACTTCCACACCTTCGGGTGCAAGGCGAACCAGTACGACACGGAGCTGGTGCGTCAGGCCTTCGCGGACCAGGGCGCCGCGATCGTCGCCGACCCCACCGCGGCGGACCTCGCGATCGTGAACTCCTGCACCGTGACGGCGGAGAGCGAGGTGAAGCTGCGCCGCTTCGTGCGCCGCCTGGCGCGTGGACGGCGCGCCCTCGAGACGGTCGTGATCGGCTGCGCTGCGGCGCGCGACACCGGCGCCCTGGCGGCGCTGCCCACCGTGCGCGCCGTGGTGGGGGGTGCCGATCCGGCCCGCGTGCTCGGCGCGGCGGGCTTCCGGGACGCCCGCGTCGATCCCGTGCTGCGGCGCTTCCACGCCAACGCCCGCGGCTGGCTCAAAATCCAGGACGGCTGCGACGAGCACTGCACCTTCTGCGCGACCACCCTGGCCCGCGGTGCCAATCGCTCGCGCTCGATCCCCGAGCTTGTCGCCGCGGCGCGCGCCCTGGCCGAGCATCACGCCGAGATCGTGCTGACGGGCGTGCACGTCGGCACCTACGGACAGGACCGCCCGCTCGCGACCGCCGGGCCTGCGCCGGTCGCTGCGTCGCTCGGCCTCCTGCTCGAGGCGCTCGTCAGCGCGGTGCCCCAGGTGCGCTTCCGGCTGTCGTCGATCGAAGCGACCGAAGTGGACGACCGCATCGCCGAGCTGCTCTGCCTGGCGCCTCGACATGTCGCCGCGCATCTGCACGCGCCGCTCCAATCGGGGTCGAACCGCGTCCTCAAACGGATGGGCCGTCACTGGTATAGCGCCGAATCCTACCGCGCCCGCCTCGAGTGGCTCGCCGCGCGGCTCCCCGTGCTCGGCCTCGGCGCCGACCTGATCGCGGGNNNCCGAGGCGCTCGTCGAGGCGCTGCCGTTTAGCTACCTCCACGTGTTCCCGTTCAGCGCCCGCCCCGATGCACCCGCCGCCACCCGGCTCGGGCCGCAACTGCCGCCGCCGGTCGTGCGCGAGCGGGCGCAGGCGCTGCGCGAGCTCGGGGAGACGAAGGCGCGCGCCTACCGCCGCCGCCGGCTGGGACAGGCCGCCGATGGCGTGGTGAGCGGACGGGGGGACGGCCAGCTCGACGTCCTCACGCAGGACTACCTTTCCGTCTATCTTCCTATTGCCGATTGGAACGGACGCCCCCGCTTCGACCTCATGGTCCAATAGCGATGCCGCGCATCTACCTCGAGACGTACGGCTGCCAGATGAACGTCGCGGACTCCGAGCTCGTGCTCGGCGTGCTGGGACGCGAGGGCTACGTCCGTACCGACGATCCTGCCCTGGCGGATGTGCTGCTCGTCAATACCTGCGCCGTGCGCGACCACGCCGAGCAGCGGGTGCTGTCTCGCATGGGCGAGCTGAAGCGGCACAAGCGTCCCGGCAACGTGCTCGGCGTCGTGGGCTGCATGGCGCAACGCCTCGGTCCTCGCCTGTTCGAGCGCGTACCGCAGGTGGACTTGGTGATCGGGCCCGACGGCTATCGCGGCCTGCCCGAGTTGATCGCCCGCGCCCAGGGCGGGGAGCGCGCCGCGGCCGTCGAGTTCCGGGCTTGGGAGCATTACGAGGACGTACCGGCGGTGCGGGAGGCCCGCGCCTCGGCGTTCGTCACGGTGCAGCGCGGCTGCGACTACCGCTGCACCTTCTGCGTGGTGCCGCAAACGCGCGGTCCCGAGCGCAGCCGCCCCCTCGCCGATGTAGTGCGCGAGGTGGCGGGCCTGGCCGCCGCGGGCACCACCGAGGTCACCCTGCTCGGTCAGACCGTCAACAGCTATGAGGACGGCGCGCACGACTTCGCCGACCTGCTTCGCGCTGCCGGCGGCGTGCCGGGGATCCGGCGCCTACGCTTCACCTCCCCCTATCCCACCGACTTCACCGCCCGCGTGCTCGAGGCGATGGCCACGACCCCCGCGGTATGCGAGCACGTCCACGTCCCGGCGCAAAGCGGCAGCTCGCGCCTCCTCAAGCGCATGCGGCGGCGCTACGACCGCGCCCGCTACCTCGAGGTGATCGCGGCGCTGCAGCGCGCCGTCCCGGGCATCGCGCTCACGACAGACCTCATCGTGGGCTTCCCGGGCGAGACCGAAGCCGATTTCGCGGAGACGCTCTCGCTCGTCGAGGCGGTCGGCTACGACGACGCCTACACCTTCAAGTACTCCCCCCGCGAGGGGACGCCCGCGACCCGCCTCCCGGACGCGGTGCCGGACGCGGTGGCCGGAGAGCGGCTCGAACGCCTCATCGCGACGGTCCGGCGCCAGGCCCGGCGCAAGAACGTCGGGCTCGTCGGCACCACGCATGAAGTCCTGGTCGAGGGGCCGGCCAAGCGCGGCGCCCTGCTGCAGGGCCGCACCCGCGGGAACAAGGTGGCGCTGTTCCCGGGACCCGAGCCGTGGATCGGCGGCTACACCCGCGTCCGGTTCACCGGCACCACCGGCTCCACCTTCACGGCGTGGCCCCTCGCTCGCCAGGAGGCAGTGGTCCCCGTGGGGTAACGAACGTGGCCCTCGAAGTAACGCAGCGCGAGTACGACAAGCTGCGGCTCCAGTTGCCCCGGTTCTGTGGCTGCGACACGTGCCGTGGCGACGTGCTCGTGTACGCCCTGAACCGGCTAGCCCCCCACTATGTCTCGACCGCCCAGGGCGAAGTCTTCACCGAGCTGCGGCTCGGCAGCGATCAGGAGAAGGCCAAGCTCGACGTGGTGCTGCTCGAGGGCTTTCGCAAAGTGGGTCTCGCGCCGCGGTGCGGCTCGCAGCCGGTGCAGCTGGTCTAGGGCGAGGCGCGCCGCGGTGGCAGAGCGACCCGATGGGCCCCGCCCGGCTGCGCTGGCGGCAGGCGTCCATACCTCGACGTCCGTCATAACGATCGAGCGGTTCATCATGGAGCAGGAACGGCTGCACCCGGAGGCGACGGGAGAGCTGTCGAACCTGCTCTATGACTTGTGCCTCGCCGCGAAGATCATCTCCCGACACGTCCGCCGCGCCGGACTATCCGACATCCTCGGCCCCGCCGGGGGCGCGGTGAACGTGTCGGGCGACCTGCAACAGAAGCTCGACCTGTTCGCCCACGACACGGTGCAGAACGCGGTGCAGCACACCGGACGCGTCTGCCTCACGGCGTCGGAGGAGGACGAACGCCCCGTCCCGGTGCCGCCGGCGAAGGCCGCGGGGAAGTACGTCCTGTTGTACGACCCGCTCGACGGCTCGACCAACATCGACGTCAACGTGTCGATCGGCACGATCTTCTCGATCCACCGCCGCCTCAGCAAGCGGACCGAACCCGCCGCGCTGGAGGACTGCCTGCAGGCGGGCAAGAAACAGGTGGCCGCGGGCTACATCCTGTACGGCTCCAGTACGATGCTCGTCTACACGACGGGCCAGGGCGTGCACGGCTTCACGCTCGACCCCACGATCGGGGAGTTCCTGCTGTCCCATCCCGACATCCGGACGCCCGGCGTAGGGCAGTACTACAGCGTGAACGAGAGCAACTGGAACCGCTGGTCCCCGGCGGTGCAGCGCGTGGTCGCGGCGTTCAAGAATGGCGACGCCCGCGTGCGGGCCAAGAACGCCCGCTACATCGGCTCCCTCGTCGCCGACTTCCATCGCAACCTCATCTCGGGCGGCGTGTTCCTGTACCCGGCGGATAGCAAGTCGCCCGGCGGGAAGCTGCGGCTGCTGTACGAGGCGGCCCCGCTCGCCTTAGTCGTGGAGCAGGCGGGCGGCGCCGCGACCGATGGGCGGCGCCGCATCGTCGAGCTCACCCCGACGAGCCTGCACCAACGCACCCCGCTCGTCATCGGCAGCAAGAGCGACGTGGCATTCGCCACCGAGGTGCTGGCGACGGAAGCGGTCCCGGCGTGACCGAGCGACGGCCGTGGTACGGACCGGCGGATTGGGGCGGCGACTACGACCGCGACCTCGCCGCCCCCGGAACGTTTCCGTTCACCCGCGGCGTGCATCCCACCATGTACCGCGGCAAGCCGTGGACGATGCGCCAATACGCCGGCTTTGGGACCGCGGAAGAAACGAACGCGCGGTTTCGCCATCTCCTCGCGGCGGGACAGACCGGCCTCTCGGTCGCCTTCGATCTGCCGACGCAAATGGGGTACGACTCGGATCACCCGATGGCCGAGGGCGAGGTCGGCCGCGCCGGCGTCGCCATCGACACCGTGGACGATCTGGCACGGCTGTTCCAGGAGATCCCGCTCGACCGAGTCTCCACCTCCATGACCATCAACGCGACCGCCCCGATCCTCCTCGCGATGTACGTCGTGGTGGGGGAAGAGCAGGGGGTCGCCCGCACCGCGCTGCAGGGCACCGTGCAGAACGACATTCTCAAGGAGTTCATCGCCCGCGGCACCTACATCTATCCCATCGAGCCGTCGTTGCGGCTGGTGACGGACGTGACGCGCTTCGTCTCCGCGGCGGGCATGCGCTTTAACCCGATCTCCGTTTCGGGTTATCACATGCGCGAGGCGGGCGCGACGGCGGTGCAGGAGTTGGCGTTCCCCTTCGCGAACGGGCTCGAGTACCTGCGGCGCGCCGTCGCCGCGGGGCTCGACATCAACACCGTCGCGCCGCGCCTGTCGTTCTTCTTCGCGGCCTTCACCGATCTGTTCGAGGAAGTCGCAAAGTTCCGCGCGGCGCGGCGCCTGTGGGCCCGCCTCCTGCGGGAGCGGTTCCGCGCCGAGGATGGCGCCTGCCGGCTGCGATTCCACACCCAGACCGGCGGCTCGACCCTCACCGCCCAGCAGCCCAAGAACAACATCGTGCGCGTGGCGATCCAGGGCCTGGCGGCGGTGCTCGGGGGGACGCAATCGCTCCACGCCAACGCCTACGACGAGGCGCTCGCTCTGCCCACCGAGCAGAGCGCGACGCTGGCGCTCCGCACGCAGCAGATCCTGGCCCACGAGACGGGCGTGGCCGAGACGGGCGATCCCGCCGGGGGAAGCTGGTATCTGGAAGCGCTCACCGACCGCACGGAGCGCGAGGCGCGCGAGCTGCTCGACGAGATCGAAGCAGTGGGCGGCGCGGCGCGCGCCGTCGAGCGGGGCGTGTTCCAGGAGGCGATCGCGCGCAGCGCCTACGATCAGCAGCGGGCCGTGGAGTCTGGCGCCACGGTGGTCGTGGGGGTGAACGAGTACGCCGATGAGCAGGGGATCGCCTCGGTTCCCGCGCCCGATTATTCGGCGCTCGCCGCGCTGCAGCGTCAGCGGCTGGCCGGGGCACGGGCGCGGCGAGCACCGGAGCCCGTGACCCGCACGCTGGCGGCGGTGCGCGCCGCCGCCGCGCAGCCCGCCGAGCCGCTGCTGCCGGAGATCGTCGCGGCCGTGCGCGCCCGCGCCACCGTGGGGGAGATTGCCGACGCGTTGCGGGCGGTGTGGGGGGTGTACCAGCCCGGCTGACATGCCACGCTACCGATCCACCAGCCCCCCGATGCGGGGGAGGGAAGGGGCTTGAGGAGGAGGTGGGAGCGCTAACGCTCGCCGCGGCGATCGCGCTCGCCTCGCGCGGGCCGCCGCCCGGCCAACCGGCGTGCCTGCACTACGAGCCGACTGTCGTCACGCTCGAGGGCACGCTGGTACGCCGCGCGCCACCCGCGCGGCCGGGCGGTTCGGCGGACAGTGCGCTGCTCCTCGCCGTCTCCCCGCCGCTCTGCGTCACGCCGGACAGTGCTTCGGCGGACGCCGACCGCCAGCCCGAGTCGGGGCTTCGCGAACTGCAGCTTGCGATCGGGTCGGACGCGGTGTGGGTCCAGCTCAAAGCGATCCGCGGCGCGCGCCTCCGGGTGACGGGTGAGCTGTTTCATGCGGTCCCCGGTCGCCGGCCCCCGGTCCTCCTCTGGGTCATCCAGCTCAGCGCCGCGCCACCGGCCGGCGGCACAGCCGAGTCGCCCGCGCGATGAGCGGCCTGCCGCCACGGTTGGCTGGCGTGGAACTGTACTTCGACGACCTCGCCAAGGCCACGCGCTTTTACCGTGAGACGCTCGGCCTGCGATTGCGGGACAGCGACCCGCGGCGCTACGCTACCTTCGGCCTCGCTCCGGGGTTTCTCTGCCTCGAGCGCAAGGGCCGCGAGAACTATCCCTCGGCCGACAAGGCCGTCGTCTTCATCGAAGTGGCGGATCTTCGCGCGGCCCTCGAGGCGGTTCCTCGCCGCCAGTTGCTCCGCGCCACGTGGCGGGCGGCGCGCCCGTGGGCCGCCGTGCGGGACACCGAGGGCCACACGGTCCTCTTGCTGCAAAAGCCACGACGGCGGCGCTCCCGCTGAGCGCGGATGGGGGCGGGAGGTCGGGGGATTGAGCGTTCCCGCGCGGCGGGGCAGCTTATAGGCCGACGCGACCAGTTGGTCGGACACACCATGGGAGCGAAAGCGAGGCAGATATGGCTGCGGCGAAACTCATCGTGATGTACCCGCCCCCCAAGGACGTGGCAAGCTTCGAGCGGATCTACCTGGAGGAGCACGTCCCCATGGCGGTCAAGAAGCTCGGCGGGAAGACCAAGATCGTAGCGACCAAGGTCCAGGCGTCACCCCAGGGGAAGGCGGCGTTCTATCGGATCGCCGAGGTGTACTTCCCGTCTCTCGAAGCGCTGCAGACGTGCGCCGCGTCGGCGGGCTGCAAGGAGACCTTGGCCCATGCCGCGAAGATTTCGAGCGGCGGCCCGCCCGTCGTGCTGATCGCCGAGGAGCAGACGTTCACGTTTTGATGGCGCGGGCGCCGCGCCGCGGACCCGTCGGGCGCCGCTGGGACACCGGGGGACGCCCGACGACGTACGTTCCCGAGGAACACGAGCCGGCGCCGCCACCCCTACTCTCCTCCTGGGATCCTTTCATGCTTGGCAAGCGTCCGATGTCCGAGTGGATCACCCAATACGGGAACAGCCACCAGCATCCGGTGAACCGCTGGTGTCACACCATCGGCATTCCCCTCATCGTGGTCTCCGTTCCGCTGTTCGTGGTCGCGGCGTTCGTGCACCGGCTGTGGCCCGTGCCGCTGGCCCTGTTCGTCGTGGGGTGGGCCTTTCAATTCATCGGTCACGGCTTCGAAGGGAAACCCCCGGAGTTCCTGCGGGATTGGCGCTTCCTGTTCGTCGGCCTGCGCTGGTGGTACGCGAAGATTCGCGGCCGGGTCTAGCGGTGGCCGCCTTCCAGGATCATTTCTCAGCGATCGCCACCGCCTACGCTCGCGCGCGGCCCGCCTACCCACCGGCGCTGTACGCCGCCCTGGCGGCCCTGGCCCCGGGCCGCGCGCTGGCCTGGGACTGCGGAACGGGCAATGGCCAAGCGGCCCACGGCCTCGCGGCGCACTTCGACGCCGTGCTCGCCACGGACCTCAGCGGGCAGCAGCTGGGCGCGGCGTCCCCGCACGCCCGCATCACCTTCCGCGTCGCTCCCGAGGCGGCCAGTGGCCTGCCCCCCCGCTCGGTCGATCTCGTCACCGCGGCGCAAGCCGCCCATTGGTTCGACCTGGACGCCTTTTACGCCGAGGCGCGCCGCGTGCTCCGCCCCGGAGGGGTCATCGCCATGTGGTGCTATAACCTCTGCCGCGTCGCGCCCCTCATCGATGAGCGCGTGGCGACATTCTATGCGGCGACCGTCGGCCCGTTCTGGCCCCCGGGGCGCGAGCACGTGGAAGCCGCCTACCGCTCGCTGCCGTTCCCATTCCCGGAGCTGTCCCTGCCGCCGTTTGTCATGGAGCAGTGGTGGACGCTCGCGGACTTGGGGGCCTACATCCGCACCTGGTCGGCCGTGACGCGCTTCGTCGCCACCCGCGGCTTCGATCCCGTGGCGCCGCTGCTCGAGGAGATCGCGGCACCGTGGGGAGCGGCGACGGAACTGCGGCGCGTGGCGTGGCCCCTGGCGGTCCGCGCAGGCCGGCTCGAAGCGGTGGGGCCGCGCCCGTGAAACCGCGAGCCCGGCCGATGCCCCGATGGCGCCCCGCGCCGGCCGCAGCGGCCGTCGCCGCCATCCCCGGCGCCGAGCTCCGCCAGATGTTTGGCTACCCCGCGGCGTTCGTGGGCGGGCACCTGTTCGCAGGGCTGTTCCAGGAACACATGATCCTCCGGCTGGCTGCGGAAGACCGCGCCGAGCTCGCCCGCCACGGTGCGCAGTCGTTCGAGCCGATGCCCGGTCGCCCGATGCGCGAGTGCCTCGTCCTCCCTCCCGCGATCCGCAAGACGCGGCCCAAGCTCGATCGCTGGCTCGGGCGGGCCCACGGCTACGCCAGCTCGCTGCCGCCCAAGGAACGCGGCAAGACGCAGCGCGCGAAGTGGAGCAAGACGCCGCGCTGATGGCGGCGAGCGCGAGCTTTCGGGCCTTCGTCCTCGAGCAGTTGGGTCGCGTCGTGGAGCGCGTGCGAGGCCGCAGCATGTTCGGCGGCGTCGGCATCTACGCGAGCGACGTGTTCTTTGCCTTGATCGCCGACGACGTTCTCTACCTCAAGGTGGACGCCCTGAATCGGCCCGAGTTCGAGGCGCGCGGCCGCGTCCCCTTCCGACCCTTGGGCGAGCGAGGCGAAACGATGCAGTACTACCCGCTGCCCGACGACGTGCTGGACGACGTCGAGGCGCTGCGACCCTGGGTTGAAAAGGCGATCGCCGCGGCCGGGCGCAAACGGCGGCGGCCGCCGGCCCGACGCGGGAAGGGCGGCGCGGACGCGGCACGGTCGTGATCGCACTCGGCGTCCGCGTCAAGTCCGGTTGGGCCACGGCCGTCGTCCTGGCTGGGTCCACCCGCGCGCCTCGCGTGGCCGATCGCCACATCATCGCGCTGAGCGATCCCGCCGTCCCGACATCGCGCCAGCCCTACCACGCCGTGCTGCGGGCGCACCCCCGCAACGCGGCGCGACTCGAACGGAGGCTGCGGCAGGTCGTCGAACGCGCCACGCGGCGGTCCCTCACACGATTGCTGCGCGACTGTCGGGCGGCGGGACATGCGGTGCGTCGCCTGACGCTGGTGGTCGGCAGCGACATCGACCCCGCGAGAATCGGAAACGATCATATCCGCGCCCATGCGCTCGAGGGGCGCCTCTTTCGGACGGCGCTGGAGCAGGCGGCGCGGGCGCGGCGCTTGGCGTGCTCCGTCGTGGTCGAACGCACCGTGTACGCCAAAGCGGCGGCCGCCCTGAAACGCTCGGAAGCGCAGCTGCGCCGCGCCGTCACCGAGCTCGGCCGCCCCGTGGCGGGGCCCTGGCGGGCGGACGAAAAAGCGGCCACGCTGGCCGCCTGGTTGGCGTTGCGCTGAGCCTGGCGCGGCGACCGGCCGAGCCGCCACACGGGTTGGACGGGGCGGCCTGCGCCCGGCCCGATGGGCAAGACCTCGCTCAAAGCTGCCCGGTGATCCCCCCACGGCGGACGGGCGGCGGAGCGCGCATTGACCGCATCGGCCGGTGCCGCTAAGTTGTTGTCCGATGCCGACCTACGAGTACAAGTGCCCGGTCGGGCACGTCTCCGAGAAGTTCTACCCGACGATGAACGCTCCGCGGCGCCTCAAGTGCCCCATCTGTGGGCGGCGCGCCGAACGCATCATCTCGGGCGGCGCCGGCCTCGTCTTCAAGGGCTCCGGTTTCTACATCACTGATTACAAGCGGGCGGGAGAGCCGCAGCCCAAGCCGGAGGGTGACGCGAAGCCCGAGTCGAAGCCGGCAGAGACGAGTGCCGCGGCCGCGAAGCCGGCGGAAGCCGAGCCTGTCGACGGGGCAAAGCACAAGAAGAAAAAAGACTCCGACAAGTGAAGGCGCACGACGCCATCCGCGAGGCGCTGGCCGACGCCGCGGCGCGGTTGGGCGCGCCCGCGCCCACGGTCGAGCTGGAGCGGCCGCGCGATCCCACGCACGGCGACCTGTCGACGAACCTGGCGCTGGCGCTCGCCAAGGCACTGGGGCAAAAGCCACGCGAGGTGGCGGAACGGCTCGTCGCGACGCTCCCGCTGCCCGCGGGTCTGGTGCGCCGGGTCGAGATCGCCGGCCCAGGGTTTATCAACTTTTTCCTCGCCGAGGAGCAGCTGCATGCCGTGCTGCCTGCCGTGCTCGCGGCGGGGGCGCGCTTCGGTCGGGGCGATGCCGGGCGCGGGGCGCTCGCGAACGTGGAGTTCGTCTCGGCGAACCCCACCGGGCCGCTGCACGTCGGTCATGGGAGACAAGCCGCGCTCGGTGATGCGATCGCGTCGCTCCTCGAGTGGACCGGCTGGAAGGTCACGCGCGAGTTCTATTACAACGACGCCGGGACCCAGATCATGAACTTGGCGCGCAGCGTGCAGGCGCGCATGCTCGAGCGGCGCGGCAGGCCCGCTGAGATCCCGCCGGGCGGATACCACGGCGAGTACATCCGCGACATTGCCGAGCGCTACGTCGCGGCGCACGCCGAGGATCCGGAAGGCGCGGACCTCGATGCCGTACGCGGCTTCGCCGTGCAGCAGCTCCGCCAGGAGCAAGACCGCGATTTGCAGGCCCTGGGCGTCAAGTTCGACGTCTACTTTCTCGAGTCCTCTCTGTATGCGACGCACAAGGTCGAAGAGACCGTGCGCCGCTTGGCCGCCGCGGGGCACACTTACGAGAAAGACGGTGCGCTGTGGCTCAAGACCACCGATTTCGGCGACGACAAGGACCGTGTCATGCGCAAGAGCGCGGACAAGGGAGGGGAATACACCTACTTCCTGCCGGACGTCGCGTATCACATCACGAAGTGGGAGCGTAACTTCAAGCGCGCGATCAACGTCCAAGGCGCGGATCACCACAGCACGGTGACGCGCGTGCGCATCGCCCTCCAGGCGCTCGGGATGCACATCCCCCCGAGCTACCCCGAATACGTGCTGCATCAGATGGTCACCGTGATGAAGGGGGGCGAGGAGGTGAAGCTCTCCAAGCGCGCCGGGAGTTACCTGACGCTGCGCGAGCTCATCGACGAGGTCGGGGCGGACGCCGTCCGCTACTTCTTCCTCATGCGCCGCGCCGACACCCACTTCGTCTTCGACGTGGATCTCGCGAAGAGCCAGACCGAGGAGAACCCGGTATTCTACGTTCAGATGGCGCACGCCCGGATGAGCGGCATCTTCCGCGTGGCGGCGCGCGAGCCGGCCGCGGTGCGCGCCGACCGAGCGGACCTGGGCGGGCTCGTGCAGCCCGAAGAAATCGACTTGCTCAAGGAGCTGGCTGCGTTCCCCGAGGTCGTCCAGCGCGCCGCGGAGACGCTCGAGCCACACCGCCTCACTGGGCATCTCGAGCGCGTGGCACGCATCGCGCACGCGTGGTACCACAAGCACCGCGTGCTGGGCGAGCCCGAGGAGGCCGCCCGCCTGGTGCTCGCGGCCGGCACGCGCCAAGTGCTGGCCAACGGCCTCCACCTGCTGGGGATCGCCGCCCCGGATCGGATGTGACCGTGAGTCTCCTGGTGGTGGGCTCGATTGCCCTCGACTCGGTCGCCACGCCGTTCGGCCAGACGGCCGACGCCCCCGGCGGCTCCGCGGTGTTCTTCAGCGCCGCCGGGGTGATCCTCCACCCGGTGCAGGTGGTGGGGGTGGTCGGTAGCGACTACCCGCTCGATGCGCTCAAGGCCCTGGAGGCCCGGGGCGTGGACTTGACTGGCGTCGAGCAGGCGGCGGGAGAGTCGTTTCGCTGGAAGGCGAAGTACTCCTATGACCTGTCCAGCCGGGAGACCCTCGAGACGCGGCTCGGCGTGTTCGCGCACTTCCGGCCCAAACTGCCCCCCAAGTTCTGCGCGGCCCGCTATGTGTTCCTCGGCAACATCGATCCCGAGCTCCAGCTCGGCGTGCTGGATCAAGTGACGCACCCGACGCTCGTCGCGTGCGATACGATGAACTACTGGATGCACTCGAAGCGCGGCCTGCTGCTTGAGCTGCTGCGCCACATCGACATCCTGATGGTGAACGATTCCGAGGCGCGCGAGCTCTCGGGTGACTGGAACATTTACCGTGCGGCCCGCTGGATCCTCGCGCGCGGGCCCCGGATGACCGTGATCAAACAGGGCGAGCACGGCGCGCTGCTCGTGAACGGCGACACCACCTTCAAGGTCCCCGCCTATCCCCTGCAGGAGGTGTTCGATCCCACGGGCGCGGGCGACGCGTTCGCTGGCGGCTTCATGGCGTACTTGGCGGCCACCGACACCCTGTCCCCGGCCAACCTGCGCCGCGCCATGGTCTACGGCGCGGCCATGGGCTCGTTCGCCGTCGAAGCGTTCGGCGTGCAGGGGCTCGCCCGCGTCACGCGGCCCGACGTACAGGCGCGGGTGCGGGCCTTTAAGGAGCTCGTCGACTTCGAGGTGGGAGAGGAGCTCCCGCGGTGAGCGAGCGCTACGCGGCCGCGGGCGTCCACCGCGACGCGGCCGAGGCAGCGAAGCGCCGCATCGCCGAGCTCGTGCGCCAGTCGCGCACGTCGCTCGCGCTCGGCGCGATCGGGGCGTTCGGTGGCATGGTGCGGGTGCCGCCCGGCTACACCCACCCCGTGTTGGTGCTCTCGACCGACGGGGTCGGAACCAAGGTGCTCGTCGCCGCCCGCGCCGGGATCCACGACACCGTAGGGGAAGATCTCGTCAACCACTGCGTGAACGACATCCTGGTTCACGGGGCGCGACCGCTGGCGTTCCTCGACTACATCGCGACCGGAACGCTTGAACCCGACACCGCGGCGGCGCTCGTGGCGGGGGTGGCGCGCGGTTGCCGCGCGCACGATATGACGCTCGCCGGCGGGGAGACCGCTGAGCTGCCGGAGCTGTACCAACCCGGCCACTACGACCTCGCGGGGACGATCGTCGGTATCGTCGAGGAGGGCGCCGCGCTGCACGGCGACCGCGTGCAGCCGGGCGACGTGCTGGTGGGCTACGCGTCTACTGGGCTGCACACCAATGGCTACACGCTGGCGCGCCGCATCGTGTTCGAGCAGTTGCGTCTGGACGTCGATGACGCGTTCCCGGAAACGAGCCGGTCGGTGGCCCAGGTGTTGCTCGACGGGCACCGCAGCTACGCCGCGGCGGTGACGCCGGTGCTCTCCCGCGTGCACGCCCTCGCCCACATCACCGGAGGCGGGATCGCCGGGAATCTGGTGCGCGTGCTGCCGCCGCGGTGCGAGGCGGCGATCGACGCGGGCGCTTGGCCGTGGCCGACCGTGTTTCGCGTGTTGATGCGGGCTGGAGCCGTATCGCTCGGCGAGATGCGCCGGGTCTTTAACCTCGGCTTGGGCCTCATCGCCGTCGTCGCCCGGGACGACGTGGAAGCCCTGGTGGCCGCGGCCAAGCGCACGCAGGTGCCGGTCTGGGTCGTCGGGGAGATCCACGCTGGCCCCGCGGGCGTGCGATTCGTGGAACGTTGAGGCCAGCCCCGCCCCCCGCCTTTCGGCTCGCTGGCTCGAGGCGAGCGGCACGCCTCGCGACGAGATCGGGATTGACCCTGAGGGCTGCCCCGCGCATATCCCGGTTACCAGCGCGCCACACCGGCGACGCGGGAGCATGAGCCGCGGCGCCGCGACGGCGCTGGGCGGCATGCATCGACCGTAGCGACCTCGATCCCCCAACCCGGCCTGCCCGTGGCAGCCGCGGTGTCCGCTCCGGTGTCTGAGCGCGAAGCCGAGCGCGCGGCGATGGAGCGCGCCCTTGAGCTGGCACGGCGGGGGTGGGGGCGCGTGGCGCCGAACCCGCTGGTCGGCGCGGTCGTGCTGCAGGGCGACGCCGTCGTGGGTGAGGGCTATCACGCCGAATACGGCGGGCCGCACGCCGAGGTCGTGGCGCTCGCGGCCGCAGCCGAGCAGGCGCGCGGCGGCACGCTCGTCGTGAACCTCGAGCCGTGCGCCCATCACGGGAAGACGCCGCCCTGTACCGACGCGATCGCCGCGGCTGGCATCGCACGCGTGGTGGCCGCGATCCGCGACCCCGATCCCGAGGCCCAGGGCGGCGCCGGCCTGCTGCGCGGGCGGGGCGTCAGCGTGGCGATCGGCTTGCTCGAAGACGCTGCGGCCGCGCTCAACGCGCCGTTCCTGTTCGCACACGAACAGCGCGAGCGCCCGTTCGTCGCGTTGAAGCTCGCGACCTCGATCGACGGCCGTATCGCCGACGCGGCCGGGAGCTCGCGCTGGGTGTCGGGCGAGGAGGCGCGCAGCTACGTGCATTGGCTACGCGCTGGGTTCGATGCGATCGCCGTGGGCGGCACGACCGCCCTGCACGACGACCCCCAGCTCACGGTGCGAGGCCCCGTGGTCCCGCGGCGCCCGCCCGTGCGCGTGGTGTTCGACCGCCGCGCCATGCTGAACGAGACCGTCGGCCTGGTCCGCACCGCCCACGCCGTGCCGACGTGGGTCGTAGCGTCGCGCGAGGCGCCCGCCGCGAGCGTCGCCACTCTCGAGCAGAGCGGCGTGCGCGTGTTCCGCCCCGCGTCGCTTGCGGAGGGACTGCGCATGCTGCGCGACGCGGGGATTCAGTCGGTCTTGTGCGAGGGCGGCGGGGCGCTCGGAGCGAAGCTGCTCGCCGACGCGCTGGTGGACCGCCTGTACTGGGTGCAAGCGCCGGTGTGGCTTGGCACCGCCGCCGTGCCGGCCTTCCCCGGGGTCCCCGCGGCACCGCTCGGGAGCGCCCCCCGCTGGGCGGTCGTGGAGCGGCGGGGCCTGGGCTCCGATACATTACTGGTATTGGACAGGCGGCTATGTTTACCGGGATCGTGACCGCCGTGGGGACGGTGTCGCGGGTGACCCGCGCCATGGGGAACGGGGCGAGGCAGCCGGGCGTGACGCTCACCATTCGCGCGCCCTACCGGGGCGTGAAACGGGGGGAGAGCATCGCCGTCAACGGGGCGTGCCTCACCGTCGCGCGGGTGGTGAAGGGGGGCTTCGCCGTCCACGTGATCGAGACCACGCTGGGCCGCACGCTGCTCGGGGAGTTCGCCCGCGGCCGTCGGGTGAACCTGGAGCGGGCGGTGCGTGCCAGCGATCGGCTGGGCGGGCACTTCGTCCAGGGACACGTCGACGGGGTCGCGACGGTCATCCGGAGCGAGCGGCGCGGCGACGCGTGGGTCTACGACCTGCGCGTGCCACGCGTGGTGCGCGACGGTGCGCTCCCGCACGGGGCCATCGCCGTGGATGGGGTGAGTCTCACAGTGAACGACCTCCCGGGGCCAGAGGACGTGCAGATCGCGCTGATCCCGTTCACGCGCGAGCACTCGACCCTCGGGTCGCTGCGCGTCGGCGACCGCGTCCACGTGGAAGCCGACGTGCTGGGCAAGTATGTGAGGCAATTATGCGGCATTGCGACATAGAGCAGGCGATTCGCGACATTGGGGCCGGCCGGCTCATCATCGTGGCCGACAACGAGGACCGCGAGAACGAAGGCGACCTGGTCGGGGCCGCCGCCATGACGACCGCCGAGACCATCAATTTCATGGCGACGCATGCGCGCGGGCTGATCTGTCTCACGCTCACGCCCGAGCGCTGCCAGGCCCTCGGGCTCACCCAGATGGCGGAGCACAACACCGAAGCGCACGAGACCGCGTTCACCGTGTCGATTGACGCCGCGACGCGCTTCGGGGTGACGACGGGCATCTCCGCCGCGGATCGGGCGGCCACGGTCCGCGTCGCGATCGACCCGGCCACCGTAGCGGGCGACCTACGCCGGCCGGGACACGTGTTTCCCCTGCGCGCCCGCCCCGGCGGCGTGCTCCAGCGGGTGGGACAAACCGAGGCGAGCGTCGACCTGGCACGACTGGCCGGGCTGTATCCGGCGGGCGTCATCTGTGAGATCCTGAACCCCGACGGCACGATGGCTCGGCGCCCCGACCTCGAGCGCTTCGCCGCCCGGCATGACCTCGCGTTCATCACCGTGGCCGATCTCGTGGCGTACCGCCTGGCGCACGAGCGCCTGGTGCACCGCGTGGCCGAGGCACGACTCCCCACGCCGTACGGCGAGTTCCGCATCATCGGGTACCGCAACGACGTGGACGGCGCCGAACACGTGGCGCTCGTGTGCGGGGAGGTGAAAGACCAGCCGCGCGTGTTGGTGCGGATGCACTCCAAGTGCCTCACCGGCGATGTGTTCGGCTCGGCGCGCTGTGACTGTGGCTGGCAGCTGCACTCGGCGATGCGGATGATCGCCGCCGAAGGCCGCGGCGCGGTCGTCTACCTCGACCAGGAAGGCCGCGGGATCGGGCTTCTGAACAAGCTCAGGGCGTACGAGCTCCAGGACGCCGGCCACGACACGGTCGAGGCGAACCAGGAGCTCGGCTTCAAGCCCGACCTGCGCAATTACGGCATCGGGGCGCAGATCCTGCTCGACCTCGGGCTCTCCTCCATCCGCGTCCTCACCAACAACCCGATGAAGTTGGTCGGGCTCGAGGGCTACGGACTGGAGATCGTCGAGCGGGTCCCCATCGTGATGGCGCCCTCGCAAGAGAACCGCTCCTATCTCGACGTCAAGCGGGACAAGCTCGGCCACCTCCTGACGCACTGACCGTGGCCGAGATCCAGGGGTCGCCGCGCGCGCCGCGAGGGGGTCGCGTGGCCGTCCTCGTCAGTCGCTACAACGAGATCGTGACCACGCGCCTGTTGGATGGCGCGCGCCAGTGCCTGCGTGACCACGGCGTGCCCGAGGCGCAGGTGGACGTCATCTGGGTGCCGGGCGCCTTCGAGCTGGGGGTCGCGGCCGAGGCGGCCGCGGCGAGCGGTCGCTACGCGGCGCTCGTCGCCCTCGGTTGCGTGATCCGGGGCGAGACCGTGCACTTCGAGTACGTCGCGGGCGAAGCGGCACGGGGGCTCGGCACCGTGGCCCGGGCGCACCGCCTCCCGGTCGGCTTTGGCGTGCTCACGACGGAAAACCTCGAGCAGGCGCTCACCCGCGCCGGTGGCGCCGGGGGGAACAAGGGCTACGAGGCGGCGGACGCGGCCCTTGCGACCGCCGACGTCCTGGCGCAGCTCACGCGTGCAGCGCCCCGAGACTAAGGCCCGCGCCCGCGCCCTCCAACTGCTCCACGCCTGGGAGTTGTCGGGCCATCCTTCGATCGCAACCGTGGTGACGCGCGCCGCCGCCGCGTTCGGCCGGCCGCCTGAGGGATTCGATCGCGGGGCCGAGCTCGCGGCCAAGGCGATCGCCGGACTTCCCGAGTTCGACCGCCGCGTGGCCGACGCCGCGGAGCACTGGCGCCTCGAGCGAGTGGGCGTGGTGGAGCGCAATATCCTGCGCCTAGCGCTCGCCGAGCTCGCCGAGGGCGTCACGCCACCACGCGTCGTGATCGACGAGGCGGTGAAACTCGCTCACTGGTTCGCGGGCGCCAAGGCGCCGGCCTTCGTCAACGGCGTGCTCGACGCCGTCGCCCGCGACGCGGGCGCGCTGTGAAGATCCTGCTCGTCAACTGGAACGACCGCGAGAATCCCCACGCCGGCGGCGCCGAAATTCACCTGCACGAAATCTTCGGGCGACTCGCGGCGCGGGGGCACGCCATCGATCTCGTCGCGAGCGGCTGGCCGGGCGCCCCACCCCAGGCGGAGCTGGACGGGCTCCGTGTCTACCGCACCGGTACGCGCTACAGCTTCCCGGTGCGGGGCCGCGCGGCGGTGCGACAGCGGCTCGCGACTCGTCCGTATGACGTGCTGGTCGAGGACCTAAACAAGATTCCGCTGTTTCTAGCGGGCCTGACCGCGCTCCCAGTCTCGGTGCTGGTACACCACCTCTTCGGCAGCGTCGTTTTCCAGGAAGCGCCGTGGCCCCTCGCGGCACTGGTGTGGCTGTGCGAGCGGCCGCTGCCGTGGGCCTATCGGCGCGCCGCCTTCCAGGCCGTGAGCGCGAGCACGCGCGCCGACCTCTTGGCCCGGGGCGTGGCACCGCACCGGATTGAGGTGATCCCCGAGGGCATCGACACCGCGTGGTTTCGGCCCGACCCGGCCACGCCGCGCAGCGCGCAGCCCAGCTTCTTGTACCTGGGGCGGCTGAAGCGTTATAAAGGTCTGGAGATCGCGCTCCGTGCCCTGGCGCTGGCCCGGCGTCGCCGCGGTGACCTCACGCTCGACATCGCCGGCCAGGGCGACGATCGGCCGCGCCTGGAGCGACTGGCCCGCGCGCTCGGCGTCGCGGAGACGGCGCGCTTCCTCGGCTTCGTGTCCGAGGAGGAGAAGCGGCGGCTGCTGCGCCAGGCGTGGGCGGTCGTCTACCCCAGCCCCAAAGAGGGGTGGGGGATCGTCAACGTGGAGGCCGCGGCGTGCGGCACACCGGCGCTCGCCTCCGACAGCCCTGGTTTGCGCGACTCCGTTCGCCACGGGGAGACGGGCTACCTCGTGCCGCACGGCGACGTGGCCGCCCTCGCTGACCGGATGCTCGCCCTCGCGGGCGACCCGGCGCTCGTGGCGCGGCTGGGACGGGGGGCGCGTGCCTTCGCCGAGGCGCTCTCCTGGGAGCGGGCGGCCGCGGCGACGGAGCGGCACCTCGAGCGCGTCATCGCTCAGGGAGGTTGACCATGCGGATCACCGTCACGGCGCGCCATTGCGACATCCCAGACGAGTTGCGGGCGCGGGCCCGCGCTCTGGTCGAGCGGCTCACCAAGGTCGCCGGACGCCCGCACGACGGGCAGGTCATCTTCGGCACGGACCACGGCAGCGCCACCGCCGAGGTGCGGTTACATACGACGCGCGGCACCTTCCACGTCGGCACCGCGACGGCCGCGGACCACCGGAGCGCCCTCGATGTCGCCATCGCCAAAGTGCGCCGCCAGCTCGACAAGGCGGTCGCGCGACGTCGCAGCGCCCGCCCGCGCCGGGCCCGGGAGGGCGAACCTCGATGACGGGTCCCAAAGTCCGCGACCTGCTCGAGCGCCGAGGGGACCTCCTCCAGCTCGAGAGCCTCACCGGCGAGGTGGGGCTCGACAACGTCATCCCAACGCCCGAGGCGTCCAGTCCCGGCCTCGCGCTCGCCGGCTACACCAAGCGCTTCGCCGCCCAGCGGCTGCACATCCTCGGAGAGACCGAGATCACCTACCTCGCCTCGCTCGACCCGGCGGCGCGACGCGGAGCGCTCGAAACCCTGTTCCAGTTCAAACTGCCGGGCATCGTGATCGCCAAGGGGCTGACGCCCCCCGCCGAACTGTTGGAGCTGGCGCTGGCCAAGGGCGTGGCGGTCATCCGCACGAAGCTCAAGACGGCCGAGTTCTACCGCCGCTTGAAGCCGTTCCTGGACGACGCCTTCGCGCCGAGCACCACGGTCCACGGCTCGCTGGCCGACGTGTTCGGCGTGGGACTCCTGTTCCTGGGACGCTCGGGGATCGGCAAGAGCGAGTGCGTGCTCGATCTCGTCGAACGCGGCCATCGGCTCGTGGCGGACGACCTGGTCCAGATCACGCGGCGCGGCAACGATGTCCTGATCGGCCGCGGACCCGAGCTAGCACAGCACCACATGGAGATCCGCGGCGTCGGGCTCATCGACATCCGCGCGCTGTTCGGGATCCGGGCGGTGCGCCAGCAGAAGCGCATCGAGGTCGTCGTGCAGCTGGACGAGTGGGACGCCACGCGTGAGTACGATCGCACCGGGCTGGACGGGCAGACCACGCCGCTGCTCGACGTGATGCTGCCCCTCGTCACTGTGCCGCTGAACCCCGGCAAGAACCTCACCGTGGTCTGCGAGGTCGTGGCGATGAACCATCTGCTGCGGTACGGCGGAGTGGACTCGGCGCGCCAGTTCAACGAACGCTTGCTGCGCCGCCTGGCGGAGCGCCGCCAGGTGCAGGAATACCTCGAGGAAGACAATGAGTGAGCCGCTGCACGGCGTCATCGTCACGCACGCCGCCGTGGGTCAGGCCCTGCGGGCGGCCGTAGCCGCCATCACGGGCGTGGACGACGCCCTGATCCCCGTGTCGAACGACGGCTGCGACTCGGGGGCGCTCGCCGCCCGGCTGACGCAAGCCATCGCCGGTCGGCCGGCCGTGCTCTTCGTCGACCTCCCTGGCGGGTCGTGCCTCACCACCTCGATCCGCCTGGCGCGGACCAACGCCGACGTGGCCGTGGTGACCGGGGTCAACCTGGCGATGCTGCTCGATTTCGTGTTCCATCGGGACCTCGCGCCCGCCGCCGCCGCGAGTCGGGCTGCCGAAGCGGGCAGCCGCGCCATCCGCACGCCCGCGGCATGAGCATCGCGCTGTACCGCATCGACGATCGGCTGATCCACGGCCAAGTGGTCGTGGGCTGGGGGCAACCGCTCCACGTCGGCTTCATCGTCCTGGTGGACGATACCGTGCGAGGCAGCGCCTGGGAGCAGGACCTCTATCGCATGGGCGTGCCGGCGGAGATCGAAGTCGTGTTCGCGTCGACCGCCGAAGCGGCCGCCCGGCTACCCGTCTGGGAGCGAGACCCCCGGGTCGGGATCTTGGTCGCCGGGGATATCGACGCGCTCGCCGCGCTCACCAGCAACGGGCGTCGCGTGCCTCGCATCAACATCGGCGGCCTCCATCATCGCCCCGGTCGGTCGGAGCGGCTGCGCTACGTGTACCTGAGCGACGACGAGGCGGCCAAGCTGCGCGCCCTCGCCGCGCAGGGGATCGAGGTCACCGCCCAGGACGTGCCGACGGCGGCCCCGGTGCCGCTCCGGGCGTTCACGTGAGCGTCGCGCTCGCGCTGCTGCCCCTGCTCGCCTGGGGCACGCTCGTGGGACTCGACCTCGTCAGCGTGCCGCAGATGATGATCGCGCGCCCGATCGTGGCGGGGCCGGTGGCGGGCGCGCTGCTGGGCGACCTCGCGACGGGCCTCGCGCTCGGGGTGGTGTTCGAGCTGTTCCAGTACGACATCCTGCCGGTGGGCGCGGCTCGCTATCCCGAGTACGGCCCCGCCACCGTCGCGGCGGTGAGCGCCGCGCACGGCGCGGGAGGCGTGGCGGGGATGGGCCTCGGCGTCTGCGTTGGACTGGTCATCGGCTACCTGGGGGGCGTGTCCATCGAGGTCGTGCGCCGCCTCAACTCGCGCGCCACGCACGCGGTGGTGGCGCGTCTCGAGGCGGGAGACACCCGCGCCCTGGTCCGGCTACATCTCACCGGCATCGGGCGCGACGCCCTCCGCGCCGCGCTGGTCACGGCGAGCGGGCTGATCCTCGCGGCCCTCGCCCACGGCGTCGTCGCGGGTAGGCTGCCGCTGCGCGGCGTGGCGCTGCTCGACGCCACGGCGGGCGGCGCGGCCCTCGCGGCCGGCGCGGCGGGCACCCTACGCCTCGTGGGCCGGGGCCGGAACCTCGGCTGGTTCGCGGCGGGCGCGGCGGGCGGCCTGGTGGTGGCGTGGCTGCGATGAGGGCTACCGGTCGCGCCGCTCCGCCGCTGGGCCGTAGCCTGCTCCGCTTGTTCACGGTGCAGGGCTCGTACGACTACGAGCGGATGCAGGGGATCGGCGTGGGCGTCGCCGAGGAGCCGCTGCTGCGCGACCTGCGGGCGGGGGGCAACGGCGCTGCCTACCGCGCGGCCGTGGCGCGGGGCGCGCAGTTCTTCAACGCCCACCCCTACCTGTGCGGCCTCGCGGTGGGGGCGGCGGCGCGCGCCGAACACGAGGGCTTGCCACCAGCTCAGGTGGCGCGGCTGCGGGCGGCGCTGTGCGGCCCGCTCGGCGCCCTGGGCGATCGGCTGGTGTGGGCGGGGTGGCTGCCGTTCACCTCGGCGCTGGCCCTGATCGGCGTGGCGGCGGGACTCGGCCTCAGCGCCGTGCTCGGGTTCCTGGTGGTCTACAACGCCGGGCACGTCACGCTGCGCTGGTGGGCGCTGCGGGCCGGGTGGACCCACGGAGCGCGGGTCGCGGCGGCGCTCCACGAGCCGCTGTTGCAGCGGGCCGCGGCGCTGGCGGGCCCCGCCCCGCTGACGGCCCGCTACCTGAGCGCGCCGCTCGCCGGTTGGCCGCGCCTCGTGCTCGCCGCCGTGGCGGTCGCGGGCTTCGCGCTGTTGTGGTGGCGGCGCGGTACGCTCACCGGGCTCCGCTTCGGCTTGGCCGTCCTCACGCTCGCCGCCGTGGTCGGCACGCTATGGCGCTGATCGAGCGGGAGGCCACGATCGTGAATCCGCTCGGGATGCATGCGCGCCCCGCGGCCGAGTTCGTGAAGCTGGCGAACCGCTTCGCCGCCGCGGTCCAGGTGCGTAAGGACGACCTGACGGTGAACGGCAAGAGCATCATGGGGGTGATGATGCTCGCCGCAGAGTGCGGTGCCTCGCTCTTCATCCGGACGGAGGGCGCCGACGCCGAAGCGGCGATGGAGGCGCTGCTGGCACTCGTCGCCGACGGGTTCCACGAGATGCACCTGACGAGCGAACTGCGGGACCAGGAACGCGAAGAGGAAGAGGAGAAGGAACAACGGGGCCAGCCATGAACGACCGGCTGCTGAAGGGCATCGGTGTCTCGGCCGGGATCGCGATTGGGCCCGCCGTGGTGGTGCGTTGGACCCTGCCCGAGGTGCCCCACCACGTCGTGCCGCGCGCCCGCGTCGAGAGGGAGGTGCGACGCCTGCGGGCGGCCGTGCGCGACGTGAAACGCCACATGCACGAGCTCAAGGCGAAGGCGGCCGTGCGCGCGGGGGCCGACGAGGCCCGCATCTTCGACGCCCAGATCCTCATGCTCGAAGACCGCGAGTTTCTAGCCGGCGTCGCCGCGCTGATCCGCGAGAACCACCTCACCGCCGAAAAGGCGTTCGAGTTCAAGGCGCTGGAAGTGCGCGACTTGTGGGCCGAGACGGGCAGCGCGCGCCTCAAGGAACGGCTCGCCGACCTGTCGGGCGTCGCCATCCGGGTGATCGAGCACTTGATGCACCGGGGGCCCGACGAGGCGTGGGCGGAGATCACCCAGCCCTCCGTCGTCGTGGCCAAGGAGCTCGGCCCGGGCCTCACCGTCCAGCTCGACCGCGAGCACGTCGTCGGGCTCGTGAGCGAGGAAGGGACGCGCACCTCGCACGCCGCCATCCTCGCGCATTCGATCGGCATCCCGGCGGTGTTTGGCGTGGCCGGGGCGCTGGCCCGGATCCAGCCCGGCACCCTGCTCGTGCTGGACGGGGCCCGCGGCACCGTCCTGCTGCAGCCGACGCCGGCCGAGCGCGCCGAGGCCGAGGCCCGCGACAAGCGCGATCACGAGCTCGCGTCCCAGCTCGAGGAGGTCGCCGGCCAACCGGCGGTGACGAGCGACGGCGTCCGCATCGTGCTGCGCGGCAACGTGGATCTCCCCGACGAGATCCGGCCGGCGCAACAACACGGTGCCGAAGGCGTGGGCTTGCTGCGCACCGAGTTCCTGATCACGAGCCACCGCGCCCTCCCGACCGAGGACGAGCAGGCGACCTACTTTCGCCGCGTGGGCGAAGCGTTCCGGGGGCATCCCGTCGTGGTGCGCAGCTACGATCTTGGCGGCGACAAGCTGCCGGGCCCGTTCCGCGTGGGGACGGAGACGAACCCGCAACTGGGGTGGCGCGCGATCCGGGTGTGCCTGGACCGGCCGGAGATCTTCCGGACCCAGATCCGCGCGGTGCTGCGCGCCGCGGCGCACGCCAATATCCAGCTCATGATTCCGCTCGTCACCCGACTCGACGAAGTGGACCGCACCCGCGCCCTGGTGGTGGAGGAAGCGGCGGCGCTGGCGCGCGCCGGGATCGAGGCCGCGAGCTCCCTGCCGCTCGGCGTGATGGTGGAAACGCCCGCGGCCGCGTTGATGGCGGACCGCCTGGCGGCGGAGTGCGACTTCCTGAGCGTCGGTACCAACGACCTGACGCAGTACACGCTCGTCGTGGATCGCGGCAACGCGCGCCTGGCGGATCGCTTCAATGCGCACGACCCCAGCGTGCTGCGGCTCCTCAGGCTCGTGGCGGACGCCGCCCGCGCCGCCGGGAAACCGGCGAGCGTGTGCGGCGAGATGGCGTCCGAGCCGCTCTCGGCGTTCCTGTTGATCGGCCTCGGCTACGACACCTTGTCCGTCGCCCCCCCGAAGCTCACCATCGTGAAATGGACCGTGCGGCAAGTGAGCGCGGCGCGCGCCCGCGCCGCCGCGGAGCAGGCGCTGGCCGCGCGCACCGCCGACGACGCCCTCGACCAATTGCGCCTAGCGCTCGCCGAAGCGGTTGATCTCAAACTGCTCGATGCCGACGGCCGGTTGCCCACGGGACGGCCCCCGGCTAGTTTGAACGTCTAAACCCCCGTCGGATCGACACATGCCAGCGCAGCGCCACGTGTTCACTTCCGAGTCGGTGACGGAAGGCCATCCCGACAAGATCGCCGACCAGATCTCGGACGCCGTCCTCGACGCCATCATCGCCAAGGACCCCACCGCCCGCGTCGCGTGTGAAACCCTCGTCACCACGGGCATGGCGGTCGTGGCGGGGGAGATCACCACCACCACCTACGTCCACATCCCCGACATCGTGCGGGGCACTATCAGCGCCATCGGCTATACCGACGCGAGCTTCGGCTTCGACGCGCAGACCTGCGCCATCCTGACCACGATCGATCGCCAATCGGGCGACATTGCCCTCGGCGTGGATCGGGGCGGCGCCGGGGATCAAGGGATGATGTTCGGCTATGCCTCGGACGAGACGCCGACGCTCATGCCGCTCCCCATCGTGCTCGCCCATCGGCTGGCCGAGCGCCTCGCCGCGGTGCGCAAGGCGGGGGACCTGCCCTGGTTGCGGCCCGATGGCAAGACGCAGGTGAGCGTGCTGTACGAAGGCGATCGCCCGGTGGGCCTCAGTAAAGTCGTCGTCTCGACCCAGCACTCCGACAAAATCGACAACGCGGAGCTGCGCGCCGGGGTGATCGCCCTCGTCGTGCGACCGGTGCTGGCGGATCTGGGCTTCGACGCGGCGGACCGTGATATCTTGGTCAATCCCACCGGGCGCTTCGTGGTGGGAGGGCCCCAGGGCGACGCCGGACTCACCGGTCGGAAGATCATCGTGGACACCTACGGCGGAATGGCCCGCCACGGCGGCGGTGCCTTCAGCGGCAAGGATCCGTCGAAGGTGGATCGCTCGGCCTGCTACGCCATGCGCTGGGTGGCGAAGAACATCGTGGCGGCGAAGCTGGCTCGGCGCTGCGAGACGCAGGTGGCCTACGCGATCGGGATCGCGGAGCCCGTCTCGGTGATGATCGACACGTTCGGCACCGGCGTGGTGCCGGACGAGGCGCTCGAGGACGCGGTGCGGGACGTCTTCGATCTCACTCCCCTCGCGATCATCAAGGCGCTCAACCTGCGGCATCCCATCTATCGCGCCACGGCGGCCTACGGCCATTTCGGCCGGGTACCGGAGCGCCGCCGCTTCGTGGACAAGGACGTGGACCGGGAGGTCGAGCTGTTTCCCTGGGAGCACGCCAATCGCGTGGAGGATCTCCGGCTCGCCGTGCAGCGCTCCCAGCACTACGCCACTAAGCGGGTGACCGCGTGACCAGCACCGCCCAGCAGGCCGCGTCCGACATCAAGGATCTGAGCCTCGCGCCGCAAGGACGCCGCCGCACCGAGTGGGCTGAGCGCTCCATGCCCGTGCTGCGCTTGTTGCGGGAGCGCTTTACGCGGGACCGCCCCCTCGCCGGCCGGCGGCTCGCCGCCTGCCTCCACGTTACCTCGGAAACGGCAAATCTCGCCGTCACGCTCCAGGCGGGCGGGGCGGATGTCGCCCTGTGCGCCTCGAACCCGCTGTCCACTCAGGACGACGTCGCCGCCCATCTCGTGAAGGACCACGGCATTAAGGTGTTCGCGATCAAAGGCGAGGACCACGCGACCTATTACGACCACCTCCGCGCCGCGCTGGCGCACCGGCCCGACCTCACCATGGACGACGGCGCCGACTTGGTCGGCGCGCTGCACATGATCGCGTTGAATCGGCTGGACGATCTGGCGCCGCCGGTGCGCGCCTGGGTCGAGACGCTGTCGCCAGCGGACCGCAAGGCGCTCGTCGCCGGCGTGCTGGGGTCGACCGAAGAGACAACCACGGGCGTGATTCGCCTCAAGGCGATGGCCCGCGACGGCGTGCTGCAGTTCCCCGTCATCGCGGTGAACGACTCCGACACGAAACATCTGTTCGACAACCGCTATGGCACCGGCCAGTCGACGCTGGACGGCCTCGTGCGCGCCACGAACCTCCTGCTGGCGGGGAGCACGGTGGTGGTCGCGGGGTATGGCTGGTGCGGGCGCGGCTTCGCGGCGCGGGCCCGCGGCGCGGGGGCGAACGTTGTCGTCACCGAGATTGATCCGCTCAAGGCGCTCGAGGCCCAGATGGACGGCTATCGCGTGGCCCCGATGGCCGAGGTCGCGCGGGTGGGCGACATCTTCGTGACCCTCACCGGTAACGTCGCGGTGATCCGCGTCGAGCACATGCGCGCCATGAAGGACGGTGCCGTGCTGGCCAACGCGGGTCACTTCAACGTCGAGCTGGATCTCACGGGCCTCGCCCAGGCGGCTCAGGGACCCACGCGCGTCCGCGATTTCGTGGACGAATGGCGGCTCGACGGGAAGCGCCTCTTCGTGCTGGCCGAAGGTCGGCTCATCAATCTCGCCGCCGCCGAGGGCCACCCGGCCAGCGTGATGGACATGTCGTTTGCCAACCAGGCGCTCGCCGCCGAGCTGGTGGTACAGCGGGCCGGGCAGCTGACGAAGGAGGTGCACCGCCTGCCGCGCGAGCTGGACGCGGAGATCGCCCGTTTGAAGCTCGCCGCGATGGGGATTGCGATCGACACGCTCAGTGCCGAGCAGCAGCGGTATCTCGCCTCGTGGGAGATGGGGACCTGAGCGCCAACGTGATCCAGGTGCGGGTGGCGCACCTCGGGCTCGACCGCACGACCAACACGCCGGTCGTCATCTTGCAGGAGCAGGAAGGGGAGCGCGTCCTGCCGATCTGGATCGGGCCGGCCGAGGCGAGCGCCATCGCGATGGAACTCGCCGGCGTCAAGTTCGCCCGGCCGCTCACCCACGACCTCCTCAAGCAGGTCATCCTCGGCCTGGGCGCGGACCTGCGGAAAGTCCTCATCACGCAGGTGAAGGAGAACACCTACTACGCCGAGCTGCACATCTACCGCGGCGATGCCGTGATCCAGATCGACGCCCGCCCCTCGGACTCGATCGCCGTCGCGCTGCGCCTGAAGGCTCCCATCTTCACGAGCGAGACGCTGCTCGCCCACACCTCGGTCGAGACGGGCGAGCCCGGCGCCGAGACGGGGCCGGCGACGCTCGACCCGGAAACGCTGAAACAGCACCTCCAGAACCTCGATCCTGAAGATTTCGGGAAGTTCACGCCGTAACGCGCTGGTGCTGCTCGCCCTCTTGGCGGGCCGCCGCGCCGAGCTGTCCAGCCAGAGCCTGATGGTGTCGGGTCGTGTCCTGCGCGGCGGTCCCGCGACGCGACCGCTCGCGGGCACCTGGGTCGTGCTGCACCGCGTGACCATGGACGGTGCCGGACGCCCCATCGACTCCACCCGCACCGACGACGCGGGACGCTTCACGTTGGCCCTCGCCCGACCCGAGCGCGGCGCGGTGTACGTGGCCAGCACCTGGTACGCCGGGATCGCCTATTTCTCCGCGCCGCTCGACGGCGCGGTCCACCCCGCCGCCACACTCTCCCCGCTCTACGTGTACGACACAAGCTCGGTCGGGCCGGTGCGGCTCGCCCGCCGCGTGGTCACCATCGCGCGGCAGCGGCGCGACGGCGCGCACGCGGTGCTCGAGCTGCTCGATCTGGAGAACCCCGGCTGGCGCACCCGCATCGCCGCCGATACGCTGCGGCCGACATGGGCCGGGGCGCTCCCCACGGCCGCCCTCCAACTCCAGCTGGGGCAGGGAGACCTCTCGCCCGAGGCGGTCACCCGGCGCGGCGATTCGGTCGTCGTGTTCGCGCCCATCCCGCCCGTGGCCCGCAAGCAGCTGAGCTACGCCTACGTGCTCCCGGCGGACCTCAGGGGCCTCAGCCTGCCGATCGACCAGCCGACGGGAGAACTCGACCTCCTGCTTGAGGACACGGCCGCGGTCGTCCGCGCCGCGGCGCTCGATTCGCTCGGCATCGAGGAGTTGCAAGGGCGACGGTTCGCGCGCTACCAGATGCGCGCCGTGGCCGCCGGGACGTACCTCGCCATCGCGCTGCCCGCCGCCCGAGCCCGGCCGCAGGCGCTCGTGCCACTCATCGTCGCGGTCGCGGCGCTCGTCCTCGCCGTCGCGTTCGTCGTGGCGCTGCGCCGCAAGCCGGCCCCGCTTGCGCCCTCCGCGCCGGCGCGCTAGACTAGCGCTCGTCGTTCAAGCGAATGGGGATTCACGGAAGCCGGTGCGAATCCGGCGCGGCCCCGCCACTGTGACGGGCATGTCGTAGCGGCTCAACGCCACTGGGTAACCGGGAAGGCGAGTCGCACGCCCGAAGCCAGGAGACGTCTCTGTTCGCGCCACCTTGAGATCCCTCGCGGGAGGGATGGTGGCGCTGCGCACCGCGCGCAGGCGCTTGCCCATCTCCGCTCCGCCGGGGGTGGGCGGTTTTGCTATGCGCCGCTGGGCACAGAGCACCCACCTCGCAGGCCGCTTCGTCCTCGCGGCCGCGATCGCGGCGTGCGGGCGCAGTGGCCGCGACCCTGTCGCGCGTGCCACCCGTGTCACCGATGACGCCGGCCGCACGGTCACCCTCGTCGTGCCGGCGCGCCGCATCGTCTCGCTCTCCCCCGCCGTGACCGAGCTCGTCTTCGCGCTCGGCGCCGGCGACCACCTCGTTGGTCGCACGCGGTGGTGCGACTACCCCCCGAGCGCGCGCGCCGTGCCGAGCGTGGGCGACGGCCTCAACCCCAACGTCGAAGCGGTCGCGGCGCGTCAGCCGGATCTCGTCGTGCTCTACCCCTCGGCGCTCGACGCCACCGCGGCGGCGCAACTCGGCCGCTTGGGCGTCGCCGCATTGCTCGCACGGCAGGACCGCCTGGAAGACCTGGCGCACACCGCGCGGCTGCTCGGCCCCCTCGTGGGTCGTGCCGCTGCGGGCGACTCCCTCGCCGCCGCGCTGCGGCAACTCATAGCGCAGCCGGCCCCCCCGTCCCCGTCCCCGGGGCGCCGGCGCGTCGCCGTCGTCGCGTGGGACAACCCGCCGATGGTGATCGGGGGCGGCAGTTATCTCGACGAGCTCGCCACGCTGGCCGGCGCGACCAACGTGTTTCACGATATCGATGCGGCGTCGGCGGTCGTGGGACTCGAGACCATCGCCACGCGCGATCCCGAGGTGATCGTGTTGCTGCGGGACAGCGCGGGCCCGGAACCGCCCCCCTTCGCCCGACGCGCCGAGTGGCAGGCGATCCGGGCGGTGCGGGCACGACGCTTCGTCTACCTCACCGGGTCGCTGTTTGGCCGGCCCAGCCCGCGCGCCGCCCAGGCCGCGCACGAGCTGCGCCGCCTGCTCGCGGCGGTCGGGCCGTGAAATGGCTGGCGTTGGGCGCCGTCGCCGTAGCGGCGTTCGTCGGCGCCGTGGTGCTCGGCCCCGCCCGTATCCCGCTCGCCGGGCTCGCCAGCTCGGAGATCGTCCGCACGTTGCGGCTGCCGCGGGCACTGCTCGCGTTCCTCGTCGGCGGCTCACTCGCCCTCTCGGGCGCCGGGCTGCAGGCCCTGGTCCGCAACCCGCTCGCCGACCCCTTCCTGCTGGGACTCTCCGGCGGCGCCGGCTTGGGCGCCGTGGCGGCGATCGCGCTCCACCTCGCCCATCCCTGGGCCCTCCCGATCGCCGCGTTCGCCGGCGCGCTCGGCGCCATGGCGCTCGTGTATCGCCTCGGGCTCGTAGGCGGGGCGGCCCTCGATCCGCGGATTCTGATCCTCGCGGGCGTCGCGGTGGGCGCCTTCGCCGCGGCCCTCACTACGGCCATCGTGTCGCTCTCGGACGCGGCCGAGTTGCGCAATGCGTTCCTCTGGCTGTGGGGTGGCCTGTCGGGCGCCTCGTGGGACACGGTGCTGCTGCTCGGCCTGTACGCGCCGCTCCCCATCGCCGTCCTGCTGGCGGCCGCCCGGCCGCTCGACCTGCTGGCGCTGGGGGAGGAGTCCGCCCGGCTGCTGGGAGTGGACGTCGAGCCGCTCAAGCGCCGGGTCTACGTCGCGGCGTCGCTCCTCACCGCCGCCGCGGTCGCCGTGTCCGGCGTGATCGGCTTCGTGGGGCTGGTGGTGCCGCACGCGATGCGGCTCGTGTGGGGCCACCGCCACCGCGCGCTCCTGCCCGCGGCGTTCCTGGGCGGCGGCGCGCTGCTGGCCCTGTCGGACACCCTAGCGCGCGTCACCGTCGCCCCGCGCGAGCTCCCGGTCGGCATCGTCACCGCGCTCGTGGGCGTCCCCGTCTTCGCCCTGCTGCTCCGCCGATGGACCGCGAACTGATCCTCGACGTCCGCGACGTCTCCTATCGCTACCCGGCGGCGCCCGCGGACGCCCTGGCCGGGGTGAGCCTCGCCGTGCCAGCGGGCTCAGTGTGCGCCGTGCTGGGCCCGAACGGCAGCGGCAAGACGACACTGGTGCGCGTCGCCCTCGGCGTGCTCGCGCCGCGCGCCGGGAGCGCCGCCGTGCTCGGTCGAGCGAGCGCCACCTGGTCGCGGCGCGACCTGGCGCGGGCCGTCGGCGTCGTGACCCAGCGCGAGGACAATCCGTTCCCGCAACGAGTCCGCGACACGGTGCTGCTGGGGCGCTACCCCCACCTCTCGCTGTGGGGGGCGGAGCGGGCCGAGGACCGCGCCGCGGTCCAACGAGCCCTCGAGCGCTGCGATGCCCTTTCGCTCGCCGACCGCTGGATCTGGACGCTCTCGGGTGGCGAATACCAGCGGGTGCGACTGGCCCGGGCGCTGGCCCAACAACCGCGGCTCCTGGTGCTGGACGAGCCCACCGCCAGCCTCGACGTGCGGCACGAGATGGAGCTGTTCGAGCTGGTCCGCGCGCTCGCCGACTCGGACGGCCTCGCCATCGTGCTCATCACCCACCACGTGAACCTCGCCGCCCGCTTCGCCGACCGCGCGCTGCTCCTGTCACAAGGGCGCCCGGCGGGGGAGGGCCCGCCCGCCGGCGTGCTCACGCGCGAGACCGTCGAGCGCGTCTTCGCGTGGCCCGTCGCCATCACGCCGTTCGATGGACAACCGCAGATCGTCCCCCTGCGCCAAGGAAAGGGCAACATATGAGAGTCGCCTTCGGCGTCCCGCTGATCCTCGCCGGCCCGCTGGCGCTGCCCGCGCAACAGCCCACGGATACCGTCGCCCTCAAGCCCGTCGTCGTCACGGCGACGCGACTCCCCACGCCGCTCGACGCGGTGCCGGTCGCCGTCACGGTCATCGGCGGGGCCGCGCTGCGCGAGCAGGGGATCCGCACCGTGGCGGAGGCGCTCCGCACCGTCCCGGCCGCCACCGTGGTCACCACCGATGCGTACGGCAGCTTGACGTCGCTGTTCCTGCGCGGCGGGCAGTCGGATTACGTGAAGGTGCTGATCGATGGCGTGCCCCAGAACGCCCCGGGCGGCGCCTATGACTTCGCCAATCTCACCACCGACAACGTGGACCGAATCGAGGTGGTGCGGGGGCCGGTCAGCGTGCTCTACGGCTCCGACGCCATGACGGGTGTAGTCCAGATCTTCACGCGCGACGGCCGGGGCGCGATGCAGGGGAGCGTGGGCGTGAGCGGCGGCAGCTACGGCAGCCGCACCGTGGAGGCAACGCTCGCCGGGGGCGGGGAGGGCGCAGGGTACGCTTTCAGCGCGTCGCACTTTGCGAGCGATGGCGTCTACGCCGTGGACAATCAGTACCGCAACGAGGTTGTCAGCGGCCGCGTGCGGTTCCACCCGGGTGAGGGCAGCGATGCCGCGGTCTCGTTCCGCTACGGCGATGCCCTGTATCACTTCCCGACCGACTACACGGGCGCCACGGTCAGCAACAACCAGCATCAATGGGATCGTGGCCCGTCGGTCGGACTCGATTTCGGCCACACGTTTTCCCCCCGTGTGGAAGGCCGCCTCACCGCCGACTGGCACCGCGACAACTACCAGTACGCCATCGCCCCGAACGGTCCGAGCGACACCACCACGTTCCCCTTCGCCAGCTCCGACTGGGTGACGCGAACGGGTGCGGACGCGCGCGCCAACCTGCGTTTCGGCACGAGTGACGTGCTCACCGTGGGGGCCGCGTTCGAGCGGGAGGTGATGAACGGCACGACGCTCGCCGGGTCACGCCCGCGGAGCAACGGCGCCCCCTACGTGCAGCTCGTGGCGGGGCTCGAGCGGCCGCTGAGCCTCACGCTCGGCGCGCGGCTCGACGATAACGAGCGCTTTGGCAGGTATGCCACCTACCGGGCGGGGGTCTCCCTCCGCTTCCCCGGGCGCACCCGCGCCCTCGCCGCCGTGGGCACCGGATTCAAGGAGCCGAGTCTGTACGACACCTTTGCGACGGGCTACGTGCGCGGGAATCCCGACCTCCGGCCCGAGCACTCGTTCAGCTGGGAGGCGGGGCTCGAGTACACGACGCGGTGGTCCGCGATGAGCGTGCGCGCCACGTACTTCGACCAGCGGTTTCGCGACCTCATCGACTACAACGGCGCCACCGCCCCCAACTTCGCCAACGTGCCGGGCGCCGACGCCCGTGGCGTTGAGCTCATGAGCGATGCCGCGCTGGGCGCCGCGCTCCACGTCACGGCAGGCTACACCTTCCTCCACACGCGCGTCACGCAGGGCGGCGCCGCCACCGGGGCCACGGCACTCTTGGTGCCCGGCCAACCGCTCATCCGGCGACCAGAGCACGCCGGGTTCGTCGGCGTCACCTACCAACCGGCCCACCGCGTGAGCGCGGCCGTCACGACTCGATACACCGGCGCCCGAGCGGATGTGGACTACGCCATCTCGCGGCGGGTGCCGCTGCCGGCGTACTGGCGCGTCGCCGCCCGCCCCGGCCTGACGCTCTCCGGACGGGTCGAGAACCTGTTCGACCGCGCCTATGAGGAGGTCAAGAACTTCCCCGCCCGCCGCCGCACCCTATTATTCGGGGGACAAGTGCGCTTCGGGACGTGAACTGCGGGGGAGGGGTGGTGCGACGCTATCTGGGGCTCGTAGCGCTGGCGGGCGCGCTGGCCGGGTGCAGTGACGCGCTCGAGCAGAATACGACCGTCGGGCAGTTCGTGGCGGTCGCGAGCTCGGGGACCAGCGCGCTCACGCTCATCGCGGCCAGCGATTTCTCCAGTGCGGTCCTCGCGCTGCCAACGATCGGTGCCGCGAGCGTCGCGGGTCACAGCAGCGTGCTCGTGGTGTCGGTGGACTCGGGCAAGTCGGGCACGCTCGCGATCGGCGACCTCACCCAGCGCCGCGATGCCGCGACCCGGGTGATCCGGCTCGACACCACGGCCACCCTCGCGGGCGTGGCGATCGCCAGCGATTCCGTCGCCTGGGCGGCCGATCCCGGCACGGGGCGCCTGTGGCGCGTGAACTATCGCAACGGCGTCACGAGCGGCGTCGCGGTAGCGCTCGTGCCCCGAGCCGGGGTCGTCATAACAGCGGGCAAGATCTTCGTGCCCGTGCTCACCGGGCCTGCCACACAGGCCCTCGCGGTGCTCGATACCGCGACCGGCGCGGTGCGCAGCGAGATTGTCCTGTCGATCGGCGCGTTCCACGTGGGCACGGTTGGCGGGGATAGCCTGCTCTACGTCGTGAGCGACAACCCCGGCGTGGGCAGCGCCAACCGCCTCGCCATCGTCGATCCGGTGGCCCAGCAGGAGCTCGTGGTCATCGACAACGTGGGCCCGGCGCCCGGGACCCCGGTGTTCCATCCCTCCGGCCGGTTGCTGATCCCGACCGCCGGGGCCGGGATCGTCGAGATCAATACGCTCACGCGCGCCGTGATCCGCGGGCCCGGTCAGACCGTGCCGGGGGTCCGGCCCGCGGGAGATTCCGTGATTGTGGCGCTCGCCGTGGACCAAGGGGGACGCCTCTATGCGCTCGACGCGGTGGCCGGGGCCACGGGCACGGTGCGGATCCTGTCGGGGCCCCCGGATTACGGCGTGCTGGGCAGCGTCGCCAGCGGCGCGGGGCCGACGGCCGCCGCCGTGGCGGCGATCCCCTGAGTCCATGAGCCTCGTCACCACCCCGGCCGTCGTCCTCCAGACCTATCGCTACAGCGAGACGTCCAAGGTGGTGCGACTCGCCACGCGCGAGCTGGGGGTCCAGAGCGCCATCGCCAAGGGGGCGCTGCGGCCCAAGAGTCGCTTCGGCGCGGGACTGGAACTCTTGAGTGGCGGGATGGCGCACCTCTACTATCGAGAGACGCGCGAGCTGCACACCCTCGGCGCGTTCGATCTCGTCTCGCTCCGGCGCGAGCTGGCGGCCGACGTGGGACGCTTCGCGGGGGCCGCCGCGCTCGCCACGGTGATGCTCAAGATGGCCCCTCCCGCGCCGCTGCCTGCGGCGTACGACACCCTCGCCGCCGCCCTCGATGCCCTCGCGGCGGCGGCGCCGGCGCACGCCGACGCCACCGCGGTGCGCGCGCTGTGGCTGCTCTTGGCGGTGCTGGGGTTCGAGCCTTCGCTCGCGAGCTGCGTGCGCGATGGCCGCGCGATCACCGCGATAGGGGACGCCCCGGTCGCCTTCAGCGTGGCGGAGGGTGGGGTCTTGTGCCCGCGCTGCGCCCCGACCCAGCCGCCCACCCGCCTGCCGGCCGAGGCGTATCGCGACCTCGTCGCGGTCAACGACGCGCACGCCGAGCTGCCGGCCTGGGATCCCCCCCACGCCGCCGCGCACCGCCGCCTCGTGGCTCGCTTCGTCCGCCACCACTTGGGCGAAGCCGGCCCCCTCTCTGCCCTCGACTTCTGGGAGCGTCGCGCGTGGGTACCCACGAACCCCACTCCGGTCCCCTCAGCCACTTCGTAATCGGCACCGCGGGCCACATCGACCACGGCAAGACCGCCCTGGTGAAGGCCCTCACCGGCGTCGATACCGACCGCTGGGAGGAGGAGAAACGCCGCGGCATCACGATCGACCTGGGCTTCGCGCCCCTGCCCTTGGGCGAGGGCATCCAGGCGAGCGTGGTCGATGTCCCCGGGCACGAAGGGTTCGTGCGCAACATGCTGGCCGGCGCGACCGGCATCGACGTCGCCCTCACGGAGCACCTCGCCATCGTCGAGCTGCTCGGCGTGCGTCGCGGCATCCCCGTGCTGACCAAGCGGGATCTGGTCGACACGGACTGGCTGGACCTCGTGCGCTCGGACGTGGTCGAGCGCCTCAGCCGCAGCCGCGTGCGGTGGGATCCGCCCGTCGTCACGTCGGCCGTCACCGGCGAGGGCCTCGAGGAGCTGCGGGCTGCGCTGCGCCACGTGGCCGGGAGTTTGGTGGCGCGCCCGATGGAGGACGTGTTCCGCCTGCCGATCGACCGCGTGTTCGCCGTGGCGGGGGCGGGCACCGTCGTGACCGGGTCGACCTGGAGCGGGACGGTGGCGCAGGGCGACGCGGTGCGCCTGCTCCCGCTCGATCGGGAGGCCCGCGTTCGCTCGATCGAGGTCCACGGCGAAGCTGCCGACCGGGCCGTCCCGGGGCGCCGGACCGCGCTGGCGCTCGTGGGCGTCGATAAGGGCGAGCTGGCCCGCGGCCACGTCGCCGTCACGGGACCGGGCTGGCACGCCGCCCGCGCACTCGACGCCGCGATCGAGCTGCTCGCTGGAGCCCGGAAGCCGCTCACCCCCCGCACCCGGGTGCGGGTCCACCTCGGGACCGCGGAGGTGCTGGCCCGCGTGGTCCAGGTCCGCGCTATCGCGCCCGGCGAGACGGGCGTCGCCCGGCTCGTCCTCGAAAGCCCGCTCGTGGCGCGCGGCGGCGACCGCTTCGTGCTGCGCTCGTTCTCGCCGGTGACCACGATCGGCGGTGGCGTGGTGCTCGACCCGTTCCCCCCGCCACGCTCGCGCCTGGCGCGGCGCCGCCTGGCACTGGAGCAGCCGGCCGCCGCCCGCTTGGGCGCGTTCGCCGCCGAAGCCGGGCTCACCGGGGTCGCCGTGGATCGCCTGGCAGTCCGCCTCGGGGTGCCCCCCGACCGCGTGACGGCCGTCATCGCCGAGGCGCCGGGGAGGCTCCTAACCTTGAGCGACACGGTCGTCACCCGCGAGGCCGTGGCGGCCGAGGCGATCCGCCTGGGCGACGTGGTGCAGCGCTACCACGGGGAGCATCCGCTCGACCCAGGGATGTCGCTGCAGGCGCTCCGCGCGGCGGTGCGGGCGCCGCCACCTCCGGCCGCCGTCGTCGATGCGGTGCTGGCGCACGGCAGCGGCGAGCGGCATTTCGAGATCGCCGAAAGCGTGGCGCGCCGCGCCGGCTGGCGGCCGGCGCTCGACGCCCGGGCCAGTGATGCCCGCGAGCAGCTCGGCCGGCGCCTCGCGGCGGCCGGGTGGCAGGTGCCCACGCTGGCCGAGCTCGAGCAGGAGTTCGCGGGCGCACCGGTGCGGGCCCTGCTCGCCCACCTGGCGCGCGAGGGCAGCGTGGAGCAGATGGATCAGCAGCGCTATGCGGCGAAGCCGGCGTTGGCGCAGTTTCGCGGCGCGCTCGAGGCGGCCCTGGGCGAGCTCGGTACGGCCACGCCCGCGGCGCTGCGCGACCGCCTCGGTTTGACGCGCAAGTACTTGATTCCGCTGCTCGAATGGGCCGACCGCCGCGGCATTACCCGGCGCGCCGGCGACGCCCGCGTGCTCACCCGGTTGACAGCCGGGAAAGGTGGGCCATAGTTTTGCGGACAGCGCCCTGGCAGCACCCGCGGATTACTCGCCATACGAAGGAGAGCGGTCTAAGGTCACATCCTCGTTCGCGATAGGAGCGGCTGGATGAAGCGGCATGCCTGGGCGGTGTTGGGGCTCGGGCTGTGGGCGCTCGGGGTGGGCGGCACGGGTTTCGCGTCAGGCCAAACCCCCGAGCCCGGCGTCGAGCTGAAGCAGAACTACCCGAATCCGTTCAACCCGGCGACGACGATCCCCTTCCGGTTGCGCGGGGAGTTGTTCCTCAACGGTCATCGACCGGTCGTGACCCTGCGCATCTACAACGTCATTGCGCAGATGATCGCCGTGCCCATCCTCCGGGGCACCGGCCAGCAGCTTGATAACCTGCCCCTGAGCTGCTCCAGCACGCTCGGTTGCTCCTACAGCGCCTATTGGGATGGCTACGTCCGGGGCACGGACCAACTGGCCGCCTCAGGCGTCTACATCTACCAGTTGGTCGTCGATGGGTCGCGCTACTCGAAGAAGATGGTCGTGATTAAATGATCGGGACGGTCACGCGCCGCCCCCTAGGGGAGCTCGAGCACGACATAGCGCACGTCATCCGCCCCGACCTCGTTTAGCCACGCGATCAGCTGGCCGATCCGCTCGGGCGGCTCCGTCCCCGTGCGGCCCACCAGCCGACGCATGACGTGCAGCACGCGGCCGTCCTGGGCGTAGCGCGCCGTGTAGGTCCCGAACACACTCGTCGCCGTGACATTCGGGGGCAGCGACGCCCGCCACCCCGGCGGCAGCGTGACATTCAGCTCCGCCGCCTCGGCGTGCGCCCCCGCCACCGCGGCCGCGTTGATGGGAAAGCGCCGCGGCCCCCGGGCCGCCAGCTCGGCCGCGAGCGCCTTGACCTCGCCGTAGTTGTGCAGCGGCAAGGTGAGGATGTCTTGAGCCCCCGAGGGGGAGGTGAGCCGCGCGCCGTGCACGACCACCGCGACCCGCGGCTCCGCCCGCAGATCCCGGCCGTCGAACAGCTCTAAGCTGTCGCCCCGGGCCCCCGGGAACACCGTGTTGGCGACGGCGAGAGTGACCCGGTCGCGCTCCAGGGGCCCGAGTGCGGTCGCGAACATCCGCCGCAGCGGATACTGCTGGTCCCCCGTCGCGAGGTGCACCATGCGGCCGTGGAACTCGCCGTCTGCCGTGAGCTCGCCCGTCAGCGTTGAGACGTCGCGATTCGCCGTCGCGGGGTCGGCGGGGAAGGTGATCGCTTCGCCGCTCCCATCGGGACGCCCCACCAGCCCAAACTCGCCCTGCTCCGCCGGAGGCAGCGAGCCGAACGGGGTAAGATCGGACGTCAGATCGAGATAGAGATAGCCGCTCGGGCGCTCCACCGCCGCGATCATATGGTCAAACGCGTGCGCGGTGGGCAGGTCCCGCGCCACCCCACCGCCCGATGCCAGCAGCACCGGATAGGCGCGCAGCCCCATCCGTCGGGTCAGGGCGATGAACAACGTCGCCTTATCCTTGCAGTCGCCGTACCGGGTCTCGAGCACCGCCGCCGGGAGGCGAGGGATGTAGCCGCCGATGCCGAGGGAGAGCGAGACGTAGCGGAAGTCCTGCGCCACCCAGCGGTGCAAGGCGCGCAGCGAGTCCTCCAGCGTCGCCGCCCCCCGGACGACGCTCGTGAGCGACGAATCGAGCGCCGGCGTCACGAGGTAGCGGTCTCCGGAGAGCGCGCCGTACCAGTGCGCCACATCGGCCCACGCGAGCGGCGCGGCGATCGTGATGAATTGGTCGATCCCGTTCGAATCCGCCGCGAACGGCTCGCGCTCGATCTTCGGGACCTCGCTCGTCGCCCACGTGTAGACGCGGCGGTCCTTCGCCTCAGTGGTGCGACGGGGGAACGTGAGATTCTGTTCCTTGATCCGCGCGGCCAGCCCCGCGGGGAGATCCACGATGTAGCGCGACCGCCGGGTGAGCCGGCCCGTCGTCACGCGCCAGCCCACCTGGAAATCGCCCGGCGTCAGCGGTTTCAAGGTTTCGACCGTGTAGCTGTAGTCGAGCAGCGTGCCGGGGGCGATGCCGCCGATCGAAATGCGCCGCACCCGGACGTCGGAATACACCGGAGCCTCGCTCGCCACCGGCGCGATGGACTCTTGCTCGTGGGCCGGCTTGGCACTGATCACCTGGCCGTTCGGCCGCAGCACCCGCACCCAGTTGAGCGTGAGGCGCTCGCGCTCGCTCACATACGGGAACGATTGCTCGCCCCAATGCTCCGCCGCCTCCCGCGTCAGCACCTGCACCACCTGACGATAGGTGCGGCTGCCGCGGCCGTCCGCTTCGAGCCGAATGACCCCATCGTCCAACAGGTAGATGAAGTCGTCATCGGGATGGTCGGCCGGGCGCACCGCCAGCCGGTATATCGTGTCGCTGTTCACGGTGGGATCGCCGGCCGGGGTGATGCGCGGCGCCTGGGCGCGGACGGGAGGGACGGCTAGTACCAGCACGAGCAGGTAGGCATGCTTGGGCACGACCATCGTCCTTCCGCAGGGGGCCGGTGGCAACATCACCTGGGAGCGGCGGCCGCGTCAATCGAGCGGCGCCTCCCGGGCGACCGAGAACCACTTTGACTTGCGCTCTGCCGATTCGGCATCTTACATGAGGCACGAACGTTGCTTGGAGAGCCGGTGCCATGATCCGACCAGAACGATTGACCGTAAAGGCGGCCGAGGCGCTGCAGCAAGCTGGCGCCCTGGCCCGCGCCCGCGGCAACCCCGTTGTTAACGACGCGCATCTGTTCGCCGCGCTGTTGGCGCAAGACGAGGGCGTCGTACGCCCGCTGCTCCAGAAGGCCGGCCTCAACGTCACCCAGCTCCAAGCCGAGACGGAGCGCGAGCTCGAGCGGTTCCCCAAGCAATCGGGGACGGCGGCCGAGCCGACCCTGTCGCGCGAGGTGTCGCGCGCGCTCGACCGCGCCGACCAGGAGGCGCAGGCGTTGGGCGACGCCTACGTCTCGACCGAGCACGTGCTCCTGGCCCTGCTCGAAGAGAAGGGCACCACGGCGCGACAGCTGCTCACCGCGGCGGGCCTGGACCGCGCCGCCTTGATGGCGGCGCTCCAGGGCGTGCGCGGCTCCCAGCGGGTCACCGACCAGGAGCCGGAACAGAAGTATCAGGCGCTCGAGCGCTTCACCCGCGATCTCACGGACCAGGCGCGCAAAGGGAAGCTCGATCCCGTCATCGGCCGGGATGAGGAGATCCGCCGCGTCATGCAGGTCCTGTCGCGACGCACCAAGAACAATCCCGTGCTGATCGGGGAGCCGGGCGTCGGCAAGACGGCGATCGTCGAGGGGTTGGCCCAGCGGATCGTCAACGGCGACGTGCCCGATTCGCTCCGCAACAAGCACGTCGTGGCGCTCGATCTCGGGGCCCTCGTCGCCGGGACCAAGTACCGCGGCGAGTTCGAGGAGCGCTTGAAGGCTGTGCTCAAAGAGATCACGGGAGCGCAGGGTAGGTACATCGTCTTCATCGACGAGCTGCATACCCTGGTGGGGGCGGGTGCCGCGGAGGGTGCGGTCGACGCCTCGAACATGCTGAAACCGGCCTTGGCGCGCGGCGAGCTGCACGTCGTGGGGGCCACGACCCTCGATGAGTACCGCAAATACATCGAGAAGGATGCCGCGCTGGAGCGGCGGTTTCAGCCGGTCTTCGTCGGCGAGCCGTCGGTCGAGGACACGATCGCGATCCTGCGCGGTCTCAAGGAGCGCTACGAGGTGCATCACGGCGTCCGGATCACCGATAACGCGCTCGTGGCGGCCGCCACGCTGTCGCACCGCTATATCGGAGACCGCTTCCTCCCCGACAAGGCGATCGACCTGGTGGACGAGGCGGCGAGCCGGCTCCGCATCGAGATCGACTCGTTGCCCCAGGAGATCGACGAGGTGGAGCGGCGCATCGTCCAGCACGAAATCGAGCTCGCCGCGCTGGCCAAGGAAAAGGACAAGGCGTCCAAGGAACGGCGCAAACGCGTCGAAGACGAGCTCGTCGAACTGCGCGAGCGTTCCAAGGCGATGAAGGCGCAGTGGCAGGCGGAGAAGGACGCCATCGGCGGCCTGCAGGATAAGAAGGCCCAGCTCGAGCAGCTGCGCACCGCGGCGGAACAGGCGACGCGCCGGGGGGATCTCCAAAAGGCGGCGGAAATTACCTACGGCAAAATCCCCGCGCTCGAGCGTGACATCGCCGAAGCCGAGAAGCGGCTCGTCGACATCCAAAAGCACGGGAAATACCTCAAGGAAGAGGTCGACGCCGAGGACATCGCCGAGATCGTCGCCAAGTGGACGGGCATCCCCGTGTCCAAGATGCTCGAGTCGGAGCGGGAGCGGCTCACCCACCTCGAGGCCGAGCTGGGGCAGCGCGTGATCGGGCAACCCGAGGCGCTCGCCGCGGGGGCGAACGCCGTGCGCCGGGCCCGGGCGGGGCTGCAGGATCCCAACCGCCCCACCGGGTCGTTCATCTTCCTCGGCCCCACCGGCGTCGGCAAGACGGAGACGGCCCGCGCGCTCGCCGAGTTCCTGTTCGACGACGAGAAGGCGATGGTCCGGCTCGACATGTCCGAGTATATGGAGAAGCACGCCGTGGCCCGCATGATCGGCGCGCCACCGGGCTACGTCGGGTTCGAGGAGGGCGGCCAGCTGACGGAGGCTATCCGGCGGCGTCCCTACGCGGTGGTGCTGTTCGACGAGATCGAGAAGGCGCACCCCGACGTCTTCAACGTGCTGCTCCAGATCCTCGACGAGGGCCGGCTCACCGACTCCCAGGGCCGCACCGTCGACTTCCGCAACACGGTGCTCATCATGACCTCGAACATCGGGTCGCCATACATCCTCGAGATGGGGACCGAGAACTGGGAGCAGGTCGAGACCAAAGTGCTGGAACTGCTACGGCAGACATTCCGCCCGGAGTTCCTGAACCGGGTCGACGACGTCATCATCTTCCGGCCCCTCTCGAGCGAGGACATCGCCAAGATCGTGGACCTGCAGATCGCGCGGTTCGCGCGCCTCATGGCGGAGCGCAAACTCGGGCTCGAGGTCACCCCGGCCGCAAAACAGCTGCTCGTGGCCGAGGGCTACGACCCCGTGTACGGGGCGCGACCCCTGAAGCGCGCCATCCAGCGGCTGGTGCAGAACCCGCTCGCCCTGGCGGTGCTCGAGGGACAGTACGCCGAGGGCGACCGAGTGCGCGTCGACCGCGCCAAGGACGGCACGCATTTGAGCTTCGAGCGGATCCGCACTGGCGCGCCCGAACCCGCGCGTGCCTGAGCCGGGGGCACCTGGCGAAGGGCGGGGGACGGAGCGCCGCGCGCCGCCCCTGAGCCCCGCGGACCGCGCCGGCCTCGAGGCCGCGCTGGCGGAAGCGCGGGCCGCCGCGGCGGCGGGTGAGGTGCCCGTCGGCGCGGCGGTCGCCCGCAACGGCGTCATCGTGGCGCGCGCCCACAACGCCGCCGTGGCGCGGGGCGACCCCACCGCCCATGCCGAGCTGCTGGCCTTGCAGCAGGCGCTCGCGGCCCTGGGGACCGCCCGGCTCTCCGACGGCACTCTGTACGTCACGCTCGAGCCCTGCGCCCAGTGCGCCGGAGCGATCGTGCTCGCGAAAGTCGGGCGACTCGTCTTCGGCGCCTACGACGACAAGGCCGGCATGTGCGGATCGGTGGGTGACCTCGTCCGCCACCCGCGCCTCAACCACCGGGTGCGGGTCCTGGGCGGCGCGGCCGAGCGCGAGTGCGGCGAGCTGCTCGAGGCGTTCTTCGCCGCCCACCGGCCGACGGCCTAATGCCGTTCCGCACGATCATCGAGCCGTTTCGCATCCATGCGACTCAAGCCGTCACGTTCACGACGCCGGAACAGCGCGAGGCGGCGCTCGAGCGGGCTGGGTACAACCTGTTCGGCCTGCACGGCGACGAGGTGCTGATCGACCTGCTCACCGACTCCGGCACGGGCGCGATGTCGTCGCGCCAATGGGCGGCCATGATGGACGGCGACGAGACCTACGCCGGCAGCCGCTCGTTCTACCGCTTCCAGGATGTCGTGCGCGGCCTCACGGGTCTCAAGGAAGTGATCCCCACCCACCAGGGCCGTGCGGCCGAGCGGATCCTCTTCGCCGTCACCGTGAAGCCGGGACACGTCGTCCCCAACAACACCCATTTCGACACCACGCGCGCCAACATCGAGTACTGCGGCGCCGAGGCGCGCGATCTCGTGATCGCCGAGGGCCGCGTGCCCGCGACCCGGCATCCCTTCAAAGGGAACATGGACGTCGCCGCGCTCGAGGCCACCATCGCCCAAGTGGGGCGGGAGCGCGTGCCGCTCGTGATGGTGACGGTCACCAACAACTCGGGCGGCGGCCAGCCGGTGAGCCTGGAGAACCTGCGCGCGGTGCGCGCGGTGTGCGACCGACACCGCATCCCCCTCTACCTCGACGCCTGCCGCTTTGCCGAGAACGCTTACTTCATCAAGCTGCGCGAGCCCGGCTGCGCCGGACAATCGCCGCGCGCCATCGCGCGGGCCATGTTCGCGCTCGCCGACGGCTGCACCATGTCTGCGAAGAAGGACGGGCTCGCCAACATCGGCGGGTTTCTCGCGATGAACGACCCCGACGTGGCGCGCGAGTGCCGCAATCTGCTCGTCCTCACGGAAGGGTTTCCGACCTACGGCGGCCTGGCCGGCTACGACCTCGAAGCCGTCGCCACCGGGCTCGACGAGGTGCTGGACGAGGAGTACTTGAAGTACCGGCTCCGCTCCACCGCCTACCTCGCAGAAAAGGCAGAGCAGGCCGGCGTTCCCGTGGTGCAGCCTCCGGGCGGCCACGCCGTGTATCTCGACGCCCAGGCGCTGTTGCCCCAGATCCCGGCCGCCCAGTATCCCGCCCAGGCGCTCGCCGTCGAGCTGTACCGTGCCGGCGGCGTGCGCGGCGTCGAGATCGGCTCGGTGATGTTCGGGAAGCGGCAGCCGGACGGCCGGGAACTCCCCGCGCCGATGGAGCTGGTGCGGCTCGCCGTACCGCGACGCACCTACACCCAGAGCCACGTCGACTACGTGGCCGAGGTGATCGCCGCGGTGGCCGAACGCAAGGACCGCATCCGCGGCTACCGCATCATCGAACAGGCGCCGTGGCTCCGCCACTTCACGGCGCGCTTTGCGCCGCTCTAGCCGCGCTTCCCGCCGGCGCGTGCCTCGAGCTTGCCGATCAGCTTCTCAATCTCGGCCTTCAGGCGCTTCAGCGCGGGCAGCAGCTTGGGCTCGAGATCGCGCTCGAGCTCCTTACCCTCTTGGATGAAGTCCTTCATCACGTCGCGGAACCGTTCGACCAGATCGCGCCACGAGGGCGTGGGGCTGGGGTCGGCAGGCTCGCGCTTCGTCGGCAGCGTGTTCATGAGCGCACCTCCGCCATCCGGGGATCGGGACCGGCCTGCCGCCAGCCGTTAACGGCGGCTCCCGGCCACGTCCAAACATACGCGGCGAGCCGCTGCGGGGGTTCGCCCGGTCGTTCCGGCCGGCAACGAGACCGTGTCGCAACGACCGCCGCGCTGTCCTCCAATACGGGGTCCCACCGCCGCCGGACCCCCTAGTGCCCGTGAATCGGGCGCTCCCGCGCGAGGAGCCCCGGCTCGCGGCCGGTCGTCCTCGCACGGCACGGACCATGCATTCCTCGGTGTGAGGTCCCGGCGGAGTTCCCGTAAGGAGATGGCTATGTCGTGGCCCCCGAAAGCACCAGGCGTGTTGGTCGTCACCTCTCTCCTCGCCGCGACGAGCGCCACGGCCCAGATCCGCGGCCCCGAGCTCGGCGTCGCCGCGAGCGTCACCTTCCCCACGGGCGCGTATCACGCCGACCGGTTTGGCGACGGCTTCAATCCCGGATGGCAAGGCATGGCACTGCTCGCGTTTCGGGTGCGCCGCTCGCCCTGGGGGTTCCGCCTCGATGGTACCTACGGCGTGAACGACGCGAACGACCAGTTCAAGGCCGACCTCACGGCCCAATTCGGTCAACCGAGCGACGTTAAGACCAAGTTACTCGGTGGGAACTTTGACCTGACCTACACCTTCTACTCCCCCGGTCCGGTGAGAGCCTACGTGCTCGGCGGCCTCGGGGTCTACCGCGTCACCATCTCCGTCACGAGGGGCACGACCACGTCGGATACTTCGCAGACCAAGTTCGCCTGGAACTTTGGTGGTGGACTGAACTTCCCCCTCGGGGGCGGCGCGGCGCTGTTCTTCGAAGCGCGCTACATCGACATCGATGCCCTTCCGAACTTCCCGAGGACGACGTTCGTCCCGATCACGGCGGGCATCCGATTAGGCGGCAGGTGAGGACGGCGCCACCGGCAGAGGCCTCCCGTCGCTCGGTTGCTCTGGCTCCTTCCCCCGCTTCTGAGGCGACGGGCCTCAGGCATTGCAGACATGGATGCCCCCGGCGACGGGCACGAGCGTGTCCTGCCCGGACGTGGCGATGATCGAAGGGTACGGGAATCACGACTCGATTCCCGACCACTCGGCCGACGAGCGGGAAGGGATCCCCGACGCGCGGCAGAGCCCCCGAGCGCGTCACCACCCCGCTCGCGTAAAATGTCAGGGAGTCCTCGAGGCGGATGGGAGCGAGGCGAACGGCGATGCACGGGATCGTGAGGGTCGTCCCCGTCGGCTCGGCGCTGAGGGTCGCGTCGGCACTCGACCAAGTGCCCACTAAGAGATCGCCAGGGGCCAGCGGGTGGACACAGGCCAGTGCGACGACGGTTCCAAGGAAAACGAAGATTGGTCTAAAGATGCGAACGCGGCCGGCTCGGACTCGCGGCGTCATGGCGCGATCTCCGGTACCTCCTCATACCCTGAACTGCGAGCCGCGATCAGCGCGTTGACGCCTGACGGCTCGAGCTCACGCTGCCGGCCTTCGGCGTGCCGCCCAGGCGATGAGACCGCCCACGAATCCCGACACCATGCCGGTCAGCCAGGCCAGGGCGATCGTGCCCAGAATCGGCCCCACGCCGGTGTAGCCCGCCGCCGGTCGTCCCGGACCGAGCGCCCAAGAAATCGCCCAGCCCAGCGTTGCGTCCACAAGAGCGACGACACCACCCCCTTGAGCGGCTGTCCGCAAGCCCCCGCTGCGCGCGGCGAAGAACCCGGCCGCGGCGTAAATAATGAGGGAGCCCCAAGCCAGCGAGCCGTACGCGAAGCCGAAGGCTTTCGAGGCCAAGGACCCGAAGATATCGAGGACGAGCACCGCAATCGAGCCAGCGACCAGAATGCGGAGCAGGGAGGTCATA
>WNFJ01111196.1_pt1 | contig 59979 bp, 53 predicted proteins | sample 5400461 | NCBI WGS metagenome assembly WNFJ01 (sample SAMN13153349, study PRJNA577476) | soil metagenome | isolation source: 115 cm saprolite on Douglas fir-dominated hillslope | place: USA:California | collected 2013-09-17
GCGGCGCTTGCGCCTGATGGCGGCGCCGGCCGCGACGCCGCCGGCCAGGGCGCCCGCGCCCGCGGCCACTGGCAGCGCGATCATCGTCGCTTTGCGCCCGGTCCGGAAATCGTGCACCGGCCAGCCCGCGCGGCGCGCGTACGCGCGCAGCTCGGAGTCCGGGTTGACCGCGTTCGGGTAACCGACGATCGACAGCATCGGCAGGTCGTTGGCCGAGTCGCTGTAGGCGGCGCAGCGGGACAGGTCAAGCCCTTCCCGCTTGGCGAGCGCGCGGACCGCGGCCGCCTTGGCCTGGCCGTGCAGAAGCTCGCCCACCAGCCGGCCCGTGTACCTGCCATCCGCCGCTTCCGCCACGGTGCCGAGGGCCCCGGTGAACCCCAGCCGCGCCGCGATGACGTCAGCGAGGTCGGCGGGGGTCGCGGTGACGAGCCAGACCCGCTGCCCGGCGTCAAGATGATGCTGGGCGAGGTTCCTTGTGCCTTCCCAGATCCGGTCGGCCATCGTCTCGTCGTAGATTTCCTCGCTCAGCGCCGCGATCTCGGCGACCGTGTGCCCGGCCACGAACGCGAGCGCCGCTTCACGCGCGGCGTCGATGTGGTCGGCCTTCTCACCGTTCAGCCGGAATGCCACCTGGCCCCAGGCGAACCTGGCCAGGTCGCGCGCACCGAACATCTTGCGGGCGGCGAGCCCGCGGGCGAAGTAGTAGATCGAGGCGCCGCGCAGGATCGTGTTGTCCACGTCGAAGAATGCCGCCGCGCTCGGATCGGGCTGCGGAGTCGGCGGCGAGACGTGCGCGACCGCGGCAGCGGCCTCTCCGGCCACCGTGGCACGCCGCCCCGCCGCCTCGTAGTCGTGCGGCGTTCCGTCGGGCCAGACGCGCTGCAGCCCCCTCATGACATCCAGCTTAGACGCCCAGGTCTACGGCCTTTCGCACGCCAGGTGAACAGCCCCCGACCGGCCAGGGTAACACTCGGATATCTGGCCATCCATCGCATCGGGCCGCCGCGTCGGGCACCATAGGCGGGATGTCTGTTTCGGTCCTCGTTGCATTCGCCGGTGCGCTGGCCGCCGCGGTGGGCACCGGCATGCTCGTCGGCCGGTTCATCCGCGCGCCCAGGAGCGACCTCGCCGCCTGGTCGGCCGTGCTCTTCATGCTCGCCGTGGCGCTCGGCGCGCAGACCATGGGCTTCGCGGTCGGGTTCAGCAGCGCCACGTTCCGCGTCACCCAGGTCGCTGGCCTGTTGCTCGCGCCGCTGTGGCTGGCCTGGGGGCTCGTCGAGCTCGCGGGGCGGACCGGGCCAGCGAGATTCGCGAGCCGGCTGGTCACGGCCGCGCTGACCGTCGTGCCGGGCGTGATCCTGATCCTCGATCCGCTCAACTCGGCTCCGGCATTCGGTAAGGCGTGGCCAGGTGAGAAGCACTACATGGTGCTGCCCACGACCGCGCTGACCGCGATCCACGTCATCGCGGTCGCGGTCGCGCTGCTGATGATGTCCATCGCCGCGACGCGGACCCGCCGCGACCAGGACTGGTGGGAGGTGTTCGTGCCCGCCGCGGCGGCGGGTGCGGCCGTGCTGCTCACGGTCAGCCTCGGGTTCAGCTTGCCGAACGCGGGTTACCCGCTGCTCACCGCCGCGGCGGCCGGCATGGTGTGGTTCGCGGCCAGCCGGTCGGAGCGGGTGCGCCTGGACCAGTTGCGGGCGGGCGGGCATCCAACCGACGAGCCGCGGTCACGGCCGGGCCGGCGGCGGCGCGGGCGGGCGCCGCTGGACTCCGGCGCCCCCCCCGGCCTGGCCGACGATCCGACCACCGGGCCGCTCGTGGCGCTCGCCTCGGATGGCTTTCCTGTCAGCCGGGAGTTCGATCCGCCGATCGCAGGATCCGGTGCGTCCGCGGCCTCGCTTGTGCCACCGCCGCCACCGCCGCCACCGCCGTCGCCCATGGCCCCGCCGGCGCCGCCGGGGCCCGCCGTGATGTCACAGCTCTTCGGGCTGATCGCGATCTACACCTTGCTCGACGGCCGTGGCGAAGAATTCGACCGGCTGGCCGAGCGGACGGTCGAGGCGGTCCGCGCGCAGGAACCCGACACGCTGCTGTTCGTCGTGCACACGGTGCCGAAGGCGCCGATGCAGCGGATCTTCTACGAGGTCTACCGTGACCGAATGGCCTACCGCGATCACCGGCGCAAGCCGCACGTCGAGGATTTCTTCGCCAGGCACCGGCCGTACGTGCTCGCCACCAACGTGATCGAGCTCGACCTGCGCTACGCCAAGGTGTCGGCCCTGCCGTCGCTCGGCGCCACGTTCAGCCGGGACGGGCTCAGCCGCGACGGCGGCGGGGTGGCCGAACGTGGCTAACACGGCAGACCGCGGCCCCGATCCCGGCGGATCCGGCGGTTCTGCGGCGGACGGGAGCGGCGGTTCTGCGGCGGGCGGGAGCGGCGGTTCTGCGGCGGGCGGGAGCGGCGGCCGCACGAGCGCGCAGGCCCACGTCATCACCCTGCTCAGCAGGCCGGGCTGCCACCTTTGTGACGAGGCTCGCGCCGTCGTCGTGCGCGTGGCCGCGGATCTGGGCCTGGCCTGGCATGAGCGGGATATCACGCGCAGCGCACAGGATATGGAGGCGTACTGGGACAAGATCCCCGTCACGCTCATCGACGGTGTACAGCACGACTTCTGGCGGGTCAGCGAGGAACGGCTGCGAGCGGCCCTGGGCCGTGGATGGCACTGACTTTGTGCAAACGTTCACAAAGGCGTACCGTTGGACGCAGCCCACGCGCCGGGCCAGGCGTCCACCGGAGGCCGGACGGCCCGTCGCGCCGTCGATTCCTCGCAGGAGCGCCGGCGTAATGACCCGCCGTCCAACGTCCTCCAACGGCAGCCGCGGCATTCCCGAGGCCACCGTTGCCCGGTTGCCTGTCTACCTTCGTGCCCTGCACGCGCTCGCCGAGCGCGGCGTCGCGACGGTGTCAAGTGAGGAACTCGCGGCGGCCGCGGGGGTCAATTCCGCCAAGCTGCGCAAGGATCTGTCCCATCTCGGCTCGTACGGGACTCGCGGCGTCGGGTACGACGTTGACTATCTCGTGTACCAGATCTCCCGCGAACTCGGCCTTACCCAAGATTGGCCCGTGGTCATCGTCGGAGCGGGCAACCTCGGCCGGGCGCTGGCCAATTACGGCGGATTCGCGACTCGCGGCTTCCGCATCGCGGCGATTCTGGACGCGGACGCGGCCGTCGTCGGCGCGCCGATCGCCCGGCTGACCGTGCAGCATGCGGACGCGATCGAGGCCGTGGTCGAGCAGCACGGCGTCTCGATCGGCGTCATCGCCACGCCCGCTGGCTCCGCCCAGAATGTCTGTGATCGTCTCGTCGCGGCGGGGGTCACGAGCATTCTGAACTTTGCACCAGTAGTTCTTGGGGTGCCTGAGGGCGTCGACGTGCGTAAGGTTGATCTGTCAATCGAGCTCCAGATTCTGGCCTTCCACGCCCAGCGCAGGTCCGCGGCGCCGTTCCCGCAGCATTCCGGGTCGTTGTCGCCGGGAGTGGCGGTGCCAGGCGATGCGGAGATGGCCGCCTTGGCGGCGGCGAGGGCTGCGGTGGGCGAGGTAGCGGACGTTCGGCCGCGGCTTGCTTCGGCTGACGCAGTGTCTTCGCCGGTCGAGGCGTAGGCGGTGAGGGCATGAGTGTGCTCGTGGTCGGCCTGAGCCACAAGAGCGCGCCGGTCGCGCTTCTTGAGCGCGCGGCCGTTACCGGTGACGCGCGGAGCAAGCTGCTGCACGACGTCCACTCCAGCGAGTACGTGGCGGGTACGTTCGTGGTGTCCACCTGCAACCGCGTCGAGGTGTACGCGGACGTGGCGAAGTTCCACGGCGGCGTGTCGGTCATCTCCGAACTGCTCGCCAGGCACGCGGGGATCGATCTCGCTCAGCTCACCAGGCACCTGTACGTCCACTACGAGGAACGGGCCGTCCACCACCTGTTCGGGGTCTCCTGCGGTCTCGACTCGATGGTCGCGGGCGAGGGCCAGATTCTCGGCCAGGTACGGCAGGCGGTGAGGTACTCGCAGGAGCTCGGGACCCTCGGGCGGCTTCTCGCGGATCTCGGCAGGCTCGCCCTGCACGCGGGAAAGCGGGCACACAGCGAGACGGGAATCGACCGCGCGGGTGCGAGCATGGTGAGCGTCGCGGTCGATCTCGCCGTCGGCAGGCTCTGGCCGGGCGGCCCGCTGGACCGGGCGCAGCCGCTGGCCGGCGTGCGGACTCTCGTCGTGGGTGCGGGCTCGATGAGCGCGCTCGCCGCCACGACGGCCGCGCGGGGCGGCGCGGCACAGATCGTGGTCGCGAACCGCACCCCGGCGAAGGCGCAGCGGCTCGCCACGCCGGTGCAGGCGACCACGGCGGGGCTGGCCGAGCTGCCCCGCCTGATCGCCGAGGCTGACCTCGTCATCTCGTGCACCGGAGCGCCGGGAATAGTGATCACCGCGGACATGGCGAGGGACGCGCTCGCCGCGTGCAACGCCGTGGGCGGGACCGCGCGCGATGGCCGCGGCCCGGTGGTCTTCATCGACCTCGCGCTGCCCCGCGATGTCGATCCGGCCCTTGACGGCCTGCCCGGAGCCGTTGTGATCGGCCTGGACGATATCGGCGCGGCGAGCCGCGCAGGCGCGGCGGACGCGAACGCGGCCGGCGTCCGCCGCGATGTGGACATCGCGGCCGTCCGGCGGATCGTCGGCGAAGAGGTCGCGGCGCACGCGTCCGCCGTGCACGCCGCGCGGGTGACACCCACCGTGGTGGCGCTGCGCGCGAAGGCGGCCAAGGTCGTGGACGCGGAGCTGATCCGGCTGGCCGGCCGCCTCACGGGCCCGGCCAGCCACGAACTCGACGAGATCGCGCAGGCGATGCGCCGTGTCGTGGACAAGCTGCTGCACGCGCCGACGGTGCGGGTGAAGGAGCTGGCCGGATCGCCGGGCGGCGACGCGTACGCGGCGGCGCTGCGCGAGCTCTTCGACCTCGATCCGAAGGCGGTGGAGGCGGTGACTCGCGCGGATGCCGATCTGGGCAGCGAGCCGAACGGGGGTGCACCATGAGCCGCACCACTAGCCGCGGCACGCTGCGGCTCGGCACGCGCCGCAGCCTGATGGCGCGGACACAGGCCGGCCAGGTGGCACAAATGATCACCGCGCGGGCCGGAATCCCGGTCGACCTCGTCGGGGTAACCACGTTCGGCGACGTCAGCCAGGCGGACCTGGCGAGTATCGGCGGCACCGGGGTGTTCGTCAACGCGCTGCGCGAACGGCTGCTCGCGGGTGAGGTCGATCTGGCCGTGCACTCGCTCAAGGATCTGCCGACCGCTCAGCCCGACGGCGTCGTCATCGCCGCGGTGCCGCCGCGCGACGATCCGCGGGACGCCCTGGCGGCGCGCGGCGGCGCCAAACTGGCCGACCTGCGGCGCGGTGCGCGGGTCGGCACCGGGTCGACGCGCCGGATTGGGCAGCTGCGCGCTCTCCGCCGTGATCTCGACTGCGTACCGATCCGTGGCAATGCCGACAGCCGGCTGGCCCGGGTCGCCTCCGGCGATCTCGACGCGGTCGTGCTCGCCTACGCGGGGCTGATCCGGATCGGCCGCAGGGACGCCGTCACGCAGGTGTTCGAGCCCGACGAGATGCTGCCCGCGCCGGGGCAGGGCGCCCTGGCCGTGGAATGCCGCGCGGATGACGCGGAGCTTCGCGGCGAGCTCGCCGCGGTCGACGACCCCGCGACCCGCGCGGCCGTCACGGCCGAGCGCAGCGTGCTCGCCGCGCTCGAGGCGGGGTGCAGCGCGCCAGTCGGCGCATACGCTGCGGGATCAGATGTGCTGCACCTTCAGGCCGTGGTGCTTGCGGTAGACGGCGCCGGCCGGGTGCGGTTGTCCAGGAGCGGTCCCGCCGATATGGCAGAGCAGGTCGGCAGGGAGCTCGCGGCCGACCTGCTCGCGCGCGGGGCCGCTGCTCACATTTCCGTGCCCGGCGCACGGTCGAACACCGGGGAGCATGCGACGTGAACCCCACGCCCGAACACGACAAGCCAGCCGGCGCCGAGGACGACGCCAACCCGCGCACCTCGGCGCGGGCCGCCGCCACACCGCAGGCAGCAGCAAGTACGGCCGCGGCCCGCGGCGCTGCCCAGCCGGGCTGGGTAGCCCTCGCCGGCGCAGGCCCAGGCGACGAAGGACTCCTGACGCTGCGCGCGGCCGAACTGCTCGCCCAGGCTGACCTGGTCGTCACGAGCCCTGATCTTGCCGAGCGGCTGCGCGGCCGCCTGTCCGCCGGCCAGGAGATCGCCGACCCGGCCGAACTCACCGGCGATGCCCGCGCGATCGTCAAGGCGGTGAAGGCGGGGCAGCGTGTCGTGCGCCTCTACCCAGGCGATCCGTTCATGCTCGCGCCCGGCGCCGAACTCGCCGCCGCGTGCGCCAAGGCCGGAGCGCGGTTCGAGGTGGTGCCTGGAGTGCCGCCGGCGACCGCCGTTCCGGCCTACGCCGGCATCCCCCTCGGCTCGGACGTAGGTGGCGACGTCCGCGTCGTGCACGCATCCGAGGTGGGCCGGGTGCCCGCCGGCCCGGGGGCGCTCGTCGTCCTTGACGCGGAGACCGGGCCCGCGGACATCGCGAAGATGCTCGTGGGCGCCGGCTGGAACGAGGGCACGCCGTTCGCAGTGACCTGGAACGGGACGACGACAGCGCAGCGGACGGTGGTTTCGACGCTCGGCACCATCGGCGCTGACCTGAAGGCGGCCGGCATCAGCCTGCTCACCACCGACGGGCCCGCCGTCGCGGTCGCCGGACCGCCCGCCGCGACCGCCGCGCAGCTGTCGTGGTTCGAGACCAGGCCGCTGTTCGGCTGGCGGGTGCTCGTGCCGCGGACCAAGGAACAGGCGGGCGCGCTTTCCGAGCGGCTGCGTGCGCACGGCGCGGTCCCAGAAGAGGTGCCGACCATCACCGTCGAGCCGCCGCGGACGCCGCAGCAGATGGAGCGCGCGGTCAAGGGCCTGGTCACCGGCCGCTATCAGTGGATCGCCTTCACCTCGGTGAACGCCGTCCGCGCGGTCAGGGAGAAGTTCGAGGAGTACGGCCTCGACGCGCGTGCCTTCGCGGGTGTGAAGGTGGCCGCGGTCGGTGAGCAGACCGCGGCCGCGCTGCGCGCCTTCGGCATCACGCCGGACCTCGTGCCCGAGGGGCAGCAGTCGAGCGAGGGGCTCGCCGCGGTATGGCCGCCGTACGACGAGATTCTCGACCCGATCAACCGGGTGCTGCTGCCGCGCGCGGACATCGCGACAGAGACCCTCGTCGCCGCGCTCACCGAACTCGGCTGGGAGGCCGACGACGTCACCGCCTACCGCACGGTCCGGGCGGCGCCGCCGCCCGCGCCGATCCGGGAGGCGATCAAGGGCGGCGGCTTCGACGCGGTGCTGTTCACCTCGTCGTCGACGGTACGCAACCTGGTCGGGATCGCGGGCAAGCCGCACGCGGTCACGGTGATCGCGGTGATCGGCCCGCAGACCGCGAAGACGGCGGAGGAGTTCGGGCTCCGCGTGGACGTGATGGCGCCGCGGCCGTCGGTCACCTCGCTCGTCGAGGCGCTCGCCGAGCATGGCGCCGGCCTGCGCGCGGCGGCGATATCCGCGGGGGAGCAGCTGCGGCGGCCCAGCCAGCGCCGCCGCGGCGCCAGGCGACGGGCGAACTAGGACCGGGGACGGGTGAAATAGGGGCCGGTGGCGGGCGGCAGCGCCCGCCACCGGCGGCAGGTCAGGTAGCGGAGCAATGCGGGGAAGAGGAGTCGATGTTGTCATGAGTGCGAGCTTCCCTGCGGCGCGGCCGCGCCGGCTGCGGCGCAGTCCCGCGCTGCGCCGCCTGGTGGCCCAGGTGACGGTCCGGCCCGCTGATCTCATCTTGCCGATGTTCGTCAAGGAGGGGATCAGCGAGCCGCAGCCCATCGGGTCGATGCCTGGAGTGGTGCAGCACACCAGGGACAGCCTGCGGAAGGCTGCGGTCGACGCGGTCGAGGCGGGCGTCGGCGGGCTGATCCTGTTCGGGATCCCGGCGGTCAAAGACGGCCGTGGCTCGGCGGCGGACGACCCGGCCGGCATCGTCCAGCTTGCGCTCCGTGACGTCGACGCCGAGGTCGGCGACACCACGGTGATCATGGCCGACCTGTGCCTTGACGAGTACACCGACCACGGGCACTGCGGTGTGCTGACCGCCGCGGGCGACGTGGACAACGACGCGACGCTGACGCGTTACGCGGCGATCGCGGTGGCACAGGCCGCGGCGGGCGCACAGGTGGTCGCGCCGAGCGGGATGATGGACGGCCAGGTGGCCGCGATCCGCGGTGCGCTCGACCAGGCCGGCTACCCGGACGTGGCCGTGCTCGCGTATTCGGCGAAGTACGCGTCCGCGTTCTACGGGCCGTTCCGCGACGCGGCGGAGTGCGCGCCGCGGTTCGGGGACCGCGCGTCGTACCAGATGGATCCGCGCAGCCCCGACGAGGCTCTCCGCGAGGTCCTGCTCGACATCGACGAGGGCGCGGACGCGGTCATGGTGAAGCCGGCCCTCCCCTACCTCGACATCGTCCGCCGGGTGGCGGACAGCGTGCACGTGCCGGTGGCCGCGTACCAGGTGAGCGGCGAATACGCGATGGCCGAGGCCGCCGCGGCGAACGGCTGGCTGGACCGGGACCGGGTGATCATGGAAACGCTCACCGCGATCCGCCGGGCCGGCGCCGACATGATCCTGACCTACTGGGCCGACGAGGCCGCCCGCCGTCTCGCCTGAGCCGCGCCCGCGGTCACGCGTACATGGCCAGTCGCAGACAGTTAGTTCGGGCTACCCGGTCACCTGTCACCACCGCCCGTCCGGATGATTACCGAGGGTTTGTTCGCGGCTTGACCCCCGTCTTACCGGCGGACCGGCATCATCGGTAGCGCGGACCGGGCTGTCGCTGGCGGCACTCGTACCCGCACTGCCCGGATGTGGGCACAGTCAAGGCAAATCTGCGGGTACGGCTCGCGCAGCCGTGGTGGGGAATGGCCGATGGTCGAGGTGGCGACGCGCCGCGGGCGCAGAAAGGCCCGCGAACGGCTGGCCGCTGCGACCGCCTACGCCGAGATGGGCTGGCCGGTATGCGCAGGCGCGTATCCGCTGGACGGCGCGGCGCAGCTGCGCGGCGGACAGCAGCCCCACGGCGCCGGCCGTGCCTGCTCCTGCGACCGCGTGGGCTGTCCTGATCCCGGCGCGCACCCGGTCTCACCCGCCTGGCAGAACCAGGCCACCGTGGACACGGCGGTGATCACCAAATGGTGGCACGACTGGCCGGACGCGAACGTGCTGCTCGTCACGGGCCGTGTCTTCGACGTGCTCGACGTGCCGGCCGCGGCGGGCCGTATCGCGGTCGGCGCGTTCGCCCGGTGGAGCGGGCAGACCGGCCCGGTCGCGGCGTGCGACCCGGACCGGTACCTGTTCTTCGTCGCCACCCGGGGCTCACCGGCCGACGAGGACGAGTGGTGGTCGTGCCACCTGGACTGCGTGCCGGGCGGCATCACCGAAACGCCCGGCCTACGCTGGCATTGCCGCGACAGTTTCGTCCTTGCCCCGCCGTCGCGGCAGGTTTCCGGGCAGCAGGCGCAGTGGATCAGCGCGCCGGCCGGCGGCGAACTGCCTGACTCGCTGCCGGTCCTGCCCGTCCTTGTCGACGCGTGCGAGGAGGCTGATCAGCGGTGACGCCGAAGGACCGCGCCGGGGAACTGTTCCGCCGCGCGGCAGCGGTCACGCCGGGCGGCGTGAACTCGCCGGTGCGGGCGTTCGGTGCGGTCGGCGGCGTGCCCAGGTTCATGGTGGCGGGGCACGGGCCGTACCTGACCGACGTGGACGGCCGGACGTACGTGGATCTCGTCTGCTCGTGGGGCCCACTGATCCTCGGGCACGCGCACCCGGCGGTGGTCGGCGCCGTGACCCGGGCCGCGGCCCGTGGCACCTCGTTCGGCACGGCGACGCCGGGTGAGGTCGAACTGGCTGAGGAGATCGTCGCGCGTGCCCCGGTGGAGAAGGTCCGCCTGGTGAACTCGGGCACCGAGGCCACCATGTCCGCGGTCCGGCTCGCCCGCGGCTGGACGGGGCGGTCCAAGGTGGTGAAGTTCGCGGGCTGTTACCACGGGCACGTGGACGCGCTGCTCGCCGCCGCAGGCTCCGGGGTGGCCACCTTCGGCCTGCCGGAAAGCCCCGGGGTGACGGGCGCCGCGGCCGCGGACACGATCGTGCTGCCGTACAACGACCCGGCGGCGCTGCGCGCGGCGTTCGAAGCCCACGGCGCGGCGATCGCCGGTGTGATCACGGAGGCGTGCCCCGCGAACATGGGCGTCGTACCGCCCGCGCCAGGATTCAACGGCCTGATCGCGTCGCTGTGCGCCGAGCACGGTGCTCTGCTCGTGCTCGACGAGGTCCTGACCGGTTTCCGCGTCACCCGGTCCGGCTGGTTCGGGCTCGAGGGCGTGCCGGCCGACCTGATGACGTTCGGCAAGGTGATGGGCGGCGGCCTGCCCGCGGCGGCGTTCGGCGGCCGCGCCGAGATCATGGACAGGCTCGCACCCGTGGGCCCGGTGTACCAGGCGGGGACGCTGTCGGGTAACCCGCTCGCTGTCGCGGCCGGGCTCGCCACGCTCGCGGAATGCACCGGCGAGGTGTACGCGCGGCTCGACGCGACGGCCGCGCGCGTCGCGGGACTCGCCACCGAGGCGCTGACCGCCGCGGGCGTACCGCACCGCGTGCAGACCGCGGGGAACCTGTTCTCCGTCTTCCTCGGCGTCAGCGGCGCGGTGCGCGACTTCGACGGCGCGCGGGCGCAAAATGGCGCCGCCTACGCCGCGTTCTTTCACGCCATGCTCGACGCGGGTGTCTACCTGCCGCCGTCACCGTACGAGGTGTGGTTCCTGTCCGCGGCGCACGACGACGCCGCGATCGAGCGGGTCGCGGCGGCGCTGCCCGGTGCCGCCAAGGCCGCCGCCCGGGCGCTGGGCTGATACCGAACGGCTGCCGCGGGGTTCCGCGCCCGCTCGGGGCGCGCGTGCCAGCGGGCGACTCATCCGGCGACGATGGCGGCGACACCCGCCGCGATCGCGGCCGCGGCCGCGAGGCGCCGGCCCAGGTTCTGCTCGCCGAGCAGGCGTCGGCCGAGCGCCACCCCGACCAGGACACTGATTTCCCTGGCCGGCGCGATCGAGCTCACCGGGCTGAACACCAGCGCGGTGAGGACAAGCAGGTAGGCCAGTGGCGACAGGATCGCCGCACCGAGGACCTGCCCACGGTAGCGGCGCCAGAGCAGCGCGAGCCGCCCGGTGTCGCGCATGGCCAGCGGCGCGAGCACGACGGCGACGCCGGCGCCCGCGGCCATCTCCTCGAGTAGCGGCGGGACGTGCAGGTTCGCGACGGCGTACTTGTCCCACAGCGTGTACCCGGCGATGAACACCCCGGTCAGCAGGCCGAAGGCGAGTGCCGGGCCGCACCGTGCCAGCCCGGGGCGGGCGCGGTCCGGCAGGCTGAGCACGATCACCCCACCGGAGATCAGCAGGATGCCGGCGAGGCCGGCCGGCCCTGGATGCTCGGCGTACAGCGGTATCGCGACGAAGCTGGACAGCAGCAGCCCGCTGCCGCGGGAGAGCGGGTAGACGAGCGAGAGGTCGCCGGCGGTGTACCCGCGTTGCAGCGTCAGGAAGTAACCGACGTGCAGCAGCGCCGTGCCGGCCAGGAACAGCCACGCGAGCGCGCGCAGGTGGGGATGCGTGACCGCGAGCACGGCGGCCAGCAAGGGCGCGTAGATGACCGTGCCGAGCGCGGTGAGCATCCAGACGAACGCGATCGTCCCGGCCGCCGCGGCCTGCTTGCTGAACAGGTTCCAGCTCGCGTGCGCGACGGCGGCGATCGCGATCAGAACTATCGCGGTCGTGCTCACGGGTGGGTCTCCTGTCCGGTCAGGCCCGTTTCTGGCCGAGTGGACAATGGCTTTCGAGGCTTTTCTCCCGTCAGGTTAGGACCGAGGCCGGGCGCTCGGCCGGCGACCGCCGGTAGGCTGGCGACGACATGACCGAGACGACAGTGGTTCACCTGCTCAGGCACGGACAGGTCGACAACCCACGCCGGGTGCTTTACGGCAGGCTGCCTGGTTTCCACCTGTCCGACGAGGGCCTGCTCATGGCCAAGGCCACGGCACGCCATCTCGCCACCCGCGACATCACCGCGCTGTTCTCCTCGCCGCTCGAGCGGGCGCGGGAGACCGCCGAGCCGCTTTCCGAGCAGTTCGGCCTGCCGATCGTGATCGACGATCGGCTGATCGAGGCCGGTAACCACTTCGAGGGCTTCACCTTCGGGGTTGGCGACGGCTCGCTGCGCCGCCCGAAGCACTGGCTGATGCTGCGCAACCCGTTCCGGCCTTCGTGGGGCGAGCCGTACAGCGAGATCGCCGCCCGGATGCTCGCCGCGATGGCCACCGCCCGCGACGCCGCGCGCGGCCACGAGGCGGTATGCGTGAGCCACCAGTTGCCGATCTGGGTCGCACGGCGCGCGGTCGAGGGGGTCAGGCTCTGGCACAACCCTGGCCGCCGGCAGTGCGGGCTCGCCAGCCTGACCAGCTTCACCTACGAGGGCGACAAGGTCGTCAGCGTCGCCTACTGCGAGCCGGCCGGCCCCCCGGGGGCGGCCGGGCCCGGTGCGCCGGCCACCAGCCAGCCGGACATCCCCGGCGCCTGACCGCGGCGGCGCGAACCGCCGGCCCAGTGTCCGGCGCGGCAGGCCCGACCGGCACAATGGGGCCGGAGAACTACCGCCTGCAGGAGATCATCTCGTGTCGTCCCACCGCCCGGCCCGCGCCGCGGTGCTGGCTGTGGCCGCAGCGCTGGCCGTGATCACCGGCCTCGCCCTGTCCGGATGCGCAGCCGGGCAGGCCGTACAGAACGGGCCGGGCAGCGGTGACACCAACTACGTCGGCGGCGCGGTCGGCGTGACGGACTACCGGGCCGGCCACCGCCCCACGGCGCCACCCGTGGCCGGCCCGGCGCTGACCGGGCAGCGGGTCAGCCTGAGCGGCTACCGCGGCAAGGTGGTCGTGCTGAACTTCTGGGCGTCATGGTGCGGGCCGTGCCGCTCGGAGGCGCCCGTGCTCGCCCAGTTGTCGCGCACCTACCAGGGCCGGGGTGCCCAGTTCATCGGGGTCAACATCAAAGACCTCGGCCAGGCGAACGGTGCGGCCTACGAACGCAGCTTCGGGATCACATACCCGAGCCTGTACGACCCGGCGGGACAGGTCCTGCTCGCGTTCCGCGACACCGTCCCCCCGGCCGCCATCCCGAGCACGCTGGTGATCGACCGCACCGGGCACATCGCGGCGCGAATCATCGGGGCGGTCGAATACTCCAGCCTGAACAGCCTGCTCGGCAAGCTGACCGCCCCGGCCGGGTCGTCACCGGGGGTAAGCAGCGGATGACCCCATGACGAGCGCCCGAACCTCAGGCGTCACCGATCCGGTCACCGAAGACGGCGAAGACGCCCCGGACCTGCTCAAGGACGGTCCGCAGGAAGAAATGGCGGGTCAGCCCGCGAAGCCGTTCGGGATCATGGGTTGGCTGCGGTGGTGCTGGCGGCAGCTCACCTCGATGCGCACGGCCCTCGTGCTGCTCTTCCTGCTCGCCGTGGCCAGCGTGCCAGGCTCGATGCTGCCGCAGAACGGTACGGACCCGGTCAAGGTGCAGCAGTACATCGGCCAGCATCCGCTCCTCGGGCCCCTGCTGAACCGGCTGTCGTTCTTCGACGTGTTCGCCGCGCCGTGGTTCGCCGCGATCTACCTGCTGCTCTTCACCTCGCTCGCGGGCTGCGTGCTGCCGCGCGCGTTCCGTCTCGCCGTGTCGGCCCAGGCGAAGCCGCCCGCGGCGCCGCGGCACCCGGCGCGGCTGCCCTTCGGGACAGCGTACCGGACCGCGCTTGACCCGCCCGAGGCGCTCGCGGCCGCTACCGGCCTGCTGTCCGGCAAGGGGTTCCGGCTGCGGGCCGGCGGCGGCTGGGTGTCGGCGGAAAAGGGCTATCTGCGCGAGACGGGTAACCTCCTGTTCCACATCGCGCTGCTCGCGCTGCTCGCCGCGATCGGGCTCGGCGCGGTGTTCGGCTACAAGGCGGACATCCTCCTCACCGAGGGTGACGGTTTCGCCAACACGGTGGCGGCTTACGACCAGTACCATCCGGGCCGCGCGGTCGCCCCGGGTGACCTGCAGCCGTTCACCGTCTGGCTGGACAGGTTCGACGCGAGCTACGTCCAGTCGGGCCCGTTGCGCGGCGAGCCGTCCTCGTTCGCCGCCTCGCTCCGTTACCAGGCTCAGCCGAGTGGCCCCATGCGCCGCTACGACCTGCAGGTCAACCACCCACTGAACGTCGACGGCGCGAAGGTGTACCTGATCGGCCATGGCTACGCTCCGCAGTTCCGGATCATCGACGGCCACGGCCACGTGGCGCTGCAGCAGGCGGTCCCCTTCCTGCCCACCGGGGACACCGCCGACACGTCCGAGGGCGTGATCAAGGTTCCGGACGCGCAGCCGGAGCAACTCGGTTTCATCGGCGTCTTCCTGCCCACCGAGGTCGCCTTCGGCGGCCAGCTGAGCTCCGCGTTCCCCGCGGCCCTGCACCCGGCGGTCAGCCTCGTGTCCTACGCGGGCAACCTCGGCCTCGACGCCGGCCCGCCACAGTCGGTGTACCAGCTGCAGACCAGCGGGATGCGGCGGCTGCCGATCGCACCGCAGCCGCTTTTCCCCGGGCAGTCGATAAAGCTCCCTAACGGCGCCGGGACGGTCACATTCACTGGATACCGGCAGTGGATCAGTCTGCAGGTCACCTACGATCCTGGCCGGGTCCCTGCGCTCATATCCGCCATCGTGGCCATTTTCGGCCTGCTTGTCTCCTTCCTCGTCCGCAGGCGGCGGCTGTTCGTGCGGGTGCGTCCCGCGGGCGCTTCGGCGGACGGCGTGGCCGGTGACGGTGTGGCCGGGGGCGGTGTGGCCGGTGACGGTGTGGCCGGCGGCGGTGTGGCCGGCGGAGGCGCCGAGGTGGAATTCGGTGGGCTCGCGCGCTCGGACGTAGCGGGCGGTTTCGAGGAGGAGTTCGCCGCGCTCACCGAGGCGCTGCGCGCGGCGCACGGGGGAGCGCAGCCCGCGGCACCCGGGCCGCCGGTGGCGCCGGACGAGTCCGCTATGACAAGCGAAGACAGGAAGTGACGTTCGTGCCCGTCAACCTCGGCATGGCCAGGCTCAGCGACCATCTCTTGCTGCTCACCGTCGTGATCTACTCGCTGGCGATGCTCGCCTTCGCGGGTGAGCTCGCGTACGGCCGGCGCCGCACCGGCGCCGCGGCGTCGCAGCAGGAACCCGAACTTGCCCTGGCCGGTTCGGCTGCCGTAGGCGGGCCGGCCGCGCTGCGGGGCGGTCAGCCGGCATCGGCCGGATCCGGCGGGCAGGCGCCGCCGCCGGCGCAGGGCGCGGGCGGCGGCCAGTCGCGGGGTGGGGCGGCGGACGCGGCCGCTGACCAGGCCGTCCCCGCCGGGCTATGGGTCCGCGCCGCCCTCGCGCTGACCGCCGTCGGGCTGGCCACCCACGTGGTCGGCATCGTGACCCGCGGGCTGGCCGCGCACCGCATTCCGTGGGGAAACATGTACGAGTTCGTCACGGCGATCACGTGCGGTGCGGTCCTGGTGTTTCTGGTGCTCGTGCTGCGTTACCGCGCGTACTTCCTCGGCCTGTTCGTGATGGTCCCCGTCGTGCTCGGCCTTGGCTTGTGCGCGACGGTGCTGTACACGGCCGCCGGGCCGCTGATGCCCGCGCTGCATTCGTACTGGATCGCGATCCACGTCACGGCGGCGATCATTTCCACCGGGATCTTCATGGTGGCGGCCACGACCACCGTGATGTACCTGTTCGCCGAGCGGAGCGCCGCCAGGGTCGCGGCCGGGGTGGCGGCTGGTGGCATCATGCGGCGCCTGCCGGAAGCGCAGGTGCTCGACCGGCTCGCCTACCGGACCGTGGTGTTCGGCTTCCCGATCTGGACGTTCGCGATCATCGCGGGCGCGATCTGGGCGGATCAGGCGTGGGGCAGGTACTGGGGCTGGGACCCGAAGGAGACGTGGGCGTTCATCACCTGGGTGGCCTACGCCTGCTTCCTGCACGCACGGGCCACGGCGGGCTGGCGCGGGCGGAAGGCGGCGGTCGTTCAGCTCGTGGCCTTCGGTTGCCTGATCTTCAACCTGATCGGTGTCAACCTGTGGGTCACCGGCCTGCACTCGTACGCCGGGATCAGCTGACCGCGCCGCCGTGGGCCGGCGCTCGTGCGGCACCGGTGACCGCCCGCCGGTGACGTCCGGCGACCGCCCGGCGGCCGAGAGATCGCTCGTGCACTGCCCAGCGTGGCTGCCCAGCGTGGCTGCCGGGGCGCGCGACCTCTGGGCTCACAGGTCGTTGCCCGTGTCGTAACCGCCGCGGATCATGTGATCGAGCGCGCGGAGGAACTCGGGATCGTCGTCGGGCCCGATGGCCCGAGCGCGCCCCGCGGGGTGCCTGCTTCGTGCCAGCGCCGTCCGCTCGTCGGCGCTGGCCCGGTGCCAGGGGCTGCTCCGGCGTGAGCGGCTGCCCCGGTGCGAGGGGGTGCTCCGGCGTGAGCGGCTGCCCCGGTGCGAGGGGCTCCGGAAGGGGTTGCGGCGTCGCGGAGACCACCGTGGCATCGCGGTGACCGGGCGCCCGAGAAGCAACCACGCCACGGAACCGGCGAGGAAGGTCACCGCCACGATGGCCAGCCAGACCGGCTTCGGCAGGTGACGGCAGGCTGTCCTGGAGGTGAGAACTATGTCCATCAGGCAGTACAGCCAGACCCCGATCGCCACCATGGCAAAGAGGGCACCCAACGCGAGCATGGCCGTAGCCTAGCTGCCTGGTAGGAGGGCCGCGCCAGGAATGAACTGGAATGCCGGCGGGACGAGCCTTAGGTGCACGCCGTCATATTTGATCACAGGAGGTGACGATTTCGCCGGTTTCGTCGTACGCTGGCGGCCTGGCTGCTCGCGGGGCTGGGTGGTACGCCGTGGCCGCAAGGGCGCGGACCGCCGCTTCGGAGTCGTGGGCGGGGAGCGGTAGATACAGGACGCGTTGACCAACGCGTGAAGTTGAGGAGTGCGGAACGTGCGTTTCCGGCTGTTCGATCGCGTGCGGCGCTCTCGCGAGCCGGAACGGGCCCACGGCAAGTCGGCGGACCGGACGCGGGGATCCGGCCGGCACCGGCTGGGCAGCACGGCCGATCGGCACCCCGCGGACCAGGCCGGGGGCGGCGCCGACCGCCACGGCAACGGGTCGGATCGCCTCGGCGGCATCAGCTGGCAGGCCAGGCCCGCCGACACAGGCCAGCGCGACCTGCCCGGCCAGCGCGACCTGCCCGGCCAGCGCGACCTGCCCGGACCGCGCGACCTGCCCGGACCGCGCGACCTGCCCGGACCGCGCGACCTGCCCGGACCGCGCGACCTGCCCGGACCGCGCGACCTTGCCCGGACCGCGCGACCTGCCCGGACCGCGCGACCTGCCCGGACCGCGCGACCTGCCCGGACCGCAGGACTGGGCTCGGCGCGCCCCGCCAGCGGACATGGGCCAGCGCTGGGCACCGGCCAGCCGCGAGGCACGGCCGGCCTGGCCGCACCAGGACGCGCGCGGCGCCCCAAGCCAGGACCAGCCACGCCTGGATCCACCGGGCAACGGTACGGCGTCGAGGGACCAGGCGGCCCTGGATCAAGTCTCCAGGGACCGATCGTCCTGGGACCCAGCGTCCTGGGATCGGGCGTCCTGGGAACGGGTGTCAAGGGAACGGGTGTCAAGGGACCAGGCGTCCTTGGACCAGGCGCGGGGCGAAGCGCCGAGGGACCAGACGGCCGCGGACCCGGCCCCCGCGGCGCCCAGCGACGCGGCGCCGTGGACGCCGTCCCGTAGGGATGGGGCGCCACGGGCCGCAGCGCCCTGGGATCCGGTGCCCGGAGACCGGGTGCCAAGGAACCCCACGTCCGCGGACTCGGGCCCCGCGGCGCCCTGGGACCCGGCGCCCAGAGACCCGGCGCCCAGAGACCCGGCGCCCGGAGACCCGGCGCCCTGGGACCCGGTGCCCGGAGACCCTGCGCCAAGAGACCCTCCGCGAAGGGATCGGGCGCCATGGGATCCGGCGCGCAGGGACACCTCGCCGGGCGAGGTGCGGTCCGGCGCGGGCCGGGCACGCGTGCGCGAATCCCCGGGCGGAGGGGAGCCCTTCACCTCACCCGTCCGTGACAGGCAGTCCAACGGTGCCCCGGGGCGCACCGACGCCCGGCACGGGCCCGCCGGGCGCGGCGGGCGGGACGGCGCGGCCAAACGGCCCTGGTACGAGGTCAGGAATCCGGCGGGCTCGGCGCAGTCGCTCTCGCGCCAGGCAGCCGATGTCCCGCGCGCGGGACACGACGTCGCGCGGACGGGATCCGACGCGCGGTCTGACGGCAGGCCGGCCGACGGCCTGCCGTATACCGCGCCCCGCCCGGCCGATGCGCGTTATCGCGCCGATGGACGTCAGCACTGCGGCGCCCTGGAAAGCGTCCTGCACCGGCAGTGGGACGCTGCCACCCCGCCGCCTGCGGAGATCGTGCGCGCGATCGACCGCCTGGCGGAACTCCCGGCGAAGCTGAAGGAAAAGCTCGCCGCCAGCCTCGACGGGATCTTCGTCGGGCCAGGCGGAGTTCCTGATCTCGACGATATGCAGCACCTGCGCGGCGTCCCGTTGCCTGCGGGCAGGGCCACCTGGGACGTGTGCGCGGGCGCGTACGGCAGCCGAAAGATCGTCGTCGGGGCTCAGCCGTCGCCGACGCCCGATGTGATGTGCCACGAGATCGGCCATGCCCTCGACGACATCGACACTCCCGGTCACTGGCTGTCCGACCGCACGGAATTCCGTAAGCTCTACGATCAATGTCTTCCTCACCTGGTGAGCGACTTTCACCGCCAGCCAGGCGGCCTTGGCCGCCGCGAGTTCTTCGCGGACGCGTTCGCCGCGATCGCATCGCGGCAGCGCCCCGCGCTCGTCGACATGCTGGGCGGGGACACCAGGACGGCGCTGAACGTGATGCTCTTCTTCAATCGCCGCCACGGCATCTAGGATGATCGGGCAATGTTCGTCATACGGCTCCCAAATGGAAACCTGAAGGTGCCACGGACCGCGATCGGTGACGGCGGCCGTGTCATCGGCCAGGTCTATGTGGAGATTGGGCCGGGAGACGCGGACTACGAGCGGCTCGCCGCCCAGGCGCTGACGGAGGAAGAACTCGAGGAGCGGCGTAACCGCTGGCAACGGGAGGACGACGCGCTCTACCGCGAGTTCCTCGAGTTCCGTGCGCAGCTTGCGGCCGGCGGTGACGGCCAGGATCTGGCGTGAGCCGCGGACGGCCCGTCAGGTTCTCTGGTCAGCGTTGGACGTGACCGTCTGACGCCGGCTCGGCGTCACCGCGTAGCAGCGCGCGCACTTCGGACTCCCTGAAACGGCGGTGGCCCCCGGGTGTGCGGATGCTGCTGATGCGGCCCGACGCGGCCCAGCGTGTGACGGTCTTTGGATCAACCCGGAAGAGGGCGGCGACCTCTCCGGGAGTGAGCAGTCGCTCGCTGCTGCCCTCCACGTCCTGCCCTTCCTGACCTCGATAGCGGAAACTTGTCCCAAGTGTGCCGGCAAACGGCGGTTTTCTCCCTATGTTCCAGAAAATATGCCTCAGAACTCCGATCTCCTGGTGACGCTTAGAGACATCGAGAACGCGGCGCGTCGATTGGCGGGTGTCGCGGTGCGGACCCCGCTCGTCGCCTACCCGCGGACCCCGCAGCGGCTGCTCGTCAAGCCCGAGTCGCTGCAGCCGACAGGTTCGTTCAAGATCCGTGGCGCCTACGCCGCGATCAGCGCACTGCCGCGGTCGCGGCGTGACCGCGGGGTGATCGCGCATTCCAGTGGAAATCACGCCCAGGCGGTCGCGTACGCCGCCGCCGCGGTGGGCTGCAAGGCCGTCGTGGTCGTCCCGCGGACCGCTGCTGCGATAAAGATCGAATCCGCTCGCTCCTACGGCGCACAGATCGTGCTCGTCGAACCGTCGCTCACCGCGCGGGCCAGTGCCACCGAGGAGCTGGCCAGCCGCTACGGCTACGCCGTCATCCCGCCGTTCGACGACGCGGGGGTGATCGCCGGCCAGGGCACCATCGGCCTGGAGATCGCGGCCGACTGCGCGGACGTCGACGTGGTGCTCGTCCCGGTCGGCGGCGGTGGCCTGATCTCGGGTATCGCGGCGGCGATCAGCGCGGCGAGGCCGAACGCCCTGGTCGTCGGCGTGGAACCGGAGCTTGCGGCCGACGCGCGTGATTCGCTGCGCGAGGGAAGGCGGGTCGCGTGGCCGGCCAGCCTGACGGCCCGGACGCTCGCGGACGCGCTGCGGGTCGAGCAGGTGGGTGAACTGCCGTTCGCGCACCTGCGGGCTTACGTACACGACATCGTGACCGTGACGGAAGACGAGATCGGGGGAGCCGTGCGGCGGATCGCGGACGAACTCCGGCTGATCGCGGAACCGGGCGGCGCGGTCGCCGTCGCGGCGTATCTGTACCGGCGCGCGGACCTGCCAAGCGCCCGCACCTACGTCGCCGTACTGTCCGGAGGCAACATCGCGCCGGCCGTGCGCGCGGAGTTGCTCGGCGGGTAGCCGCCCAGCGCGGCCCACGCGCGGTTTGGGGCGCCGGCGGGATTAGGGTGTGTCCCGTAGATCTCGGTGGATGCGGGCGCCGATCCGCGCCGCCAGAGATCTACGGGACATGCCCTAGGCTGTGGAGCGTCATGCGTGCCTCACTCGCCTACACCACGGCCCGCGTGCTGCTCTTCGTCGCGGCACTCGGCGGGCTCTACCTGATCGGGGCCCGCGGTTTGCTGCTTCTCGCGCTCGCGACCGCGATCAGCGGGCTGATGAGTCTCGTCCTGCTGTCGCGTCAGCGCGATGCCATGTCGGGAGCGCTGTTCTCGCGCGTGCGCGAATTCCGCCAGCGGATCGACGACGGCGCCCGCTCAGAAGACCAGGACTGACACGGACCCGGAAAGAACGCGCGGCTCGTGTGTCAGGCTTGGCGCGTGACCCGTGCTCAACTGGACAAACGGCCGGCGGACGTGGCCGCCATGTTCGACCGGACCGCGCGCCGCTACGACCTGGTCAACGACGTGCTCTCGCTCGGCCAGGACCGGCTGTGGCGCCGGGTCGTCGCGCGGACCGTCGGAGCCGCTCCCGGCGAGCGGGTGCTCGACCTGGCGGCGGGCACCGGCACATCGGCGCGGGCTTTCGCCCTGGCGGGCGCCGCGTGTGTGGCGTGTGACTTCTCGCTCGGCATGCTCCGCGAAGGCGTGCGCCGCCAGCGGGGCGACACGACCGAGGGCGCTGCCCGGGTCAGCTTCATCGCCGGCGACGCGCTTGCGCTGCCGCTGCGCGATGCGTCGTTCGACACGGTGACGATCTCCTTTGGCCTGCGCAACGTCTCGGATCCGCTGGCCGCGCTGCGTGAGATGCTGCGCGTGACCCGGCCGGGCGGCCGTCTTGTTGTCTGCGAGTTCAGCCACCTGCCCGCCCGGCCGGCGGATCTGCTGTACCAGCGTTACCTGGAGCGCGCGCTGCCGTCGGTCGCGGGCCGGGTGAGCAGTAACCCGGACGCGTACGCGTATCTCGCCGAATCAATCAAGGACTGGCCGGACCAGGCCGAGCTCGCCAGGTGGCTGCACGCGGCCGGCTGGTCGGCGGTCCGCTGGCGGAACCTCTCATTCGGGATCGTCGCCCTGCACAGCGCCGTCAAGCGGGCCGTCAAGGCGGAAACCACCGCCGGCGAGTGTTCTGCCGGCGCGGCCGCCGGCGCGGGGGCCACCGGTTCCGTCAGCCGCGGCGGCGCGTCATGATATTTCACGGCAACGCGCGGGGTGGTTCGCAGCGCAAGGACGCGAAGGTCTACACTTCCGGTGAGTACTTGTGAAGCGGTTCACAAAAGGATAAGCCCCGTGCCACGTACGAATCGCATGCCCTCGCGATCGTGGGCGGCCCTGAGCGGCCCAGATCGGCACGCGGCGGCCCACGTGCCTTCCCGCACCAACGTCAGGACAGGTCTGTGACCGAGCGACTTCCCCCCACTGCCAACGGCGGCCCGGCGCCGAGCGGGTCCGGCTGCACGCGCGCGGAGCCGGACGCTGACGTCATCGTCGTCGGCGCCGGCCCGGCGGGCTCGGCGACAGCGTTCTATCTGGCGCAGGCCGGCCTTTCTGTCCTGCTCCTTGAGAAGACCGCATTCCCGCGCGAAAAGGTATGCGGCGACGGACTGACCCCACGCGCGGTGAAATGCCTGGTCAAAATGGGCGTCCCGATTCGCGAAGAAGACGGCTGGATCAGGAACCGGGGCCTGCGCATCATTGGCGGCGGCGTGCGCATCGAGGTGCCGTGGCCCGATCTCACCGGTTACCCGGGATTCGGCCTGGTGCGCACGCGCCTCGGGTTCGACGAGGCGCTCGCCCGCACCGCCGAGCGCGCCGGGGCGAAACTGATCGAGCGGGCCGCTGTCACCGGCCCCGTGCTCGACGAGCGGACCGGCCGGATCGTCGGCGTCACCGTGCGTCACACGCCGCCCGCGTCCGCCGCTGCCGCCGCAGGCGCACCGGGCCAGACAGCCGAATCAGACGCAGGCCGTGACGCCAGCGCCGCGCGGCCGCCGGATCAGACCTACCGCGCCCGGCTCGTGGTCGCGGCCGACGGCAACTCGTCGCGCCTGTCGGTGGCCATGGGCCTGCGCAGGCGCGACGACCGGCCCATGGGCGTGGCGATCCGCACCTACTACACGAGCCCGCGGCACGACGACGACTACCTCGAGGCGTGGCTCGAGCTGTGGGACCACGACCGGCTGCTGCCCGGGTACGGCTGGATCTTCGGCGTCGGCGACGGCACGAGCAACGTCGGGATCGGGCTGCTGAACACCAGCGACGCCTTCCAGAACACCGACTACCGCGGGATGCTGAACAGCTGGCTGGCCGGGATGCCCGCCGACTGGGGCTTCACCGAGGAGAACAGGACGCAGCCCGTGCGCGGCGCCGCGCTGCCCATGGGTTTCAACCGGACCCCGCACTACACCCGGGGCATGCTGCTCGTCGGTGACGCGGGCGGGATGGTGAACCCGTTCAACGGCGAGGGCGTCGCCTACGCCATGGAGGCGGGCGAGATCGCGGCCGAGGTGATCGCGGCGGCGCTGGCCAGACGGTCGGCGGAGTCCGCGGAGCGCGTGCTGCGGGAGTACCCCGCGATCCTGCGCGGTGCCTACGGCGGGTACTACACGCTCGGCCGCGTGTTCGTGCGGGCGATCGGCCATCCCGAGCTGATGAAGACGGTGATGCGGTTCACGATGAAGCTGCTCGCCAACCTCACCGAGCCGCGTGGAGGTGACGCGGCGGACCGTGTCATCAACGCCCTGTCAAAGATGGCACCGGCCGCCTAGGCGGGGGCGGTGCAGAAGCGGAAATAGTCGTCACATCTAGGATGGGGAATCCCGGCTGTGAGCAGCACTCGCGAGAAGCGGCACGGCGCGAACGGTTGCGGTCGCCCGGCCACCCGCGCGGTGCCCCGCGACCGTGACGCACGACAAAGAAGAGGTGGACGGCGATGAAGCTGTACGTGCCGATCCTGGTCCTGGCGGCCCTGTCGCTCGGTTTCGCGATCTTCTCGCTCGTGGTGGGGACGCTTTCCGGCCCCAGACGGTGGAACCGCGCCAAACTCGAGGCCTACGAGTGCGGCATCGAGCCGACGCCACAGCCGCCCGGCGGCGGCCGGTTTCCGGTGAAGTACTACCTGACGGCGATGCTGTTCATCGTCTTCGACATCGAGATCATTTTCCTGTATCCGTGGGCCGTGTCCTTCGACCAGCTCGGTCTGTTCGGGCTGATCGAGATGGTCCTGTTCATCGGTACGGTCCTGGTCGCGTACGCCTACGTCTGGCGGCGCGGCGGTCTGGAGTGGGACTAGCTATGGGCATCGAAGAGAGGCTGCCGGGCGGGGTCATGCTCGCGACCCTGGAACAGGTGGCTGGCTGGGCGAGAAAGAGCTCGGTCTGGCCGGCCACGTTTGGCCTGGCCTGCTGCGCGATCGAACTGATGCAGGTCGGCGGCCCCCGGCACGACCTGGCCAGGTTCGGCATGGAACGGGCGTCCGCCACACCGCGCCAGGCCGATCTGATGATCGTGGCCGGCCGGGTCAGCCAGAAGATGGCCCCGGTGCTGCGCCAGATCTACGACCAGATGTCGGCGCCCAAGTGGGTCATCTCGATGGGCGTGTGCGCTTCGAGCGGCGGGATGTTCAACAACTACGCGATCGTGCAGGGCGTCGACCACATCGTGCCGGTCGATGTCTATCTGCCCGGCTGCCCGCCCCGGCCCGAGATGCTGCTCGACTCGATCGTCAAGCTGCACGACAAGATCCAGAATTCCAAGCTGGGCGCGCACCGCACGGCCGAGATAGCGGAGCTTGAGTCCGAACGGCTGCGCAGGCTGCCGCTGCTCGACGCGGGCGTCGGCGCCAGGGAGGTGGGCAGGTGAGCGAGCCCGGCCGGCCGGCCGGCGAGGAATCCGGCGACTCCTCCCCGGCTCAGCCGGGCCTGCCGGCCAGGGCCGGCGAGGAACGGCTGGCTGAGCGCGTCATCAGGACCGGTATGTTCGGCGTCTCCGACGGCGGTGACACGTCGGGCTACGGCGGGCTGCGCGTCCGCCTCGTTCCGGCCCTGTCGTCGCCGCGGCCCTACGGCTCGTACTTCGACGAGATCGCCGACGCGCTCGAACGCGCGGTCGACGCGGCCGGGGTGAGTTTCGGTGCCGCGGTCGAACGGGTTGTCGTCGACCGGGGTGAGCTGACCTTCCACGTCAAGCGGGAGCACCTGCCGACGGTCGCGCGGCGGATGCGCGACGAGCCCGCACTGCGGTTCGAGCTTTGCACCGGGGTCAGCGGCGTGCACTACCTGGAAGACCCCGGCCGCGAACTGCACGCCGTCTACCACCTGGTATCCATTACGCACAACCGGCGGGTGCGGCTCGAGGTGAGCGCGCCCGACGCGGATCCGCACATCCCGTCGATCGTGGACATCTACCCGGCGAACGACTGGCACGAGCGTGAGACGTGGGACTTCTTCGGGATCGTCTTCGACGGCCACCCCGCGCTGACCCGCATCCAGATGCCGGACGACTGGAAGGGCCACCCGCAGCGGAAGGACTACCCGCTCGGCGGGATTCCCGTCGAGTACCGCGGTGCCAAGGTGCCCCCACCGGAGGAGCGGAGGTCGTACGCATGACGAGCGGCTACGGGGACGGTTCGTGGCCGTCCGCGCCGACCGGGGACGGCGGGCCCGGCGCGAGCGCGCCGGGTGACGCCGACGCGGAGGAACCGCCCGCGCCCCCGGTGACCGATCCCGACGAGGCGGAAGGCCGGGTGTACACGGTCAGCGGCCAGGATTGGGACGAGATCGTCGCCGCCGCCAAGGACTTCCGTGACCAGCCGGGCGAAGAGCGGATCGTGGTCAACATGGGGCCGCAGCACCCATCCACGCACGGCGTGCTGCGGCTGATCCTGACCCTCGACGGCGAGACCGTGACCGAACTGCGGCCGGTCGTCGGCTACCTGCACACCGGCATCGAGAAGAATATCGAGTTCCGCACCTGGACACAGGGCGTCACGTTCTGCACCCGGATGGATTACCTGATGTCGCTGTTCAACGAGACGGCCTACTGCCTGGCGGTGGAAAGGCTGCTCGGCATCGAGGACCGGATCCCGGACCGGGCCCGCATCATCAGGGTGCTGATGATGGAGCTGAACCGGATCACGTCGCATCTGGGGGGAATCGGCCCGTTCGGGCTCGAGATCGGCGCGACCACGGTCTTCCTGCACGGCCTGCGCGCGCGGGAGACGATCCTGGACGTGTTCGAGCTGATCACGGGCAACCGGATGAACCACGCCTACATCCGGCCGGGTGGCGTGGCTCAGGACGTGCCGCCCGGTGGGCTGGACGCGATCCGCAAGCTGCTCGACGTGCTGCCCAGCAGGTTCCGTGACCTGCGCAAACTGCTCGACGCGAACCCGGTCTACCTGGCCAGGACGAAAGACATCGCCTACCTGGACCTGCCGAGCTGCATGGCGCTCGGCGTCACCGGCCCGATGCTGCGCGCGGCCGGGCTGCCCTGGGATCTGCGCAAGTCGCAGCCGTACTGCGGCTACGAGACCTACGAGTTCGACGTCCCGGTGCTCGACACCCGCGACGCCTACGGGCGTTATCTGGTCCGGATGGCCGAGCTCGACGAGTCCCTCAAGATCATTTCTCAGTGCGTCGACCGGCTGTCCGGCCAGCGGCCGAAGGACGATCCGGTCATGATCCGTGACGCTAAGATCGGCTGGCCCGCGCGGCTGGCCCTCGGGCCGGACGGGCTCGGCAACTCACCCGACCACATCAGGCACATCATGAGCCAGTCGATGGAAGCGCTCATTCACCATTTCAAGCTGGTCACGGAGGGATTCCGGGTACCGGCGGGCCAGGCCTACGTGGCGGTGGAGTCGCCCCGCGGCGAACTCGGCTGCCACGCGGTCAGTGACGGCGGCACCCGGCCCTACCGTGTGCATTTCCGCGATCCGTCCTTCAACAACCTGCAGGCGCTGCCCGCGATGGCCGAGGGCGGCATGGTCGCCGACGTCATCTCCGCGGTGGCCAGCGTCGATCCCGTACTCGGAGGGGTGGACAGATAATGCCCTTCACGACGCAGATGCGCGCGCGGCTCGACCCCGCCGCCGACGAGATCATCGGCCGCTATCCCAGGTCACGCTCGGCGCTCATGCCGCTGCTGCATCTGCTGCAGGCGGAGGAGGGCTACGTGTCCGCGGACGGCATCGAGTACTGCGCGGGCAAGCTCGGGCTGGCCGCCGCGGAGGTGGCGGCGGTGGTGAGCTTCTACACGATGTACAAACGCAGGCCGGTCGGCGACTACCACGTGGGCGTCTGCACGAACACCCTGTGCGCCGTCATGGGCGGCGATCAGATTTTCGCCGAACTGCAGGAGCACCTCGGGGTGGGAAACGACGAGACGACCGCGGACGGCAAGATCATCCTGGAACACGTGGAATGCAACGCCGCCTGCGACTACGCGCCCGTCGTCATGGTCAACTGGGAGTTCTTCGACAACATGACGCCGCAGTCCGCCCGGCGGCTCGTCGACGACCTGCGGGCGGGTAAAGCCGTCCGGCCGACGCGCGGGCCGCAGCACCTGTGCACCTGGCGCGAGGCGGCCAGGATCCTGGCCGGCTATCCGGACGGCCAGGCGACGGACGGCCCGGCCGCGGGCGCCGCCAGCCTGGTCGGCCTGAAGATAGCGAAGGAGCGCGGCTGGACCGCGCCCGAGCCCGCACCGCGCGAGGAGACCAGGTGATCCAGCTCACGCCCGTACTCTCCGCGCACTGGGACGACCCGGAGATCTTCACGCTGGCCGGATATGAGCGCACCGGCGGTTACCAGGGGCTGCGGAAGGCACTGACGCTGCCGCCCGGCGAGATCGTTCAGATGATGAAGGACTCCGGGCTCCGCGGCCGCGGCGGCGCCGGGTTCCCGGCCGGCCTGAAGTGGGGCTTCATCCCGCAGGGTGACGACGGGCCGCGCTATCTGGTCGTGAACGCGGACGAGTCAGAACCTGGCACCTGCAAGGACACGCCGCTGATGCTCGCGAGCCCGCACACGCTCATCGAGGGTGCGGTGATCACTTCGTACGCGATCCGAGCCGAGCGCGCGTTCATCTACGTGCGCGGTGAGGTGCTGCACGTGATCCGGCGGCTGCAGAACGCGATCAGGGAGGCGTACGAGGCGGGTTTCCTCGGCAGTGACGTACTTGGCTCTGGCTATCGGCTTGAGATGATCCTGCACACCGGGGCAGGCGCGTACATCTGCGGCGAAGAGACGGCCATGCTCGACTCGCTTGAGGGCTACCGTGGCCAGCCGCGGCTGAAGCCGCCGTTCCCCGCGGTCGCGGGGCTCTACGCCCGGCCAACAGTGATCAACAACGTCGAGTCGATCGCGAGCGTGCCGTCGATCGTGCTGAACGGCGCGGACTGGTTCGCCGGCCTCGGCACCGAGAAGTCCACCGGGTTCGGGATCTACTCCCTGTCCGGCCACGTCACCACGCCCGGCCAGTACGAGGGGCCGCTCGGGCTGACGCTGCGCGAACTGCTCGACCTGGCGGGCGGGGTCCGGGCCGGTCACAAGCTCAAGTTCTGGACGCCCGGGGGGTCGTCGACGCCGCTGCTCACCGACGAGCATCTTGACGTGCCGCTCGACTTCGAGTCGGTCGCCGCGGCCGGGTCCATGCTCGGCACCCGCGCGCTGCAGATCTTCGACGAAACCACGTGCGTCGTGCGCGCGGTGCTCCGCTGGACCGAGTTCTACGAGCACGAATCGTGCGGTAAGTGCACGCCGTGCCGCGAAGGCACGTACTGGATGGTGCGGGTGCTGGCCCGGCTGGAACGCGGCGACGGCACCGAGGACGAACTGGCGAAACTCCTCGACATCTGTGACAACATCGGTGGCCGGGCGTTCTGCGCGCTCGCCGACGGCGCGGTGGCGCCCGTCATGTCGTCCATCCAGTATTTCCGCGACGAGTACATCCAGCACCTGAAGGGCGGCGACTGCCCGTTCGACCCGGCCGCCGCCACCTTCTTCCGGGACCAATCGCCCCCGCTGGCCGGCGCTGGCACCGGAACTGAGCACTGATGACGACGCAGCGAACCCGAACGGTGAAGGACCAATGACACTGCAGGCAAGCGAATCGTCTGCTCCGCTGCCGCGGCCGGGCACGGTCACGGTCACCATCGACGGTTTCGAGATCGCCGTGCCCAAGGGCACGCTGGTGATCAGGGCCGCCGAGCTGCTCGGCATCGCGGTGCCGCGGTTCTGCGACCACCCCCTCCTCGACCCGGTGGGCGCCTGCCGCCAGTGCTTCGTCGAGGTGGAGGGCCAGCGGAAGCCGCTCACCTCGTGCACCACCACCTGCACGGAAGGCATGGTGGTGCGGACGCAGCTGACCTCGCAGGTCGCGGAGAAGGCTCAGCGCGGGGTGATGGAGTTCCTGCTGATCAACCACCCGCTCGACTGCCCGATGTGCGACAAGGGCGGCGAGTGCCCACTGCAGAACCAGGCGATGTCCAACGGGCAGGGTGAGTCACGCTTCACCGACCCGAAGCGCACGTTTCCCAAGCCCATCGCGATTTCCACCCAGGTGCTGCTCGACCGGGAGCGGTGCGTCTCGTGCGCCCGCTGCACCCGGTTCTCCGACCAGATCGCGGGCGATCCCTTCATCGAACTGTTCGAGCGCGGGCCGCAGCAGCAGGTCGCCATCGCCCCCGGGCATCCGTTCCAGTCCTATTTCTCCGGCAACACGGTTCAGATCTGCCCGGTAGGCGCGCTGACGGGCGCCGCCTACCGGTTCCGTGCCCGCCCGTACGACCTGGTCTCCACGCCGGGTGTGTGCGAGCACTGCGCGTCAGGCTGCCGCATCCGCAGCGACCACCGGCGCGGCGAGGTCACCCGGCGGCTGGCCGACGACGACCCACTGGTCAACGAGGAGTGGAACTGCGACAAGGGCCGGTGGGCCTTCACCTACGCCACCCAGCCCGACCGGCTGGCCGGCCCGCTTGTGCGCAACGACGACGGTGTGCTCGTGCCAGCGTCCTGGGCCGAAGCCGTCGCGGTGGCCGCGGCCGGGCTCGCCCGGGCCCGCGGCCGCGCGGGCGTCCTCACCGGCGGACGGCTCACCCTCGAAGACGCGTACGCCTACGCGAAGTTCACCCGTATCGCGCTCGGCAGCAACGACATCGACATGCGCGCCCGGCCGCACTCGGCGGAAGAGGCGCAGTTCATCGCGGCCGAGGTGGCCGGCCGCGGGATCGAGGTCAGCTACCGCGCGCTCGAGAACGCCTCCGTCGTGCTGCTCGCCGGGTTCGAGCCGGAAGAGGAGTCGCCGATCGTCTTCCTGCGACTGCGCAAGGCGGCGGGCAAGAAAGGGCTGCGGACGTTCGCCATCGCGCCGTTCGCCACGCCTGGCCTGCGCAAGATGGCTGGTCAGCTGATCACGGCGCCGCCCGGCGCGGAGGCCGGGGTGCTCGGCAATCTGATCACCGGGTCCGGCCTCGACGAGGTGGGCCGGGCCGCGGCGGCGCTGTTGCGCGGCCGTGGCGCAGGCGCGCAGGGCGGCCGCCCCGCCGCGGGCGACCAGGATGACAGCCGCGCGGGCGGCCAGGCCGCAGCCAGCGGCGCCGTCATCCTGGTGGGGGAGCGGCTCGCGGCGGTCCCGGGTGCGCTGTCCGCCGCCGCCAGGCTCGCGCGCGCCACCGGGGCGCGGCTCGCCTGGATCCCGCGGCGGGCAGGCGAGCGCGGCGCGGTCGAGGCCGGTGCCCTGCCGATGCTGCTGCCGGTCGGCCGCCCAGTGACCGATCCGGCCGCGCGCGCGGAGGTGGCGCGCGCGTGGGCGGTCGCGGCACTGCCCGACACGCCGGGCCGCGACACCGGTGAGATGCTCGCCGCCGCGGCCGCCGGAGAGCTCGACGCGCTGGTGATCGCCGGGGTCGACCCGGATGACCTGCCCGATCCAGGCGCCGCGCTCAGCGCGATCGAGGCCGTGCCGTTCGTGGTCAGCATGGAACTGCGGGCCAGTGCGGTCACCGACCGCGCGGACGTCGTGTTCCCGGTGGCGGCGATGAGCGAGAAGCCGGGCACCTTCGTCAACTGGGAAGGCCGGGGCGGCTCGTTCGGCCGGGTCCTCGGCGTGCCGGATTCGCAGTCGGACCTGCAAGTGCTCAACGTGATCGCCGACGAAATGGACGTGCACCTCGGCCTGCCCGACGCGGCCGCGGCCCGGCGCGAGCTCGCCGGACTCGGCCAGTGGAAGGGCCCGCGGCCGCTCGCGCCGAGCCTGCCCGCGGCCGTCCGCCGCGCGCCCGGGCCGGGCGAGGCCATCCTCGGCACCTGGCATCAGCTGCTCGACGCGGGGCGGATGCAGGACGGCGAGCCGTACCTGGCCGGGACGGCCAGACCGGTGTGCGCCCGGCTGTCGGCGGCGACCGCCGGCGAAGCCGGGGTGGCCGACGGTGACAAGCTCACCATCACCACGGAGCGCGGCGCGATCACCGTGCCCGCTGAGGTGACCGCGATGCCGGACCGCGTCGTCTGGCTGCCGGCCAACTCGCCCGGATGCGCGGTCCGCCGCGAGCTTGACGCCGGCGCGGGCGCCATCGTTACCCTCGGGAGAGGCGAATGAACTGCCTGGCCGTCGCGCCGCACGCGCGCGTGGCGAGCACCGTGGCCGGGTTCGTGGGGGACACGGCGCATACGGCCGCCCGTGTCGCGAGATCCCAGGACCCGACGCTGGCGAGCTTCGGCCACGATCCGTGGTGGCTGATCATACTCAAGGCCGTGGTCATCTTCGTCTTCCTCCTCCTGATGACGCTGTTCGCGATCTGGGCCGAGCGCCGCGTGATCGGGCGCATGCAAAATCGCCTGGGACCCAACCGCGCGGGGCCCGCCGGGCTGCTGCAGTCCATCGCCGACGGGATCAAGCTGGGCCTGAAGGAGGACATCGTCCCGCTCGGCGTCCACCGGCTGGTGTTCATCCTCGCGCCGCTCATCGCGGTCACGCCCGCCTTCATCGCCTTCGCGATCATCCCGTTCGGCCCGGAGGTCTCGATCTTCGGCCAGCAGACGCCGCTGCAGCTGACCGACCTGCCCGTCGCCGTGCTGCTCGTCCTCGCAATGAGCTCGATCGGCGTCTACGGCATCGTCCTGGCGGGCTGGTCGTCGGGGTCGCCCTACCCGCTGCTCGGCGGCCTGCGGTCCTCCGCCCAGGTGATCAGCTACGAGATCGCGATGGGCCTGTCCTGGGTGGCCGTCTTCCTCTACGCCGGATCGCTTTCCACCTCGCAGATCGTCGCCGCGCAGGCGCACGGCAAGCCGTTCCACCTGGGCGGGGTGATCCTGCACGCGCCGTCCTGGTACGCGGTGCTGCTGCCGGTGTCGTTCGGCATCTATCTCGTGACCATGGTCGGCGAGACCAACCGGCTCCCGTTCGACCTGCCGGAGGGCGAGGGCGAGATCGTCGGCGGCTTCCACACCGAGTACTCGTCGCTCAAGTTCGCACTCTTCTACCTCGCCGAGTACATCAACATGACGACCGTGGCCGGGCTGGCGACGACCCTGTTCCTCGGCGGCTGGCGGGCGGTATGGCCGCTCACCGTCTGGTCGGGCGCCAACAGCGGCTGGTGGCCGATGCTGTGGTTCCTGGTCAAGGTGCTCATCCTGCTGTTCGTCTTCGTCTGGCTCCGCGGCTCGCTGCCGCGGGTCCGCTACGACCAGCTGATGAAGCTTGGCTGGAAAGTGCTCATCCCCATCTCGCTGGCCTGGATCCTGGCGATCGCGGCGATCAGGTCCGTGCAGCGCACCAATGGGAGCCCGGTGCCCTATGTGATCGTCGGGGCCGTCTTCGTGATCCTTTTCGCCGCGTGGTGGGTCTGGGACGCCGGCGTGCAGCGACGGCGCGAGGCCGAGGCAGAGCAGGAGGCGGCCGACGAGGCGGCGCTCAGCGCCGACCCGATGGCCACGGGATTTCCCGTGCCGCCCCTCGACCTTCCCCACTACCACGGCGTCGGCGTGCAGCCGTCACCCGGCAGCGGTGTTCCCGGCGGTATCCCAGCCGGCCGGGCGCACGGCAGCGAAGCAGCGAACGGCGCAGCGAAGGAGGTGACCGGTGCTTGATTTCCTGAACCCGGTCAAGGGGTTCGGTGTCACCTTCCACGAGATGTTCAAGAAGGTCGACACGGTCCAGTACCCGGAGGAGCGGCGCCCGGCCGCGCCGCGCTTTCACGGGCGCCATCAGCTCAACCGATGGCCGGACGGGCTGGAGAAGTGCATCGGCTGCGAGCTGTGCGCGTGGGCGTGCCCAGCCGATGCGATCTACGTGGAGGGCGGCGACAACGCCGAGGACGCGCGCTACTCTCCGGGCGAACGCTACGGCCGCGTCTACCAGATCAACTACCTGCGCTGCATCCTGTGCGGGCTGTGCGTCGAAGCCTGCCCGACCCGGGCGCTGACCATGACCGGCGAGTACGAGCTCGCCGATGACAACCGGGAGAGCCTCATCTGGACCAAGGAGCAGCTTGTCGCGCCCCTTGAGCCGGGAATGGAGGCACCACCGCACCCGATGCGCCTCGGCTCGGACGAGAAGGACTACTACAACCTTGGCCGCGCCGGTGTCACCGGGTACTCCCCCGGTGGCACGGACACCGAGGACGCGACGTGAGCACCGCGTCCTATCATCTCGCCGCGGCCGCGTCGACGGCGTCGTCGACGACGGGTCAGGCGGTCACCTTCTGGGTGCTCGCGGTGCTCGCCGTCCTCGCCGCACTCGGGATGATCGTCTCGCGCAAGGCCGTGCACTGCGCGATGCTGCTGGCCGTCGTGATGCTCTCGCTGGCCGTGCTGTACGCGACGCAGGGCGCGCCGTTCCTCGCCTTCGTCCAGGTGATCGTCTACACCGGTGCGGTGCTGATGCTCTTCCTGTTCGTACTGATGCTGGTGGGCGTCAGCGCCTCCGACTCGCTGGTGGAGACGATCAGGGGTCAGCGGCTCGCGGCCGGCCTGGTGGCGATCGCGCTGATCGTCCTGCTGCTCGGCACGGTCGGGCACGCCACGCTCGGCGGCGTCACCGCGGCCGGTGCCTCGTACGGCTCGGCGAACCTCACCGCGATCGCCCGCCTGATCTTCACCAAGTACGTGTACGCGTTCGAAGTCACAAGCGCCCTGCTGATCACGGCGGCTCTGGGCGCCATGGTGCTCGCCCACCGCGAGCGCACCACGCCAAAGCCGACGCAGCGCGAACTCGCCAGGCTCCGGCTGACGAGCGGCCATCCGACGCCGTTGCCGGGTCCGGGCACCTACGCGCGCCATAACGCCGTGGACAGGCCCGCCCTGCTGCCCGACGGCCGGGTGTCGGAACTGTCGGTGAGCCCGGTGATCGCGGGCAGGCGGATCAGGGACGTGACCGAAGGCGCGGTGCTCCCGGCCGGCCGCGGCGCGCCTGAGGTGACCGCCGCGGGCACCACGCAGGCGCGGCCGGCCGCGGAACCCAGAGCCGGATCCGAGAGCGCCGCCCACCACGACCACGCCGCCGGCCCACCGGCGTCCGGTGACGGCGGCGAGACGGAGACGTCATGAGCCCCGCGCATTACATCGCGCTGTCTGCGATCCTGTTCGTCATCGGCGGCGTGGGCGTCCTGATCCGGCGCAACGCCATGGTGATCTTCATGTGCGTCGAGCTCATGCTCAATGCCGCGAATCTGGCGTTCGTCGCGTTCGCCCGGATGCACCACAACCTGGACGGGCAGGTCATCGCGTTCTTCGTGATGGTGGTGGCGGCGGCAGAGGTCGTGGTCGGGCTCGCGATCCTGATGGCAATCTTCCGCACCCGCAGGTCCGCGTCCGTCGACGACGCGAACCTGCTCCGATACTGAGGGGACGAGGCAGTGACGAGTTCACTGGCCGCCGCGCCCGCCGCGCTGACGGTTCTGCCCAGGCTGACGGCGCCGCTGCCCGCGCACGGCGTGCAGTCGTGGGCGTGGCTGCTCCTCGCGTTTCCGGTCGCGGGTGCCGCGGTGGCGGTGCTGGCCGGGCGGCGGGCCGACCGCTGGGCGCATCTGCTCGGCTGCGCCACCGTGCTCGCCGCCTTCTGCTACGGCGTGGTCGCCTTCGCCGCGATGCTCGGCAGTTCGCAGCGCAGCAGGGACCTGAACCTGTACACGTGGATCGCGGTCGGCAGGTTCAACGTCAACATCGGCCTGCTGCTCGATCCGCTGTCGATCTGCTTCGTCCTGCTGATCACCGGGGTCGGCTCGCTGATCCTCATCTACTCGATCGGCTACATGGCCGGCGACCCGGACCGGCGGCGCTTCTTCGGCTACATGAACCTGTTCATCGCCTCGATGCTGCTGCTCGTGCTGGCCGACAACTATCTCGCTCTGTACGTCGGCTGGGAGGGCGTGGGCCTCGCCTCCTACCTGCTCATCGGGTTCTGGCAGTTCCGTCCGGCCGCGGCGACGGCGGCGAAGAAAGCGTTCGTGGCCAACCGGGTGGGTGACGCCGGCCTGACGCTCGCGATCCTGCTGATGTTCGCGACGTTCGGCACGGTCTCGTTCAGCGGTGTATTCGGCGGCGCCGGCGGGGCCAGCCAGGGCGTGGTCACCGCGCTCGGCCTGCTCTTGCTGCTTGGCGCCTGCGGTAAGTCGGCGCAGGTTCCGCTGCAGTCGTGGCTGCTCGACGCCATGGAGGGCCCGACGCCGGTGTCGGCGCTGATCCACGCGGCCACCATGGTGACCGCGGGCGTGTACCTGATCGTCAGGTCCAACCCGATCTTCGACCTGTCGCAGGACGCCCGGCTCGCGGTGACCGTCGTGGGCGCGGTCACGCTGCTGTTCGGCGCGATCATCGGGTCCGCCAAGGACGACATCAAGAAGGCGCTGGCCGGCTCCACGATGAGCCAGATCGGCTACATGTTCCTCGGTGCCGGGCTTGGCCCCGCCGGATACGCCTACGCGATCGCGCTGCTCCTCGCCCACGGTTTCTTCAAGGCCTGTCTGTTCCTCGGCGCCGGGTCGGTCATGCACGGCACGAACGACGACGTGGACATGCGCCACTACGGCGCGCTGGCCCGGCTCATGCGGATCACCTTCGTCACCTTCGGCATCGGATATCTCGCGATCATCGGCGTGCCGCCATTTTCCGGCTTCTTCACCAAGGACGCGGTCATCGAGGCCGCATTCGAGAAGGGCGGCACGTCGGGGCTGCTGCTGGGCGGCTCGGCGCTGCTCGGCGCGGGTATCACCGCCTTCTACATGACGCGGGTGATGTTCATGACATTCGCGGGCGAACGGCGCTGGGAGCCCGGCGTGCACCCGCACGAGTCGCCTCCGGTGATGACCGTGCCGATGATCCTGCTCGCGATCGGCTCGATCGTGGAAGGCGGGTTCCTGATCGTCAACAGCCGTCTCGTGCACTTCCTCGCCCCGGTCGTGCCGCCGCCCGTGCACCCGGACAGGATCGTGTCCCCGTACGGGTACGCCGCGATCGGCATGCTCGTACTCGGGTTCCTCCTCGGGTGGGCGATGTACGGGCGCGGTGCGGTGCCGCGGACGGCCCCAGCAGGTCATTTCCCCACCGTGGCGGCGCGGAAGGACCTCTACGGTGACGCGTTCAACGAATCCGTCCTCATGCGGCCCGGCCAGTGGCTGACCCGGCTGTCGGTGTACTTCGATAACCGCGGCGTCGACGGCCTGGTCAACACGCTGGCCGCCGCCGTGGGCGGCTCATCGGGCCGGCTGCGCCGGATCCAGACGGGCTTTGTCCGTTCGTACGCACTGTCAATCTTCTTCGGTGCGGCACTTTTCGTCGCCGCCATGCTCCTGGTGAGGCTCTAGACCCGATGAGCAACTTTCCGTGGCTGACCGTCATGGGCGCGATACCGCTCGTGGGTGCGCTCGTGATCGCCGCAATCCCGTGGGGTGGAGCCCCCGGGTCAGCGCTGCCCGCGCCGCCGGGAGGCGACTCCGCCGCTCCCGCCGACTCTGCCGCCCACGACTCCCGTGCGCTCCTGGCCAAACAGCTCGCGCTGTTTTTCACGCTCGCGACGCTGGCCATCGCGATCGTGGTCGCATTCCGCTTCAAGCCGGGCGGCCCGCAGTTCCAGTTCACCGAGACCTACCGCTGGATCCCGCAGTTCGGCGTGCACTACGCGGTCGGCGTGGACGGCATCGCGCTCGTCCTCGTGCTGATGTCCGTTGTGCTGATGCCGGTCGTGGTCCTCGCGTCCTGGAACGACGCGGACGCCACCGGCGGCGCCAGGCACAGCGTGCAGACCTACTTCTCGCTGATGCTCGTGCTCGAGACGATGATCATTGGTGTCTTCGTGGCGACCGATGTCTTCCTCTTCTATGTCTTCTTCGAGGCCATGCTGATTCCGATGTACTTCCTGATCGGGAGCTTCGGCGTCGGCCAGCGCCAGTACGCGGCGGTGAAGTTCCTGCTCTACAGCCTGCTCGGCGGCTTGCTGATGCTGGTGGCCGTTATCGCGCTCTACGTCTACTCCGCGCACGGCGGCGCCCGGGGCACGTTCCTGTTCACCGACCTCACCCATCTGGCGTTGAGCGTGCCGGCGCAGAAGTGGCTCTTTCTCGGCTTCTTCGTGGCTTTCGCGATCAAGGCGCCGCTGTGGCCGTTCCACACCTGGCTGCCCGACGCGGCGACGGCGGCGCAGCCGGGCGCGGCGGTGCTGCTCGTCGGGGTGCTCGACAAGGTCGGCACGTTCGGCATGCTGCGCTACTGTCTCGAGCTGTTCCCGGCTGGGGCGCGATACTTCACGCCGCTCGTCATCACGCTGTCGGTGGTCGGCATCCTGTACGGCGCGATCGTCGCGATCGGGCAGACCGATATGAAACGGCTGATCGCCTACACGTCCGTGTCCCACTTCGGCTTCATCGCCCTCGGCATCTTCGTGCTGACCACGCAGGGGCAATCAGGCGCCACCCTCTACATGGTCAATCACGGGTTCGCCACCGGTGCGCTCTTCCTCATCGCGGGCTTCCTGATCAGCCGCAGGGGATCACAGCGGATCGCCGACTACGGGGGCGTGCAGAAGGTGGCGCCGATCCTGGCCGGGCTGTTCCTCGTCGCTGGCCTCGCCACCCTCTCGCTGCCCGGGCTCAACACCTTCGTGAGTGAGTTCCTCGTGCTCGTCGGCACCTTCACGCGTTACAAGGTGCCCGCCGTGCTCGCGACCCTCGGCATGATCCTCGCGGCGATCTACATCCTGTGGATGTACCAGCGGACCATGAATGGCCCGACCCGCGACGAGGTCAGGCAGATGCCCGACCTCAAGGCCCGCGAGCTGTGGGCGGTCGGCCCGTTGATCGCCCTGATCATCGCGCTGGGCGTTTACCCGCAGCCGTTGCTCAAGATCATAAATCCCGCCGTCAGGCAGACCCTGACGCAGGTTCATGCCACCGACCCGCCGCCCGCGGTCAGCACCCCGGCGGCGACCACCGCAGTGAAGGGAGCCAGCCGGTGATCGCGACAGTTGCCGCGGCTGCGCCGATCACGCCGCCGCAGATCGAGTACTTTCAGCTGTCGCCGATGCTGGTTGTCTTCGGCGCCGCCGTGGCCGGGGTGCTCGTGGAGGCGTTCGTGCCACGCCGCATCCGCCGTTCGGGACAATTGGCGCTCACCCTGGCCAGCTTGGCCGCAGCGTTCGTCCTGACCGTGGTCATCGGCACCTCGAGCAGCATCTTCGGCGGGCACAAGCCCGGGCACGTCGCCGCCATGGGCGCCGTCGCCGTGGACGAGCCGACCCTGTTCATCCAGGGCACGATCCTCATCCTCGCCCTGATCAGCGCGCTGCTGGTCGGGGAGAGCGCGCACGACGCGGGAGCGTTCGCGGCGCAGGCGGCCGCCATCCCGGGCAGCCCGGAGGAACGCGAAGGGCTGCTCGCCGGCGCCGTGCACACCGAGGTGTTCCCGTTGATGCTGTTCGCGGTCGGCGGGATGCTGCTGTTTCCCGCGGCGAACGACCTGCTGACCATGTTCGTCGCGCTCGAGGTGCTGTCACTGCCCCTGTACCTGCTCTGCGGGCTCGCGCGGCGGCGCAGGCTCCTGTCGCAGGAGGCGGCCGTCAAGTACTTCCTGCTCGGCGCCTTCTCGTCCGCGTTCTTCCTCTACGGGATCGCCCTGCTGTACGGGTTCGCGGGATCGGTCCGGCTGTCCGACATCGCGGCCGCGACGGGGTCGAGCACCGCCAACACGACCCTCCTCGCCGGCGGGATCGCCCTGCTCGGGCTGGGTCTTTTCTTCAAGATCGGAGCCGTGCCGTTCCACAGCTGGAAGCCGGACGTGTACCAGGGCGCGCCCACGCCGATCACCGCGCTGATGGCGTCCTGCACGGTGGTGGCAGCGTTCGGTGCGGTGCTGCGCGTCTTCTACGTGGCTTTCGGCACGCTGACCTGGGACTGGCGCCCGATCTTGTGGGCCGTGGCGATCCTCACCATGGTGGTCGGCGCGATCATCGCGGTGACCCAGACGGACGTGAAGCGGCTGCTCGCCTACTCCTCGATCGCGCATGTGGGCTTCATCCTCACCGGCGTCATCGCGGCAAGCACGGCGGGCCTGTCGGCCAGCCTGTTCTACCTGGCCGTCTACGGGTTCACCACGATCGGTGCGTTTGCCGTGGTCACGCTCGTGCGCGACACCACGGGCGAGGCGGTTCACCTGTCCAGATGGGCGGGCCTCGGGCGGCGCTCACCCGTGGTGGCGGGCATCTTCGCCTTCTTTCTGCTCGCATTCGCCGGTATTCCGCTGACGAGCGGGTTCATGGGCAAGTTCGTGGTATTTCAGGCCGCGATCGCGGGCGGAGCGACGCCGCTCGTCATCGTCGGCGTGCTGAGCAGCGCGGTCGCCGCGTTCTTCTACGTCCGCGTGATCGTGCTGATGTTCTTCTCCGAGCCGGCGTTCGAGGGCCCCGTGGTCGTGGTGCCGAGCGCGCTGACGGCGAGCGCGGTGGGGGCCGGGGTGCTCGCCACGCTGGTGTTCGGCGTGCTGCCCGGGCCGCTGCTCAGCCTGGCCAATCACGCCGCCGCCCAGTTGTTCGTCCGCTGAGGGCCGGGCTCTCGCCGCACGCCCAGGCCGCGCCCGGACCGCGCTCGGACCGCGCTCAGACCGCGCGCTCAGGCCGGGCCGCGTCGCGCCTGCGCAGGGCCTGGACCGGCCGTGCGCGGGGCACGCGCCGGGCCTCGGGCGGCTCTGCGCAGGACCCGGGGAATGCGCTGTCTTGTGGCAACCTTCAGAATGAAGTGGCAGAGGTAGTGCGGACGGGGGTCCCACCTGTCCGCCCGGCACCTGACCGCACGAACACAGAACCGGGAGCCCGCGTGATCACAGCTTTTCCTGTGGACCTCCGCGACAGCCCGCTCGCTGCCGAGGTCCTGAGCGGGCTTGACCAGGTGGAGGAGGCGCTGCGGGAGGTCGCCGCCGGCGTCGATGATGTACTTGCCGACTCCGCACGGCACCTGGTTGACGCCGGCGGCAAGCGGTTCCGCGCGACCCTCGTGCTGCTCGCCGCGCAGTTCGGCGACGCGAGCGCGCCGAAGGTAGTCCCGGCCGCGGTGGCGATCGAGCTGACGCACCTCGCCACGCTGTACCACGACGACGTGATGGACGAGGCCGTCATGCGCCGCGGCCATCCGTCGGCCAACTCGCGCTGGGGCAACACGGTGGCGATCCTCACCGGCGACTTCCTCTTCGCGTGTGCGTCACGGATCCTGGCCGACCTCGGGCGCGACGCGATCAGGATTCAGGCCGAGACCTTCACCCGGCTGGTCCAGGGCCAGGTCGCCGAGACGGTCGGCCCGCGGCCGGGTCAGGATCCCCTTGACCACTACCTTGGTGTGGTGGCGGACAAGACGGCCTCGCTGATCGCTACCGCCGGGCGGTTCGGCGCCATGTTCGGCGGTGCCTCCGGCCCGGTGGTCCGCCGCGCCGAGGCCGCGTGCGAGGCGATCGGCATGGCGTGGCAGCTGGCCGACGACATCCTGGACGTGGCGAGCGAGTCGATGCAGTCGGGCAAGACGCCAGGCACCGACCTGCGCGAGGGCGTGCGCACGCTGCCCGTGCTGCACGCGCTTCGCTCCGCCAACCCGGCCGGCAGCCGGCTGCGTGAGCTGCTCAGCGAGTGCGATCTGACCGATCCACGGCTGCACGCGGAGGCGCTCGGCCTGCTCCGGGCCCATCCGGCGATGGCCGCCGCGCAGGCGGACCTGTGCCGGTGGGCGGATGCGGCGCGGGAGCAGGTCCTCGCGCTGCCCGATGTTCCCGCGCGGATCGCGTTCGAGTCGCTCTGCGACTACGTGGTGGAGCGGACGGGATGATTCCGGGCCAGATCGTTGCTTGAACCGGTGAGGGAGAGTGAACGATGAGCTTGTTCGGATCTCATAAGACCCGTCTCGTGACGCCTGATGAGGCGCTGCGCGGACGGTCGGAGCCGATGCGCATACCCGCGGGCCACGAGGTGCTCGGGGGCCCGCTCGCACCGCCTTATCCGGAGGGGACGCAGGTCGCCGAGTTCGCGCTCGGCTGTTTCTGGGGTGCGGAGCGTCTGTTCTGGCAGGCGCCGGGCGTGGTGAGCACCGCGGTCGGTTACGAGGGCGGTTACACGCCCAACCCCACATACGAAGAGGTGTGCTCCGGCCGGACCGGTCATGCCGAAACCGTCCGGGTGGTCTTCGACCCGGCGCGGACGAGCTACCTGGAGCTGCTCAAGCTGTTCTGGGAGGCACACGACCCGACGCAGGGGATGCGCCAGGGCAACGACACCGGCACGCAGTACCGTTCGGCGATCTTCTACTCCTCGCCCGAGCAGAAGGCGGCGGCGGAGGAGTCGCGAGAGGCCTTCCAGAAGGTGCTCTCCGCGGCCGGCTACGGCGAGATCACAACCGAGATCGTCCCGGCGGGCGAGTTCTACTTCGCCGAGGGCTACCACCAGCAGTACCTGTCGGACAGCAAGAACCCGTACGGGTACTGCCCCGACCACGGCACCGGCGTCGCCTGCCCGGTAGGCGTGGTCCGCGCCGACGGTTGACGCAGCGGGCAGCGATGGCGCCGTTCAGCGGTGGTGTCGCTGCCGGGCTCGCGACCGTTGTGGCACGAACGACGCCGGGTTGGTGGCCTGCCCCCCGGGACTGAAACGAAAGACCAGCGGCTACGCCGCGTGGCCCCGGGTCAGGCTGCGGGTCAGGCTGCGGCGGGTACCGCGAGCGGGACCGCCGTTCCTTCTGGCGGGTTGCCGTAGTGGGCCCAGATCCGGTTCAGCTCGTACTGGTAGTACAGCGATTCCAGGCGGAAGACGAACGTCAGCAGCAGGCCGACGATCGCGCTGCAGGTGGGTTCGAGGCCGGCCGCCCGCTGCATACTCGCGATCCGCTCGCCGGTCCGGTAGATGGAGACGAACGGCGGGACGATGATGATCCATCCGACCAGCACGGCGAGCAGGGCGACGGTGGGATCGACGTCGATGCGCGAGTCGAAGTCACGTGCTTCACGGTTCACCTTGTAGTACCAGACAAAGAAGTAGATCCCGAGCGTGATCAGTGGCCACACCAGCCACACGAGAAAGATGTTCCTGGTTTTGCCTGCACGGCCTTCCACGGCTGCTCCCCGGCCGGGAAGTGATCGGTGCCCCCTGGTGGCGCAATCGCCCGGCTTCTGCCAATGATGATAACAAGATCGGCAGCGCGAGAGGAGAGCCAGGTTATGGAGCGCTTCGGCGTCGTCACGTTCGACTGCTACGGCACGCTCGTCGACTGGGAGGGCGGGGCCGCGGCCTTTCTCTACGATATGGCGCTGCGCCGCGCGGGCACGAGCGACCCGGCGGCCGCCGTGCTGCCGTCGGCCGCCGGCATGCGGGAGCGCTGGGAGCGGATCCAGTTCGGCCTCGTCGCGGCCGCCTACCGGCCCTACAAGGAGATCCTCGCCGACAGCCTCGCCGCCGTGACCGCCGAGTACGGCTGGCCCGCGACCCAGGCGGACAAGGAGGCATTCGTCCGGTCGATGCGCAGCTGGCAGCCCTTCCCCGATACCCGCCCCGCCCTCGCGGCCGCCCGCGCCCTCGGCGCCCGGCTGGCGATCATCTCGAACACCGACCGCGACATCATCGCGCACACGCTTCGTCACCTGGAGGTGCCGTTCGACGAGGTGATCACCGCGGAGGACTGCCGCGCCTACAAGCCCGATCCCGCCGTTTTCCGCCGCGCGGTCGAGGTGATCGGCGCACCACCGGCGCGGATCCTGCACGTGGCGTTCGGGTTCGAGTACGACAACGCGCCGGCCAGAGCGGCCGGGATGCGTACCGCGTGGGTGAACCGGTCTGCCCGGGCGCGGCCATCAGGCGAGGTACCCGACTTCGAATGGCGCGACCTGTGGCCGCTGCTTGACGTTCTGGGTTAGCTCGACCAGTCAGCCGAACGGCTGCCGCGTGCCGATCCGCTCCCAACCCGAGCCGCCGGCCTGGTCGTAGCCCGCCGCGCAGCATTGACGCGCGGGAGCAGACCCCAGCCACGTGGTGATGTGGTCCCGGGGCGGCTCACGCAGTGAGGGCTCCAGCCACTTCCCACCCGAAACCGCGCCCATACCCGGGACGAACCTGGCGCAGAAATGATGTTTTCGGGTGGGAAGCCAGCGAGACGGCTGGCTCGGGCCGCGGCGATCGTGGGTGCGCCCTCAGTCGAAGGTGCCGCCGCGGCCCGCGCCCGCGCGGAAGCGCTCGACGCCGGACAGCCCGGTTTCTTCGATGGTTTCCACCCCGCGCCTGAACTCGTTCGCCAGCGCCGCAGGCTCGTCGAGCGTGCTCCCTTCGAGCGCGGCGAGCCGGTCGCTGCGCAGGCACGCCTGCGGGAACGCCGAGATGTCCCGCGCGAGCTGCTCGGCCACCGCGCGCACCTGCCCGGCCGGGACGACCCGGTTGACCAGGCCCATCTGCAGTGCCTCGGTGGCCGCGACCGGGCGCCCCGTCAAGATCAGGTCAAGTGCGCGCCCGAGCCCCACGATCCGCGGCAGCCGCACGGTCCCGCCGTCCATCAGCGGCACCCCCCAGCGGCGGCAGAAGACCCCGAGGATGGCGCCCTCCTCGGCGACCCGGAGATCACACCAGAGGGCGAGTTCGAGGCCGCCGGCGACGGCGTGCCCGGCGATCGCCGCGATCACGGGTTTGGACAGCCGCAGGCGCGACGGTCCCATCGGCGCATCGCCGTCAGCTGCCACCCGGTTGCCGGCCGGGCCGCCCATCGCCGTCAGGTCGGCGCCCGCGCAGAACGTCCCGCCCGCGCCGAACAGCACGGCGGCGCTGGCGCTGGGGTCGGCGTCGAAGGCCCGCAGCGCGTCGGTGAGCGCGAGCGCGGTCGGGCCGTCGACCGCGTTCCGCACCTCCGGCCGGTCCAGGATGATCGTGGCGACGGGGCCGGCCTGCTCGGTCCGTACGGCCGCCTTGGCGGCGGTCAGCCGATCTGCCATGTGTCGCCGCTGGCCAGCAGGGCGCCCAGATCACCGATGCTCTGACCGGCCTTGGCGGTGTCGATCTGTTCCGCCATCAGCGCGTCATAGCTCGGGCGCTCCACCTTGCGGTAGACCCCGATCGGGGTGTGCGCGAAGTCTTCGGCGTCCAGCCGCGACAGCGCGAACGCATACGACGGATCGTCGCGCCTGATGTCGTGTACGAGCAGACCGCCCGGACCAGCGCCCGCGGCCTCCTCGGTGCCCTGGGGATCGGGCACGTCGACCACCTCGATGCAGCCCTGGGGGCTGAACCGCAGGCCCTTGCTGCCGCCCACGCCGAACCGCACCGGCTGACCGTGTTCGAGCCGGATCAGCCGGTCGTCGCGCGCCGCGGGATCCTTCAGCGGCGCGAACGCGTCGTCATTGAAGATGGGGCAGTTCTGGTAGATCTCGATGAAGGCCGCACCCTCGTGATCGGCGGCGGCGCGCAGCACTCCGGTGAGGTGCTTGCGGTCGGAGTCGATGCTGCGCGCGACGAACGTGGCGTCCGCGCCGAGCGCGAGCGACACGGGGTTGAACGGCGCGTCCAGGGAGCCGAAGGGCGTCGACTTGGTGATCTTCCCACGCTCCGAGGTGGGGGAGTACTGGCCCTTGGTCAGGCCGTAGATCCGGTTGTTGAACAGCAGGATCTTGATGTTCACGTTGCGCCGGAGTGCGTGGATGAGGTGGTTGCCGCCGATCGACAGGCCGTCGCCGTCGCCGGTGATCACCCAGACCGACAGGTCGGGACGCGACGTGGCCAGCCCGGTGGCGATCGCGGGAGCCCGGCCGTGGATCGAGTGGAAGCCGTAGGTGTCGACGTAGTGCGGGAACCGTGACGAGCACCCGATGCCGGAGACGACCACGACGTTCTCACGCGGCACGTCGAGCTCCGGCATGAAGGCCTGGAAGGCGGCGAGGATCGCGTAGTCACCGCAGCCCGGGCACCAGCGCACCTCCTGGTCGGTCTTGAAATCCCTTGCGGCCAGTTTCTCTTCCGACGGTGGCACCAGCCGGAGCGACGACGGGCGCTGTGGAGCCGCGGCCTCAGCCATGGCTGATCACATCCTGGATGACGTTGGCAAGTTCGGCCGCGCGGAACGGCAACCCGCGGACCCGGTTGTAGGAGATCACATCGGTCAGGTACCTGCCGCGCAAAAGGAGCGCGAGCTGGCCCAGGTTGATCTCGGGTACAAGTACGTTCTGGTAGCGGCTGAGCAGGTCACCAAGGTTGGCCGGGAACGGCGACAGGTGGCGCAGATGAGCCTGGGCGACCTTGCCGCCGGCCATCCGAACCTGGCGGATGGCCGCGCCGATCGAGCCGTAGGTCGAGCCCCAGCCGAGGACGAGCACGCGCGCATCCCCGCCCGGGTCGTCCACCTCGATCGGCGGGATGTCGGTCGCGATCCCGTCGATCTTGGCTTGCCGCAGCCGCACCATCCGGTCGTGGTTGTCCGGGTCGTAGGAGATGGTGCCTGAGCCGTCGGCGCGCTCGATGCCGCCGATCCGGTGTTCGAGGCCCGCGGTTCCTGGGATGGCCCACGGCCTGGCCAGGGTCTGCGGATCGCGCCGGTACGGCTGGAACGGCTCGTCACCTGGTACCGCGAATTCGACGCGCAGATCGGGCAGCCCGGCCACGTCAGGCAGCCGCCATGGCTCGGACCCGTTCGCGAGGTAACCGTCGGAGAGCAGGATCACCGGCGTGCGGTACTTCAGCGCGATCCTCGTCGCCTCGATCGCCGCGTCGAAGCAGTCGGACGGCGTGGCGGGAGCGATGACGGGCAGCGGGCACTCGCCGCTTCGGCCGTAGAGCGCGCCGAGCAGATCGGCCTGCTCGGTCTTGGTCGGCATTCCGGTGGACGGGCCCGCGCGCTGAATGTCGCAGATCACCAGGGGCAGTTCGACGGCGACGGCGAGGCTGATGGTCTCCGCCTTGAGTGACATGCCAGGCCCCGAGGTGGTGGTGACGCCGAGCGCGCCGCCGAACGCGGCGCCGAGGGCCGCGCCGACGCCTGCAATCTCGTCTTCGGCCTGGAACGTCCGCACCCCGAACGGCTTACGCTTCGCGAGTTCATGCAGGATGTCGGACGCGGGCGTGATCGGGTACGAACCGAGGAACAGCGGCAGCCCGGACAGTTGCGACGCGGCGATCAGGCCGTAGGACAGTGCCGTGTTCCCCGTGATGTTGCGGTACGTGCCCGCCGGCAGGGTCGCGGGCTTGATCTCGTACTGCACCGAGAAGGACTCGGTGGTCTCGCCGAAGTTCCAGCCGGCCTGGAACGCGGTGACGTTGGCCTTCATGATCTCGGGCTTGCGCGCGAACTTGGTCTGCAGGAAGTCCAGGGTCCCCTCGGCGGGCCGGTGGTACAGCCAGGACAGGAGGCCGAGCGCGAACATGTTCTTCGCCCGCTCGGCGTCCTTCTTGCTGATCTCGTGCCCTTCGAGTGCCTTGACCGTCATGGAGGTCAGCGGCAGCGCGTGTACCCGGTAGGCCTCGAGCGAGCCATCCTCGAGCGGGCTTGAGTCATAGCCGACCTTGGTCAGGTTCCGCCGGGTGAATTCGTCGGTGTTGACGATCACGTCGGCGCCGCGCGGAAGATCGATAAGATTGGCCTTCAGCGCTGCCGGGTTCATCGCCACGAGCACGTCGGGCGCGTCGCCCGGCGTGAGGATGTCGTGGTCGGCAAAGTGAACCTGGAAGCTGGAGACCCCCGGCAGGGTGCCCGCCGGTGCCCGGATCTCGGCCGGGAAGTTAGGCAGCGTAGACAGATCGTTGCCGAACGTCGCCGTTTCCTGGGTGAATCGGTCGCCTGTGAGCTGCATGCCATCGCCGGAGTCACCGGCGAATCGGATGATGACGCGGTCGAGTTGCTGGACCTGTTTGGTCACAGTCCCGAGACCTCCTCCACACGCCGATGCCACCCACCGGGCGGCGCTTCCGAAGGTATCGGCCGCCGCTAAGCGCGGCTACGGGTGGCATGTGGCGCAGCCCCTGGGGGGGCGCGAGTTAGGGTTACCTCACTAGTTTACGCGCCGCAACGCCGGGGTTCAGCGACGGCGCAATGATCAATACCATTGTGACGAATCTCGCACCCGGTGAAAGTTTAGTCCTTTTAGAAGGTCATTTGTGACGCGGTCGCGCCTCGGCGTGGCCTCCCTGTAACAAGACGCGCTCTGGAGGTGGTTGGTTGACTCGCGGCGGCCAGGGCCGGCCGGTCTACCCTGGAACGGTGGATGGCCAGGATGTGACGGCGGAGCGGCTGGCCGGGCTGATCACAGCGCGCATCGGCGCCGGCGCGGTCAGCGAGATCAGCGAGGCCGGCGGGCTCACCGTGACCGCCGACGTGCCGGCGCCGCGCTGGCTCGACGCACTGGCCTTCGCCCGCGACGAGCTTGGCTGCGACGTGTTCGACTGGCTGTCCGCGGTGGACGAGCTTTCCGACGGTTTCGCGATCGTGGCGCACGTCTACCCCCGGACCGGCCGGTATCACCTGCTCATCAGGACGCGGGTCGGCGGGCAGGCGCCGCACCTGCCCACGGCCATACCGGTCTACCGCGCCGCGGCCGCACACGAGCGGGAGACCGCGGCCATGTTCGGCGTCAGGTTCGACGGCCATCCGGACTCCGCCACACTGCTGCTGCCCGACGGCGCCTAGGCCGTGTCTCGTAGATCTCTGGCGGCGCGGAACGGCGCCCAGACGACGGCCGGCGGCGTTGTCGTCGTCGCCGATAGGAACCACTATCGGCTCCTCGAAGACAAGCACCGCCTTGCCGGACCGCCGCCTGGATCACCGCCCGCATCCACCGTGATCTACGAGACACGGCCTAGCACCAGCACTCGGACGGCACCCCGGGTGCGCGGCGCAGCCGTGCGACCGGCGCGCCGCTCGGCAGCCGTTCGGCTGTGCTGCCCCGGGGGGACCCCGCAAATGCGGGGGGTCCGGGGGTCGCTCTCCCGGGCTGGCAGGGCCACCGCACCAATGGATGCCGCATCCGCGGCAGCCGTTTGGGATGTGCTTGGGTTCCCCGGCGTGGCGGGCCGCAGGCGGTGCGGGGAACGTTCACCCGCGCCGATGCCGTTGTCTCAGGGTGAGAGCGGAGGTACCTGTGCTCGGCAACCAGTTCAAGACCTGCGTGCTGATGGCGGCGCTGTCTGGGCTGATGCTGCTGGCCGGGGCGGCGCTTGGCGGCGGGCCTGGGCTCGTGATCGCGCTCGTCGTCGCGCTCGGCGTCAGCGCGGCGGCGTACTTCCTGAGCGACAGGATCGCGCTGACGGCGATGCGCGCGCGGCCCGTCAGCGAGGTGGAGCGCCCGGAGCTTTACAAGATCGTGCGGGAGCTGTCCACGGCTGCGCGCCAGCCCATGCCCCGGTTGTACGTGTCGCCGGCGATGCAGCCGAACGCGTTCGCGACCGGCCGGAGCCCGCGCACGGCCGCCGTCTGCTGCACCGAGGGCGTGCTTCGGCTGCTCGACCCGGACGAGCTGCGCGGGATGCTCGGCCACGAGCTTTCGCACGTCTACAACGGCGATGTGCTCGTCTCCTCGGTCGTTGCGGCGCTGGCGACGGCGATCACGTTTCTTGCCGGCCTGGCCTGGCTGCTCCCGTTCGGTTCCGACGACGACGACGGGACGGGAGTGTTCGGGCTACTGCTCATGCTGGTTCTTGGCCCGGTCGCGGCGTCGGTCATCCAGGTGTCGGTGAGCCGGACGCGTGAATACCACGCCGATGCCGCTGGTGCGGCGCTCACCGGCGACCCGCTCGCCCTGGCCAGCGCCCTCCGCAAGATCGACGCGGGGATCGCGGAGCTACCGCTGCCCGCCAGCGGTCAGCTCGCGTCGGCGGGGCACCTGATGATCGCCTATCCATTTCGCGGCGACGGGCTCGGGCGGCTGTTCTCGACGCACCCGGCGACCGCCGAGCGGATCATGCGCCTCGAGGCGATGGCCGGCTACCGTCGCTGAGATCACCGAGACGGCGCGAAAATGGCAGTGAGATGGCATCGGGGAAAGACGACGGTGGTCGCCGCGCGGGCCGGGCCGCGGGCTTCCGGCGTCGCTGCCGCGCGCCCCGGCTACGCGGACCCGGTGATGTGGGCGACCGTCGCTGCCGTCTTCACGGCTTACACGGCCCTGTCGGTGTCCAGGTACGTGCGGCGCGCCCCCGCTTCCTGGGACCTGGGGATCTTCACGGAAGCCGTGCAGCAGTATGGCCACTTTCACGCGCCGGTCGTGGCCATCCGGGGTGCGGGGTTCGACCTCCTCGGTGATCATTTCCATCCGGCCCTGGCGGTGCTTGGCCCGGTCTTCCGGCTGTTGCCTTCGCCGGTCACCCTGCTCGTGGCGCAGGCGCTGCTGACCGCGATGTCGGTCGTGCCGATCACCCGGGCAGGCGCGCAACTCCTCGGCGTCACATCCGGCCGGGTGATCGGCGCCGCGTACGGGTTCTCGTGGGGTCTGGTGTCGCTGAACTGGTTCGACTTCCACGAAGTGGCGCTGGCTGTTCCGCTGCTCGCGTTCTCGCTATCCGCGCTGGCGCGGCGCAGGATCGCGGCGGCGGTGGTGTGGGCGCTTCCGCTGGTATTCGTGAAGGAGGATCAGGGGTTCACGGTCGCGGCGCTCGGCCTGGTGCTGGCGCTGGCGTACCGCGCGCGGATCGCCGGGGTGTTGCTCGCGGCCTGGGGTATCGCATGGTCGCTGCTGGCCATCTACGTGTTCGTCCCGCATTTCAACCTGTTTCATCGCTACCCCTACTGGGACAAGGGCGCGCACCTCGCGGGCATCGCCGGGCACGTGGCCGCCAGCCCGGCGGTCAAGCTGCCGACGCTGGTGTTGATCTTGTTGCCGGCGGCCTTCGCCGCACTGCGTTCCCCGATCGTCGCCGTGGCGGTCCCGGGGCTGTTGCTGCGTTTCGTCTCCGCGGACACGTCGTACTGGGGGACCGGCTGGCACTACAACGCCACCCTCATGCCGGTGGTATTCGCGGCCGCCGTCGACGGCCTCGCGCGGATCCGCGCTGCCCGCAATTCTCTTGCGGGTGCGGGTGCGGGTGCGGGTGCGGGTGCGGGTGCGGGTGCGGGTGCGGGCGCGGGTGCTGGTGCGGGTGCTGGTGCGGGCCCGGCCCGCGGTGTTCGCGATCCGGCGGGGTGGGCGCGGTCGTTCGGCGCCGTGCTCGACCGGCATGCTCCGGCGATGATGGCGATCGTCGCCATCGCGCTCGCGTTCCAGTTCCCGCTTCAGTACCTGTGGAGCCCGCAGACATACGAGATCAGCCGCCATGTGCACGTGATCGACGCGGCGATCGGGACGGTGCCGCCGGGCATCACCATCGAGACGAGCCTGGACGAACTCGCTCCGCTCGCCGCGCGCGATGACACGTTCTGGATCGGTAACCAGAACCCGGCTCCTCAGTGGATCTTGTTCGACCAGCGAAGTCCCGAGTGGGCCATCAGCAACGTTCCGGAGTTCGTCCGGTCGAAGCATCCGGGCGTTACCTACCGGGTCGTGTTCACCGAGGATGGGGTCTGGGTGTTGCAGCGGATCGGGCAAAGTCTATGACGGGGTTTGTGACCGGGTGCGGTGCCCGGCGCGCGCCGCGACAGTTGTGTCGCCGACGGGTCAGCGGTAGTTCACGAACTGCACGGCGAAGTCGAACTCCTTGCCCTTGACAAGCGCGATGACCGCCTGGAGGTCGTCCTTCTTCTTCGCGGAGACACGGAGTTCCTCGCCCTGTACCTGGGCACGGACTCCCTTCGGCCCCTCATCCCGGATGATCTTGGCGAGCTTCTTCGCGTTGTCCTGCGAGATGCCCTGCTTCAGCCCGATGACGAGCCGGTACTCCTTGCCCGAGAGCTTCGGCTCACCCGCGTCGAGAACCTTGAGCGACACCCCGCGCTTGACCAGTTTTTCCTTGAAGACGTCCGCAACCGCCTCGGCCCGTTCCTCGCTGTTGGCGCGGATCTCGACGTCGCTGCCGCCCGACCAGGCGATCGAGGCGCCAACGCCACGAAAGTCGAACCGGGTGCTGATCTCCCTCGCCGCCTGGTTCAGGGCGTTGTCGACCTCTTGGCGGTCGAACTTGCTGACGATGTCGAAACTGGACTCAGATGATGCCACGAGCTCAGATTAGTCGGATGGCCACGGATCACGCTGGCCCAGCCGGCGAGTCGCGCGGGCCGCCCTCGCCGCGACGCAGGCCGCCCGGTGCACGGAGCGGTCGTGCCACCTGATCTCGTCTACATTCGCGCTGGTACGCGCCGACTCGTGACGCGCGATGTGATGGACGCTCCGCAGTCCGCTATCCTTCACTGTGCCGCTGATCAGGCGGCGTACGGCAGGTTGCCCGAGCGGCCAAAGGGAGCGGTCTGTAAAACCGTCGGCTCAGCCTACGTTGGTTCGAACCCAACACCTGCCACCATCTGCGGAAACGGCCCGTGGCCAGCGTAAATAGGTCCACGGGCGGCAGTCTTGCCTGTCCGGCTGTGTCCGGCCCAGACCGGACGTCTACGGCTGGTCCCGGAGAATAGGCGGAGAAGTTCGCCGCTGGCCCGTCCCCTACGGCCAGCACGGGTTGCAGCCTGAAGGCTGGTGGTCGATATGAGCGCAACGGCACTGCCGGACGCCGAGAACATGGGCGTCGGCGCTGCCATGGTGGAGTTCAGTTCCTGGGGCTGGGCGTTCCGTAGCCAGTATGTCAAGGACTATGGGATCGACGCCCACACCGAGCCCTTCGACGGCCCGCATCAGCCCAGCGGTCGATTGCTGGCGCTTCAGATCAAGTCCGGCGATTCCTACTTCCGCGAGGAGGCCGACGGCGGCTGGTGGTATCGGGGCGAGAACAAGCATCTGCGGTACTGGCTCGGCCACGTGCTGCCCGTGCTGGTCGTCCTCTACAACCCAGACAGCAAGACCCTGTACTGGCAGCACGTCACCGAAGATCGCGTCGAGTACACCGACCGGGAGTGGAAGATCGTCATTCCCCGCCACCAGGTCCTCTCGGCCGGGGCCGCCGCCGAACTGCGCGCGATCGCCGATGCCGCACCCGGTGCGAGCGAGGACCCGGTCGCGAACTCGCTGCCCCTGCTGCCACCGTCCGCGACTGCCGTGCTGCGCCGGGCGCAGGCGATTGACCCGGACGGAACAATGCGGCTGGCCCGTCTCCTTGCCCGCGGCCGGGAGCAGCCGCGGCTGACCGTACAGACGATCCTGGCTGCGCAGCCGAGCTGGCTGCCAGGGGCCAACGGCATGTTCGAAGCGGCCATCGGCGCGTACGCGAACGAGCACGGACACCAGGACCTTGCACTCGAAGCCTTCTCACGAGCGGCCGAATACGGATCGCCAGAGGCGGGGCGGCTCTACGGCGCCGCGGTAATGCTCGCCCTAGGCCAAGGCGAGGCTGCGGGCGCGGCAGCGCTGGCGCAGAGCGCGGAGGAGTCCGGTCACGATGGGCTGTTCCTCTCGGTAGCCCGCGCCGCGATAGCGGATCACGACCAAGGCGTGGACCTTGACTCCCCGGCTGTGGCCGAGGTACTGGCCAACGCCTCGCGCGAAGATTTGGCGGCGGAGCCGGCATTGGTGGCGCTGCTCGGCGAGTTCGCAGCCAGGAAGGGAGATCTGGCGAAGGCCCTGCGGCTTTTCGAGGCAGCCGCCAGTGGCGATCCTCCGTCGGCGCTCGCACGGCTGGAGCTGGCGCACGCGCTGCTAGCCTGGGCGGGCAGCGGCGGCGCGCTGGTGGCTGCCAGTGACCGGGTCCGCGCCCAGGCGCTGGCCCGGGAAGTGCTGGAGGAGGTGCGCAAGTGGTCAGGGCCCAGTGAGAAGGCGCTCTCGGTCTTGCTCAAGACCCACATGGTGATCGGCGCGTTCCAGGAGATCATCAGGCTCGCGACACCTGAATCACTGGGCGGTGCCGCGCTGGACCGTGAGGCGTCATTCGGTGAGGTCGCGGTCTACGGCGCGGAGGCCGCTCGGGCGATCCGGAATCGTGCCCGCGCTGCCGGCTTTGCCGATCGCGTAGCGGGTACCCGGGCTGAGGTATTCATCCGAGCGCTAGCGATTGACTCAGAGGCACCGAAGGCTGGCCAGGCGGGAGCCTGGAGGGCGGCGCTGGCCAGCTCGGACACGATGGAGCAGCAGCGGCGGGCACTTCATGAGCTAGCTGTGCTTGGCGACCTGCAGGCCGCTGACCTGGCGATTGGCAGGGCGAGCCGCGCCATCGGTGACGCCCAGGCCGAGATTCTGTCCGCGCGCAACGACGCCGCCCAGGGACACGTGGATCAGGCCGTCATGAACCTGCGCAGACACGCCGAGTCGAACTCCGGTGCGGCCGAGATGCTGATCGAGGTGCTGGCGGAGACGGGCCGGACCGATCAGGCGCTGGCGGAGTGCGATCGGGCTATCGGCAAGTTCGGCGGCGGCAAGATCGCACACGACAAGCTGAACATCCTCGCCCGGTCCGGCCGGATGAAGGAGGCCGACGCGTTCGCGACGAGCCTTCTGGCAGGCAAGGATCTTGCGGCCGAGCAACGGGTCCTGCTCCGCCGCCGCCTGATCCAGAACCGGGCCGATCAAGGCAAGTGGCCAGAGACCGAGCAGATGTGCCGTGAGGCCCTGGCCGAGAACCCAGGCGACAGCGACTTCACCTGGGAGCTGATAGCGGCGCAGGTCAACCAAGGGCACCTGGACCAGGCCTGGTCCTCCTACCAGGCCACCAAGCCCGCCGTCACCCGGCCAGAGGCGCTGCAGCTATGGATGAGGCTGCACGCACGTTTCGGCTTCACCCAAGACGACATCAGCGCGGCGCTGGACTACGCCGACCGCTGGCACGACGACCCCGAGGTCGGCGGGCTGATATTCACGGTCATCGGAGGTTTGGGCGGTCAGCACCTGCCAGATGGCCGTGCGGTCTTGCCTGACCTGGACCCGGCTACGCTTGCCCGCTTCCAGGCCGAGATCCAGAGCTACGCCCAGCGCTACCCCGACGGCCCGGTGAAGATGCTCGATCTGAAGGAGGTCGACCTCACCCAGGTGATCCGCGCCCAGCTCGTGCCCCATGCCGGTTCCCTAGACCGCGCCGCCGACCTGGTCCGTGCCGGAAAGCTGCCGCTCGGCGCCCTGGCCGCCGCTGCGGCCCGGTCTTACGCGACGACGCTGATCGAGCAGTCCTCCGGCCCGCTGTACGCCGTATCCGCGGCTCCTGAGATCTCCGCTGGCGAACTGGCTGCTGCGAAAGGAGCGATTAACGGGGAAGTCGTGGCTGAGGCGAGCACCCTGGCGGTGGTCACGTTGCTCCGTGAGCGGGCGCCGGTACTTGTGTCGGTCTTCACGGCGGTCAGGCTCCCCCGGCCCGCGCTCGCCGACATCGAGGTCGCCTGGGGCGATCTGACCCGCGCCCCCGGCTCCTCGTCCTCCATCAGCTACGACCCCGGACGCGATGCGCTGGTAAGACGGGCGATCTCCCTGCCAGAGCACCAGCGCCTGTACCGCCGGATCACCGGGATCGACCAGCTTGCCCGCACGCTCGTAGTCACCGACCTGACTGAACCGCCATCGTCACCCGACCCACACCAGCCCTGGCTGTCGGCGGTCGACCTCGCCGCCCAACGGCGGCTGCCGCTGTGGAGCGACGATATTGCGGTCCGGTCTATCGCCGCCAGCAGAGGAATAGCGGCCTTCGGCACATGGGCGCTACTCAACGCCCTTATCGAAACCGGCCTGATCGCGGACACCACCAGGGAGGATGCGCTGGCCCTCGCCAGCGAAGGCGTGATCAACCTGCCAACCATCGGCGAGGAATCACCCACGTGAATGTCAGTCCTGCTAACTGGTCGGCCGTTCTGATGGCCGCCAACCGCGGGCCGACACCGCAACAGCTAGCTCCACGGCGTCCAGCCGATCCAGGCGAACACGGCGGCGACGCCGCCGATGATGGTGGCGAAGGCGACGACCATGCCTCGCTTGCGCAGCCGCGCCCACCAGCCCTCTTTCGCGGGCTGCTCCGGGGCACCAGCGCGGGTGGTGTCCCGTCCGGCGATGGCGTTGTGGTCGCCCTGCAAGGCCTGGCTGCCCACCACGCTGGAGTTCGCGCCGTTGGCAGCCTGGCTGCCGATCGCGGTGCCGTACGCGCCGGACACGGTCACCGGCCCGGACGCGGCGGTACCGACGGTGACGTTCATGCCGTCGGCGGTGGCGTGCTGGGAGATGTAGTTAATCGTGGGGCGATCCCCGGTGATCACGAACTGGGTCGCTTGGTCTGCGGCAAGCTTGTCCGGAATCTCTTGGTCCTGCGGCGTCAGCACGATCAGCTCGGCGACCAGCTCGGCCAAGGCGGTGCGGACCCGGACGAGAATGCCTCGGATTGACGCGTTCGATACGGCCCAGTACACCGCGGCCACGCGGCTACCCGGTGCCGTGTTGAACTGGTTCAGCGTATCCGCGATGAAGCTCCCCCAGTGAGGGCTGAGCTTGTGCTCGTCCGTGTCCCGGGCGGCCAGCGCCTCCAGCTCGCCGATGCCTCCGGGCAGGATCGCGTCCTCCAGATCGACCTTGTCGAGGATCATGCCGCGGATCTGGTCGGGAAAGATGGAGGCGTGTATCCGCTGGGTGATGCCGTTGTAGCCGGCATTGTTGGTGATCACCGCCATCAGGACTGAGGGGATGTGGCGGTAGTCCGGCACTGTCTCGGCCCCGGCGTAGCCGTTGAGTTCTCGGCGGGCCCAGTCACGCATCTTCTCCGACCCGGCCTGCCCGCCAAGCACGATGCACTTCTGCAGTAGCGATGACAGCGGCACTGTGTCGTCGAGCACGCCCGCCTCGATCTGCGCGAGCAGCCCTTCCCGCTTCTGAGCCATGACGGGCATTTTCTCACCCCAACACCAGCAGCGCATTCCAGCCGGGCGCCCGCTGCGCGGCCGGGGTACCGCACGGCGCGCCCTGGGGCAGGCCCTCGTCACCGGCCGGGTACAGCCGCGCAGCGTCGCCCAGCCCCACTCGGACACCAGCAGCCCCGCCGACGTCCGGACGGGCGCCACCTGGCCGGGCGGCCCGGTATCGGCAGGCCGCCGTAGTCTGCATGGCTATGGATACCCCGCCGCGCGACACCATGCTCACCGAGCTTCGTGTCTTCCTCACCGAGGCGATCACGCTGGTGCTGGCCGTTGCTGGAGCTGACAGCGCGTGGAACACGCCGTGGGCGCACAGCCCAGCCGGCCGGGAGCTGGCCGCCGAGGAGGCTCGCCGCCCGGCGCCCGGGACAGGGTCGTGGCCGTGGCTTGCCGCGCCCATGATCGCCCGTTGGTCGCTTCAAGTCGCAGCAGCACAGGCCACGGGATTCTCGGTGGCCCTCAGCCCGGGCACGACGTCGTACGCCGCCGATGTGCTGTGCCGGGGGGTCCTGGAGACCTCGTCGCTGGCGTGGTGGCTTCTTGATCCAGGCATCGGCGCCGGGCGGCGCCTGGCCCGGTCGCTGGTCTACCGGCTGCACAGCGCAGGCCAGACGGAAAGGGCTATCAGCGCCCTTGAACTCGGGCCGGAAGACAACCGGGCCGAGTACGGTGAGCTGCCCGGGGATGTCAGGCAGGACATCGAGGGTGCTGGGCTGACCTGGGAATGGAGGAAGCGCGACGGGCGCCGGGTGCTGTTCTGCGGGGAAGAGCCCTGGCCCAGCTACACCGAGCGGACCGCGAGCCTGGTGGCGAAGATCTGGCCGCAGCGGAACCTCCCCTACGCGGTGTTGTCCGCGGTCGCGCACGGCGAGCTACTCGGATTGCAGCGCAACCTCGTTCACTCGCCGCCCGGCACACCAGGTTTGCGGGTAGCACCCGATCCTGCCACCGCCATGTGGCTGTGGCAGGACACCTACCTGGTCCTCGGTGCGCTCGTCTTCTCTGCGGACCGTGTCGCTGCTTTTCTTGGCCTCGATGAACAGCTCGCGGCTCTGCATGCCCTAACTGGGCAACTCGACCAGAGGCTTCCGGCCCTGCGGCCGGACATGCCATGAGGCCACAAGGGGCACACCTACAGGTGCTCGGCCCACCCTGCGGCGATGTCTTCGGGCGGGTTGGTGTACAGCGCGAGGTAACGATAACGGACCGTTATCGTGGCGCCCGTTCAGCGCTGATCATCACCGTCGCTATCGTCACGGAACGCTTCCTCGATGCGCCGCCGGTTGATCTCGTCCCGCCCTGCGATGCACTTGGCGTAGACGCGGAGGAGCACCTGGACGCTGTTGCCGGCCCACTCGGCGACCTGGGTTGGTTCCACTCCCCCGTTCAGCCACGTTGACAAGCACGCGTGGCGGAGGTCATACGGGCGCCCGGCAAGAGGCGAGTTTGCTACCGCGGGGGTGAACGCCAGGAGGCGGGCCCCATGCCAGACCCGGCCGTAGACACTCTCGGACAGGTCCCCGCCACGTTCGCCGCAGAAGAGCCGCCCGTCCGGGACGGTGCCGAATTCCGCGATGTGCGAGTGCAGGTAGCGGGTCAGCGCGGGGTGGCACGGGACGGGCCGTACTTCCTCGCGGGCGCGGTGTTTCAGCTCCCGGGGGTCGCGGCGCCGCCCAGACGCCGACCATGCGGCCCCGACGCACGGAGCTGACCCACGCAGGTAGAGCGTCCCCCATCCGTCGTCGTCGGGCAGGTCGAGGTCGACTCCGTCCCGCAGCTCAACCGTCTCACCCGGCCGCAGCCCGGCGAAGTACATGCAAGCGAAGAACCCGACGAGCCTGGGACCGATACGCCCCTGGTAGCTCACCGCGGTCAGCAGACCCTCTGCCTGCCGCCGGTTGACGACGACTTGCGGGTCAACCACTCCCTCGGTCGTCTTCGGTTTCGTCCACATCTTCGCGGCCCGGGGCAGCGGGTTGACATCCAGGCCGCGGCCAACGGCATAGTCGAGGACGTTGCTGAGTACGGCGCGCTTGCGGGCGATGGTGTTCGCCGCGGCGCGCTTGCCGTCGAGCTTGCGGGAGATCGCCCCGAGCACGTCGAGCATGACATCCTCATCGGCCAAGGCCGAGACCGGCAGCGAATGCTCAGCAACCCACTCCAGGATGCGGGCAGCATCCTCGGGCGGATCTGGCTGGTTCCTGAATGCCCATCCGTACAGCGCCTGCCGCAGGACTGTGTCATCTGGCCGCCCTCTGCCCGGAGCGAGAAGTACGGGGGTGACGGTCGTGAGCGTCTCAGCGACGGATCGCCGCGAGTTACCGGACAGACCCTCCCAACGGCGGGCCACGTACCTGGCAGCGTGCTGGTACCAGCTCACCTGGCTGGCTTTGGCGGCTTCGGCTCGTACTTGCCTGACCTCGGGCACGGGAAGCCCGGTCTCCACGTCGAACGCCACGCCCTCACGGGCGAATGTTCGCAGCTCGGCGAGGCGGCTTTCGGCAAGCGCGCTTGTCTCGTAAGCCTGGTGGAACTCCTGCCCGGCAACGGTCCACCGGACCGCGTGCGTCCGGCCGCGCTTTCCCTTGTAGATTCGGATCTTCCAGAAACGGACTTCGAACGATTCCCGCGTGTCAGGGCCGGGGGCTTCCCCACGCCGCTCCCCGGCCCCTTCTACCGGACCAGGCATGACTCAAGCCACGCGTCCAGATCACGGCGTATGACACGTATCTCGCCATTGGGCAGCTTCATGCACCTGGGTGCCCTGCCCTTGGCCCGCCAGTCGTAGAACGTCGAACGCTGGATCTTCAGCTCCGCGCACAGCTCGGCAAGCGTCAGCTTCTCGTCCGGGTCCCTGCGCGGAGCTAAGACGGCTGCTCGCGCTTTGCGTGCCATGGCGAGGCCCCCTTTGATCCGGTAATGGTGTCAGGTATCAGCTATCATAACGGTGATGCAGATCACCTTCTATCGGACACGGCCGTCCCGGGCCGGGCAGCCCTCGGCTGCTTGCTACGGCCGAGCCCGATAGCCGGACAGGAGAGCATGCCGCTACCTGCACGCAGGTTCCCTCGGCGGCTTCCCCGCTCGTCGCTACCATCGACCGCTCCCTGGAAAAGACCTCGGCCACCGTCATCCTCGACGGTGTTCCTGGCGGTACCGTCTACCTGTCAGCTGATGGCCTGCGGGCCGCCGACCCCGCAGGCCTGGTCGCCCGGCTGGAAACCGCCTCCACCGCCTCGAACAGCGAAACAACGAGGCTCTCGCCGACATCGAGCGTGCGCGCCGCGAGATCACCCATGCCCGCGAAAACCTCGACCTGCCATTCCCCAGACCGCAGCGCTCGCGGAAGCCCCGCGAACGCGCACGCCAGATCGATGAGTAACTCGACCGGATGGTCGCTGAGCACCCAGGCGTGCCGGTCGACCGGCCCCGCGTACCGCAGCACGGCGCACTACCCCGTTCGCCCACCAGGTCGTCATGCTGGGAACCCTTTTGCGCTCGGGGCGCCGGCTGCCTTCCTTTGGCCCTGCGGGCCACGTCGGCGCCGTCCCGCACCCGATCCCCGCGGCCGACCGTTCCGGACAGCCCGCCGTCACAGTCAGCGCTGGCGCGCGCTTGCAAGAGATGGCCATCCCTCCGGTGCCTCATCATGAAGCTTCGGTTGAGTCGGCCTGGGGCGCGGGGCCGGGATTGCTCCTGGCCCGTTTTCCCAGGCCGACTCAACCCCGATTACTTAGAGGCCATCTCATCTAGGTGTGTCCTAGTTCCGGTTACGTAGAGTGAAGTTTTGCTTGCGACGTCCCACACTCTGGCGTTATCTCGTGCTATTGG
>WNFJ01276681.1_pt1 | contig 59931 bp, 63 predicted proteins | sample 5400461 | NCBI WGS metagenome assembly WNFJ01 (sample SAMN13153349, study PRJNA577476) | soil metagenome | isolation source: 115 cm saprolite on Douglas fir-dominated hillslope | place: USA:California | collected 2013-09-17
CCCGCAATGTCCGGCGCGCTGCCGTGCACCGCTTCGAACACAGCCGCATTCTCGCCGATGTTGGCTCCGGGCACGATCCCCAATCCTCCGACCAGACCTGCCGCCAAGTCGCTAAGAATGTCTCCATAAAGGTTCTCGGTGACGATGACGTCGAGCTTGTTGGCCGCACGCACCATTTGCATCGCGCATGCATCTACGATGACCTCGGCCGGCTCGATTCGGGGGTGCCGGAGAGCCGTGCGCCGAAACACCTCGAGCAAAAGCCCGTCTGACAGCTTCATGATGTTCGCCTTATGCACGCACGAAACGCGCTTTCGTCCCAAACGCTCGGCGTACGAAAACGCGTACTCGCAAATCCGTGCGCAGCCTTTTTCGGTAATGAGCTTAATGCTCTGCGCGATCCCGGGCAGAATCATTAGCTCGAGTCCCGCGTACAAGTCCTCTGTGTTTTCTCGAACGATGACGATGTCGGTGCCCTCGAAGCGCGGCTCAACGCCGGGAAGGGACCTCACCGGGCGGACGTTGGCATACAGGTCGAGCGCCTGGCGGAGGGTTACGTTGACGGAGCGAAACCCCTTTCCAATGGGCGTTGCGATCGGGCCCTTGAGCGCGACTCGATTGCGCCGAATCGACTCGAGCACTTCGTCGGGAAGGACGGTGCCGCACCGCTCGGCCACCGCTGCTCCCGCTTCGCGAACGTCCCACTCAATGTGCACGCGCGCAGCCTCGAGCACCCGCTGCGTCGCCGCAACGACTTCCGGGCCGATGCCGTCGCCGGGAATCAGCGTGATCGTGTAGGGCATTCGCACGCGAGATTAGCAGAGGTCCCCCCTTGACGACCGCGCGCGCGTTTGCAAGTTTCGCGAAACTTCCATGAAAACAATCCTCGTTCGCCGCACGGGCGGGCCTGAAGTTCTCGAGCTGGTTGAGCAACCGACTCCACGGCCTGGGGCCGGCGAAGTCCTTGTCCGGGTCGAGGCCGCCGGCGTCAACTTCATCGACATCTATAACCGGAGCGGGGCGTACTCTCGCGATTTGCCATTCGCCCTCGGTGAGGAGGGGGCCGGCGTTGTCGAAGCCGTTGGCGCCGGCGTGAGCGAACCGGGCGCCGGCGATCGCGTCGTTTGGGCGAGTGCGCCCGGGTCGTATGCAACTCACGTCATCGCGCGCGCGGATCGACTCGTGCCCGTGCCGGAGGCCGTTACTTCAACTCAGGCGGCTGCCGTGATGCTTCAGGGAATGACGGCGGACTACCTTGTGCGGTCCACCTTTCGCCTCGAAGCAGGCAAGAGCTGCGTCGTGCATGCGGCCGCGGGGGGGGTTGGCCTCTTGCTCGTCCAGATGGCCAAACGCGCCGGGGCGCGCGTCTTCGCGATCACTTCCACAGAGGAGAAAGCAAAGCTGGCGCGAGACGCCGGTGCCGACGACGCCATGCTCTCTGCCGGCGGGCCGTTCGACGAAGCCGTGCGCACGCGAACCGGTGGCATCGGGGTCGACGTCGTCTACGATTCGGTCGGCGCGTCTACCTTTGATCGAAGTCTCTTGTGTTTGCGGCCGCGAGGCACGCTCGTTCTCTTCGGCCAGGCAAGCGGTCGCGTTCCTCCGTTCGACCTGCAAGTACTCAACGCGCGCGGTTCGCTTTTTGTCACGCGTCCCAAGCTGGGAGACTACGTCACGACGCGCGCCGAATTGTTGGAGCGGGCGAGCCGCGTGCTGGGAGCGGTAGCAAGTGGCAATCTACGCGTGCACATCTATCGCGAATACCCACTGTCGCAGGCCGCCGAGGCCCACACCGCACTCGCGTCGAGATCGACGACCGGAAAGCTCCTGCTTGTTTCTGGTTGATGAAAGGCGCGCTGGCAAATGGGTTCCTAACTCCGGCCGAAGCGCAGGTCGAGCCGTAGCCAGCCTTGGGCGAGATACGCCGCATTCAGGATGATGTAGAGCCAGAAATAAAGATCCAGGCGCCCGAAGATCGCCCAGAGCCATAGGTGGCTCGGGTAGTGGTTTAGCCAGCGCAAGAATGTCATCGCGTGCGACCCCACACGCGCAAGGGGCGAGGCAGAGCTCTTCTCGGCCGCGGTTTCGTAAAAGGCTTCCACCGTCGTGTCTCGACCCGAAATCTCTGGGCGGCGCACGAAGCTCGTCAGCGAAATGGCAGACGCGAGGATCGCGATGCCGGCGATCCCCGCAAGGAGAAACCGCGCGTCCCCTCGGTCCCACATGCGCGCGTCAAGCCCGATTCCCCCGACTCGCCACGCGCGCACTGCCAGTGCGACGACCAAAAGCAGAGCCTTGAGCTCGTCGGTGAGAAAGTCGAAGAGATGACCGGATTTCGAGGCCACCTTCTTATAGCGAGCGAGCATCCCGTCCGCGCAGTCGAAGCAGTAGCTGACGTAAAGCGTCCCCATAGCCATGAGCTCCCCGCCCCGAGTCGGAAGCGATATCAGTATCGACACCGCAACGACGAAGACCGCCAAGCTGAACAATGTGAGCTGGTTTGGCGTGACCCGCGTGCCGGCCAGAAGCGAAACTACCGCCGCGGCGATCGGGCGCATCACGTAGGTGTTGAAAACCTGGTCGCGGCGCTTGCGAGTCTCCCGGTAGACGCGTACAGCCGTGCCGAGCATGGGGCGCAGAATCGTAACGTTTTTTCGGCAAAGCCGCGCGCCCGAGCGCCCCGCCGAAGTCGATTCTCCCCAGGCGCATCAATCTGCGCTACAGGGCGGGTTGTCATGTCGATGAAGCGCAGCAAACAACGAAGCTCCGGCTCGAGTCGTTTCTCGGGCGGAGAAGACGAGTCCGGAGCCTGGGCCAAGCCAGCCGGACCCGAACCAATCTGGGCCGCAGAGGTCGAGTCCAAGCCGGACGAGTCATTCGTTCCGTTTGCGCTCTCCTCGCGTTACGCAAAAGGAGACCTCATCTTGCATTCGAAGTTCGGCAAAGGGCTCGTGCTCGACGTCGAAGCGACGCGCATCGAGGTCCTTTTCCACGACGGCAAGAAGAAGCTCGGGCACGCGGTGAGTTAGTTCGCGTTTCACGGGCATGCCCTCATTCCTCGGGGAGTTCGCCAACGCTCTTTCACGCTCGGGCGTGGATTTGGGTGCTCTCGGTCTGGCCTGGGCTCGCTCGATGCCAACAGTGACCCTCGTTCCAGCTTTTGGCCTTCGCGCGCTGCCGAGGCCAGCGCAGGCGCTGCTGGGTCTCGCGTTCGCAGCAAGCATATTTCCGGCCGTGACGCCCATTCGGGCGTCCGGCTCAGCCCCGTGGCTCCTGCTGGCAGCGGGCGAAGCCGCGCGCGGGGTCCCCGTGGCGATCGCCACCGCCGTTCCGCTGTGGGCCGCCACGATGGCGGGCGGCGTGGCGGACACCATCCGCGGCTCCCAAGATGCGCTCACGGTACCTACGGTCGAAGGTCGCGCCACCCCGCTAGGCGTGCCGATGTCGCTCTTGGCCTGCGCCATCTTCCTATCGACCGGCGGGCCAGCACGCGTCGCCAGCGCGCTGGCGTTTCGTCCGATCGGCGCACACCCCTTGCTCGCGGCCGTCAACGATCTGGTCGCGGGCATCGGCCTCGCGGTCGCCCTTGGCGGCCCGCTCCTGGCAGCAGGAGTGGTCATCGAAATCGCTGCAGCCCTCGTAGCTCGCGCCGCCTCGCCGGCGCAGGTGCATCTACTGCTCGCACCACTGCGAGCGCTAGGCACCCTCGCCGTAATGGCAATCGTGCTGCACCGCCTAGCCGAAGTTCTGACCACGGCAGTCCAAGGAACGCCCTAAAGAGGCGAGGGGCACGCTCCGGCTGGGGGGTGTGGGGGGAGCGGCCTCGCTCCCTCCACGCCCGCCGTGGGTGAACTCCCGGGCCGGAACGGAGCCGGAGCGAAGCGGAGGCGGAGTGAGGCTCATGCTGAACCGGGTGAATTTAACTAGAGAGGTATTTGATACCCCACCTTCAGCCCGACCTCGAACGCATCGACGCTGCCGGTCAACGTTGGACAGTCGCCCAAGGCATCGCACGAACTCTCTTGCGAAAAGGGCTTCTGCGCCGGCAGAAACCACCGATCCGCGCGTAATGCGAGACCGATGACGACCCGGTCGGTAATCAGGTAGTCGGCCCCAAGCTGGACTCCGACGGCGGCCCCTTCCGTGCTCACGTTCACAATCTTCGTGCCTAGCAGAGAAGGCACAGCGGGCCCGCTATTGGTCGCGAACCGATCGGCAACGATGAGTCCTCCCGCCGTCATTCCGAGCCATCCCGCGAAGGAACCAAAGCGCAGGGGGTAGTAGCGCGCCTCGCCGCCCAGAAACAAATAGCTCCTCGAGTGCGTGCGCGACAGTTGGGGGTTGGCTCCGCCGTAGTTGGGGTCGCTCGTCGGATTGGGGGCAAAGAGAGCGCCGGCCCCAATGGCCCACACGCTATTGGCTCGATAGAGAACGTGGATGCCTGTCTGGACAGTCGCATCGCCGTTGCCGACAGCGCCAAGCGGCGTCGCTCCACCGCGATGGGCTGGAGAAATCGGCGCATTCGGCAGAACGAGAATCCCGCCCTCGAGCTCGGCCACAGTGTGGGCGCGGTCAAGCAGCACGGGGTACGGACTAGGACTCGAAGTCTCTTGCGCCTGCGCCGCGCAAGGGGCCAAAACTGCAGCGACCAGGAGGATCGGCCACGCTCGCATTGGACCACCTATAGCCATTTCGTACTCGCGTTCGGGGGCGGGCTTGCGGTGCTCGCAGGTGCGGGCGCCGGGGACAGCGCGGATTCGCTTACGACGATGACCTTGACCGCCCGCACAGGAGCACCCGTTGCCCGCGCACTGAATTCCACTTCGAAGCGCCCAGTCTGAAAGAAAGTGAACATCGTGCGAAAGACACCTGACCCGTCATCGGTTGCCGGCAGCTCGGTGCCGGTCGCAAGGCCGGGGCCAGAAATACGAAACCGACCCGCATCCGGCTTCGCGCGGGATCCTCCGAGCGCGTTCACCACTCTCGCGGAGAAATCGACGGGCTGTCCCAGACCCGGACGCGAGCTCGACGCCTCGAGAATCGCGCGAGCCGCCCCGGCCACCGCAGTGGCGGAAGTCGCCGGATGGACGCTCGCCAAGGGAGGGACCACAATTTCGGCGGACGTCGGAAGGGGGGGTTCGGGCACGGCGTCGCGGCTCGGCTCCGCGGGAGCCCGAGCTACGGGGGTCGGCTCGATCCCCGCCGCGCGATGAGCAGGCCCGCCGCCGACCAGTCTGTTCCTCCATGCCACAGCGGCCATTGAAAGAAGGCCAACGCAAAAAAAAGTGATAACGAGCGAAAGCACCCGCGTGCGGGAGGCATCCTGCAGGACTCTGTCGCCTGCGAGGGTGATCTCGACCGAGGAAGGAGATCGACTTGCTTCGACCCGCGGCGTCGGGGGCGTCGCGAGTTTGGCGTCGAACCCCTGCGGGGCAGACCACTTCACGGTCTCGGCGCCTGGCGGGATGTTCGCGGTCTCGGCGCCTGGTGGGATGTTCGCGGTCTCGGCGCCTGGCGGCATGTTCACGGTCGCAGCGCTTGGCGGCATGGCGCCTGGTTCCGCAATCTCGGTGCGAGAAGCCGCCGCAAGAGGACCAGCCACCGCGAGAGCCGAATCGGCGGGCGTCTGGTACGCGGTCGTCGGGCTGGTGCGTCCAGCGCCCTCTCCGGGCGTCGCCGATGACGCACCGATGCGTGCCGCAATATCGGCGTCCAGGCTGTGCTTTTTGGTGCGCTCGAGCGAAGGCATCTGCACGGCGCTCGCGTGCGAGCCGCGCCGTCCCCCTACCAAAGAGGGACGCGCGAGGATGTCCTGCGCGCTGAGCCCACTGGTCACCGCCGATTCGAGGAGCGCTCGCCCGAAGGCGCGCGCGTCGGCGGCTCGATCGGTAGGCACTTTCGCAAGATTCGCCATGATAACTGCGGCTACGGGGTTGGGAACGTAGGCCGCTCGAGCGACGCCCTTGAGCAGCGGAGGCGGATCGTGAATCTGTTGCACCAAAAGAGCCACCGCCTGGTCGGCGTCGAACGGGGTTCGGCCTGCAAGCATCTGGTAGAGCATGGTGGCAATGGAGTAGACGTCCCCACGCGGAGTCACGGGCTCGCCCTTCGCGCCCTCCGGCGAGATGTAGCGTGCGGTCCCGAAGATGAGCCCCGCCGCTGTAGCGACTGAGGGCTCACCCCAATTGAGGCGCGCGATCCCAAAGTCGAGCACTTTGACAAAGTCAGGATCGTCGGCACGGTGGACGAGCATGACGTTTTCGGGTTTGAGATCCCGATGGACGATGCCCTGCGCGTGCGCTTCGCCGACAGCGTCGCAAAGCTGCATCGCGATGTGGAGCGCGCGCGGCAGTGGCATCGCTCCCCCCGCGGCGGCCAGCGCGCTTTGCAGGGACAAGCCGTCCAGATACTCCATGACGATGTGCATCGCTCCGTCCGGGAGCTGGCCCACCAGAAGCACGTGCACAACGTTGGGATGGGCAAGGCGCGAGGCGACCTTCGCCTCGCGGTGAAAACGGGCAACCAGCGCCTCGTTCGCGGAGAGCTCCCGGTGAAGGATCTTCACTGCGACGTTGCGGTCAATCCCCTGTTGAAAAGCCCGGTAAACGCGACCCATCGCCCCGATGCCGACGAGCTGGCGAATCTCGATGTGGCCGAGAATCTCCCGCCCGACATACGGATCGCTGGCAGAAACGGCGTCCATAGATCGCGGCAAGCTCGTCAGCGGAGCGCCATCGAGGGAGCAAAAGAGCGCATCCGCAGGGTACTGAGTGCCGCACGTGGGGCACACCTTCGGTTTCGAAGTCTCGGCAACCCCTCGCAGCTGACCCTCGGGGCTCACAAGGCTCATGCTACCCCCAAGCGGCGACGATTGCCTCCAGCCGCCCCATTTGCCTAAGGTGTCTCATTCCCTTGTCCGATCCCGAGATCTCCGATGGTGGCGCGTCCGCGTGGTCGCTGCACCTGCCCCAGTTCGAGGGCCCCCTCGATCTCTTGCTTCACCTTTGCCAGAAGCACGAGCTCAACATTCTCGACATCCCCATTGCTTTCGTGACGGAGAAATACCTCGAACACCTCGCCGTCATGCAGCTCATGCACCTGGAGCTCGCCGCGGACTACCTTCTTATGGCCGCGACCCTGGCGCACATCAAGTCAAAGGAGCTTCTCCCCTCGCCGCCCGCCGGACAAGACGAGGACGAACTTCTTGACGACGAAATCGACCCACGCGAAACCCTTATCCGCAGGCTTCTCGAGTACCAAAAATACAAGGCCGCCGGCGAGCAGCTCGCCCAGCGCGGCGTCACGGGCCGGGACATTTTCCTGCGTGGGGTGGCCATCGAGCCGGGCTTCGCCGGCAGTCTGCCGCCACTCGCGGAGATACCTCTCTTCGCGCTGGTCGACGCCTTTCAGAGGGTTCTCGATCGCAACAAGATCAAGCTGTCGCACGACGTCGAGGCGGATCGCATTAGCCTTACCGATCGCATCGGCGAGCTGTCGGGGCTGCTCGCGTCGCATGGCCGCGTTCTCTTCGACGCACTGTTCGAAGGAGCCTCGACGAAGTTCGATCTCGTCATCACCTTTCTTGCCCTGCTAGAGATGACCCGGCTGAGGATGACGCGACTCCTGCAAAGCGAACCTCTGGGCCCGCTCTCTGTCGAGCTCGCGGTTGCCGAGCCGCAGGCAGCGGTCGGCGCGGATGCGGAGAGCGGCGGCCGATGACGGACGAAAAGAGCGCGGAGGCGGCCGAGGAGACGGCCGATTCGATCGAGCCGGCGCGCGAGCTGTCCCATACGCACCTGCGCGGACTGCTCGAGGCGCTTGTGTTCGTGAGCGACAAGCCTGTGACCTCGAACGAACTGGCCCGAGTGGCTTCGGCGCCGCTCAAGCAAGTTAAGGAAGTGATGGGCGAGCTGAAACAGGGCTACGCCCACCGCGGAATCGAGCTCGACGAAGTTGCAGGCGGCTGGCTATTTCGCACCAACGTGCAATTCGCCCCCTTCGTCCGTGAGCTCACCAGCGAGCGTCCGGTAAGGCTCTCGCGAGCGCAGATCGAAACGCTTGCCATCGTCGCCTACCGGCAGCCGGTTACCCGTCCGGAGATCGACGACATTCGCGGCGTCGACTCGGGGGCGACGCTCAAACTCCTGCTCGAGCGCGACCTGCTGCGAATCCTAGGCAAGAAGGACGAGCCGGGGAGGCCTCTTCTCTACGGTACGACCAGCCAGTTTCTGGAGTTTTTTGGCCTGAAGTCGCTCAAGGAGCTTCCCACGCTACGCGAATTCACCGAGCTGTCGGAAGAGTCGCGGCAGGCGGCCGAGGCGGAGCTGAGCGAGCCCGAGGCCAAGGGCTAGCACGCATTTCGTTGACGGCTTCTGCCCGTTGCAGCGGCCGCCGGCGACCGAGAGGCGCCGGCGCTTGACGCGAACGCGAGCTGCGATACGGTGCAAGTTTGGTGTTCCCGGAAGTCTATCTCGGGAGTCTCGCGTACGCTCTGGGTGAGCTTGAGGAGAGCGTCGAGACCGCGTCCACCGAAGGGCTCCTCCTGTCGGCCGCGTCGGCGCTCCGCGAAGCGGGCTTCGGCGACCATCATCGCTGCGGACCAGACACGAGCGCGTACGAGCTCGCCCGCCGTGCTGTGAAGAAGGTCGCCCAGGACGTGCGGGGCGCTCACGTTCTGGTGTACGCGACGAGCCTGCCGTTGAACGGCAACGTCGGATCCGACGAGGCCTACCGCAGCACGCGCGACGTGAAATACGTCATGGACTTCCCCGCGAGCCACTTGCAGGCGGACCTCGATCTCGGCGGCGCGATGGTCCTCGGGATCAACCAGCTCGCGTGCACCTCGCTGCTCGCAGCCATCCGCGTGGTGACGATGATTTTGCGATCCGAGACGCACTTCGGCAAGGCGCTTTGCGTCACGGCAGACCGTTTCCCGAACGGAGCGCTCTACGAACAATCGTACAATCTCATTTCTGACGGCGCGGTTGCGTGCATGGTCACGAAGACACCGGGCGACTTCCGGATTGTCGGGGGTCACGGGATTACGAACGGCGCGATGGCGTTTGCCTCGGACGACCAGACGATCGGCAGCTACTTCACGTACACGCACAGGCTGATCACCGAGCTCCTACGCCAGCACGACCTCACGATTAAGGACGTGCAATGGATCGTGCCGCAGAACATCAATGTCGTGACGTGGAAGGTGCTCTCGTCGCTCCTCGGATTCGACCCCCAGCGAGTCCTTTTCCCGACGATGCGCCAGGTCGGACACATGATCAGCGGCGACAACATCGTGAACCTCCAGCACCTGCTCGAGGAACGTCGCTTCGCTCCGGGCGACCGGATCCTGCTACCGATGGCGGGCTACGGCCTGAACTGGCAGTGCCTGTTGCTCGAGAAGGTCTGACGCCATGGACCAGCGCGAGCTCGAGGTGGTGGAGCGACTCTGCGCGCTGTCGCGTGATCATGCGGTGCCGCTCGGCTCCGCGATCGCGTGGCCGGCGGAGCGCGATCGCGACGCATGGTACACGAGCCCCGAACTCGTCTCGCTCTACGGGATCGAGGGTCTAACCGAGGCTCAACTTCGCGAGCTATCGTTCTTCGAAGCGCTCAACTTCTACAGCCTCAATATCCACGGCGAGAAGTTCCTGTTGGACGGTCTTGCGGCGCGGCTCCACAGCAAGGGCTTTGCTCGGACGACGGCCTACCTGCATCACTTTCTGGACGAGGAAAACAAGCACCTCTTCTACTTTGGGGCTTTCTGCATTCGCTATGGTGGGAAGATTTATCCGCACGGTCACGTAACGTTCCCGCGAGAATTTGCGTCGGGCGAAGAGGACTTCCTCTTCTTCGCGAAGGTGATGATCTTCGAAGAGGTCGTCGACCACTACAATCACCGCATGGCGAACGACATACGGCTCGCACCGATCGCGCGCGAGATCAATCGCCTTCATCATCTCGACGAGACGCGTCATCTTGCGTTCGGGCGTCTGCTCGTGAAAGACCTGTTCGATCGCCACTGTCCGGCCTGGTCGGCAGAGACCCTCGCGGCGGTGCGTGCAACACTGCTTGGCTTTGTCGAGTCGATGTGGCGCCAGTACTACAACCCCGACGCGTACCGCGATGCCGGCATTGCGAACTCACACGAGATTGCGTCCACCGCGTTCGCGCTCGGCGAAGCGCACCGCGCGGAGGTCACGCGAAAGTGCATCGCGTTCTTGAGAAAGGCCGGCATCCTCGAGGAAGTGCGGCCGTGAACGAAGAGACCGTCAAAAACCGGCTCCGAGCGTGGATCGCAGGCAAGAATGGCAAGGTGTCACCCGGACAGATCGCGGATACGACTCCGATCGTCGAACAGCGCATCTTGTCATCGCTCCACGTTGCGGAGCTTCTCATGTTCATGAGCGAGCTTCGCGGACAGTCTATCGACATCGAAAACCTCCGACCCGGCGGGTTCCGCGACCTGAACACGATCTACGCTACGTTCTTTGCGGGCCGAGGCGATGGGGTTTGAGGCGCGCGACCTCGACGGCCTGGCCTTCTATGCCAACGGCCAGGTAGCCCTATCGGGAGCACCGCTCCAGCTCTATCGCGACGTTGACGCGGCGTTCTCGGCCTGGGCCGCGGAGCAGAGCGCCGTCGAGCACCAGTTTCCACCGATTCTTCCTGCTCATGACCTGGAAAAGCTCGACTACCTTGGCTCGTTCCCGCACCTCGCCACGTTCCCAGTGACGCTCGACGCCGACGACGAGAACGTCGCACGCTTCGTGAAGACACGCGGCTCCGCTGAGGACCTGAAGCTCACGCGCCTTTCGCGCGTTCGCGACGTGCTCACGCCCGCTGCTTGCTACCACTTCTACATCCACTACCGCGGCCGGCAGCTCGATGCCCCGCTCCATCTCACGACGCGGGCGACCTGCTTCCGTCACGAGGCGACGCACCTGCCGCTGGAGCGTCTTTGGAGCTTTTCGATGCGCGAGATCGTCTGCATCGGGTCGTTCGTCGAGGTGCGCGAGTTCCTCGACCGGAATCGGCGCATCATTGACGGCTTTGTCCAGCGCATGGGTCTCCAGACGTCGTGGATGAACGCGACGGATCCGTTCTTCCGTCCCGCACAGAACCCGAAGCACCTGGCACAGAGGCTGGACCCCGTGAAAAGCGAGCTGGTGTTCGACGGGCGTCTTTCGCTCGCCTCAATCAACCTACATCGCAACTATTTCGGCGAGGCGTTCCACATTGCACGCGACGGGCAGCACGCGTTCTCCGGGTGCGTTGCCTTTGGGATTGAGCGGTGGATGGCCGCGATCGTCTCGACGTTTGGCCCGGCGCCTGAGCGATGGCCGGCGGTGGTCGCGTGAAGAGGAAGGTACTCATCACGGGCGGAGCCGGGTATCTCGGATACAAGTTCGCGAAGCGGCTTCTCGCGAAGACGGACGAGGAGCTCGTGTTGTGGCTCCGCGCGAATGACGCCGACGCGTTTGTGGCCAAACGCCGCACGTACGAGCCGCTCTTCGCCGAGCACCCGGGCCGCGTCTCATTCGCGTGGGGAGATCTCTCGATGCCTGCGCCGTTCGAGTCGGTCGATGCGTCCGCAATCAAGACAATCTTTCATCCGGCGGCGGACACCCGCTTCAACATCGATGAGACCACCGCAGACATCGTCAACGTGGCCGGCACCGACAAAGTTCTCGCGTTCGCGCGCCGTTGCCCGTCGCTCGAATGTGTCGCGATCGTCAGCACGATCTATTCGGCGGGACTACTGGGAGGATCGATCGAAGAGACCCTGCTCGGGTCGGACGCCGGCTTCGCGAACCACTACGAGCGGTCGAAATGGGCGAGCGAGCGATGTGTCGATCGCTACGGTGATCTGCCCTGGCGGATCTTTCGCACAGGCACCGTTCTGGCCGACGACGACGAGGGCGTGGTGCTCCAATACAACATCGCGCACAAGGTGAAGCGCTTGATGTTCGTGGGCCTGCTCCCAATCTTTCCGGGGGTCGCCAACATGCCGATCTATTTCGTTACCGGCGACTTCGTGGCGGACGCCATGTGCACGCTCGCGCAACGTTCTGCGCCGCAGACTGTGTACAACGTCTGCCACACGGCAGAGGAGTCGTTGACGCTGGGACGGTGGCTCGAGCACGCATACGACAGCTTCATGCGCGCGGATGAATTCGCGTCGCGTCACATCATGCGTCCAATCATGACGGAGCTCGCTGCGTTTCGGTGCCTCGCCGCGAGCGTCGAGACCTTCTCGCGTGACATCGTGATGCAAGCCGTAGTGAAGCTGGTAAACCCCTTCGCCGAGCAAATGTTCGTCACGAAGCAAGTTCAGAACGATCGGCTTCGCGCGGCGTTTCCCGAATACCGCGCTTCGGACCCGGCCGCGCTGCTCTCGCGCGTATGCGCGCATCTCGCGGCGACGCGCTGGGGAGCGCAGACGATGTCGGCACGGCTCTGGGAGGCTTGAGATGTCGAGCAAGCACACGACGATCGTCTCTCTGCTGCGTCGGTGGGCGCACGAGCGTCCGGAGAGTGCGGCGTTCACGTTCTTGCCGGACGGGGACGATTTGCCAATGTCCCTTGCGTTCGTTGCCCTCGACGTCCGTGCGCGTGCGATTGCGGCGTATCTGCAAACGAAGGGCGGCACAGGTGCGCGAGCGCTGCTCTTTTATCCGAACGGGCTCGACTTCGTTGCGGCGTATCTCGGATGCCTCTACGCCGGCGTCGTGCCCGTGCCTTCGCCGCCACCGACTCGGCCGTTCCGACGCGTGCTGCCACGAATCCGCGGCATCGTCGAGTCGTGCACCCCGCGCTTCGCCATCGCACACTCTTCGACCGTATCGTTTACGGCGCATGCCTTCGGTGATGCGCCGGAGCTCGCGTCGCTCGAGTGGATCGCGAACGACGAGGTGTCGCTCGGCCTCGCGGACGAGTGGCGCGAGCCGTCCATCGATGCCGACACGCTTGGTGTTGTCCAGTACACGTCGGGGTCAACGTCGGTACCCAAGGGCGTGCTCGTTACGCACGGCAATCTGCTCCAGAGCTGCTCCATGTTGGACCGCGCGTGGAACCACGACGAGACCAGCGTGATGGTTTCGTGGCTTCCGACGTTCCACGACATGGGCCTCGTGTACGGGATGCTCACGCCTCTCTTCAAGGGGTTTCATTGCGTGATGATGACGCCGGGGTCGTTCGTGCGGCGCCCGGTACGGTGGCTGGAGGCGCTCACGCGGCATCGCGGCACTCACGCGATCGCGCCGAACTTCGGCTATGACCTTTGCGTCCGCAAGATTGCGTCCGAACAGTGTGGAGCACTGGATCTCTCTTCGTGGCGTGTTGCAGCGAGCGGCGCCGAGCCGATCCGCAAGCAAACCCTGGAGTCGTTTTGCAACAAATTCCGGCCGTATTGGCTCCGACGCACGTCGATGGTGACTGCGTACGGACTCGCGGAGTCGACGCTCGCCGTCACGGGCTCGTCGCCCGATCGCTTCCCGACGATCGTCGAGGTTGAGCGCGACGGTGAACCGAACGGTGTCCGCTCGGTCGTCAGCGTCGGATCTCCGTTGGCAGACACCGTAATCGCGATCGTCGATCCGGAGAGCCGCCTCCGACACCCTGACGGCAAGGTTGGCGAAGTGTGGATCGGTGGGCCCAGCGTCGCGAAAGGCTACCTCGGCCTGGAAAACGAGACGGCACGGACGTTCCATGCGCGAGTTGCGGACACGGGAGAAGGTCCATTTCTGCGTACGGGCGATCTTGGCTTCATGCGCGACGGCGAACTCTACATCTGCGGCAGGCTAAAGGACCTCATCATCGTGCGCGGCCGCAACCATCACCCGGAGGACATCGAGGCGACCGTCGAGCGGAGTCATCCTTCGGTGCGTCTTTCGAGCACTGCCGCGATCGGGATCGACGATGACGGCGAGGAGCAGCTCGTGCTCCTCGTAGAGCTCGAGAAAAACGGCGCGAGGGAAGACATCGCGGCGGTCACCGAGAGCATCCGTTCCGAGATCGCGTTCCAACACGAGATCGAGCCGGCGAGAATCGTCTTCCTCCAGGCCGGTACGATCGCAAGGACTTCCAGCGGAAAGATCCAGCGGGCCTCGTGCCGCGCAGCGTACCGGGAGCGTACGCTCTCCGTCATCCAAGCCGCGTCCGCCGCACCGATGACGGAGGCGATCGTCTCGGATCTCCGCGCCGAGATCGCGCGGCTCGCACGCCTGCCGATCGATAAGGTCGGCGACGACGTCGTGCTGAACCGTCTCGGATTGGATTCTGTGAGGTTCGCGGAGCTATCGACGTTCCTCGAACGGCGATGCGGGCTCATCGTTCCCCCAGCCCGGCTGCTCGACGACGTTACGCTGCGAGACCTGCCCGGGATGCTTCTTCGGCCTAAAGTGGAACCGATCGCCGCGCCGGCATTGCCGCGTAGCCGTGAAGCGAGCACGCCTCGCGCGCCGAAGCGCTCCGGTGCGATGGATCTCAGTCTCTTCTTCTTCGCGAACGACGACTCGACCGACGGCGATCGCTATCGACTCCTCGTCGAGGCCACGAAGCTATGCGACGCCCGTGGCTTCCACGCGGCATGGATTCCCGAGCGGCACTTCCATCCGTTCGGGGGCGTCTTCCCGAATCCGGCGGTCGCTGCCGCGGCCCTCGCGACAATCACCTCGCGCATCCGGCTGCGTGCCGGTAGCGTCGTATTGCCGCTCCACGATCCGCTCAGGGTCGCCGAGGAGTGGAGCCTCGTTGACAACCTGTCGAACGGGCGCGTCGACATCGCGTTCGCGTCGGGATGGGCGGCGAACGACTTTGTGCTCTTTCCACGGAATTTTCCGGAGAGACGTCAGGTGAACCTCCAGGGCATCGAAACTGTAAAGCGGCTCTGGAGGGGCGAAGCCCTCACGATGCCGAACGGGGTCGGGCAGCCGTTCGACGCTCGCATATTTCCGCGGCCGATCCAGTCGGAGCTCGATACCTGGCTCACGTGCACGGGAGGGATCGACGGCTTCGTGGAGGCTGGCTCTCGCGGACACCACGTGCTTACGGCGCTCCTTTTCCAAACCGTCGACGAACTCGCCGCGAGGATCTCTGTGTATCGCAGCGCCCGTGCTGCGAATGGGCACGACCGAGACGCGGGACGCGTCACGTTGATGATGCACACCTTCATCGGAAATTCCGTCGAGGGCGTTCGGCAGACTGTCCGCGGGCCCTTCATGAAGTATCTCCGGTCGTCGATCGACCTGTGGCGGAACGAATTCGCGCATCTCGACGGCCTCTCCACGCGCGAACAAGAAGCCGCTATCGACGCGGCGTTTGAGCGCTATTCCTCGCGCAACGCGCTCTTCGGCACGCCAGCGACGTGTCGGGAGCTGCTCGCGCGTCTGAAGCAGATCGGCGTCGACGAGATCGCCTGTTTGATCGATTTCGGTGTCGACACGGATACGGTACTCGCTGCTCTCGATCCGCTCGAAGAGCTGCGCCGTCTTGCGGAGACGCCCTGATGCAGGAGCTTGCGGCAGGTACGGTGTATGTCCATTGGCTCCGGACGGAGTCCCGCGAGGCCGACGTGCTCCTCGCACGAGCGTCCGACGCGCTCGACACGATCGAACGCGAACGGTGCAACCAAGTTCTGCTTCCGGAGAAGCGAAGGGAGCTGGCGCTGTCACGGATCTTCCTCCGGACGCAACTCGGCCGCTATTGCGACGAGGCCCCGAGATCGTTCCGCTTCGTACACAACACTCATGGGCGACCCGAGATCGACGAACCGTCCGCGTGCCGGCGGGTGCGCTTCAACGTCTCGCACACGCAGGGCGCGATCGTATGCGCATTCGCGGTGTCTTCCGACGTCGGCATCGACGTGGAGCGCCTCACCGTCGAGCCTGCCGGCGTCGGTTCGGGGTTCTTCGCACCGAGCGAAGTGGCGGAACTCGAGCACTCCAAGCGGCGCGCCGAGCGGTTCTTCGAGATCTGGACGCTGAAGGAGGCGTACGCGAAGGCTCGGGGCTTCGGGCTCTCGGGTCCGTTTGCGGGCGCCGTGTTTTCGATCGACGCTTGTCGCATCATGGCGTCTTTTTCCGCGGCGCTCAACGACGATCCCGCGAAGTGGTATTTCGAGGTGCGACGACCTTCGCCAGTTCACACCCTAGCGGTCGCCGTCCGCATTACGGACGGTTGCACCCCCACGGTGAGGCTCTTCTCATGACCGTGCTTTCCATCGCCATCCACGCGCTCGACTTCGTCGCGATGTGGAGCTTGCCGGTACTGTTCTTTCAGAACAAGGACAAGAAGCTAAACGTAGCGTGGCTCGTGACCGCGCTCCCCTTCGCCATTGCGCCGATCTTGCTCGTCCTTTTGGACAGTGGAGTCCTTGGCAAGGCGACCTTGCCCGGGCCGATGTCGGTCGGTCTTCGGACCGCAGGCATGATCGTCGCGCTCACCTCGACGGCGCTCGTCGTCTGGGCATGGCGCACGCACCGCGTACCGTTGTCGTTGTGGCACATGGAGAACGACGCACCGGCGAACATCGTCACCTCAGGTCCCTACGCGTTCATCCGGCATCCGTTCTATACTTCGTTCCTTCTAGGCATGCTCGGCGCGCTCCTGCATGCGCCGCACGTCGGCCTCGCAGTCACGTTCATCTACGCGGTAGCGGTACTCAACTGGACCGCCGCGCGCGAGGAAAGGCGCCTGGCAGCCTCCGCCTTCGGTTCGGAGTACGCGGCATACATCAAGCGCACGGGGCGCTTCCTGCCGGGACTGGGCTAGCGCGGGTTGCGGTACCTTCGGGAGGGGTTGGACTCTACTCGTCCCCCGCCGGATCAGGGTATTGCTCGGCGAGTTTGGCCACTTCATCGCGAAGCTTCTTGTGTACCGCGATCTTTCGCAAGAGCTGCCAAACTAGCGGGTCGGCGAGCGCTCTCGCGGGGTCAACGGCGCCTTTGGCGATGCGCACGATGGCGCCGGGACCCTTCTGCCGCAGTTCTCCCATGCGATCCACGTACGCCTTAGTGGGAAAGAGCGCGGCTTTCTCCCAGGCGAGAACTGTCGCCTGATCCACGCCGATCGAGACGGCAAGCTCTCTCGCCGTGCACGCGAGCTCCTTGCGCAGCGCTTTGATTTCGTCCGGAGTCACGCCGGCCTCGAGATCGCGCTCATCCCGCGCCCGCCACCGTCATCTTGGCCACTCGAAAAGTCGGCGCGGCGGTGGCCGTTCGCAGATCCAGATCGCTGCCGACAACGTCGATGCTTTGCCAGAGCAAGTCCACGTTGAGCGATATCGTCACTTCGCTGACGGGGTACGCGAGCTCGCCGTCTTGTATCCAAAAGCCCCCGGCCCCGCGCGAGAAGTCGCCCGTCACCGCATTGAACCCGAATCCCATCATCTCCGTGACGTAAAGACCACGCTTGGTGCTCTTGATGATGGCCTCGTTCGAGTCGGTCCCCGGCTCCAGGATGAAATTCGACGTGCTCGGGCCAACCGATGCGCCGGAGCGGGCGGCGCTGGCGGTACTTTGCCGACCGAGCTTGCGAGCGGAGTAGCTGTCGCAGAGATACGTCCGCAATATGCCCTTTTCGACGACGACGTTCAGGCGACTTGCGAGCCCCTCGCCATCGAAAGCGCGCGACCCAGGGGCGCGCGCAATGAGCGGGTCGTCCTTCACGGTAATGGCATCGCTGGCAATGCGCGTTCCCTCGCGGCCGACGAGGTAGCTGGCCTTGCGCCAAATCGAGCTTCCCATGATGGACCCGGCAAGCATTCCGAGGATCCCTCTGGCCGCGTCTGGATCAAAAATAACAGGACACTCGCAAGTGTGCACGCTGCGCGCGCCCAGCTTGCGTAACGTGCGCCGCGCTGCCTCCCGCCCCACCTCCGCGGGTGGATCCAGCTCGGCGAGGTGCCGGCGCGCCGTCCAGTGGTAGCCGCGACGATTCTTTCCTCCCTCGTCGGCGGCCATGGGGACCACGCTGAGGGATTGGTAGGAGCCCTTGTGCGTCGCGCGAAACCCGCTCGAGAAAACCATCGCGGCGCCCCCCGCGGTCCTGCCGAAGGTGGCTCCTTCGCTGTTGGTAATCCGTGTATCGAGTGCCAGTGCCGCCGCTTCCGCCTCCTTTGCGATGGCGATGGCCTGCGCGGCATCGACCGCTCCTCCCGCAGGGTCAAACAGGTCCAGATCCGGCGCTTTCGAGGGATCGCACAAAAGCGCAGGATCGGCCGGCCCCGCGAACGGATCGTCTTGCGAGAGGGTGACGAGCTCGATCGCATCGGCCACGAACCGAGCAATTCCAGCGTCGGTAAGATCGCTGGTCGAGGTCGTCGCAACGCATTTGTCCTGGATGATGCGCAGGGCCGCGGAACGAGTCCCGGCCTCTTCGACGAGCTCCGGTTCGCCCTTGCGAACGCGGGCGGAGAGCTCTGCGCCAGAGCGCAAAATGCACTCGGCAACGAGATCGCTACCGCCCTGCTCCCGGGCCATGCTCACGATGCGATCGCCCAGCTCGAGCAATTCTGAAAGCTCGCGGTCAATGGGAAGGGGTTCTGCCATAGGCATCCGAGCGTAGCCGGTTAAACCGAGATGTTAGAGTCAATCCATGGCTGAAGCAGTCCGCGCGGCGCGCTCGGCGCTTACGCTCGAGTATCTGTGTCAAATTCTCGAGCGCTCGGGCTTGCTGACCGACGAGCAGCGCCGCGAAGCTCTTGCGCGAGGGGACGTCACCCATGCGCGCTTGCTTCGGCAACGAGCCGGCGGGCCGCGCAAGAGGGGAGCGGGGGTGGGCGAGGGCGTGCACCCGGCTGAAGTGCTCGCGTCGATGGGATTGGGACAGGCGGGGGACGCTCGCTTCCCCTTGGGCGAGCGCGTCATCATGCAGGCGCTGGCGCAGTCCGTGGGCGTGCCGTTCGTTGATCTTGACCCCTTGAAGATCGACGCCAAGCTCGCGCCGCACCTTCTCTCGCGGCCTTTCGCACGCCGCCACGGGGTGCTCGTCATCGGCGCCGATGAGCACACCGTAACTGTGGCTGTGGCCAACCCCCTCGACCTCGCGCTCGTCGAAGCGCTCGAGACACACGTACGGCGTCGTCCGAATCTGGTCGTTTCGACACCGACCGATATCCAACGCCTCATCACCGATTTCTACGGCTTTCGCGGCGCCGTCGACGCTGCAGAAGAGCAAGCCACAGCCGGCGTCGATATCGGCAACCTCGAACGGTACGTAAAGCTGAAGCGGGTCGACGAGATCGAGGCGAGCGACAGCCACGTCGTCTCCGCCGTCGAGTATCTTTTACACTACGCGCTGGATCAGCGCGCAAGCGATGTGCACATCGAGCCGCACCGCGAACACTCGGCCGTGCGGATGCGGATCGACGGCGTCTTGCACAACGTTCATACGCTCCCCAAGCCCGTTCACGCCGCGATTGTCTCGCGCATCAAAACCCTTGCCCGTTTGGATATCGCAGAAAAAAGGCGACCGCAGGATGGCCGCATCAAGACGGCGCGCGGCGAACGAGAAGTCGAGATGCGCGTCTCGACTATCGCCGTGGCGTTCGGCGAAAAGCTGGTCCTACGCATCTTCGACCCAAGTACCCTTTTGCGTGAGCTCGGCGACGTTGGCATGTTTGATGGCCAGCTCCAGCTTGCGGAGCGGTTTCTCGGCCAGCCGCACGGTCTGATCCTGGTCACGGGGCCCACGGGCAGCGGCAAGACCACCACTCTCTACGCTGCGCTTCGGTCGATCACGGCGCCCGAAGTCAACGTGGTGACCATCGAAGACCCGATTGAGATCGTGGTCGACGCGTTCAACCAGGTCGCCGTGCAGCCAAAAATCGGCTTTGGGTTCGCAGAGGCGCTCCGTCACGTACTGCGGCAAGACCCTGACATCATCATGGTGGGTGAGGTCCGCGACGGCGAGACGGCGGAAATCGCGCTGCAGGCGGCGCTGACGGGCCATCTGGTCCTGGCCACTCTTCATACGAATGACGCGGCGAGCGCCATTACGAGGCTGCTCGAGCTTGGCGTCGATGCGTTCGTCCTGGCATCGACTTTGGCCGGGGTCATCGCGCAGCGCCTTGTGCGTACCGTGTGTCCATCGTGCCGGATCGAGACATTCCTGACGCAGGACCAACTTGGCCTTCTGGGCCTGGACGTCCACGAGCTCCGTACGCAGGGACAGGACCCGGAACTGATGGTGGCGCTCGGGGAAGGCTGTGTTCAGTGCCGATCGACGGGCCTCCTCGGGCGCACCGGTGTCTTCGAAGTGCTGGAGGTCGATGACAAGATCCGAAAACTCATCGCCGGTAAGTCCGGGTCCGCCGACATTGTCAAACAAGCGCGGCACGACGGGCTCATGACGCTACGCGAAGCGGCGATCAAGAAACTGGCGAAGGGAGTCACTACCTTCGAGGAGGTGCTGCGCGTGACGGTAGATGCGTGATAATGGGCCGATGAGCGACGCTTTCGTTCGCGACTTGCGCGCCCTTGCCGCGGCGGGCGTCCCGATCGTGTGCGTTGTGACGCACGAAGAGAGCCGCGCGCGCGCTCTTGTTGGCCGGGCCTTCGAGGGTATGCGCGCCGTCGAATGGACGGCGACGCGCGGGTGGAACGATGACGACGCCACGCGCGGGCCGCTGGCCGCGATCGAACAGGCGGCAGAAACGGCCGATGCCGGGGTCTACCACGTCATGTTCGACCTGCACGCGTGGTTGGCGGATGCGCGCGTCGTGCGGGCGCTGCGCGATTGGGCGAGGACCGCCCGCCAGGTGCCTCTCGTGCTCATCATGCCGGCCGCGGTTCTGCCCGCCGATCTGGATCGCGACGCGCGCATCTTGTCCCTGCCGCTTCCCGACGCGGCGACGCTCGCGGCCGCCCTGGAATCCGAGGGGATGCCGGCGCTCGACTCGGGAGAAGCACCGGCGCCGAACGCGGAAGGGGCGCCGATGGGCGGCGGGCGTGACGCAATGGTTCGTGCCGCGGTCGGGCTCACGCTCGAAGAAGCGCGCCGTGCCTTCCGCCTGGCGCGCTCCCATACCGATCCCGGCGAGGCACTGGCTCGGGTGATCCGCGAGAAGCGAGGCGCGTTGCGCCGAAACGCGTGCCTGGAGTTGGTCGACTCCGACGCGACTTTGGAGGCGGTTGGCGGGCTCGATGTTCTCAAGGGCTGGCTGCGCTCCCGCGTGCTTGCTTTCGACGCTCGCGCGCGTGCCTTCGGCCTGGCGGAGCCCAGGGGAATGCTCGTCACGGGGGTGCAGGGCTGCGGCAAGTCGCTCGTCAGCAAGGCAACCGCTCGGGTGCTCTCGCTGCCGCTCGTGCGCCTGGACTTTGCCGAAGTATTTGCCGCTCCGTCCGCCGAGCACACCATTCACGAAGCCATGCGAGCGGTCGAAGTCGTCGCGCCCGTCGTGCTCTGGGTCGACGAAATCGAGAAGGGGCTGGGGGGCGGGAGCGACGCGCGTCAAGCCCGGGTCTTCGGAGCGTTTCTCACGTGGCTGCAAGAGCGGCGTGCCCCCGTGTTCGTCGCCGCCACAGCCAACGAGGTCGATCGGCTCCCGCCCGAGCTCGTGCGACGCGGTCGGTTCGACGAGGTCTTCTTCGTGGATCTGCCCTCGCCCACCGAACGCGCGCAGATCCTCGCCGTCCAGCTCCAGCGCCGTGGAAGAGACCCGGAGGCCTACGCTGTGGCAGACCTCACGCGCGACCTGGAGCATTGGTCGGGCGCGGAGATCGAACAAATGGTGCAAAGCGGCCTCTTTCGCGCATTCGCTGGGAAAAGCGAGCTGACGGCCGAACACCTGCGAGCCGCCGCGCGCGAGCTGGTCCCGCTCGCGACGCTGTACGAGGAAAAGATCCAAGCCTTGCGCCAGTGGGGCCAGACGCGCGCACGGCGCGCTTCTGCCGATCGACGGACAATCGACCTGTTTGCGGATTGACCGGCCGGCGAGTAACTCTTGCGCTCCGATGTCGACTTCGCCTCCCCTGCTTCTTGAGATTGGCGTCGAAGAACTGCCCTCGTCGTTCGTTGACGGGGCGCTGGCTGCCTTGCCCAAGATTGTCGCCGAAGAGCTCGCGAACGTGCGGCTCGTGCACGGGCAAGTGCGCGCCCTCGGGACGCCGCGACGCCTGGCCGTGCATGTTGCCGGTGTGGCCACCAAGCAACTCGATTTGGACGAAGAGATTGTCGGGCCGCCCGAAGCCTTCGCATTCAAAGACGGGAAACCCACCAAGGCAGCCGAGGCGTTCGCCGCAAAGCTCGGCGCGCCATTGGCGTCGCTCGTCGTGCAAGAAAAGCCCGGCGGCCCGAAGCAAAAGCCCGGGCGCTACCTCGTCGGCCGTCGTGTCGAAAAGGGACGCGGCGCCATCGAGCTCTTGGGCGGCGTTCTGGCCGCCGTTTGCGGGAGGATTCCGTTTCGCAAGTCGATGCGGTGGGGCAACCTGGACGTGCCCTTCGGCCGACCGGCGCACTGGATCGTGGCGCTGCTCGGCGAAGAGGTGGTTTCGCTAACCTTCGCCGGCATTGCGAGCGGGCGCACCTCGCGCGGGCACCGATTCTTGGCGCCCGCGTCCTTCGACGTGAAATCTCCGAGTACCTATGTGGCAGAGCTTCGGCAAAATCACGTCCTTGTCGATCGGCAAGAGCGCGTCGGTTCCATGATGGAGCAACTGAGCGCGGCCGCGCAGGCCGTCGGGGGCAGCTACGACCCGGAGCCGATGCTCGTCGACGAGAACGCTTCCCTCGTCGAAGAGCCGCACGTCATCACCGGGTCCTTCGACCGCGCCTTTCTTGCATTGCCCCCGCCGGTGATCCGCGCTGTCGCGCGTGGCCATCAAAAGTACTTCTGCCTCCAGACGAGCGACGACGTCCTCCTGCCGCACTATCTCGCCGTCGCGAACACCGCCAACCGCCCCGATCTCGTCGCCGAAGGAAACGACCGGGTCATGCGAGCGCGTTTGGCCGATGCTCGCTTCTTCTGGCAAGAGGATCAGAAAAAGCCGCTCGAGGGTCGCTTGGACCAGCTCGGCGGCATCGTCTTTCAGCACAAGCTCGGCACGGTTCGCGAGAAGGTGGATCGCATCGTTCGTCTCGCCGATCGCATCGCGGACAGGCTGGCCATGGGCAGCGAGCGGCGCGACGCACTCGCGCGGTCGGGCTGGCTGTGCAAATGCGACTTGGTAACGCTGATGGTCGGCGAGTTCCCGGAGCTGCAGGGGCACATGGGCCGCGCCTACGCCCTCGCCCAGGGAGAGCCGAGCCTGGTCGCGGATGCCATCCGAGACCACTACAAGCCGGTCGGCGCGCAAGACGAAGTTGCGCCGAACGACGTTTCAGCGTCCCTCGCGCTCGCCGACCGATTGGACACGCTGGCTGGGTGTTTCGGCATTGGTCTCGCGCCAACGGGCGCGGCCGACCCATTCGCGCTCCGGCGAGCGTGCATTGGAGTCCTGCGCACGATGCTCGATCGCGGCTTTTCGCACCTCGCGTTCTCGGACGCGATTGCCTTTGCCTACGACGGGTTCGACGGAAAGAAACTGGAGCTCTCGCGAGTCGAGACGATAGCCAAGCTCGAAGAGTTTGCGACCGAGAGACTGCGCGGACTCATCGCAAGCGCAACCAGCGTCTCCGTCGCCGATGCCGTGCTCGGTGGCCTGGGAGAGGCGGCGCTGCAGAACGTCGTCGGGACCCTCGCACGCGCTCTCGCGCTCCAGGCCGTTGTGGACGAGAAGGAACCGTGGCTCGCGAAGGCAAAGATCGTCGCCAAACGTCTGGCGGGGATCAGCCACGAGGCCACTCCGCAGCTTCACGCCATCACGGCGTTTCAAGGAAGCGCAAAAGAAGACGACCGGGCGATTCAGAAGCTCGTCCAGGATCTGGAGCGCGCAACCCAAACGCTGGCGACAGAAGAGGCCGTGCGCGAGGCCCTCATGAGCATGGGCCGCGTAGCGACCGAGCTCGATCGCATCTTCATCGAGACGCTGGTCAACGATCCGGCCGACCCGTTTACGGCGAAGCGACTGGAGACGCTGGCCCATGGGGCGCAATCGATGTTGCGAATCGCGGACTTTTCGCGATTGGGGTGAGATCTATCCCGCTGCGCGCTCGAACGAAATGTATTCCGCGCGCGTGTAGTGGACGCGGTGGGTCGCTCGGGCCATGCAATGCGGAGTCTAGCAGGGCTGGCGGAGCCGCGCGGTCATCGGCTCGCCGTCTTCTTCGCGGTCGTCGGCTTCGGCTCCACCGGCGTTGCCGCGGGAGGACGCGAGAGCACAGCGTCCACCTCTTCGAGGGTGAGGCCAAGACGACGCGCGCGCGAGATGGCGGCTCGAAGAACGTCGAGCAGGACCGAGCGCTCTTGAAGCGGAGAGTCCGCGTAGCCTGCGACAGCGTCTGCGGCGGCAAGGATCACCGAGTCGACCATCAGGTCGATCGGGGGGAATGCACGAGGGGGAGGCGCCGGAGGCAACGGCGGCGATGGGCTCTTCGGCACGACGAGCCCGAGCGCTTCAAGCGTCGTCCCCGCCTCGCCGGCAAGAGCCCCCGCGAGGGTAACGTCCTTTGAGTGGACGGCGCGCGCGAGCTGCCCGACCTGCTCGAGATCGGGGTAAGAGCCACCGCCCTCCCAGCGACTGGCCGTGCGCAGCGACGCGCCGAGCATCTCGCCGAGCTGCTTCTGGGTCATTCCTAACGCCATCCTGGCGCGGACGATGAGACCGTGAACGTCGGGGCCAACAATATGGGGCATGGGCTGGCGCAGAGTGTGGCACAAATGGTGGCGCGTGTGTCCTACAAATAGCTGCACGTGGCGTGTGGAGATGTCGATCGTGGCGCTTGAGGGTCCGGCGCGAGGCGCACAACACGCCTTGCGCGCCGTCTCAGCCTGCCAAGCGAGTCGCATGGGGAACGGCGCGAGTGTCTCCGGCTACGCACCTTGGCACTCGCCAGTGCCGCGCATGGGACTCGACGTGTCGTGAGTGGCGGCTGCCGCCGTGGACCCTGTCACAGGACACGCCACGTCGGTCTCGCGCGTGAGCGGCACTCGGCGCATGGGCGGACGCGGCACGCGCCTCGCATGGCGCCCGAGGCGCCTTCTCCAGGGGCCCGTGCCCCAAGAATGGCGTGCGATCGGGCGCAAGCGGTCGTCCCGTGGGTCAGGCATAGACAGCCATGCGCGACGGGCGCAAGGGCCATGCGCAACTTCCGCGCAGCCATCGCGCCACTCCGTCTGCCCCGATGCGCCAGGCCCACGGCTGCGCCGGAACGTCGTAGACGGTTGACGTCGGCCGCCAATAGCCCCATCTTCCATACAGGCGGGGCACTTTCTGCTCGGAAAGATTCACCGCGCCACTGTGACCCGCGCCGACATCGACTACGTCGGGTCGATCACAATCGACGTCGCGCTGATGGAGGCCGCCGGTTTTCTCGAGAACGAGAAGATCGACATCTACGACGTAAGCAACGGTTCGCGTCTCTCCACGTACGTGATTCCTGGCCAACGCGGGTCGGGCGAGATTGGCATCAACGGCGCCGCGGCGCATCTCGTCCGAAAGGGCGATCTCGTCATCCTCGCGAACTACGGATGGATGACGGCCGAGGAAGCCGCGAAGCAGCGACCCCACGTGGTTCACGTGGACGGCACAAACCGAGTCCTCCAAGTGACCGACGAGGAGCGCACGCCACAAGCGGCGCAATAGTCCCTTTCGCTCCCACCCCGCTCATCCTTCCCGATCTTCCCGATCTTTCTGTCAATTCTTTCAAATTGCGGTCGCACTAGAGAACCCCCAGCGCTTCGTCCGCCGCCTGAATGGTGGCGTCCACGTCGGCGTCGCTGTGAGCTGCGCTGACGAACGCCGCTTCGTACTGCGCCGGCGGCCAATACATGCCGCGCTCGAGCATGCCCGAGTGCCAAGTCGCGAAAGCCTTTGTGTCGCACTGCTTTGCGTCGTCCCAGGAGCGGATGGGGCCTGGCGCGAAAAATAGCGTGATCATCGATCCGACGCGCTGCACGCACGCCCGTAGTCCGCGACGGGCAATCGCGCGAGCGAGCCCTGTCTCCAGGCGCAATGTGAGCTCCTCGAGACGCGCGTAAAGCACCCCGTCCAGGCGCTCGAGAGTGGCCAGACCGGCGCTGACGGCGACGGGATTTCCACTCAGTGTTCCCGCCTGGTACACGGGGCCGAGCGGCGCGACCTTCTCCATGATGGCTCGCTTGCCCCCATAGGCCGCGAGAGGCAGCCCGCCGCCGACAATTTTTCCCAGACAGGTCATGTCGGGGCGCAGCCGCGCCCGCTCCTGCATCCCACCGCGCGCGACGCGGCAGCCTGTCATCACCTCGTCGAAGACAGAAACAGCGCCATGGCGCCCGCACTCGCTGACGAGAGCCTCGAGAAAGCCTGGCTCGGGAGCGACCACCCCCATGTTGCCGACCACTGGTTCCACGATGACTGCGGCGATCTCGCTGCCCCGCTGTGCGAAGAGGGCGCGCAGGGCTTCGGCGTCGTTGTAGGGCAAGGTCAAGGTATTGGCGGCGGTCGCGGCGGGGACCCCCGCCGAATCGGGGACGCCCAATGTCGCGGCTCCACTGCCGGCCTGTAGCACCCTTCGAACTTCACGATCGCTTCGCGCCCCGTAAAACCCCGTGCCGCGCGCAGCGCCGCCATGGTCGCCTCCGTCCCGCTCGAAACGGCGCGCACCATTTCTATTGACGGGTACAGCGCACACAGCTTCTCGGCGAAGCGCACCTCAAGCTCCGTCGGCGCGCCGTAGCTCGTCCCGCGGCCGGCGGCGTCTCGAACCGCGCCGACGACCGCGGGGTGCGCGTGCCCGAGGATCATCGGGCCCCACGAACCGACGTAGTCGATGTACCGCCGGCCATCCGCGCCGAAGAGGTACGCGCCCTCCGCACGCGAAACGAAGACTGGCGTGCCCCCTACGGCGCGAAAGGCGCGGACGGGACTATTGACGCCGCCTGGAATGACACGGCACGCGCGCTCGAAGAGTGAACGGGAGGTGGGATCCGACATGGTGCAGTCCCAGTCTATAGCCGTCTTGCACCACGACCAGCTCTCACGGAGCGCCGTAGAACACGAATCGCGCGGTGGCAAGAAGCCCGTGCTGCTCGAACGGCCGCGACCACACAGCGTCGTACTCCAAACCGGGCCCGACGCCGAAATGACCGCCAAGAAAGTGAGCGAAGGACCACTCGTAGAAAACGCCCACGCCGATGAACGACTGCGTTCCCACCGCATCCGGCACACCGGACGATCGCGTCGTGAGCCTCCCGGAGCCAAGACCGAATTCGGAGAAAAAGCCAACGCCCTGCAGTCGCGGCAGAAGGGCGATAAGCGGAAAGACCTCCACACGCAGTCCAGCGCCCCCGCGGCTCGCTTGCTGGTCATTGGTGCGAAAAGACGCGCCCCCAAACCAGAAGCCAAAGTTGAGATAGTCAGTCAGCGCTCCCATCACGAGCAAGGTTTGGCTCGTGCCGGGCAACCAGTCGCTCGACGAGTGGTAGCGCGCGTCGCCGATCTGCTGCGAGTTATTGGGGTAGCCGCCGGAAGTGCTCAGTCCAGCCCCGGATGAAAGGCCTAGGACGATTCCGTTTCTGAGCTTCGGCGCCTGATCGAGCGCGGGGGACTCGGGACGGTCCCCCGTGGCAACCGCGGTCACAGCGGGGGGAGCGGCGAGCACCATCGGAGCCATGGCAAGCCTATCTCTAGATCACCGGTCACGATTCGACTACAGCCTTCCGTGCATAGCCCTGAAAGCCCCCCCCAAATGCCGGCATTCGACCCGTCCCTCTCCGAGTCTGACCCTACGATCGCTCGCCACATCGCCGAGGAGAATCGGCTGGAGAACGACAAGATTCGCCTAATTGCGAGCGAGAACTACGCCTCGCGCGCTGTAATGGAGGCCACCGGATCGCTGCTCACCAACAAGTATTCAGAGGGGTACGCCCACAAGCGCTACTACGAGGGACAGCAAGTCGTCGATCAAGTAGAGGAGCTTGCCATTGCGCGGCTCAAGGCTCTCTTCGGTGTGGATCACGTCAACGTGCAGCCCTACTCAGGCAGTCCGGCGAACTTGGCCGTGTATTTTGCGTTCTGCGCTCCGGGCGACACCGTCATGGGCCTTGCGCTGCCGGGTGGCGGTCACTTGACCCACGGCCATTCGGTATCGATCACGGGCAAGTACTTCAAGAGCGTGCAGTACGGCGTGCGCAAGGAGGACCACCGAATCGACATGGACCAGGTGCGTGACCTGGCGCGCGAACACCGCCCGAAGCTCTTGTGGTGCGGAACGACCGCCTACCCTCGCGTCCTCGATTTTGCCGCGTTTCGTAGCGTCGCGGACGAGGTCGGAGCGCTCCTCGTGGCCGACATTGCGCATCTGGCAGGGCTTGTCTGCGGCGGAGTGCACCCCTCGCCCGCCGGCATTGCCGACGTCATCACTTCAACGACGCACAAGACGTTTCGAGGGCCTCGCGGCGGGATGATTTTTTGCAAGAAAGAGCACGCCTCCGCCATCGACAAGGCGGTCTTTCCAGGCCTTCAGGGCGGGCCGCACAATCATGTCACCGCGGCCATTGCCGTCGCGGCGCACGAGGCCGCGCGACCGGATTTCAAGCAGTACGCACGGGCGGTCGTCGACAACGCGCGAGCGCTGGCGAGCGCGCTCGGCGAACGAGGGTTCGGGCTCGTAACCGGCGGCACTGAAAACCACTTGATGCTGGTCGACGTCACGAGCAAAGGCGTCTCGGGCAAGTCGCTCGCGCAAGCGCTCGACCGCGCGGGAATCGTTCTCAACTACAACGCCGTCCCGTTCGACCCGCGCAAGCCGTTCGACCCCTCGGGCGTGCGAATCGGTACGCCGGCGGTCACCACGCGCGGCATGGGCACCGATGCGATGCTCCGGATTGCCGAGTGGATCGACCGGGTGACGCAGAAGCCCACCGACGAGAGCAACCTCGCCCGCATCGCGAGCGAAGTGAAGGAGCTGTGCGTGAACTACCCCGCCCCGGGGGTCCGGATTTAGCGATTCACGCTTGGTCGTACGAATCAATTCCCGTACGCGACGAGCAGCGACGACAGCACATAGTAAGGAACCGCGTGAAACTGCTGGTCGTAGATACAGGACCCGTTGAAATACGGTGTGCCGAAGAACGCACACGACATCAACGTGCAGACGCTTGGCTGACAAGTATTGGTGTATGGCTCCAGGCTGTACGATACCTGCGCCGGCTGGCCCGCTGGCGCCGCGGTCGTCACGTCTTCTACCCAGGGCAAGACGGTCGCACCGGGACACCACCCCGCCCGCGGGTAAACGTAGGCACCGCTGGTCTGGTTTCGCGACGCGGTCGAAGCGCAGTCGGTGCGCCAGACGCTGCGCGTGAACGGGTGGCCACCGATCGTGAAGGTGTGGCTCTTTGGACAGAACTCGCCGCAATTCTCGGAGTTGCCCTGTCCGTGCCCTGTAATGAAGCTGCGGATCTCGACGCCTGTCGCTTCACGCGGAACGGTGACTTCCCGAGCCGCAATGTACGGTTGAGGCTTGGCGGGATCGCCGAAGTCGAAAATCGTCTCGCCCCAGAGAGGCAACACCGCGATCGGCCTGCGCGCGGGTACGCCCCCCACGAAGTCGAACGTGACATACACTCGCCATCCTTCGCCCATGTTCGATCCAGGATGAGCCCATGTGTCGACCCAAAGACGCAGGACCACCGGTCCCGAAAGGAGGGGGCGTAGCGATGTGACATCGGCGATGAAGTTGACGGGAGAACCGTACGGCGTGATGAAGCGCTGAATCTCGTAAACGGTCTCTACGTTGCCGCTCTTCTGCACGACGCCGACGAAGCCGCGCTGGTCCACGTAGTCGCAGCTATGCACTGCGGCGTTCGGGCATTGAAGCGCGACCCTCAGAGTGATGGTCCGGTACGTGAGCGGCATGGGCGGAAAATCGACCGTGACATCGAAGCTTCGCTGACTTCCCCCATCGTGGTCGCCGAACACGTACACATCGGTGAACGGACTAAGGGTGGCGTTCGGTCCGGGCGTTGCCGATGCGTCCTGCGCGATCCCATCGGCCACCGTTGCGTCGCCCGTAGGGGCAATGGCGGCGGCCGCCTCGTTGTCGGCGCCGTCGTCGGTAGCCAGGATGAATCGGTCCTGGCCGGCAGCGTCGCGCCCCGGCTCATTCACCGCCACAGCAGCTTCGAAAGTCGCGTCGCCGTCCCAATCAGGCATCGATGAATCGAACGAAGCAATCGCCGATCCATCCGCACCCGGAGGGGCGGGAGCAGCCGGCGTTTGGGCGCAGCCCGCGAGAGACGCGCCAAGAAACCCGACGACGAAGGCGCGCCAAAACATGCGCACACCCTCCCTCGAACCCGCGCCGGAGGCAAGTCGGCACACCCCGGGGTCAAACGACGCGAACAAAAAAATGACCCGGCCAGGGGACGGATAGCCTAAGTTGGCGGGCGCGTAGCGATCGACTCGACGACATTCAATGAAACCTGAAGCAAAGACTCAGCTAGAGACCCTCCTCGGCGCCTACGATGAGAAGCTCGCCGAAGTCGAGCGTCGAGAGGCCGCGATCCGCGCGGCTTTGGCGGCATTTCCCGAACGCTTTACGACGCTGAGGGCCACGACGATTCGCCCCGCGCTCCAGGAGCTAGCCGACGTGCTCAACGGCCATGGCCACGAAAGCGTGACCCGCGAACAAGAGGAGTCGTCGACTACCGCGGGCGGTATCACGTCGGCCGCGATTTCGCTCCGGATCATCCCGAAGCCGTTCGCTCATAAGGCGACCGAGATCAGCAACAACTTCATCGAGGTCACGTTTTCGGCCAACCGGTCCGAGCGTAAGATCACCGTCTCGTCGACCAACACTATCGCCAACTCCGTCGGGAGCCGCGGAAGGCGCGGCGAGTACGACATTGAAGCGCTGACCGCCGACGTCGTAGCAGGCCACGTGCTCCAGACATTGCAGGAGGCCTTCGCCGAGGCGCGATAGGCTCCAAGAGCGCGTTCTATCGCCTCGTGTACTTGCCCCGTTCCGCAGGGTGTTCGTTCTCGTACGCCTCGAGGCTCTCACGCGCTATCTCCACCTCGACGGTCCCGTCCTTCACGATCTTGCTCTGACACCCGAGGCGCGAGACGGCGCGCACGTCGAATGCCTTGTCGAGGATGTCCGCCTCCTCGTCTTCTTGGTCGCTGAGAAGTTCCGCCCCACCCGTCACATACACGTGGCAGGTCGAGCAAGCGCACACGCCTCCGCATGCACTGCCCTCGGGAAAGTGCGCCTTCATCGAGGCTTCGAGAATCGACGTCCCAACCGGAACCTCGACTTCTCCAAACCCCCTAAAGCGCACGGTCGCCATCAGCCGGCCCTCGCCCCGCCCGCAGCGTGCGCCGCTTCGATTCCCTTTGCGTGCTCCACGCTCTTCTCGACCGCCTCCACCCGTCTCCCTTCGATCGCGCGGGCGATCGCACGATTCATCCGCCGTCCGGCAAAGGCTTTGGTCGCGTCGTCGAGGGCCTCGATGCGAGCTCGAATGCGCGACGCGTCGTCCTTGCCGCACGCCTCCTCGAGCTCGAGGCTCGCTCCTTCTCGAGCAGATCGGCGTCAGCATCCATTGCCTTTCGCGTCGCTGCGAGAATGCGGGTTGCCTCCACTCCATTTTCGGCGAGAAGGCGGACGGCCAGGTCTTGTTCGCCGTGATCGAGCGCTTCCAGAAGCATCCGCTCGACGGTGGCGTCGTCCAAACCGTAGCTCGGCTTGACCGTCACTTGCTGCTCGATTCCCGTCGTCAACTCCTTCGCGTGCACGCTCAGCAGCCCGTCGGTGTCGACGTTGAACGTCATCTCGAGTCGCGCCATTCCCGCAGGCATGCGGGGAATCCCGCGCAGAACGAAGCGTGCCAAACTCCGGTTATCGGCCGCCAGCTCTCGCTCGCCCTGCACGACGTGGATCTCGAATCCGGTCTGGTTGTCTTCTTGCGTCGTGTACGTCGCGCGCGCAGCACATGGGATCGTCGAGTTGCGTGGCAAGACCTTGTCGATGACGCCACCGCCCACCTCAATGCCGAGCGAGAGCGGGATAACGTCGAGCAAGAGAACGTCGTCGCTTCTTCCTTGCCCTCCGAGCAGATCGGCTTGCACAGCCGCACCGAGGGCCACGACTTGGTCCGGGTCGATGTCGCTGAGTGGCTCCTTTTTGAACAGCTCGGCGACGTACCGGCGCACGGCTGGAACGCGTGTCGCGCCGCCCACGAGAATGACGCCGCGAAGCTCTTCGGGTTTGACGCCCGCGTCCCTCAGTGCACGGCGGCATGCAACGCCTGTGCGCTCGAGCAGCGGCAAGATGAGCTCCTCGAAGCGAGCACGCGTGATTGAAAAGCGCCTTTGACCGGGCACCTCGACTTCGACGTCGGATCGCACGGTGAGCTCGTGCTTTGCGGCCCGCGCCTGATCGAGCAGCCAGCGAACAAGCTCGGGCTTCTGGCGCGCAGGATCGAAGCCGAGTTCGGCGAGAATGAGGTGCGCAATCGCGCGATCCATGTCGTCGCCGCCGAGCTGGCTGTCGCCACCGGTCGAACGAACCTGGAAGACACCGTTGTCCAGCACGAGGATGGTCACGTCGAAAGTGCCGCCCCCCAAGTCGTACACGGCAAATGTACCGCTCTCCTTCTTCTCGAGCCCATAGGCCAATGCGGCGGCCGTCGGCTCATTGAGCAACCTGAGCACTTCCAGCCCCGCCAAGCGGGCGGCGTCCTTGGTGGCTTGGCGCTGCGCGTCGTCGAAGTAGGCAGGGACGGTAATGACGGCGCCGCCGACGGTGCGAAGCTCGTCTTCAGCCTGCGCTTTTAGCGTGCGCAGGATCTCAGCGCTCACTTCGATCGGCGTCACCATCCGTCCGCCCGCGACTCGAAATCGTACAGTATTGGGCTCGCCGGCTGACGCCGGGACAAACTCGTAGGGTCCCAAACGCCGCGTCTCGTCGTCGTTCGCGCCCCGACCCATGAAACGCTTGACGCTGACGATGGTGTCGCGAGGGTGCTCTGCAGCGAGCTGCGCCGCGCGGCGGCCGACGATGACATCGCCGTTGGGCAAGTAGGCGACCACGCTCGGAACGAGGACCGCAAGATCGCAGTCGGCAATGGCCAGAGGCCGCTCGTTGGCGACATAGGCGACAAGAGAGTTCGTCGTCCCGAGATCGATACCGATCGGGCGAGCAGGAGCTTTCGGGTCAAAGATTTCGAAAAGGGCCATTAGGCTGCCAACTCGTCTTCAATGGCGCTTACTTCGTCGAGAAAGCGCCTGTAGAACCTGAGCTCTCCGAGCTTTGGGAGCGATGACTCGCTCACACCACTTGCAAATTCGAAGGAGAGAGAGCGCTCGGTTTCGTCCGAACGCGTTCGAATGGCTTGAGCCAGCTGGTGGACCGCCGTCAGGTCACGCGCCCGTTTTGCACTCGAGAGCGCTTCACGCTGCTCCAGCATCTCCATGAGAAATCCCGGGTCTGCCTTGGGCTCGCGGCCTTCACCGACGAGCACACCGCTCAGCGTCAGGAGAGCTTCCGCCCGCCGGATGGGGTCGCGAACGATGCGCCACGCTTCGTTGACATCCACGGCCTTGGCGAGAGCGCTGCGCCTCTCGCTCGCGCTCGCTCCAACATAGCGGTCGGGGTGCAAGGCTCGGGATAGCTCTCTGTGAGTCTTCTCGAGCGCAGCGAGGTCGACGTCGTAGCTTCGCGCGATGCCGAGAGTGGTGAAGGGATCCATGGCGTTAAAAAACCGTTTGCCCAACGCGGACCGCAGACTCGCTCTAGACCGCGAACGAGCTGCCGCAGCCGCATCCGGTCTTCTCGTTGGGGTTGACGAATTTGAACCCCTGACGCATGAGCGTCTGCTCCCAGTCGAGCAGTGTGCCGTTCAAATAGAGAAGGCTCTTCGGGTCCACAACGACCCGCACCTTCGCCCCGTCGGTCGCGACGTAGTCGAAGACGCGATCGCGCCCGTGCGGCGGGCCATCGTGAAACTCAATCACGTAGGTGAAACCAGAGCAGCCGCCGCCGCGCAGTCCGAGCCGCAGGCTCGCCTCCGGCGTTCCACGCTTCTTCAGCTGGCGCGCGATCGCGTCGATCGCCAGAGTCGATACGGAGATTCCGGGCGCTTTTGCTTGGGGCTCGAGCTCTGCCGCCGTTTGCATGTCTACCGCTTGTCGAGGCTTTGCGATTGCTTCTTTCGGTAGTCGGCAATCGCGCTCTTGATGGCATCTTCCGCCAGAACCGAGCAGTGAATCTTCACGGGGGGGAGGTTCAACTCCTCGACTATTTGCGAGTTCTTGATGGTTTCGGCCTCGTCAATCGTCTTGCCCTTGATCCACTCGGTAGCGAGCGACGAGCTAGCGATGGCCGAGCCGCAACCAAACGTCTTGAACTTGGCATCCTCTATGACGCCCAGTTCATTGACCTTGATTTGCAGCCGCATCACGTCGCCGCACGCAGGAGCGCCTACCAGGCCCGTCCCCACGCTGGGGTCGGCCTTGTCGAGGGTGCCCACGTTGCGGGGATTCTCGTAGTGCTCGATGACTTTGGTGCTGTACGCCATGGTTTTTCCTAGCAGAAACCGGCGAAGCCGGTTTCCGGTGGGGGGTTTGGGGGGAGCGTCGTCGCTCCCCCCATCGTGATCAATGAGCAACCCATTGGACGTTCTTCAGGTCGATCCCGTCCTTGTGCATTTCCCAGAGCGGCGATATCTCGCGAAGCCGCTCCACCTTTTCGACCACGAGATCGGCAACGTAGTCGACCTCTTCCTCGGTGTTGAACCGACCTAGGCCAAACCGAATGCTCGAGTGCGCGAGCTCGTCACCGACACCCAGCGCGCGAAGGACGTAGCTCGGCTCCAGGCTGGACGACGTGCACGCCGACCCTGAGCTCACGGCCACATCTTTGATCGCCATCATGAGGCCTTCGCCTTCGACGAAGTTGAAGCTGATGTTCAGATTGCCCGGCAGGCGGTGCTCCATCGAGCCGTTGATGTAGACCTCGTCGAGGCGATCCATGATGCGCGTCCTCAGACGTTCGCGCAGGGAAAGAAGACGCGCGCTCTCGGTGTGCCTCTCCTTCAGAAGGATGTCGCACGCTTTGCCGAACCCAACGATGAGCGGTATCGCAAGCGTTCCCGAGCGCATCCCGCGCTCGTGCCCTCCGCCGTCCATCTGAGCCACGAGACGAACCCGGGGGCGGCTGCGCCGAACATAGAGCGCGCCAACGCCCTTTGGGCCGTAAATCTTGTGCGCGGTAAGGGATGCAAGATCGACGTTCATTTTCTGCACGTCGAATTCGACCTTGCCAATTCCCTGCACGGCGTCCGAGTGCAAAAGCACGCCGCGCTCGCGCGTGATCTTGCCGATCGCCTCGAGAGGCTGCACGGTACCAATCTCGTTGTTCGCGAGCATGACGCTGACCAGGATGGTCTTTGCCGTAATGGCCTTTCGCACGTCGTCGGGGTCGACACGCCCGTCCTTACCGACATCGAGATAGGTGACCTGGAAGCCCTGCTTTTCAAGGCGCTTGCAGGTGTCGAGCACAGCCTTGTGCTCGGTCGCCGTCGTGATGATGTGATTGCCCTTGTCCTTGTAGAATTCGGCGACTCCCTTGAGCGCCAAGTTATCGCTCTCGGTCGCGCCGCTCGTGATGACGATCTCTTTGCTGTCGGCTGCGCCGATGAGCCTCGCGATTCGCTCGCGGGCGTAGTCCACGGCCTCTTCGGCTTCCCAACCAAACTTGTGGCTGCGGCTGGCCGCGTTGCCGAACTTCGTCAAGAAGTACGGCACCATCTCTTCGAGCACGCGCGGGTCGACCGGCGTCGTCGAGTGGTAGTCCATGAAGATCGGAAGCTGCAACGACATCGGGTCACCTAGCTCGAAAGCCGAGCACAAGCTCGGGCACGGTCACGTCTTTGTCGTGCAAGTCGCAACACTCGCATGCGCTCAAGAGACGCTGGGGGTCGCACACGTCGCACGTGTCTAAGTATTCGACGCTGCCTTCGAGCTCGCGCTCGAGCGCCTCGAGTCGACGCTTTTGTTCGCGCGTCTCCTGTAGCTTGCGCAAGTACACCTCGCGCATGCGCTTCATTGCTCCCGGAGCGCTTTCCAGGCGCTCCCATTCGCGCACCACGGTCTGAATGTCGGCCAAACTAAAGCCCATCTCCTGCAGCTTGCCGATCCAGCGGATCCGCAAGAGCGCTTCGCGCGCGTACAGGCGAAAACGACCCTTGGAGCGCGCGGCCGGAGTGAGCAGCCCCAATTCTTCGTACAGGTGAATCGCCCGAACCGTCTTTCCGGTTTCACGCGCAAGATCACCAATTTGCATGAAATCGCGACGTTGGCGCGCGTCCTCAATAGAGCGCAGCACCGCCGGCTCGCTTGAAGTCGCGCCGCTCGGCGCAACTTCGCCGCCCGCGCGAGGAACTATGGGAAGTCGGTGATGGCTGGCCACGGCAGTCTTACCTTACAGTCTTACGTATAGGTAAGAGTATAGTCACTGTCAAACGGTTGGCGCGGCTGACCTATGGTCGGTTGGGGTAGGAGGGAGGGGCCCTTAGTCGCGTTTCCTGCCCCCCACGAAGAACCGCTCAGCCATCCGGAGGAGCATCGCCCCGAGAGCCAAAAAAGCGAGCGCGAGCAGAGCGCGAGCGATCACAAGAGTAGCCCCGACAGCGGCCGGAATCGACGGCTGAGCGGGCGCCTCGCGAAGGCCAATCGCCAGCGCAACGAGCACGAGGACGAGCGCCATGGCGCTGCAAAAAAGCGCTACCGCTCGGTCAACGATGCGTAGATCGACGGCCACCGCGGACCGGTTTGGCGGCGGCAGGGTGGAAGCTATCAGGGCGCGCCACCAGCTGCCCTTGGGTTGCGGAGAGGCCTGCCCGAGCGGCTGGGAGAACTGACCCTGCGAGCCCGGGCTGATGGGTGGGGACCGGGGCAGGGGAGGCAGTCGTGTTGTCGCCAGGTGATCATCGGGAATCCCGCGGGATCCGTGCACTGGGTCGAGGTTTTCGACGGTGCTCTCGTCCTCGCGATCTCCGTGTGTCTCGGCCTCACTCATGGCCACCTAGTTGCCACCTCGGCGAGGTCCGCGCCAGCCCCTTTCGCTCCATCGAACACAATTGCAAGCTAGTCTCGGGTCCTCTCGCGTGCTTCTGCGCCTGCTGAGAGCACGCTTGCCCGTAGTCCCTCGTCGATTCGAAGCCAAGCGAGCCGAACGCCCTCCGGAATGTTGTGCAGCTCCAAGGCTTGCGCCAAAAGGTGATGCCGGCGATCGAAGTGGCCTGGCAAAAGAGGGAGGCTCGCGTGCGCCTCGGGTAACGGCTTGCCCTCGTAACGTTGCGGGCCGCCGAGAAAGCTGCAAGTGAACGCAACTTGCTGCTCAACGATGTGCGCCTTGTTCTTTCCTTGGAAGAGGAATCCGACCATCGGATCGTTGAATAGCCGATCGTAGAGTGAAGTCAGCACGGCTCGGACCTTGGCCTCGCCGCCCACCTCCTCGTAAAGAGTCGTCACGGCAGCGCCACGTCGATTCCAGCGCTCTCCTTGATAACGCGCGCAAGCGTCTCGAAGAGCTCATCTCCCCTTCCCTTGTCGTCGAGCCAGCGACGGCGTTCCTCCTCCCAAGAGAAGTGCCAGGCGCGCGAATTGGCCGCCATCCAGATCTGCCGCGTCGGGCGCTGCGTGTTCAGGATGCACTTTCTTCCGCGCGAAAAGGTGAGGGTCATCACGTCACCCGCGGCGTCGCAGTCGACAAGCTCGGAATCGACGTTCTCGAGAGCGTCGTCGAGCCTCCGGAAAGCCCCGTCTACCAGCGCCAAGTATTGTGTCTCGTCCATGAGGCCAAGGCTTAGCACCCAGGAGTAGGTCAACTGCGTGAGCGACGGTCCATTTACGGTTGTATCACCATTTTCTTTGCTGCCCGTCGCAGCGACGAGCCAACTCTAGGGCCAACCCTAGGCAAAAGGTCGAAATCGGAAATAGAACGGGCACCCCTGCGCCCACTGATCGTACATGGATAGCTGCATGCGAATCTCGGCCGACCTCGGGCGGGCAGCCCTCCTCGTTGCGTGCATCGCGGCCGCTAGCTGCGCGGGGCCCACCGACGCAGGCAATGGCGGGTCCGGTGCGAGTTCCGGCGCGAGCGCCGGAAGCCCTTCGAGTGGCAACTCCTCCAACTCGGGCGCGAGCACCGGTAACTCCTCCGGGAGCGCGGCAGCCGGTAGCGGCCTGATGGTCGGCGGCGACGCAAGCAGCGGCGACCTGCCGGGCTCTGGTAGTGGTGCGAGTGCCGGTTCGAGCGGGACCGGCGCGCCAGGCGACGCCAATGCGGGCGCCGACGACGCCGCGTCCCCGAATGACGGCGCCACGCAGTCGGAGGGCGGGATGTTGGTCGGTGCCATGCCAAGCCCCGGTTGCGGCATGGCGCCCGGTCAGGCCCTGCAAACGTTCGTCGCCAAACAAACGATGCCAGGCAACCGGACCTATCGGGTATGGCTGCCGGGGGGCTACGACCCGAAGCGCCCTTACCGCACCGTCTTTCTCGGACACGGCTGCGGGGGCAATGGCGGGCTGGTCTTCCCGGGGTTGGACAAAGTCGTCGACGCCGTACTGGTCGAATTGGTCGCGGTCGGGTCCTGCTTCGACAACGGCAACGGGACGACCAACTCACCCGAGCTCGTCTACTTCGACGAGGTGTCCAAAGAGGTTGCCGCCAACTTTTGCGTCGACCAGGCGCGCTCGTTTATCGCCGGCTTCAGCAGCGGGTCTTGGCTGTCGCACTTGGTCGGCTGTGCGCGAGCCGGAACCGGCCCCGGCAAGATACGCGGTCAAATCACCGCCAGCGGCGAGTGGCCCAACCCGCCGGCATGCACCGGACCGGTCGCGGCGATGCTGGCCCACAACAATCCCGACGACCAAAACCCGTTCGCGGCCGGGATGGTGGCGCGCGACCACATCTTGAAGGCGAACAATTGCGGCGCGACGACCGTGCCTTACAGCTACGACGGCGTCACTCCGGCGACCGCGACATCGGGTGGCTGCCCAGCCAAGACTCCCGGATGCCAGCCGTGCGTGGAGTATCAGGGTTGTACGCCCGGCTATCCGATGGTCTGGTGCCCGACCATGGGCAGCAACCCGCTTCACAATAACCAGGAGCCCATCACCACGGTCGGCCTCTGGAAGTTCATCCAGCGGTTCTGACGCACGCAGCGTCGGCCTGATTCATCTCAAGAGAACGTGCCAGGCTTGGCACTACCCGGCGTTTCGGAAGAGCTTGCGGATCGGGCTCACGAAGAGCTTCGCCGTCGCCGATGCGAGGTCGAAGTAGTCGCGCCAAAGCGTGATCTTGCCGTCGCGCACTTCGAACGTACCGCACACCCATATGTCGAGGTACAGGAGCGGCCCGGTGAGCACATCCACACGTTCGGTCAAGACGACGCCGTCTCGCGCGGCGATGTTGCGCATCTGTACCTCGAAGCCGGTCACGAAGCGACCGAACGCTTTGAGCGTCCGGGTGACGGCGGCCTTTCCTCGATCCGCCGGAAAGGGGACGTTCTGGTAGACGATATCGTCGTCCATCATCGCGAGCGCTTGCTCCGTGCGCTGCGCCGCAAAGGCTTGGAGGAACGATTCCACGACGGCAATGTCATCGGCAGCGCGCAGGCCGTCCCTAGAAAAGCTGGATGCGGGAGTCGCTTGCATTGACGGCACCTTTGGGAGGTTTTGATGACAGGCAACGCGAAGGCGCAAGGGTCGTACATCTTTCGTGTACGAGCAAGCAGCCGCCTTCGCCTTGCCGATCGCCAAAAGTGTGTCACACTTAGTGTCTCGTTTCCCGAGGCCACGACTACGTTTGGAGATCCGCTCGCCCTCATTGAGGATGACAAGGCGCACGCCGGTCGCTTCAACATGATTGGCATCTCGGCGCGACTGCGCCTTCTTTTCGTCGTCTACGCGGAGAAAACTCATGGTGAAACGATCCGCATCATCAGCGCGCGACGCGCGACAGCACACGAACAGTGGGACTATGAAGAAGGCAAGCGCCAGGGACAAGCGACCGCCGTCGGCGCGTTCGCTTCAGGAGATGCCCGAAGTGGACTGCTCGCGGGCCCGCCGAAACCCGTATGCCGAGCGCATCGCGCGCGAAGGATACAATGTGAATGTTCGCCCCGGCCGACCTCGCCGCGGGACGGAAACAGGACCCACAACTACTAAGACCATCCGTTTCCCAGACGCAGTGTGGGAACTCCTTGCCGAGCGCGCCGACAGCGAAGGCATGACCCTGCATGCAGCCCTTCGTGCCGCCGTGCTCGCATGGGCGAAGCACGCAGCCTCCCAACGAGACGGCGGTCGGTAGCAAGGCTCGCTCGCCGATCCGCTTCGCTCGCAAACCGACAACCTACGAAAGCGGGCCCGAGAGCGAAGCTCGCTCGTCGATCCCCTTCGCTCGCGGGCCGACAACCTACGAAAAGGGGCCCGAGAGCGAGGCTCGCTCGTCGATCCCCTTCGCTCGCAAACCGACAACCTACGAAAGCGAGCCCGAGAGCGAAGCTCGCTCGTCGATCCCCGTCGCTCGCCAGCGGACAAGCCACGAAAGGGCGCCCGAGAGCGAGGCTCGCTCTTCAATCCCCCTTGCGAGCTGCCCGACACCCGACGAAAGGGAGCCCGAGAGCGAAGCTCGCTCCCCAATCCCCCTTGCGAACCGCCCGACACCCGACGAAAGGGAACCCGAGAGCGAAGCTCGCTCATCGAGGCCCTCCGCTCGAGAGACAGCTCCCCGCGAAAGGATGTCGGGCAGCGAGGCTCGCTCGTGGATAAGCTTGGCTCGCAGGCGCGGGCCCCAGCAAGGGGCCTCTGGTTGCGAAGCTCGCGCCTCCACGACCTAAACTCGCGGGTCGAGAGCCAGCGCAAGATTCTCGGATAACGAAGCTCGCCAATCGAGTCGCTATGCTCGTGCGTCGAGGCCCGACGAAAGGAAGGCGAGCAGCGGAGCTCGCTCGTCGACGACCGATGCTCGTGTCCCGCTCCCTTCCGGGTGGGGGGTGTGGGCGAGCGGCCGCCTCGGGTTTGTCGTTTGGGGGCCTTCCTCCTGCGTGAGGCCTCGTGCTCGTCGGAGCTCCCTCATCCGGAGCCCGAGCGCGCGGAGGACCGTGCGCGTCGACTCGGGCTCCCTCGACCTGGGGAGAGCGTGCAGCGTGTGGTCAGATCAGGAGCAGAGTCGTATAAGACTATGCCGTTGACGGTGCGTGCGACCGCGAAAGCCCCGCCTCCGACGGAGGGACGACAGAGCAATGACTCGGCGCCTGTTTGGCCGTGATTTGGGTGCAAGCACGCGCGAAAAGGGGTTGGCTGATGAACAAGGTCGCGCTGTTGCTAGCATCGTTAGTCGGGGCGATCGCAGCCTCTGCGCAAGCCGACACTCCCGACGCGGGCCCGCCAGCTATCGCGCCGACGCCGGGAAGGTCTGCCAGAGCGATCGACCGTGACGCCGCGATCCAGGTCTACAAGCAGACGACATGCAAGGCGCGCGTGGCGTGCGAGAAACGCCCGGCCCGTGGAGGGGCCCCCGATCCGCGCACGTACAGCCAGTGCATGGTCGAACTCGACGTGGTCGGCCAACACTCGCGCGTCCCCCGCCACGCGGTTTCCGGGAAGGATTTGAACGAGTGCCTGCTCGACGCGAACATCGCGGCGAAGACAAGGGATCCGGGCACGTGCAGGCTGTTCCGCAACGGGGACGACGAGGAGTACGGCGATTCTTTCGACGCGCCGCGACGGGGGGATTGCGGAAGGCTCCTCGCGGAGTTCGGGTCGGAACCGTACAGGCTCGACGCCGACAATGAATGCGCGCCCGAGTACGTGCGCATCCAAAAGCGGCCTCAAGGTCGCCGGCCGCGCAGCTGTGGTGTGGGCACCGTTGCCTTGCCTCGCCGACTACACGCACCTTCCCGACAAGCGCTCGATCGGCAAACTGCTCGCTCGGGCAATGGACCTTCGGCAGGGGAATGCCGCATGAACGAAATATGGCGGACATGAGAGCAAGGCACGAAGCGACCAGCGCGAACATCCTTCGCGTTACGGTAGAAACAAGCTGCCCGCGCGGCGGCGATTCCGGGCACGGCGGGCGTACTCTTGTGGAACTCGAGGACCTGGCGTCCACGGACATCACGGTCACGCCGCTCACGAACAATGGCAACGGTGGGGTGAGGCTGGAACTCGGTGGCGACACCGAGTGCGAGACGTTGATCGAATGCCTTAGGTTCGCGGCCGACGAGCTCGAACGTCAGTCCAAAGCAAATCGCGCGGGCGGTTCCGCAAAGTAGACGGCGAGGCAAGCTGGCCCCTAGGCAACGGACGCCCGCTTGGGAGAAGTTGGGCATGAAGCTGCGCTTCACCGGGGCGATGAAGACGGCCTCGATCCTCGTCGCGCCGAGAGGCCCCACGTACCGTCCGCTACCTACCACCGCTCTTGGCGCACCATTCAAGCGTTCAGTAGTAGTGAGGGAATTACGGGGGTGGCCGCATTGTCGCGGTTCGCACCGCGACGTATGTTTGGAACGTGGCTTCGCTCCCCCCTCGTGCCTCACGAAGCGCTCCCGCGCGGAACCCCGTGCTCGAAGCGCTCAAGAACGCTCCATTCGATGACGAGACCTACACCGATGAAGAGCGCGAGACGGACGACGCGACCCGGGAAGACGTGAAGTGCGGCAACGGCCTCACCACAGCTGAACTTCGTCGACGGCTCGGGCTGTAGGGGAAAAAAGGGACCGGACTGGCGCCGCACTAAACTAAAGTGGATGGCGGACATCCTTTGGTCGCGCGCCGCGGAGCGCGAACTCGCGTCGCTGGATCGCGTGGTGGCCGGAAGGGTTCTTGAGGCAGTCGAACGCTTCGCCGCGTCCGGCACCGGCGACGTTAAGGCGCTGCAAGGAGCGAAGGGCGTCAAGCGCCTTCGCGTGGGCGACTACCGGGTCCGGTTCGAGTCCAACGGAGATACGGTCACCGTGCTTCACGTGAATCACCGCCGCGAAGCGTACCGCTAGGTCAGTGCGAGCATGCGAGCGTGAGTTTCTCGACGACGTGATCGCCCCGTCAGCTCGACGCTCTGCGACTGCGAGTTCTTGTCGCGAGCGCCGCAGGCCACGGTATGTTCGCAAAGGCGGTCTGGTCATCGCGTTGACACCGGAGAGAGCCTCGGATTGTTCCGACGTGGGGCTTTCAGCCATCGTAACGTAAATGTCGCATCGCCACGCAGGTTTGACGGGTAAAGACGTCAAAGCTGTGTCGACGTTGCATTTTTTGTCGCCCAGCGTGGCGGTGACCACGACACCGCCAAGCCGGGCGCAAGGTGGACCACCAGCGCAGGCGACGTCGCGCGCGGGGCAGGCGAGGCCAAGCGGGTAGAGCCGTGTCTACGGCCCGTTCCCGCTAACGTTGAAGTTCATCATGCAGGTCGATACCACGTGGGTCATGGTATCTAGGATCGTCATTGAGGCCACGGCTATTCCGCTGGCGTTCAGTCCGCCAAACGTCAACTGCCAAGTCATGGTCGCATAGGCTCGATAGGTGTCCCCGTTCGATAGCGTTCCAGTCTTGTTGAAGCAAACGTTGTCGCCGATAGCTGCCGCGCAGCTTGGCGAGACGTAATCGGTTCCCTGCGTGCTGCAAAAGCTGTCGTCGTAAAAGAAGATCGTCCCACCCTCAAGATCGCTGATGGTCACAGCGCCCGTCTTCGGGCTTACGGGCTGAACGTAGCTGGGACAGTTCCCGCTCTGATAGGTCAGGGTCATCATCCAAGTGCCCGTGGCAATGGGGCATGCTTCTTGGGCGTCCGACCCCGTGATTGTATTGCCGCCCTCGGAATCCTTACCAGCCTCGGGAACACCTGCCGAGTCTACGAGCACGTCCACGCTCGAATCCACAGTGGCACTCCCTTCTTGACGACCTCCGTCGCCGTTGGGAGACACGGCGTTCCCGTTCGAGCCCGAGCAACTCGCCACGAAGACCGCGACCGTCAAGATCACCATCAACATGCCCCCACCCCATCTAGACGCCTCACGAGACCCCGCGGAGGCGCGGGCGCGCGGGCAGTGACTTCGGACACTTCTTGGCGAACACGCGCTCGACAGCGGAGCGTTCGAGCTTTCTCTGGTTGGCCGCATTCGCTATGTTTTCGAGGGCAATTTATCCGTTGATACATCGAAGCGCAGATGAATCAGACGACCTGATGCAGGCCCAAGTTCGAGCTCTCGTCGCAAATCCGCTCTAAGCGCCTCAAGGAGTTCAGTGACAGACGCAGTTCCGGCCGCCGCCATGGCGTGTGCCAGCACTGCGGCCATAGCGGCCTGCTGTGTCGTTCCAAAAAGCTGAACATCGGCTAAGGACTCTTCGAGTCCACGCCTGGCGTTCGCATCGTCCCGATTTGCTGCCTTCTCGATGCTTCGCCAAGCGTCGATCAGATAGCGCACCCGAAGTTCCACGCGCTTGTTCGTGCGGTCGCGGCGAGCGTTCAGCCGATGGCCGACGACCCATCCGGCGACTGCAATGACTACGTAGATGACAATATTCCACCGTACGACCATCGGTTCCAACCCCGGAAGAAGACTCACAACGCCTGAGTGCGTCCAGCGTACTCCTTTGGCATTCAAAACTGCATGCGCTCGATTTCCGAGCGTTCACTGGCGGCGACACGGCGAGTAGTCTCTGCGTGCCCAACTCCCTTCGGCGCTGTGGCAAAAGTTCGAGCGAGCGATTACGCGGCCATCGCGCGGGCGAGCTCCGAGATGAAGGTGATGGTCTTGAGCTTGAGGCCCGCCGTCGTCACGGAGCACCCCGCCGGTGCCGGTTATGCCGAACTCGGCATAACCGACGCACGTTCTGCTCGCATCTCGCGATGCGCGGAGCGCCGACGAAGGCCATTCAGGAGCTCGCCGGTCACGTCCACCTGTCGACGACGATGTGGTACATGCATCTGTCGCCGGCCGCGCGGCCGGGCGCCGTCCAGTTGCTCAACACCCCGCGAGGAGCGCGGCTTTTTTGGAGATATTGTGGAGACGACGATCCGCGGCTGTTGCAAGTAGTCGGAATCGTTCGTAACGAGTTGTAGGCGCGAGAGGTTTCGAACCTCCGACCCCCAACCGTGTCAATCGAGTAGCTAACCTCGTGCGTCGAGGCCCGACGAAAGGAAGGCGAGCAGCGGAGCTCGCTCGTCGCCAACCTATGCTCGTGCACAGCTCACTTCCGGCTGGGGGGTGTGGGGGGAGCGGCCTCGCTCCCTCCACGCCCGCCGTGGCTGACCCGGTTGCCGGAACGGAGCCGGAGCGGAGCGGAGGCGGAGTGAGGCTCATGCTGACCCGGGTTAATTCAACGAATGCGGCAAGACCAGCAGAAATGGCGCAATCGCAGCGTCGAACATTCGGCCGTCCGGCCGTTGCATCTGGTAGGTGCCACGCATTTCGCCGCGCGGCGTCTGGAGTACGCAGCCGCTCGTGTACTCGAAGTGTTCGCCCGCACGCAAAGCCGGTTGCCGGCCAACGACTCCGGGACCACGGACTTCTTCGACCTTGGCGTTGGCGTCCGTAATGATCCAGTGTCGCGTCCGAAGTTGGGCCGGCTCGGTCCCTTCGTTCGCGATCCGAACGGTGTAGGCGAATACGTAGCGACGGCTGCGCGGCGACGACTGTTCGGCGACATACGTGCTGCGGACCGTGACGCGAATGCCTTCGGTGAGCGCGGTAGAAGTCTCGGTCGCCGTCATGATTCCTCCTTAGCGCGACGGCGGCACAGTGTCGCCCCGAACGACGCGGCATCGCGCAACCATCGGCATATGATCCGAGAGCCCGTGAAAAAGCGCCGTCCGATCCCCAAATGGATGGGTGTCGTCAAAGTCCAGCCACTTGAGCCCTCGCCCCGTGAACACGTGGTCCAGATGCATCCGCATCCTCATGAACCCCCTTTGACGAGAGCCGGTAGCGCTGCGCGAACGCATCGACCCACCCGTGCTCCTCGACGAGGCATCGATACACGGGCGATCCGGGAAGCGCGTTGAAATCCCCAACGACGACGAAACGATCACTCTTCCGCTCGCGCTCTACGAAGCGAACGAGGTTGCGCGCCTCTTCGATTTGGTTGGGCCCCCATCCCAGGCGACGTGGCTCTGTCCAAAAGGCCCGGGACAGAGCGCTCGGAAGACTCAAGTGCGTGTTGAAGACGTCGATCGGCTCCGGTCCGCGCGGTGTGCGGAAGCGAAAGCGCGCGTGGGCGCAGATGCGTGTCTGCTTGAAGCGGCGTACGACGTGCATGCGCCGATGGGTGATGTCATGGGGCATCTCGGCGTTGTGATGGTCGACCGCGAAGTCGGCGTGCGCCAAGATCGCCAGCCCCGTCGTGTAGACTTGCGTGCGCTCCGAGAGGCGGTACGCGTGCGCGGGGAAGTAGTACGCGTCGTAGGCATCGGGCTTCCCGGCTTCGGTGAGAGCCGCGGAAAGCATCTGCATGAAGCGCTCGAGCTGGGTCTCGGCTCCGCGATGCATCGCAGTCGACCGCAGCGAGCGGGTCTCGACTTCTTGGAGACATACGATGGAAGGGGCCGGATCGAGCGCAGCAATTGCGCCCGCAATGCGACGCATCGCCGTCCGAGTGCTCGCGAGACCACGCGTCGCGTGCCCAAAGTAACGAACGTTGTAGCTAACGATACGGAGCGGCCGCACTACCTGCCCATCATCACGACCAGGGTCACCGCCCCGCCCACCACCAACGCAAGGAGGCCAACAATGACCGGCAGCAGCCATTCGGGCTTGGAGGGCAGCCCTGGTACCTGAAGGTTGGACCCATCAAACGACTGCGCCGCTTGCTGAGATGCCGGGACTGACTCGGCAAGCGACGCTCCACGGTCGCCCTGCGGAACGGCAAACGGATCCGCGGCGACCGCGAGCGGCGCCACTTTCGCAGCCATGAGGCGTGGTAGCGCCTCGGCGACTTGGGCCCCGAGTTCCTGCTGCGGGGTGGTGGCCCATTGCCGATGGTCGCCGGCAAGCCCGTACGCATGACCCAAGGCATCTGCCAAGGCGCCAACGCTTGGGGTCCGAATCTTCGGATTCTTCGCCAGCGCGTGTTCGAGTACGTCGTCTACTCCGGGCGGGACCGGATACTTCGCTTTGGCAGCCTTAATGGTGGGTGGCGTCGGATCTTTCGTCAGGATGGCGAGCAGAATGGAGGGCCCGTTCGTCCCCACGAAAGGCACTTCGCCGGTGATGCATTCGTACGTGACGGCCGCCAGAGCGAATACGTCCGCTCGCGGATCCAGCGTCTCGAGGCCTTGGGCCTGCTCCGGGGCCATATAGTACGGACTTCCGATGGTCGTTCCCAAAACGGTCAGCTTCTTTCGGTTGCTGGCCAGGTCCTTGGCGCTGCCGAAGTCGAGGAGTTTGATCAAGTCGCCTTCGCGCGTTCCGCAGAGAAAGACGTTGTCTGGCTTGAGGTCCCGATGAATCAGACTGCGGGCATGCGCCTCATCCAGCCCGATCGCAACCTGCGAGAGCATTCGGACCAGCCGCTCGGGCGCAAGCACCTTCTCGCGTTTGAGAACGTAGCGAAGCTCCTCGCCATCCAAAAACTCCATCACCAGAAGCCAAGTGTTCGACACGGTGTCGCGCTGGAAGTCGAACACCTCGACAATGTGCTGGTGGGGCAGAAGCTTGCTGATCTCGTACTCGCGCTTGAAGCGCTCTAGAGAAACTTCGTCCTTGGCGACATCGTTGTGCAGAACCTTGACGGCGATTCGCGAACTCGTCTGCCTATCGATCCCTTCGTAGACCCTGCCCATGCCGCCGTCGGCCACGACGCGTCGAATTTCATATCGGTTGCCCAGGCGAGCCCCGATGCGTGGGTCGTCCGCCGACGGTGCAACCGGCGCCATGCTCGGCGCGGTGAGCGGCGTGCCATCGGCCGGACAGAAGCCGGCGTCATCGGGAAACACGCGCTGGCACTTCGGGCAGCTCTTCATGGGGGAACCAACCCGGTAGGCAACGGCACGAGACTAACCCGAGCCCGCCGACCTGTGGCCTTGAAAATGCGTAGGCCCCAAACACCCACAGATTAACTGCGTTCGGTGGAGGCAGGGGCGGATACGGGGAGCGACAGCGTGAAGTAAATGAGGCGGTTACACGAGGGACATTGCTCGAGAGTTGGCTCGCGCCGGAGCCGATGAAAGAGCTGCGGCGGCAGCGACATGTGGCACGCCTTGCACGTGCCGTCGATCGTTTGCGCCAACGCGGTTCCGCGTTTCGAACGAATCATCTCGTAACGTCGAAAGAGCTGCGCCGGCAGCGCCTTTATCGCCACCTCGCGCTCGGCGCTCTTGTCCTTGGCCTTGCCCTCGGCGATTCCCACCTTGGAGTTGATGTGCCCCTCGCGCGCGTTTAGATCGCCGGTGAGCCTGGCGTGCTCGGCTTCGGTGGTCTCGATCTGCTGACGAACGGCATCGGCATCTGCGGCGAGCTTCCCAATCTCGTCCTCTCGATCTCGCACCAGCTTTCGTAACTCTTCCAGTTCCCGCTGCACGGCGTTCACCTCACGCTCGGTTCGCGAGCGCGAGAGCTTTTCGCGTGAGTGCTCCACCTGCTGCATCATATTGCGCACGTCCTGAGTCAGTTCGCCCCTGGCCTTGTCCATGCCGCCGAGGGCGGCGCGGTCGACCGCGAGCTTCTCATCGAGCCTTGCGATTCCGGACTTCAGTCCGTCGAGCGTCGAACGCTCCTCGGTAAGCTCGTCCTGGATTTCTTTCAGTTCTGCGTCGATCTGCGCCAGTTTCTCAAGCGCGCGAATATGGTCAGGGATACTCAATGCGTCACTCCGCAACGATAAAGACCCGGTACCGAGCTACATAGCGCACGCTCGGCCGATACGCGATGGGGTCGTCCTAGTAAGAAACCAGGTTCAGCATGAGCCTCACTCTGCGACTGCCCAGGACGCGGGCGGCTTCGCCGCCGCTGGAGCTTCGCTCCGGCTCCGTTCCGGCCCTGGACTTCAGCCACCCCAGGCTTGTCAGGCCTGTCGTTTGGCGCCCCGGCCGCAAACCCCCCAACAGAAACCGAGTTTCGCGCGACGGCAACGACCTTGTGGCGCAGCCCCCGCACGCGGGCCACTGGAACGAGTTGGCCGAGCAGGCCCCACCCGCGCGCGAACGGAGGACGGCTGGGGGGGTGTGGGGGAGGAGCGGCCGCGCTCCCCCCCACCGGCGCGCGCCGCGCTTGCCCATTGCGCAGCAGTGGGCCCACCTGGGTTCGAACCAGGAACGGCCCGGTTATGAGCCGGGGGCTCTGACCGATTGAGCTATGGGCCCGCGTCGCACATCCAAGACACCGCATCGTCGACGAAAAGAAACGACCGTACCTGACGGCGAATGCCACGGGGCGGAAGGTAATCGAAAGGGCTACGGCGTGCACGCGAATATGCGAAGTTGCGCGTCCGCCTTCGACGGCGCAGCAGCTAGCGCTTGCACGCGAGCCCCAGCTTCTTCTTGCGGAAGAAGGAGAAGCGGACGCGCGTCATTCATGTCCTCCTCGGCACTCGGCGAGCCGCGCGGGGCGCCGGTCCAGTCGAGCGGGAGCATTTGAAGCTGCTCGTGAGCACCGACCCACGCGAGCCATGGGCCCTGGTTTGTCGTCTGGGTCGGTCTCGTCCCCTGGTCTCTCGTCTGGGTCCCGAGCCCAGACGGGTTTGTATCGCGGCCTATGGCGAAGGGGACGAGAGTTGGAGCGCCGCGACCGAGACCATCAATTGCGTAGGCCACCGCCGGCTCAACCGTGTCCTTCAGAACGCGGACGCGCAGCAGAGCCCCTCCGGAACCATCCTTCGCTTCGCCGTCATCGCGCGCGACGACCAAGAGCGCCGACGTCGGCGCGCCAACCAGCCTCACTACGTCATAGCCGGAAACGTGTCCGTTATGGGCTGTCAGAGCTCGGACAGGACCGAAGGGCTCGCCCTGCTCATCGAGCTCGATCGACTCGATCCAGCCGTAGGCTCTCCGCTCCCCTATCGCTTCCCCCTCCCCTGTCGCCTCGCGCTCCCCCGCCGCCTCTGGCCCGGATCCGTCGGGAGGAACGCCGGGCTCGGGCGCACGAGCAATCCACAGCGCACTATAGCCGGAGCCGTTGGCTACAACCCGCGGCAGTTCGGCGTCCGATTCTGCGGGGGACACGTCACGCGAGCGAAAGGACCGGGCTCCGAGACCGACGATAGCCTCGCGCACGACACCGTGCCCGGCGCCCGTCGCCTCGTCCCACACGACGACGGCATCGTGGCCGTTCGACGCCATATCGAAGGCCAGCGAGTCGTCGCGGCGCTGGGGCACCGACAATAGAAGCGTGCGGTTGGCCGGGGCGGTTACGGTGTAGAGCATCAGCTCGCGGAGCTTGTTGGCACCCGCATCCCCGCCGGCCATGCCGTACGCAGCCACGAGAAGCTCGCCCGAGCGCCATACCAAGCGGGGCGGCGGCGCGTCGCCGGGAGTTAACCCCAACTCGACGACACGCGACAAGACCGGGTCGGTCCCGGGCGCCAGCAAAGCAGCAGCCGCGACCCAGCCCGCCGCACTCCGGCGCACCAGTCCGACTGCGTAGCCGCCCGGATACGCGAGGGCATCGCCGATCTCGAGGTCGCCGGCCGCGGCGCCCTCGCTGACAACCTGCCCACGCCCCGAGGGCTTGCACCGTGCCGGCAACACGCGGGGCACAGCATCCGAAAGGGCGCCGTCTTGCGTTGGGGTCTCGCCGACATACGGCGACGACCGACTGGCCGCCGAGGAAGGTTTGCGGCACGCCCCGATGGCCAGGATCGTAACCACCCCAGCGCACGCGAGCGTCGCGGGCTTCACGGACCCGCCGCAGGGTCGTCCGTGAAACCATCGATTACCTCGAGCGCAAGCTCATAGCGTTCGAGCGGGGGCATCACGTAAGCGCCTGCCACTCGGTGGCGCACGGCGGCAAGCATTTCGCGGGCGATCGCAACGCCCACCTTGCGCGCGGCCGGGCCACTGCCTGCCGTGCGCATTCGTTCTCGAATGGTGTCGGGCACCTGCATACCGGGCACCTCGTTATGAAGGAACTCGGCGTTGCGATAGCTGGCGAGCGGCAACAGGCCCACCAGGACCGGAAGCTCGAGGGGCGCGACGTCGTCGAGAAAGCGGCCTAGCACCTCAGGCGAGTACACGGGCTGGGTCATCACGATCTCCGCTCCAGCCGCTTTCTTGTCTCTCAATCGGGCGATCTCCCGCCCGTAGTTCAAAGCGGCGGGTTCGGCTCCCGTTGCCAGGAGAAAAGAGGTCGCCGCGCCAAGCGGTTTCCCCCCGGGGTCACCCCCATGGTTGAGCCGCGCCGCAAGCTTCAGGATGCCGATGGAGTCCAGATCGTAGACCGCCGTAGCGTCCGGAAAATCTCCCATTTTGGGCGGGTCGCCCGTGATGACCACCAAGTTTCGTACGCCGAGATCGTGCGCCCCGAGCAAATGCGCGAGCGTCGCCAGCAAGTTTCGATCGCGCCCGCACACGTGCAGGATCGCCTCCATCTCAGCCTCATGTTGCAGCCTCACGGCGAACGCAAGATTGCTCATCCGGGCCTGAGCCCGAGCACCGTCCGCAATGTTGATGACGTCAACCCCGCCGCCTTTGAGCATCTTGGCGGCCGCGATGGATCGCGCAGGGTCCAGGCCCACCGGAGGATTGATCTCCACGGATACGACGAACCGACGGCGAGCGATCTTGGCCGCCAGGCTGCTGCGGTCCTCGAATGGCGTCGGCGGAAGCGCGCCCGGATGGACCGCGGGCGGCGGGCTCGTCGTGACGATGCCCAACGATTCGTTGTTGCGCGATGATTCCTCGTCGGCCTTGGCATCGAGGTCTACGGCTCCCGCCATCCGCGCAGCCGCCGCAATGCGCCGGACATGCTCGGGCGTAGTCCCACAGCACCCGCCCACGAGCCGAACGCCGACGCGGATCATCCGGCGCGCGTAGACGCCGAAGTACTCGGGCGTCGACACGTAGACCATTCGCTCGTCCACGCGTCGGGGCAAGCCCGCATTGGGTGCCGCCAGCACGGGAAGCCCGACCGGAATCATCTTCTCGACGGCTGCGAGCACCGCCATCGGGCCCTCCGAGCAGTTCACTCCGACCATGCTCGCGCCCCATTCCTTGACCAGGCGTGCGACCTCTTCCGCCCCCGTACCTTCCGCCATGCGTCCAGCCTCGTCGAGCGACGCGCTGGCGATGACCGGAATACGGCCTTCGGCTGCTTGAACCGCCGCCTCGACCGCGACGCGCAACTCAGGCGTCTGCCGAAAGGTTTCTACCAGAAGCCCGTCAACGCCGGCTTCAACCAGCGTGCGAGCCTGCTCGAGAAGCACGGACCTGACCCTCTCCAGGTCTTGCGCGGGCTGGGCTTCTCCTGACTCGCCGAGGAAGTAGCCGCTCGGGCCTATCGCACCGAGAACGTACGCGTGCCCGGCCGCTGCGGCCCTCGCCAGGCGTACGCCCGCCGTGTTGAGCTCCCGCATGCGCGAGGACAGGCCGTATTTCTCCAATCGAAGCACGTTGGCGCCGAATGTGTTCGACTCGATGACCTGGGCACCCGCCCGCACGTAGTCATCGTGGACCTTCGAGACGAGCTCCGGCCGGCTGACGTTGAGCTCTTCGAAGCAAGCGCTGTAGAGCACTCCCCGCTCGTAGAGCTGTGTTCCCATGGCTCCGTCGATGACGAGAGCTCCGGCGCGGACGGCGTCGAGCAGGGGGCGATCGGTTCGTGATGAGCTGGATGGCATGGCGTCGCGTTTGACGCTGCGAGAGTAGCAGGCACCAAAGATGCTTTCCTGTGTGTCCAGTGCGTGAAGGGCAAACAGAAGCGGATGTGCTGGTCATCGACGACGATCGCGATCTGCGCGACACGCTAGCTGCCGTTCTCCGGCACGAGGGTTACGACGTCTCATGCGCCGAAAACGGTGCCCACGCGTTGGCCATGATGCACCATACAAAACCGCGCGCGATTGTCCTCGATCTGGCCATGCCGGTGATGAGCGGATGGGAGTTGCTCGATGCCTTGCACGCCGACGACCGGCTCTCGGGTATTCCTACCCTCGTTTTGTCCTCGATGCGCGCGCCGCGCGGGGTGATGCAGCTTGCCAAACCCGTTAGCTTGGACGAGTTGGTGACGACCGTCAGACAGCTCTGCAGGCACTAGCCAGGCGTCATTACCCGGGCGGCCAGGCCATAGGCCTGCCGCCGATCACGTGGCAGTGCAAGTGAAACACGCTTTGCCCAGCGTCCGGTCCCTCGTTGATGACCAACCGATATCCACCCGTCGAAAGACCCAACGTACCGGCCACCTCGCGCGCCGCTAAAAGAAGCTGACCGAGCATCTCTGCGTCGCGGGGCTTTGCCTCGTGAATGCCTGAAATATGGTCCTTCGGGATGACCAGCGCATGCGCCGGCGCAATGGGGCGGATGTCCCGGAATGCGACAACGTGCTCGTTTTCGAAGCAGATTTGGGCCGACGTCGTCTTCGCGGCAATTCTGCAGAACAGGCAGCCTTCCATAGGGTTCGAGACTATCTCCGAGAGAGGCCCTTCGCGAGCGGCAAGCTATATATCGGCAGCTCGATGTGTGGTCGAACAGCTCTCACCGCGTCGCCCGAAGACCTTCGCGTGGCATTTGGTCTCGATGAGGCACCACGGATCGCGCCGCACTACAATGTGCCGCCGTCCCAGCCGCTCTACGTGATTCGCGCCACGACCTCGACGGGCGGTGCTGCCGAACGGAAGCTGGAGGCCCTGCGATGGGGTCTTGTGCCCTGGTGGGCGAAAGACCCAAGCATAGGACACAAGCTTGCGCTGGCGCGCCTGGAGACCGCCGACAAGACGCCGGCCTTCCGCGATGCCATCCGGAGGCGCCGGTGCCTCGTGGCCGTCGACAGCTTCTATGAGTGGCAACGCCAGGGCAAGAAGGCAAGCTTGCCATTTGTCGTCCGGCGCGCCGATGGCAAACCGTTTGCGCTTGCGGCCGTCTGGGACAGGTGGGTCTCGAAGGATGGCGAGGTGATTGAATCTTGCGCCATCGTGACACAGCCCGCGCGGCCTCCGATGGACGGGATACACGACCGGATGCCCATGGTGCTATCGCCGGCTCGCTGGGCTCGGTGGCTGGACGCGGGCACGACGAGCGCCGAGGCGCTCGCTCCGCTTCTTGAGCCGCAAGCACCTGATCTCGTGGCATACGCAGTCTCAACGCGCGTCAACGATCCTCGGCACGACGACCCTTCATGCCAAGAGCCCTCGCCCGTGCAGCAACAAACGCTTTTCTAATTGTTCTGAGTCGCCTCGATGTCTGCCAGCACCACGCCGGAGGCAAGGCGACGCAGGGCGCCTTCGATGCGAGCGCGATCTTCTTCGCTCGCCTTCAGCCCCTCGATGCTCGCACGGCCGGCGAGGTAGGCGACGCATGCGAATTCGAGATCGGTCAATACCGTGCGTCGGTCCAAGCGAACCCCCGCCACGCGGTAACGTATCTCGCGTACGTCCATCCCCGACACGACGTGGAGCGCCTCGACCTTGCCATGCGCCCCCGACAGCTGCCGGACGATGCCGCGCAAGAGGGCGGCACGCACGCGCGCTCGACGCACCTCGGGGTCCTCGAACAAGGCGAAATTCTTGTTGCGCGAAAGAAAGCCCGGCACGAGCGTCATTCCCACGACGAGAACATCGCGCTCGACCGCAGCGCGCATCAGGTGTCGGGCCCTTCATCGGTGGAATGCTTCTCTTGCACAAGCGCAACGCCCACGGCCTGCAGGCGATCGGCTTGATGGTTCGTGCGCAGCGCGGTCACAAGCTCGTCCAGATCTCCTTCGATGACGCGGTCCAGCTTGGCCAATGTGAGGCGGATTCGGTGATCGGTCACACGATTCTGGGGGAAGTTGTACGTGCGAATCTTCTGCGAGCGCTCGCCGGTGGAAACCATGTTCCGGCGCGTTTGCGCCTCGAGCGCTTCCTGTTTCTCGCGCTCGGACTCGAGCAATCGACTTCGAAGCACCTTGAGCGCCTTCGCCTTGTTCTTGAGCTGTGACCTCTCGTCCTGGCACTTGACGATGATCCCGCTTGGCTTGTGGAGCACCTGGACCGCGCTGTTGGTCGTGTTCACCCCCTGGCCCCCAGGCCCACCGCTCGCCGCAATGCTGATCTCCAGGTCCTTGTCGTCGATGAAGACGTCAACCTCGTCCGCCTCCGGAAACACGGCGACAGTGGCTGTCGAGGTGTGAATGCGCCCCTGCTGCTCGGTGACAGGCACGCGCTGCACGCGGTGCACGCCGCCCTCGAAGCGAAGCTGCGAGTAGACATCCTTGCCGCTGACGAGGGCGATGCACTCTTTGAGACCGCCCGTCGCGCTCTCGCTGAGAGAGAGAACTTCGATCTTCCACTTCTTGTTCTCGGCGTAGCGCGCATACATGCGAAAAAGGTCTGCCGCGAAGAGCGCAGCCTCCTCGCCGCCCTCGCCGCTTCGGATCTCGAGGATGATGTTCTTCTTGTCGGTGGGATCCGGAGGCAGTAGGAGCATCTGGATCGACGCCTCGAGACGGCTCCGCTCATCGGTGAGGGAGGGCAATTCGGCTTGGGCCAGCTCGCGCAGCTCGGGGTCGGCGAGAGCCTCTTCGTCCTCCGTGATCTTCTTCCCCACCTCGCGGTACCGAGCAAAGGCACTGATGAGGGGCTCGAGATCGCTTCGCTCCTTGTTGAGTTTCAAGAGCTTTGCGCGATCGGAGAGAACGTCGGGCCGACAGAGTAGCTCGTCGAGCTCACCGTAGCGGCGCGTGAGTTGATCGAGGCGATCCAGGGGAATCATTTGGGAGGGGCCGAGCGATTAGCATACGCGAGCGACGAGGTGCGCGCGACGCGCGGGTTCGGGCCGGTCGCGGTGGCTTCTTTGCGCCCCCGACGGCAAGGCGTGCACGGGCTCAGACCGATGCTAGGAGCGCGGCCGAAAGCGCCTACTGTGGTAGGACATATGGTAGGATGACGCGTATGAGTACCGTACCCAAGCTGAAGGTCAGCCTCACGCTTTCGGCCGAAGTAGTCGCCCTCGTTGATCGGGACGCCCGGCGGCGACAGAACACGCGAAGCGGTGTCGTGGAGCAGTGGCTGCGTCGCGCGGCCGCGGCAAGCGTCGAACATCAGATCGAAGAAGCCACGGCGGCGTACTACCGGTCGCTGCGAGGAGACGAGCGCGCGGAAGAGGAGGCAATGTCCAAGGCGCTCTCGGCGGCAGCGCGGCGCGTTTCCTACGACGAGAGCGAGTCTCCGCGTCGCCGGCGAGCACTCCGGTGAGCGCACCGGCGTATCTCCCTAGCCCGCCTCGACAAGCTGCGTCCCGTCCTCATTGTTTCTCCGAATATCCGAAACGAACTCGCCTCGGACGTCATTGTCATTCCATGTTCGACACGCCTTTCCGCTGCTCCGACCCACGTTCGGCTCCGTCGCGGCGAGGGAGGCGTGTCCGAAACGTCCGTTCTCAAGTGCGAACAGATCACGACGATCCACAAGTCCGACGTGCGCCGCCAGCCTCTCGGAGAAGCCCTTGCAACGGAGCGCCTGCTGGAGACCGAGCGGGCGATCCTACGGGCGATCGGGGTCCCGGTGCCCCTCGAGGAGGCGGATCGGTAGCGGGGAGCGTCGGGACTCAGCCGCGCAGTTGGAACCAACCCGCGGTCGTATACACCGTGGAGGTGGCCCCGCTCTGGTTCTGCATGCAGCGGCCGACCTCCCAGGTTCCCGCGCCAGGGACCAGCGTGTCCGCGGCTGTGACTGTAGTAGTCCCCCCAACGGTGGATGTGTAGGTGTCCGGCGTGCCGGCGAAAGGCGCCGGTGCGGCGGACGAACCGGCAACGCGGTAGCAAAGTGCATCGTAAATGTACGCGCTTGGGGGCGTGGCCCCGAATGTCCACGATGCGGTGACCGTACCCGTTATCCGCTGGGACGCCGTCGTTGTGAACTGGATCGAGGGCCCGAGAAACACCCACGCGCTTCCCGACGGGACGGTGATGCCGAAGTTGCCGATTCCCACACGTACTGTCGTCGTGCTCACGGCCGCGAAGTTCACGTTAACCTGATTGGCGTCAGCGACTGTACCGTTGGTAAAGGTGAACGGCACTGCGCGAGCGGCAAGCGGAACTAGAAGCGCTAGAACGACGACGACGAGCGCCGTGGGCCAAGGCCGCATCCGCGGCAAAAATCGCACGGCGACAAGCGCCAATAAGGCACCGAGAAGATGCGTCGCCCCAAAGCCCAAGCCAGGCACTGCGCTAGCACTTCCCCAAATCATTTGACTCCAGTTTTGTCCCTACATGATGCCGCGCCTCCGATGCTGATTGCGGGTCGTATTGCACCCGACGGCTCATTGGAGTGTACGCGGCTCACTGACGGAGGAAGTCTCCGGTTTTCGGAATCGTAGGTTGCGTAGCCCTCTAGCTTCCAGGTGCCCCGCGCTGCGGATCATCCTGCCTGGGGCCGCCGTGGCAGGTGCTCGACGGGGGCAGCGACTGTCGCGCGTCAATCAAAACTGCGCGATAAGCCACGCCGCAAGATTGCCCGGGCAGCTGTACACGGTTGGCGGGTGCTGCGTGTACGACCAATCCCCGGGGGCGTCGACGTTGATCCAACTCCCACCAATGCATGGGCTGTTGCTGAGACCTCCGGTGGGATGCTCTGGGCAGCAGATGTTCGCAGTAACCTTGAGGTAGACCCAATAGGTGGCGCCCGCGGTGAGAACTCCGGTAAAGCCGTTGTAATACCCTCCGGCCGAGGTCGAAACGCTCACCGGCGTGGAAGGATTGTTTATCCTCGTCGCTGCGTCCATATAGCTAGTATAAAATAGGTTTAGCCCTGGCACGCCGCCGTTGTCGGCATAGAGGCCCAATATGGCCTGCGTCGTCCCCGATGAGTCCGTGGAACCGATTCTGGCACCAAGCCCGAGAAACGTCCCGGGCGTATTCGGCATAACGGCCTTCTGAGTTCGTATCGAGATTCACGGTTCCCGCCACAGGCACGCCGCCCCCGAAATTGCCGGTGCAATTGCCGGGGGCGCCGCACGTCGTCCCTTGAGGGCAAATGTTGGCGCAAGAGCCGCAGTTATTGTTGTCCGTGTTCACGTTGACGCAATTGCCGCTGCAGTTCGTATAGCCACCGTTGCAGCCGCAAACGCCCGCGCCCGTGCAGTTCTTGTTGGCACCGCACGATTGCTGGCTCGACGTGTAGTAGCAACCTTGCCCGTCCTGAGCGCACGAGGCGTACGTTGTCGTGTTCGCGCACGCGCTGGCCGTACTGCTGCAATACATATCCGCGTTGCACGTGCAGGACGCCGACCCCGGCAGCCCCGTGCAGCTCTGATGCGCTCCGCAAGCGGCTCCCGCGTTCCACGCCGTGCAGCCGCTGGCCTGCACCACGCATGTCTGCAGCCCCGCTCCGCCGCACTTCGTACTCCCGTTGGTGCACGCGTTGGTGCAGCACGAGGCGGACCCGGCCGGGCCGGTGCACGCGCCGTTCGTACAGGTCCCGGTCGAGGACGTGTACCAACAACCCTGCGCATCCTGGGCGCACGCGGCGATCGTCGAAGAATTCGCGCACGCCGTTCCCGCGCCGCTGCAATTCGCATCTGCGCTGCACGTGCAGGACGCCGACCCCACAGCGCCCGTGCAGGCCTGGTGCGTTCCGCAGGCGACCCCCCCGTTCCAAGCGGTGCATCCGTTGGCTTGCATCTGGCAGGTCTGCACCCCTGCTCCTCCGCACTTGGTCGTCCCGTTGGTGCACGCGCTCGTGCAGCACGAGGCGGAGCCGGGGCTTCCCGAGCAAGCTCCCCCCGTGCACGTCGAGGTGGCCGACGCGTACCAGCAACCCTGCGCGTCTTGGGCGCACGTCGCCAGCGTCGTGCCGCTCGCGCACGACGGCCCCGCCTTGCCCGCCATGGAGCAAATAGGATCCGTAACAACGCAGGTGCACACGGCCGCTCCCGCGCTTCCGCCCCCCGTGCAGCTTTGGTGCGCTCCGCATGCGGTCGCCATGCCCCAGGCCCCGGTCGTGTCGCATTTCTGCGGGCCATTGGCCGAGCACTTGGTGTCGCCCGGAGTACACACGCCCTGGCACGCGCCCCCGACGCACGCTTGGTTCACGCACGGCGCGGGCATGCCCAAGTGCCCCGTCGTGTCGCACTTCTGAACGGAATTGCCCGAGCAAATCATCATTCCGGGAGTGCATGTCCCCGCACACGCGCCCATCGAGCAGACGCCCGCCGTGCAAGCCACCGGATCCAGCCACGCACCGTTCGAGCACGTCTGGACGCCCCCGGTCATCGAGCACTGCGTGCTTGTACCCGAGCACACGCCGCAGATCCCCGCCCCGTTGCAGGACGGCGTTGCCGTCGGGCACGCCGTCGCGGTGCCCCAGCCCCCGTTTGTGTCGCAGGTCTGCACGCCGGTGCCCGAGCACTTGTGCTGCAGCGGGCTACACATGCCTTTGCAGGCGCCCGCGACGCATGTTTGGTCGACGCAAGCTGCGCCCATGTCCTGCCATTGCCCCGCCACGCAGCGTTGCGGTTGCTGGCCGTTGCAGCCAAGATCGCCGGTGGCGCACGGCCCTGCCTCGATGGCCGAGGCCTCCACTCCCGTATCGGAAGCGGTCACGGTGACGTCGTTTCCCGAACGGGCGTCCGCCACGGTCGCGCCGTCGCCGACCGTCGTCGCGTCGAGCGATCCGTCCCCGTTGCCCGCATCAGGCACCGTCGAGGGGATCCCGGCGTCGGCGAGATCGCCAGGATTGAACGGCGCCAAATCCACCTGGGCGCCCGGACCGCACGTGCCGAGATCGG